>WNGB01000303.1_pt1 | contig 116201 bp, 119 predicted proteins | sample 5400681 | NCBI WGS metagenome assembly WNGB01 (sample SAMN13153367, study PRJNA577476) | soil metagenome | isolation source: 115 cm soil or saprolite under grassland replicate 2 | place: USA:California | collected 2016-06-15
GTCGAGGATGACCGTCACGTTCGGGTTGTCCTTGTAGTAGTCGACCATCTTGTCGTAGAGCTCGTCGGCGAGCTCACGTGGAATGACGCAATAGATCATCGCCGTCTGATTGTAGGGAGGCGGCCGGTTTGCGCCAGCCCTACGCTGGATTTGCTCACACGACGACCGACGGTCCGCGCACGAGGTGTGCAGATCGAGACCTCGACCGGCCTCGGCTCGGATGTCGTCTTCGACGGCGACGGCCACATCGTCACGAACGCCCACGTCGTCGGCTCCGCCATGAGCTTCATCGTGACGACGCTGACCGGAAAGCAGTACAAGGCTTCGCTCGTCGGAGCCTTCCCCGCCGACGACCTGGCCGTGATCAAGGTGAGCGGCGCGAAGCTGAAGCCGGCGGTCTTCGCGGACTCATTGAAGCTCGAGGTCGGCGACATCGCAATGGCGATCGGCTGCCGAGCGTCGTCCAGACGAGCGCGGCGATCAATCCCGGCAACTCGGGCGGCGCGCTCGCGGACATCCAGGGCCGCGTGATCGGCGTGCCGACCCTCGCCCTCGTCGATCCGCAGATGGGTGGGGCCGCACCGGGCATCGGCTTCGCCATCCCGAGCAACCTCGTCACGGACATCGCCGGCCAGCTCGTCAAGTACGGAAAGGTCGTCAACTCGCACCGCGCCTACCTCGGCGTCCGTGTCGGCGACACGGGAGGCCAGGGCGTCTACGTCGGCGCGGTGACGCCGAGCGGCCCCGCCGCGAACGCCGGGGTGAAGCCGGGCGACGTGATCGTCTCGGTCGCGACGAGGCCGACACCGACGGTCGACCTCCTCGGTGCGGTGCTCGCCGGGCTCAAGCCCGGGCAGACGGTCTCCGTCGCCGTCCGCCGGCAGGAGGGCGGCAAGGCGACGCTCCACGTCAAGCTCGGGACGCTGCCGGGCGGCTAAAGGCGGGCGATCTCGGGGACGAGCCGGCCCTCGTCCTCGACGTGCGCATTCCACGTCTTGAAGCTCTCCTCGAGCTCGTCGAGCTCGTGCCCGCGGCGCTCTAGGCGCACCGGCTGCCCCGAGTCGGGGCTGACGCGGTACTGGTACCAGGAGAGATCCCAGGCGACGGTGACCGCCATCTCGCCGGCGGTGCCGGAGAGCGGCACGATGCTCGCGCGCGCGTCGCCGAGGCTCTTGCGGATCCCGCCGACCGTCCGCCGGTAGGTGCTGCCGTTGAAGAGGTCTGCCGCCTCGAGGAGTGCGACCTCGTCGTCGGAGAGTCGCCGGAGGATCGGCTCGGGCGGCGTGATCGCAACGTCGGCGGTCGAGCGCCGGAGGCCGAGGAACTCGGGTATGCCCCGCCGGCGGCGGCGCTTGTCCCCGACGATCGTCGGCGTGGTCGGCGTGCCCTCCTTGAGCCAGCCGTGCTCGATCGCGATCTCCTGGCAGAGGGGGCAGACGTCGACGAGGTCGGCGCCCTCCTCCGGGGCGAACCGAACCGCACGCTCGCCGGTCAAGAGCGTGCGTTCGCAGACTGCGCAGACGCGCACCGCTCCGACGTTCGTCACCCGCACCCGGCGACCTTAGCAGCGTGCTTGCGGAGCCCTCGTTCGGCGCGCTACCGTCCACTTACATGTGTGTTTTACACTTAGAACGATGAGGCCCAGCCCTCGCTCCCGGCGCCGCCACGGGGGCCGCTGGCGCGTCTTCGCGCGCGTCGAGCGTTTCACCGAGCCGGCGATCCTCCTGCTTCTGCGCGAGCGGCCCGCGCATGGGTACGACCTGCTCGAGCGCCTGCCCGAGCTGACCGGCGAGCAGCGGGTCGAGATGGGGAACCTCTACCGGCTGCTGCGCGGCCTGGAGGAGGAAAGGCTCGTCACCTCCGAGTGGGACGAGGACTCCGCCGGCCCCGCCAAGCGCCGCTACGCGATCACCGAGCACGGGCTGCACCTGCTCGACCACTGGGTCGAGGCGCTCCGCAGCTCACAGGACCGCACCGCACGCTTTCTCGAACGCTACGAGGAGAGGAGGTGAACATGCATCACGGTCACCACCGGTCCGGAAGGCTCCACTTCCACCGGCCGTTCCCGAACCGGCAGGAGCTGCTTGCGCGGCTCGAGTCGTACCAGCGCGATCTCGAGCAGGAGCTCGCCGACATCGCCGATCTGATCGCGCACCTGCGCGACAAGAACGAAGCCCAGGAGCAGACATGACATGGAACGGGGTCGGGCACCGCTCCGGCGGTGTCTGACCCCAAATGCGCTACGCCTTGGCTTCCTCGCGCTCCTTCTTCGTCTCCTCGATGATCTTCTGCGCGACGTGTGACGGAACCTCTTCGTAGCGGAGGAAGCTCATGTGGTAGTCGCCGCGGCCGCCGGTCATCGACGTGAGCGCCTGCGAGTACGTGAGGATCTCGGCCAGCGGCACCTCCGCCTTGATCGTCGTCATGCCGGCGGCCGGTTCCAGCCCGTGCAGGCGACCGCGACGAGAGTTGAGGTCGCCGTTGACTGCGCCGACCGCGTCGTCGGGCACCGTGACGTCGAGCTCCATGATCGGCTCGAGCAGGACCGGATCCGCCTTCTGGTAGGCCTCCTTGAACGCCATCGAGCCGGCAATCTTGAACGCCATCTCCGACGAGTCGACCTGGTGCATCATCCCGTCGACGAGCGTCACGCGAATCCCGTATACGGGCGCGCCGGCGAGCTCGCCGTGCTCCATTGCCTCCCGGACGCCCTTGTCGACCGCCGGGCGGAAGCCCTGGGAGATGACGCCGCCGACGATCTTGTCGACGAACTCGTACTCCGCTTCGCCCTCCCCGTTCTGCATCGGCTCGATCACGATCTCGCAGTCGCCGAACTGGCCGCGCCCTCCCGTCTGCTTCTTGTACCGGTGCCGGGCTCGCGCCTCCTTACGGATCGTCTCCTTGTAGGGCACGCGCGGCGGGTGCAGCTCGACGGGGACGTTGAAGCGGCTCTTCAAGCGGTCGACCGCGACCTCGACCTGCATCTGCGTGAGCCCGGAAATGAGCTGCTCGCCGGTCTGCTGGTCGCGCCGGAGCGAGATCGTCGGGTCCTCCTCCGACAGGCGCCGCAGGCCCGCTGCCATCTTCTCCTCGTCTCCCTTCGCCTTCGGCGTGATCGCGAAGCTCATGACCGGCTCCGGGAAGTCGATGTGCGGCGGCTCGACCGGCACCTCGTGGTCGACGAGCACGTCGCCGGTGACGACGTCCTTCAGCTTCGCGACGGCGCCGAGGTCGCCGACGCAGAGCGACTCCACGGGCGCGTTCTCCTTGCCGTTCAGGACGAGGATCTGGCCGAGTCGCTCCTTCGCGTGCGTGCGCGGGTCGACGAGGGTCGTATCGCCCGTGATTGGTCCCGCGAGGACGCGAAAGCAGCTGATCCGTCCTGCGAAGGGGTCGGCGATCGTCTTGTAGACGAACACCGCCTGCTTCGCGTCGCCGAACTCGATCGTCGTCCCCTTCTTCTCCGGTGACGGCACGCCTTCGACGAGAAGATCGAGCAGCGCGGTCGCGCCGAGGTTCTTCGTCGCAACGCCGCACGCGACGGGATAGAGCTCGTCGCGAGTGACGGCATCTTTCAGCGCGTGCGCCACGTCCTCGGCCGGCAGCTCCTCCCCCTCGAGGTAGCGCGCCATCAATTCCTCGTCCGTCTCGACGACGGCGTCGAGGAGCTTCTCCCGGTACTCCTGCACGAGGTCGGCCAGCTCGTCGGGGATCGGCTGCGGGCCGCTCTCCTTGCCGCCGGCCGGGTCCGTGTATGCGCACATGTGCAGGAGGTCGACGACGCCGCTCACCTCGTGCTCCGAGCCGATCGGCAGCTCGATCGCGACGCAACGGTCGGACAGCTGCTCGCGCACGGCGTCGAGCACACGGAAGAAGTCGGCGCGCTCACGGTCGAGCATGTTCACGAAGACGACGCGGGAGAGCTCGTACTCGTCGGCGCGCCTCCAGACGCGGGTCGTGTTGACCTCGACGCCCATGACCGCGCTGACGACGACGAGGGCGCCCTCGACGACACGGAGCGCGGCATACGTGTCGGCTTGAAAGCCGGCGTCACCCGGGCAGTCGACGAGGTTGATCTTACGGTCGTGCCACTCGAGGTTCAGCAGAGCACCGGAGAGCGACATCTGCCGCTTGTGCTCGTCGTCGTCCCAGTCGGCGACGGTCGTGCCCTGCTCGATCGAGCCCAGCCGGTTCGTCTTTCCCGCCTGGAAGAGCAATGCCTCGACGAGCGAGGTCTTCCCGACCCCGCGGTGGCCCGCGACGGCGATGTTGCGGATCTTGCCCGGCTCGCTCACAGCTGGCACGACTGTTCGTCCTCCTTATGTCTCGACTAGGAGGCGAATCCTAATGTGTCTATTGGGACTCGAGGCCCGCACGCGCGGGCGAACCAGAGAGTCGCGCCTTGAGGCGCAGGATCGCCTTCGTGTGGAGCTGGGAGACGCGGGACTCTGTCACCCCGAGCACCTCCCCGATCTCGCGAAGGGTCAGCTCCTCGTAGTAGTAGAGGGTGACGACGAGCTTCTCGCGCTCCGGCAGGCGCGCAATCGCGTCAGCCATCGCCTCCTTCATCTCGGTCTGGGAGAGCGTGCCCTGCGGATCCGGCGCGTCCGCATCCTCGATCGTGTCGATGAGGGCGATCTGGTCGCCCTGGCCCGAGACGGTCCAGAGCTCGTCGAGGGCGGCGATCGAGGAGCGGGAGATGTCCGTCAGGCTCGCATCGAGCTCCTCGACCGTGATCCCGACCTTCTTCGCGATCTCCTGGTCGGTCGGCGCGCGCCCGGTCTTCGCCTCGAGCGCAGAGATCGCGCGCTCGATCTCCCGCGCGCGGGATCGCACCGACCGGGGAACCCAGTCCATCGCGCGGAGCTCGTCGATGATCGCCCCCTTGATCCGCGCGATCGCGTATGTCTCGAACTTCACGTCGCGGTCGGGCTCGTAGCGTTCGATCGCCCCGATGAGGCCGAGCAGGCCGTACGAGACGAGATCGCCCTCGTCGACGTGGGCGGGCAGGCCGCTGCCCAGTCGGCCGGCCACGTATTTGACGAGGGGCGCATACGTGAGGATCAGCCTGTCGCGCAACCCCTGGTCGTTGGTCTTGCGGTACTGGAGCCAAAGGCTCTGGGTGTCGTCCGCCCGGCTCACGAGTTAGAGAATACGGCGTGTCCCGGCATTTTCCTCAGCCCCTGAAGGCGGAGACCGCCATCGAGGCGAGCCAACCGGCGATCGCGAGGGCCGCTGCGGCGATGATCCAGCCGCGCGCGCCGTCTCCTGCGCCGGCAATCGCCGAGACAGCCGTCACGACCAGGGCCGCGGCGATGACTGCGAAAAGGACCGCGAGCGCCCGTCGCTGCACGCCCGAACGTTACTGCTCCGGCAGCGCAGGGGAACGCCCGAAACCCGGGGGTACAATCTCGTCCGCCCAGGGGCGTAGCTCAATTGGCAGAGCACCGGTCTCCAAAACCGGGGGTTGCAGGTTCGAGTCCTGCCGCCCCTGCTGGGTTCAGTGGCTCACCGCGAGCGGTCGAGCTCAGCGGTTCACGGCGAACGTGACCGAGACGACCGCCGTGACGTCCTTCTCGCGCGTCGACACGTCGAGGATCCCCTCGCCGCTGACGTCGGTCGAGTTGCGCGGCGTGATCTGGTAGACGCCGAGGCGTACGCTCCGCACCGCGCCGAGATGTCCGCCGAGGCCTTCGGCAATCGTGCTCGCACGCTCCTCCGCGTCCGCCGTCGCGAGCCGCAAGGCGGCAAACTTCGCCTTGCGCAGCTTCGTCGAGAGGTAGCGGATCTGCCCGACCGAGAGGTCGACGCCCTGCAGGAGCAGCCGGTCGACGCCCGCCGCAGCCCGAACGAGCGCGTCGATCTTCTCCGTCTGTACCTCGAAGGACTGCTCGACGAACCACGCCTGCACGGCGCGGAACCGCGGCTTCGCGAGGCCGGTCGGCACCTGGATCGTCGTTTCCTGCACGTCGAGGGGCGGCTTGCTCACATCGTCGGCAAGCCCGGCCTTGCGCAAGAATTCGTCCACGGCCGCCGCCTTCGCGTTCTCGGACCGCGCCGCCGCAGCCGGTGTGCGCTCGCGCGACGAAACACTCACGAACCAGGATGCGAGATCCGCAGTGATGGGCTGCTTCGCAGAGCCCGTGACGACGATCGTGTCGCGCGACCCCTTCACGTCGCGGATCCCATTCATGACGATCGCGGCCGTGATCGGCACCGTGACGGCAATCGCCAAGAGGCCGATCAGGACCTGTGGAACCTCCCGCTTCACCGCCCGCAGCATTCCACGTCGCGAGCCGTCAGGCGACCCAGAGGCCGAGCGCCCAGCGCGCGACGTCGGCCGCGAGCAGGACGACCGAGCAGACGACGATCGCCGTGTACCGGCGCGGCGTCGACGCGATCGCGCCGAGAACCATGAAGAACGGGAAGATCACGAGCCCGAACCGTGGGAGCGAATAGAGCGGCAACACCGACCAGGGCGTCGAAAGCGGGAGCGCCAGGCTGATGACGCAAAACAGGCCGTACGCGGCGCCGAGCAGCCGCCACGCTGCGACGGCGAGCGCGAGGTAGAGCAGGAGGAAGAGAAATGCCTCGAGGTTGAGGGCGCCCGTGTGCTGAACGTCCAGCCCGGCCGGGTAGATCCAGTCGGCGGACTGGTGCGGGGAGATCACGTCGCCGGCGCCGTGCCACGCGGCGCGCGCGCCGTCGATGACGCCCCCGAGCGGCCCGAGCGCAGAGAGCTCCCGGTGCCAGTACTTCTCCGCGTGCGCGAACAGGAACGGGTCGCCCGCCTGCTGCCAGAGCGTGAGCGGGAACAAGACGAAGACGAGCGGCGCCGGCAAGATCCACGCGAGCGCGCGACGGCGTACCGGCGACCGCCACGCGAGCAGGCCGAGAGCGACGAAGAGCGCGAGCGAAGTCGGGCGGACGAGCACGGCGCCGGCGAGCGCCCCGGCGGCAAGGGCCCACCGTCCGGTGCGAGCGGCGAGGAAGGCCCCGAGCGCCAGCGCGAGGTAGGTCGATTCGCTGTAGACGGCTTGCAGGAAGAGCGACAGCGGGAACACGGCGAGAAGGACCGTCGCGCGGAGCGCCGTTTCCTCGCCGAGCTCGAGCGCCGTGAGCCGCCGAAGGAAGACGAAGGCCGCCGCCGCCGCGCCGAGCGACAGAACGACGCCGGCGGCGACGTACTCGCCGCCGAAGGCGCGTCCGAGCACGGCAAGCATCCCCGGGTAGAGGGGGAAGAACGCCGCCGCCTCGCGCCTCGATCCATACGAGTGCTTCGCGATCTGGACAAACCATTCGCCGTCCCAGTGGCCCCAGACGTCGAGCAGATACCCACCCGGCAGCGCCGGTGCGTGCCGCCCGCGCAACCAGAAGGCGAAGAGGACCACCCCGGCCCAGATCGCGACCCGGCTCCAGAGGAAGATCCCGAGGGCCGGGTCGCGCCACCAGCTGCGAAGCGCCCCCATGGCCGGGCATTGTGGCTGGTTTGCGGCTCTACGCCGGCGCCAGGGCGTGATACCGCATGCGCGCCGAGGCGAGGATCCGCTCGGCGAGGGGGCGGCATGTTCGCGCTGACCCACATGAGCACAAGCTGCGGCGCCGAGTCCTTTCGGAACGACTGCAGCCTGACTGAAGTCAGGCTGCTGGCTCGCCACCTAGACGGCGTCGAGTGCGAGCTGCCTGTATGCGGCCAGCCCGGAGACGCCGACGCCGACGAGGCGGAGAGCACCGGGCCGGTCGCGCAGCCCGCGGTCGAGTAGACGACACGCCAGCTCCGCGATCTGCTCGGGGTCGTCGATGCCGACGTCGAGCGAGGTCGAGCGGCTGCGGATCGAGAAGTCCGCGTAGCGCAGCTTCGTCGTCACGGTCCGCGCGGTCTGGCCCTTCTTCTGCAGGTGCTCGGCGACCTCCCGCGCCATCCCGCGCAACTCTTCGTGCAGCTGCTCGCGTACGACGAGATCTCGCTCGAACGTGTTCTCGACGCTGATCGAGATGCGCTCGGACTCGAGCTCGAGCCCACGGGGATCGATCCCGCGCGCGCGGTCGCGCAGTACCTTGCCGACGCTACCCGGCAGCAGGCGCCGCAGGTCGTCGTCGGAGAGTGCCGCCAGCGCCCCGACAGTTTCGACGCGCGCGGCATGGAGCCGCTCTTCCGCCTTAGGCCCGACGCCGGGGAGCTTACGGACGTCGAGCGGCGCGAGGAAGCCCGCCTCCTGGCCGGGCACGACCACGACGAGCCCTCCGGGCTTGCGAGCGTCGCTTCCGACCTTCGCGACGACCTTGCACGGCGCGACCCCGAGCGAGCAGGTGAGGCTCGTCGCGCCGCGCACCGACGTCTGGACCGCTTCGGCGACGACGCGCGCCTCGAGGAAGTCGGCCGCCACCTCGCCGATGTCGAGGTAGCCCTCGTCGATGCCAGTCTGCTCGACGGTGGGGACGACGCCGCGAACGGTCGACCACACGTGCCGCGAGTACTCGCGGTAGAGCGAGTGGCGTGGGCGAACGAAAACGGCGTGCGGGCAGCGGCGCACTGCCTCGGCCGCGCTCATCGCCGAGTGGATGCCGAACTGTCGTGCAACGTAATTCGCCGTCGCGACCACCCCGCGGCCCCGCGGATCCCCGCCGACGATGAGCGGCTGGGAGCGCAGCTCGGGATCCTCGAGCTCCTCGACGGCGGCGAAGAACGCGTCGAGGTCCAAGTGCGCGACGATCATGGAGGTGAGACTAATCCGCGCGTCGGGCGGCCTCGTCGAGCCGGTCCCTGACCCGCAGCGAGCAGGCCGCGTCGGTGTGAAAGGCATCCGGGAACTGGTTCGACCTGCAGCCGAGCCGCCGTCCGTCCTCGAGTGAGACCCAGGTGAAGCCGTAGCGCGCGAAGACGCGCGGCATGAGCCGAAGAAAGCCGTGCCACTGCGGCGCCAACCGCGGATCGGTGGCGAGAACGTGCAGCATGTGGGGCGGTTCCGGCGGTGCGAACCCGACCACGTGCCAGCCGCGCGTACGCGCGAGTGAGAGCGCCTGCTCGAGTGCGCGCACCCGTTCCTCATCGAGCGAGTGCCAGTCGGCGAAGTAGCCGTTGCGCCACGTCGAGAGATCGCCGGTATACGGCGTGGCGCCGAACTTCGGGTAGCGCTTCGGGTCGAGCTCCCAGCTCCACACGCGCGACCCGTCGAGCCGCCATGCGATGCTCGGATAGTTCCGCTGGATCACGCAACCGCGGCCGATGGTCGCGCGCTGCCAGCGGTCGCTCGTGAGGTAGTGCGACTGCCGCGCGAGCTCGACCGAGCGCTCGAACGCGTTCCGGCTCAGGAGGTACTCGGCGATGCTGGAGTCGCTCGGGTCGGTCGCAGGCAGCACGTACGTGTCGTTCAGCCAGAACGCCTCGACGCCGAAGTACACGGTCTGCGCCGGCTTCGGCGGCAGCGCCCGGAAGAGCTTCAGGATCGTCTCGGGGCCCGAGCCCGGATAGCCGAGGTTCGCAAAGCTCTGCTCCCCCGGATGGGGAGCGATCTTCAGGACGCGGCTGGAGCCGACGACGAACGTGCGGGTCGGCCGGTGCTCGAAGACGTCGAGCTTGAACGAGTAGTAGCGAACGCCGACCAGCTCCTGGGAGAGGAGGCAGCCGGCCTTTCGCGCCTCCGCCACGGCTGCCGGTTTCCACACTTCCCCGAACGGGTCGATCCACCAGTTGAACGCCCCCACGCCCGACAGCAGTGCGAGCGCGAGCGAAACGAAGAGGACGAGTCTGCGCATCAGAAGCGGAAGTAGATGAAGGGGTGGCTCGTGTAAACCGACGACGCCGCGACCGCGAACAGCACCGCGGCGGCTGCGACCCACGCGGCGTTCCAGCGCTCGACCGGCCAGCGCCACTCCTCCGGCAGCCCGAAGACGACCGCGGCGGAGACGCCGATGTAGGCGAGCAGGTGCCCGGGTGTCTCTCCGAAGCCGCGCAGGCCGAGCATCCCGCCGTAGACCTGGCCGATGGCGGTTGCCGAGTGCATGCGGAAGAGCACCCAGCCGATCACGACAAGCAGGAACGTCGCGGCGACGGCGACCGGCCGCGGCAGCGACCAGCCGCGGCGGCGCCCATGGTGGGTCCCGCTCAGGAGCAGGCCGTGATACATGCCCCAGGCGACGAAGTTGAGCGACGCGCCGTGCCAGAGCCCGCCGAGACCCATGGTCGCGAGCAGGTTCAAGTCACGCCGCTGCTCGCCCTTCCGGTTGCCGCCGAGCGGGAGGTAGAGATAGTCGCGCAGCCACGACGAGAGCGTCACGTGCCAGCGGCGCCAGAACTCCGTCGGGCTCGCGGCGCGGTACGGCCGGTCGAAGTTCCACGGCAGCTCGATGCCGAAGATGCGCGCCAGTCCCAGAGCCATGTCCGAGTACGCGCTGAAGTCGAAGTAGATCTGGAACCCGAAGCCCACGGCGCAGGCCCACGCACTCACCACCCCGAGCTCAGTAGGCGCAGCGAGGTAGTGGTCGACGTAGCGTGCGAGCCCGTCGGCTAGGAGCACTTTCTTCGCGAGGCCGAGCGTGAAGAGAAGGAGCCCCGAACGCACCCGGTCGGCGTCGAACGGCTTCTTCTCGAGCAGCTGCGGCTGCAGGATCCCGTAGCGGACGATCGGCCCTGCGATCAGATGCGGGAAGAACGAAAGGAAGAACGCATAGCGGAGCGGATCGCGCTCGGCGCGCAACGTGCCGCGGTAGATGTCGACCAGGTACGAGATGCCTTCGAACGTGTAGAAGCTGATCCCGATCGGCAGCACGATCCCGTTGACGAATGCGTGCAGACCCGGGAACTGCTGCCGCGTGATGACGTGAACGAAGTCGAGTGCGTACCCGCCGACGAACTGGGCGTACTTGAAGTAGCCGAGCAGCGCGAGCACGCCGAAGATCCCGAGGCCGAGGACAAGCCGCCGCCGGTACCGAAAGCGCTCGTGCTCGAGCAGCAGCCCGCCGGCGAACGAGATCAGCGTCGAGGCCGCCATCAGCGCCGGGAACCACCACTCCGCGTACGCGTAGAAGTAATAGGACGCCCCGACGATCAGGAGCAGCCGCAGCCGGTGCCGGGGGACCAGGAAGTACGCCGCGGCGACGAGCGGCAGGAACGCGAGGAGGAACGGGAAGCTGTTGAAAAGCACGCGGGAGGCGTCAACTGTAGGCCGAGGGGGCGGATAGGCTCTCCAGGTGGCCGTCCTGACGTCGCAGGTCGAGCGCGGCTCCGACGAGTTCACGCGCCGCCACGAGCGCATGGCTGCGCTCGTCGCAGAGCTCCGCGAGCGTACGGCCGCGGTCGCTCGCGGCGGCGGAGAGCAGGCCGTCGAGCGCCATCGTTCCCGAGGCAAGCTCCCGGCACGAGAACGGATCGACCGGCTCGTCGACCCGGACACCGCATTCCTCGAGTTGAACGCCCTCGCAGCATGGGACCTCTACGACGGGGAGGCGCCGAGCGCCGGGATCGTCACGGGCATCGGCGTCGTCGAGGGCCGCGAATGCGCGATCGTGGCGAACGACGCAACCGTGAAGGGCGGGTCGTACTTCCCGCTCACCGTGAAGAAGCACCTGCGCGCGCAGGAGGTTGCGGCGCAGAACCGGCTCCCATGCCTGTACCTCGTCGATTCCGGCGGCGCGTTCCTGCCGCTCCAGGCGGAGGTGTTTCCGGACCGCGACCACTTCGGCCGGATCTTCTTCAACCAGGCGCAGATGTCCGCGCAGGGGATCCCGCAGATCGCCGCCGTGATGGGCTCCTGCACCGCCGGCGGCGCCTACGTGCCGGCGATGAGCGACGAGACGATCATCGTACGCGGCACCGGCACGATCTTCATCGGCGGACCGCCGCTCGTGAAGGCGGCGACGGGGCAGGACGTCACCGCAGAGGAGCTCGGCGGCGCCGACGTGCACACGCGCCGGTCGGGGGTCGCCGACTACTACGCGACCTCGGACGAGCACGCCCTCGCGCTCGCGCGCGGGATCGTGCGCAACCTTCACCTCCGCAAGCTGGAGCCGCCCTGGGATGTCGTCGAGCCGGAGCCACCGGCGCTCGACCCGCGCGAGCTCTACGGGCTGATCCCGGAGGACTTCCGCCAGCAGACCGACGCACGCGAGCTGATCGCCCGCATCGTCGACGGCTCACGCTTCCACGAGTTCAAGGAGCTCTACGGCGAGACGCTCGTCGCCGGGTTCGCGCGCATCGAGGGCTATCCGGTCGGGATTCTCGCGAACAACGGCGTCCTGTTCGCCCAGTCCGCGCAGAAGGGAGCCCACTTCGTCGAGCTCTGCTGCAAGCGCCGCGTTCCGCTCGTCTTCCTGCAGAACGTCACCGGCTTCATGGTCGGCACCGAGTACGAGGCCGGCGGCATCGCACGTGACGGCGCGAAGCTCGTGATGGCGGTGGCGAACGCGCAGGTGCCGAAGTTCACCGTGGTCACGGGCGGCTCCTTCGGCGCGGGGAACTATGCGATGTGCGGCCGCGCGTTCGAGCCGCGCCAGCTGTGGATGTGGCCGAACGCACGGATCTCCGTCATGGGAGGCGAGCAGGCCGCAACCGTCCTCTCGATGGTCGGCGAGGTCGACGAGGATGCGATCCGCGAGAAGTACGAGCGCGAGGGCAACCCCTACTACTCGACGGCGCGGCTCTGGGACGACGGGATCATCGACCCGCTGGACACACGCCGAGTGCTGGCACTCGGCCTTGCAGCGGCTCTGAACGCGCCGGTCCCCGAGACGACGTTCGGCATCTTCCGCATGTAGATGGGCTACACGGTCGTCAACGTCAACGACCTCGAGGCAGCCGGTCCGGGCGGCGCCGTGCGATTCGTGCGCCGCGAGCTCGGCCTCGAAGCCTTCGGGCTCAACTGGTTCGAACTGCCGCCGAACGCGGAGGGACGCGAGCACGACGAGCGCAATTCGGGGCAGGAGGAGGTGACCGTGATCATCCGCGGCAGCGGGGTCTACCGCGTCGACGGAGAGGATGTCCCGTTCACCGCGGGCGCCGTCTTCCGCTTCGATCCGGAGACGACGCGCTGCCCGATCGCCGGGCCGGAGGGCGTCACGATGCTCGCGATCGGCGCACGCCGGGGCAGCTACGACGCACGCGGCCCGTTCTGATCGCGCGATGACCCGCGCTACCTCGGCTGTGCTGATCGTCGTCCCGCTGTGCGTCTTCCTCCTCTCCTGGTCGCTGCTCCACCACGGGTGGCTCAGCCGCGGACAGATCACCGACACAGGGGTCTACCAGCGCTACGGCGACGCAGTCCTTCATGGAGGCGTTCCCTACCGGGACTTCCAGGTCGAATACCCGCCGGCCGCTCTGCCTGCGTTCGTGCTTCCGTCGCTCGGGCACGAAGGCGACCGCCTGGCGTACGACCGGTGGTTCGACAGAGAGATGCTGCTGTGCGGCTCCCTTGCGCTGCTCGGAACCGGGCTGTGCCTCGTTGCGCTGCGGGCCGGGCCTGTGCGAACGGCGGCCGCACTCGGAGTATTCGCGCTCTCCCCGGTGCTGCTCGGGTCCGTCGTGCTCACGCGGTTCGACCTCTGGCCGGCAGCGCTCGCGGTGCTTGCTCTGGCGACGCTCCTCTGGCGACGCTACGTCGCCGCCGCCGTTCTGCTGGGCCTCGCGATAGGCGCGAAGCTCTGGCCTGTCGTGCTCCTGCCGTTGGCGATCGTCTGGCTCGTCCGAACGCGCGGCCCCCGCGCAGCGTCCTACTGGTCGGGAGGCGTGATCTCCGTCCTCGCCCTCGTCTTCGTGCCGTTCGCGGTGCTCTCGCCGGGCGGGATCGCTCACAGCTTCGACGTGCAATTCGCCCGCCCGCTTCAGCTCGAGAGCCTCGGCGGCTCGATCCTGATCGCCGCGCACCACCTCGCCGGCACCACACTCGGAGTCGCGACGACGTACGGCTCGCAGAACCTTCTCGGCCCGGGAACGAGGGCTGTCGCGCTCGCGACCTCGATCGCAGGCCCACTCGCATTGGCGGCCGTCTGGGTGGCGTTCGCCCGCGGGCCGGCAACCTCTGAGCGGCTCGTGACGCACGCGGCCGCCGCGATCGCGATGCTGCTCGCCTTCGGCAAGGTCTTCTCGCCGCAATACCTGATGTGGCTCGTGCCCTTCGTCCTGCTCGTCCCAGGACTGCGCGGCGTGGCCGCAGCCGCGCTCCTTGTCGGGGCGCTCGCGCTGACGCAGTCGTGGTTCCCGCATCACTACTGGGCGCTCGCCAACTCCCTCGCCTCGGTCCAGTCGGCCGAGCTGCTCGCGCGCAACCTGTTCGTCCTCGCGCTGGCCGCAATGCTCGCGTGGCCTCGCTCAGAGCACGAGATGCTCGGGGAACACCGCTCCCGCCTCGAAGCGCTCCAGCGCGTAAGGCCCCAGGTCCAGTGACGGCTCGCCGCGGACGATGAGCTCCGCGAGCGCACGGCCGACCGCAGGCGACTGCATGAACCCGTGCCCGCTGAAGCCGCACGCGGCATACACACCGTCCGCGACGCGGCCGACGATGGGATGCGCGTCGGGCGTCATGTCGTAGAGGCCGGCCCAGGCGTTCTCGACCGTCGCTCCGGCCGCGGACGGATAGCGGTGCCCGAGCCGCTCGAGCCGGTCGGGGAAGAGCGAGTCGTCGACAGTCGTCTCGAACGTCCAGCGCGGTTCGGGGTCGCTCATCGCGAGCACGAGCCGGTTGCCGCGGCGGCGGAAGTGGAAACCGCTCTCCGCCTCGATCACCATCGGCAGGTCGTCCGGCAGGTTCGGGAGCGCTGAGGTCTCGAGTAGCTGGCGGCAGAGCGGGCGGATCGGCAGCTCGACGCCCACCGTGCGCGCGAGCTCGGGCGACCACGGGCCGCACGCAATCACGAGCACGTCGGCGTCGACCTCGTCGGCGGAGGTATGCGCGCGCACGTCGACGCCGAGCTCTCGGGCTCGCCGCAGCACCTCCAGCGCGACCGCGGGAGGATCGGCGACGCCGTCCTTCCAGCAGCACGTCGCGCCGAGGACGTCGCCGGTCGCAAGTCCCGGCACACGGGCCGGGTCGACGCGCTCTACCGGAACGCCGAGCTCGTTCTGGAGCACGCGCCACTCCTCGAGCTCTGTGAGGCCGGCTTCGGTCGTCGCGAGGAAGAGGTAGCCGACCTGACGGAAGAACCGCGGTCCGAGCCCGGCGAGGAACTCGATGCTCTCGCGCGCGAGCACGACCTCCTCGGGGGTGGAGAACTGCTGCCGCACGCCGCCCATCGCCCGCGAGGTCGAGCCGCCGGCGAGCTCACCGCGCTCGGCGACGACGACGTCGTCGGCTCCGAGCAGCGCCAGGTGATACGCGACGCTCGCTCCGACTGCGCCGGAGCCGGCGACGACTATGCGGCCCATTCGCGCACGATCCTCTCCACCTCGGCACGCTCGTCGTCGCGCAGGCCTCGCAGCGGCTGCCTGACAGCGGCACGCATCGGCACGCCGCGCAGCGCAACTGCCGTCTTCGACGCGGCCTGGAACGGCAGCGCCTGGAGCGACGCGCGCAGCGCCCCGACCCGCTTCCCCGCCTCCGGGGTCGGCTCGCGGACGAGCGCGGACACCGCGTCCGGGAAGCTCGCCGCGAGCCCCGACACCGCGCCCGTCGCGCCGCGTACGAACGCTTGCGGGATCAGGGCCTCGGGGCCGACGAAGATGTCGAATCCTTCGAGCAGGTACGGCTCGAAGCGCTCCCACGGGGTGTCGGAGACCTTCAGGCCGACGAAGTTCGTGGCGCGCTCGCGGAGCGATGCGATCACGGGGAGCGGCACTGCGTACCCGCTCCGCGCCGCAAATTCGTAGACGTAGAACGGCAGCGGGTCGCAGGCAGCCGCGGCCTCGCCGAAGTGCGCGAGCAGCTCGTCGGGGTCGAACGCGTAGTACGGGGGCGCGATGACTGCGATTGCGTCGGCACCCGTTTCAGCGGCGTGCGCCGCGAGCGCGGCTGTGTCGGCAGTGGTCTGCGCGCCGCAGTGCACGGCGACCTGGAACTTCGCCGCCCTGACGAAGAGCTCGGCGATCCGCTTCCGCTCCTCGACGCCGAAGAGCACGCCCTCGCCCGTCGTGCCGAGCGCGAGAACGCCGTCGATGCCGTGCGAGGCGAGAAAGGCCAGATACGGCTCGAAGACCGGCTCGTCGACGGCGCCGTCGTCCGTGAGCGGGGTCAACGCAGCGGCGATGGCTCCGCGCAGCATGGTCTGACTCTATGCTCTCGCGTCGTGGCGAACCTGCGTGTCGAGCGCGACGGCTCCGTCCTGCGCATCACACTTGCGCGCCCGGACCGGCGCAATGCGTTCGACGCGCGGCTGATCGCCGAGCTCGCCGAGGCGTTCGTCGACGTCGGCCGCGCCCGGGCAGTCGTCCTCGCCGGCGAAGGCGCGAGCTTCTGTGCGGGCGCCGACGTCGAGTGGATGCGCGGGGCGGTGGGACTGCCGCTCGATGCGAACATCGCCGACGCGAATGCGATGCGCCAGATGTTCGAGGCGATCGACGCCTGTCCCGCGCCGGTCGTCGCGCGCGTGCAGGGTCACGCGCTCGGCGGCGGAGCCGGGCTCGTCGCGGCATCCGACATCCCGATCGCGTCGCCGGACGCCGTCTTCGCGTTTTCGGAGGTGAAGCTCGGGCTCATCCCGGCCGTCATCTCGCCGTTCGCACTCGCGAAGATCGGCGCCGGCCATGCGCGCCGCTACTTCGTCACCGGCGAGCGCTTCGACGCGCATACCGCGCTGCGCATCGGCCTCGTGAGCGAGATCGCCGCGGATCTCGACGCTGCCGTCGATCGCGTCGTCGGCGAGCTGCTCTCTGCGGGCCCACTGGCGGCCCGTTGGGCGAAGCGGCTGATCCGTGAGCGCCCGGAAGGCCCCGAGACCGCGCGCTGGATCGCGGAGCGCAGAGCGAGCGACGAGGGGCAGGAGGGCTTGAAGGCGTTCCTCGAGAGGCGGCGCGCTTCGTGGCGCATCGGCGAGTAAAGCTCGTCGGCCCAGCCGGGTGCGGCCGGATGTACTAGCAGTACGAAGCCTGTTTTGAAGGGCACGATCAGAGCCATGGCTCGAAAGAGGCGATCCGAACCTGCCGCCGTCCTCCGCGTCGTCATCGCCGACGACCACAGGCTGCTGCTCGAGGCAGCGCGGGCGCTGCTCGAGCCGGACGCAGACATCGAGGTCGTCGGCGTGACCTACGAGGCCGACCGGATCCTCGCGCTCGTCACCGAACTCGAGCCGGACCTCTTGCTGCTCGACCACCAGATGCCCGGGATGGACGGCCTCGCCTTCCTCGATCGTCTACGCGCTGCGCACCCTGGAGTCGCGGTGGTGCTCCTGGCAGACGCGCCCGATCCGGACCTGACGACCGCGGCACTCGAGCGTGGCGCAAAGGGGGTCATTCTGAAGAGCGCCGAGCCCGACGCCCTCGCACCGGCGCTGCGGGCCGCGATCCGCGGGGAAAGCCCGCGCCCCGGCCCGCAGGCCGCGCCGCGCGCCGCAGAGGCACTCGGCTTGACCCCGCGCGAGGAGGCGGTGCTGCTTGCAATGGGCCGCGGACTCAGCAATGCAGAGATTGCACGGGAACTGTCGATCGGCAAGGGGACGGTGAAGTTCCACCTTCATCACGCGTACGACAAACTCGGCGTCGCAACCCGTCTCGAGGCGCTCCGTGTTCTGGTCGAGCGAGCGATCTTCGGCCACCCGTACGACTGGCTGTAAGCCCGCCGCCGCAACCGGGTTTCAACCCGGTTGCAGTCGTTCCGAAACGATTGCGACCGTCACTAGGCGACGGCCTGCATGTTCTCCTCGAGGTGCGTGATGCTCGATGTGCCCGGGATCGGAAGCATGACCGGCGAGCGATCGAGCAACCAGCGCAGCTCGTAGGCCGGCTCGCGCAGGCTCTCGCCGAGCGGGTTCCACGGAACGAAGCCGATGCCGTCCGCCTCGCACGCGTCGAGCACCTCCTCCGAGACGAGGAACCCACGGTTGTACTGGTTCTGGACGGCGGCGATCTTTGCCACCGCCTGCGCCTGGCGCAGCTGCGAGAGCGAGAAGTTCGAGACCCCGATCAGGCGGATCTTGCCCTCTTGCCTGAGCTGCTCGAGTGCGCCGACCGACTCCTCGACCGGCACCTCCGGATCGTGGCGGTGAAGGTAGTACAGGTCGATGCGCTCGAGCCGCAGCCGGCGCAGACTCGCGTCGCACGCCTCTCGTAGATGCTCCGGACGCCCGTCGCGGATCCGGTCCTGGAGGCCGTAGCCAAGCCCGCCCTTCGTCGCGATCGCGACGCCGTCCCGGTACGGATGCAGCGCGTCGGCGACCACCTCCTCGCTCACTCCCGCGCCGTAGATGTCGGCGGTGTCGATCAGCGTCGCGCCGAGCTCGACGGCGCGCCGCACGACGCGCGCGCCTTCTTCCCGGTCCTTCACGACGCGCATCGCGCCGAAGCCGAGGCGGCGCACCTCGACCTCCCCGCCGAGCACGAATGTCGGATTCATGCGCGCGACTCTAATGATCGAGCGATGCGAGCAGGCGGGGTGTCACCTGCATGCTCGTCGTCGCGGCAGCGAAGCGGCCGTCGCCGGCCACACTGACGCGGTAGTCGCCGGACCGGAGCCGGAGCTGCGCGTGGAACTCGCCGCGCGGATCGAGCTGCGGTCGCGCGACAAGCTTCCAGCCGCCGGCGACGCGCCTCCAGACGGTGATCGCTCCGCGAGAGCGCGGGGCGACCGACCCCGTGAGCAGCTCGCTCCCGGCCGGGGTCAATTCCAGGCGCGGTGCGACGGCGACCCCGACGACCGGTCCGTGCACCAGCCCGGCGCTCAGACGGTAGAGCGTCTGTGCCCGCGGCTCGACCGTCACGCGCTCGGAGCCCTGCACGAGCTTCAGCGTCTTCCAGACGCCGGCCCCGATGCGCCGCTGCAGCGCGGCGCGAGGAAGGCCGTTCACGCGCGTGCTGAGCGCGAGCTTGCCGCCGTACACGAGCTGAGCGCGACTCTCCGAGAGCGAGAGCTCGGCGAGGTCGAACCACGTCGACGCGAGCCCGAGCTTGGTTTGGAACTCGTCGCCGTCGATCCGCCTCGAGCCGACATCCACCGCGGCAACGCGACCCGACGCAGAGTGTACGACTCGCACCTCACCGGCTCGCACGCCGAGGCGCCGCGCCGCGCGTCTCACGTCGAGGGTGACCGGTCCCCAGACGTGGTGCGGCGAGTCGACGTCGTAGGGATCGTCGACCGAGCGCAGGTACGGCACCTTGCCCGCCGACGGCCACACCTCTTCGACGTCGGCGGTTCGGCCTCCGGAGGTGGAGAAGAAGTACGTCGTCGCAACTCGCCCGTTCCAGGTCAGCACCTTGTTCGCGGTGCGGTCGACGGCGGCGTTCGTGCGTGCCGTCTCGTACGCGATGCCGCCGTACACCTGGCTGCGTGTGTCCGAGAAGAGGTCGAAGTGCTTGCCGGGCTTGAGCGTCGCAAGCGCATACGAGCGCGCAGCAACCGCCTGCGCCTCGAGCGCGGCGATGCTCCACCTGTGCGGCATCTCCCCCGCGACGACACCGCGCACGTACTGGTCGAGCGGCAGCGAGTTGACGATCGCAAGCCGGTTACCGCGTCGGCGGATGACGAGCAGGCCGTGATAGGCCCGTCCGTTCCACGCGAGGGGCGCCGTGGGACAGTCGAAGACGAGCGGGGAGCGCAGGGCGCGCTTTGCCGGCACGACCGCGAACGACTCGCGGTGACGACGTCCTTCGCGCACCCTGACGCGCTTGTGCGCGACCGGAAGCTTCAGCCCGGCGCCGAAGGCGTACTCACCTGCGGGCAGCGCGTAGCCGCGACCGGTGCGGTCGCTGACCCGGATGCCGCCCGCGCACGCGATTTGGACCCGAGGCCGCCTCGCCGCGAGCAGGACGCGCACCTGCGACATCGGTGCGGCGCCGACGCGCGTGCCCGGGTAGTAGTGCGCGAGGATCCTCTGCCAGCTCCAGCCGTGCCTCGCGTAGCCGTACGCGCCCCACTGGCTCATGCCGACACCGTGGCCCCAGCCCTTGCCGGTAATGACGAGCTTCGTTCCGGCAGACGCGGGCGACGCACCGAGCAGTGCGCAGACGACCGCAGCTGTCACCCACCAAAACCTCACAAAGACCGGGCAGGGTAGCGCGCAATTGCTGCATGTTGCTGCACTTCCCCACCGGCCGCGGCCGACGTGCGAGCACGCGTCTGAAACGGGATCAACCACCACAACGCAAATCCGCGCTTCAGTGACACTAGAGTCCGGCGATGCAGCGGCTACTGGTAGCGAACCGCGGCGAGATCGCGCTGCGAATCTTCAGGGCCTGTGCGGCGGAAGGAATCGAAACGGTGGCGGTCGTCGCCCCTGACGACCGCGGCTCGCTCCACGCCCGCTCCGCCGACCGGACCGTCGAGATCGCGTCGTATCTCGACGCAGCAGAGCACGTGCGCGCGGCGGCGGAGAGCGGCGCGGACGCCGTGCATCCCGGCTACGGCTTCCTCGCGGAGAGCGCCGAGCTCGCGGAGGCGGTGATCGACGCGGGTGTGACGTGGGTCGGCCCGCCGCCGGCGGCGCTGCGGGCGGGCGGGGACAAGCTCGCGGCGAAGGAGACGGCCCGGGCGGCCGGCGTCCCGGTGCTACCGACCGGCACTCCGGAGGAGATCGGCTTCCCGCTGCTCGTCAAGGCAGCGGCCGGCGGCGGCGGCCGCGGCATGCGCATCGTGAGAACGCCGGACGATCTCGAGGAAGCGGTCGAGGCGGCGCGGCGCGAAGCAGCCGGCGCGTTCGGCGACGACAGGGTCTTCTTCGAGCGCTACCTCGTGCGGCCGCGCCACGTTGAGATCCAGCTGCTGGCGGACCGACACGGCGCGGTGCTCGCGCTCGGCGAGCGCGAGTGCTCCGTGCAGCGCCGACACCAGAAGGTGCTCGAGGAGTCGCCCTCGACCGCAGTCGACCCCAGGCTTCGCACGCAGATGAGCGACGCCGCCGTCGCGTTCGCGCGCGCAATCGGCTACGAGAGCGCGGGCACTGCCGAGTTCGTGCTCGACCGGCGTGACTTCTACTTCCTCGAGTTGAACGCGCGCATCCAGGTGGAGCATCCCGTGACGGAGCTCGTCACCGGCATCGACCTCGTCCGCGAGCAACTGCGGATCGCCGACGGCTCCCCACTAGTTGCAAGTTGCAACTTGCTCGGACACGCCGTAGAGGTCCGCCTCTATGCAGAGGATCCACGCACCTTCCTGCCGCAAGCGGGACGGCTCGAGCGGCTGCGCCTTCCGGCCGGGATCCGCATCGACGGGGGCGTCGAGGAGGGCGACGAGATCGGGACGTCGTACGACCCACTGATCGCGAAGCTCATCGCCTACGCAGAGACCCGCCCTCAGGCCTACGACAAGCTCGCCGCGGCCTTGCGCGAGACCGATGTCGGCGGCGTCACGACGAACCTTCCGTTCCTGCGCTGGCTCGTCGCGCACCCGCTCGTCCGTGCCGGCCGGACGACGACCGCGTTCCTTGACGAGAACCCACCGCTGTCGGAGCCACCGCCGCGCGCGCCCGATCCGGCGTGGAGCGGCGCGTGGCGGCTGAACCTGCCCGCTCCTGCGCCCCGTTCCGCGCCGGACCTCGACGCGACGGCGCGCGAGCGCGGCCCCGCCGTCGAGCAGTCGACGATCACGGCGCCGATGCCGGGGACCGTGATCAAGGTGCTCGTGGAGGCCGGCGCCACCGTGTCGGCCCGTCAGCCGCTCGTCGTACTCGAGGCGATGAAGATGGAGACGCCGCTCGTCTCGCCCTATGACGCGACTGTGCGCGCGGTGTACGTCACCGAGGGCGACCGCGTCGCCGACGGGGCGGCAATCGTCGAGCTCGAGGAGTAGCGGCGCAGCGTCTTCAGCGGCACGGAGCGATGCGTTCCCTTGGGGCGGCGGCGGAGCACGATCTGGTCATCGGCGCCCGCCGTCCGGATCTGAACCCCTCGTTTAGAACAACTTCTGGAGCTTCATCGCGGCGCCCATGTCGCCCTTGATCTTGAGCTTGCCCGTCATGTAGGCGCTCGTCGGGTTCTGCTCGCCCGCGACGATCTTCTGGAAGGTCTCCTCCGAGGCCTGGATGACCGCGTCGGCGTCGCCGCCGCCCTCGGTGACGGTGACCTTGCCGTCATCGACGTCGACCTTCCACTCGCCCGCGCCCTCGATCTCGAAGACGTATGAGTTCGTCATGCCGGCGGTCTTCGAGGAGTCGGCGCGCGACTCGAGATTCTGGAAGAACTCCTGGACAGTCTGGGTCATCTCAGCTCCTTGGGGTCGGATCAGCAGCGCACTTTAGTGGCCGACGCCGCGAGGACGGTTGTCTACCCGGCCGGCTGCAAACGCGTCGCATGGCCGCGTCCTCGGTTGCCCCGATAGTAGGGCTATCGGGGCGCCCTGCGTCCTTGCCCTGCTCGGTTTTCGCTCGGCCGGATAGGAACGACCTCGCGGCCCCGGCCACAGATACCATCGCCCGCGCCGTGGCGGTACCCATCGAGATCGCCCTGCCGGGGCAGACGAAGGTCGATGCGCTTGCCGTTCCCGTCGCGCAGCCGCTCGGCGGCGAAGGCGCCCGCATCGTCGACGAGAAGCTCGGTGGCCGGCTGGCAAAGCTCGCCGAGAGCGGCGAGCTGCGGGGCGATCGCGGCGAGGCGCTGCTCCTGCACTCGAACGGCGACCTCGACGCACCGCGCCTCGTCGCCGTCGGCCTCGGGAAGCGCGAGCACGTCGACGCCGACGCACTACGCACCGCCGGGGCCGCTGCGGCGCAGGCGCTCAGCCGCGTCGGCGGCACGCTCGGCTGGCTGCTCGACGAAAGCCTGCCGGTGTCGCTCCCCGAGCAGGCGCGGGCCCTCGTCGAGGGGACGATCATCGGCGGCTACTCCCCCGGGCGCTGGAAGACGCAGGACGCCGACAAGCAGCCCCGCGCGATCGAGCGGATCGTGCTCGGCCACTTCGACACGCAGGAACTGCGCGAGGCCGCCGACCAGGCGGCGCTCCTCGCCGAGCGCACAAACCGCGCGCGCGACCTCGCGAACATGCCCCCGAACGAGCTGAATCCGTCGACGCTCGCCGAGCACGCGCAGGTGCTAGCGGACGAGCACGAGCATCTCACCGCCGAGATCCTCGGCCCGGCCGAGATGAACGAGCTCGGCATGGGCGCACTCGCGGCGGTCGGACGCGGCAGTCGGAACGAGCCGAGGCTCGTCGTGCTGCGCTACGAGCCGCCGCAGGCGACCGGCAGCGAGCTCGTGCTCGGGCTCGTCGGCAAGGCGATCACGTTCGACGCGGGCGGAATCTCGCTCAAGCCGGCCGGCCGCATGGAGGACATGAAAGGCGACATGGCAGGCGGCGCCGGAACGCTGCACGGGATCGGCGCGATCGCAGCCCTTCAGCTCCCGGTGCGGGCGATTGCCGTGCTCGCGGCCGCCGAGAACCTCCCCGGCGGAGATGCGTTCCGGCCCGGCGACATCCTGCGCGCCGCGAACGGCAAGACGATCGAGATCATCAACACGGACGCCGAGGGACGGCTCGTGCTCGCGGATGCGCTCTGGTATGCGCGCCGCGAGGGCGCGACACACGTGCTCGACCTCGCGACGCTCACCGGTGCGATGGAGCTCGCGCTCGGCGACCTCTATGCCGGCTTCTTCGCGAACGACGACGAGTGGCGCGACCGCGTCGCCGCGGCCGGCGAGCGCAGCGGCGATCTCCTCTGGCCGTTCCCCATGCACGAGCGCTACCGGCGCTACGTCGACTCGACGTTCGCCGACATGAAGAACGGCTCGACGCTCCGTCAGGGCTCTCCCGTCCTCGCGGCGAAGTTCCTCGAGGAGTTCGCCGGCGAGGGGCCGTGGGCGCACGTCGATATGGCAGGCCCCGGCTTTCTCGAGCGCTCGCGCGGCGACTACTACCGCGTCCCGGGCGGCACGGGATACGGCGTCCGCCTGATCGCAGAGCTCGCCCGAGGGCTTGTATGAACTACGAGCTGACCGAGGAACAGCAGCTGCTGCGGCGCACCGTGCGCGACTTCGCCGACAGCCGCGTGGCGCCGGTCGCGGAGGCGCTCGACCGCGAGCAGCGCTTCCCCTACGAGCTCGTCGGGGAGATGGCCGACCTCGGCCTGATGGGGATCCCGATCAGCGAGGAGTACGGCGGGGCCGGGGCCGACACCATCTCGTACGCGATCGCGATCGAGGAGCTGACGCGCGTCGACTCGTCGGTCGCGATCACCGTCGCCGCGCACACGTCGCTCGGAACGATGCCGATCTATCTCTTCGGGAACGAGGAGCAGAAGCGGCAATGGGTGCCGCAGCTCGCTTCCGGCGAGAGCCTCGCCGCCTTCGGCCTGACCGAGCCGAACGCGGGCTCCGACGCGGGCAACACGAGCACGCGCGCAGAGCTGCGCGACGGACGATGGATCGTCAACGGCTCGAAGATGTTCATCACGAACGCCGGCACGGAGATCACCGCCTGCGTGACGATCACCGCGCGTACCGGCAACGACGAGATCTCGAACATCATCGTCCCGAACGGGACGCTCGGCTACGACATCTCGGCGCCGATGCACAAGCTGGGCTGGCGCGCCTCCGACACGCGGGAGCTCTCGTTCAAGGACGCCGCCGTTCCGGAAGGGAACCTGCTCGGCCCGCGCGGCCGCGGCTTCAGCCAGTTCATGGAGATCCTCGACGGCGGCCGCATCTCCGTCGCTGCGATGGGCGTCGGCCTCGCGCAGGGCGCCTACGACTTGGCGATTGCGTACGCGAGGGAACGCGAACAGTTCGGGCGGCCGATCTCGAAGTTCCAGGCGGTGCAGTTCGCGCTCGCCGACATGGCGACCGAGATCGAGGCCGGGCGGCAGCTCGTCTACCGCGCCGCCTGGCTCAAGGACCAGGGGAAGGACTTCGGTCTCGCCGCCGCGCAGGCGAAGCTCTACACGGGTCTGCTGTCGAACCGCGCGGCGAACGCGGCGCTCCAGATCCACGGCGGCTACGGCTTCATGGAGGAGTACGCAATCTCGCGCCTGTACCGTGACCAGAAGATCCTCGAGATCGGAGAAGGCACGAACGAGGTGCAGCGCATGGTGATCGCGAAGCTACTCGGCCTGTAGTGGTCCTGGCCCACAGCACCTGGACCGCTCCGGCGCCCGTGCTGGCCGCCGCGGCGCTTGCGGCCGTGCTGTTCGTGCAGGGTTGGCTTCGGCTGCGGCGCCGCGGACGCGCTGACCTCGCCTCGTGGGGCCGGGCCGTCCTCTTCGCGCTCGGGCTCGCCGTCTCGCTCGCCGCGCTCGTCACCCCCATCGACTCGATCGGCGAGGACGACCTGCTCTCGATGCACATGCTCCAGCACGTGCTGATCGGCGACCTCGGCCCAGCGTTGATGATCGCCGGGGTGCGCGGGCCGCTGCTCGTCTTCCTCCTCCCCGCGCCGGTGCTCTCGGCGGTGGCCCGCAGCCCCGTGCGAGCCGTGCTCTCCACGCTGCTGCGGCCGCGGGTCGCATTCGGCCTCTGGGCGGCGAATCTCGCGATCTGGCACATCCCGTCGCTCTACGACTCGGTGCTCACGCATCCGCTGCTGCACGACTTCGAGCACGCGTGCTGGGTCCTGGCAGGGATGCTCGTGTGGACGCTGCTTCTCGACCCCGGCTCGCACGGCCGGCTACGGGTCGGCGGCCGCGTGGCGCTCGCCGTGGGGATGTTCGCGTGCGGGCAGGTGCTAACCGACGTGCTCGTCTTCAGCTTCCACCCGCTCTATCCGGCGTACGGCGGCGCCTACGGCCTCTCGGCCCACACAGACCAGCAGCTCGCCGGAGTCGTGATGATGGTCGAGCAGCTCGTAACGCTCGGAACGCTCGTGTTCCTGTTGCTGCGCCCGCGCCTGCGCCACGCGCGCCTCGCCACGGTTTGAGCGCAACGAGCTTCAGCTTCGAGCCCGCGTTCCTCGTGCTGGCCGCCGCCGCGGCGGGGGCGTACGTCTGGGCGGCACGCACCGATCGCCCCGCACGGTGGCGGATCGCCGTGTTCGGCATCGGCATCTTCCTGATCGCCGCCTCGCTCAACTCGCCGCTCGAGACGATCGCGTCCAAGCGGCTCCTGCTCGTCCACCTGCTCCAGAACGCCCTCATCGCCGACATTGCGCCGCCGCTCGTTCTGCTCGGCCTCACGCCGGCGATGCGCGCCTGGCTGGACGCGCACGGGGCCCGCCGGCTGCGCGCCCGCTATGCCCTACCGGCGTGGCTCGCGGCGTGGTACGGCACGCACATCGCCGGGTTCTACGACTTCGCCCTGCGGAGCGGGTGGGCGCTCAACATCGAGCACGCGTTGCTCATCCTCGGCGGCTTCCTCTTCTGGTGGCCGCTCGTGTCGGGAAGGCTGTCGCCGCCGCCCGCACTCGCATATCTCGGGGCCGGCTTCGTCGCCTCGTCCTTCCTCGGGCTCGCGCTCATCTTCTCGAGCCGGCCGTTCTACTCGTACTACGAGCACACGCCGCGCCTCTGGGGGCTCTCACCCGTGCGCGACCAGAACCTCGGCGGCATCCTGATGAACGGCGAGCAGACGCTCGTCTTCCTGCTCGCGATCGGGTGGTACGTGTGGCGGCTGCTCGACGACGAGGACGTCAGCGAGGCCGGAAGATCGCCCGCGGTGCGTTGAACCGCACGTAACGATCCGTCATGAAGTGCGCGGCCGCGGTCATGCGGACGATGCGCGGGAGGAGCGTGCGCGAGTCGAACGTCACCTCGAAGTAGGCGGGTGTCGCAGGATCGACGAACGTCACCGTCTTCGTCTCGCCCGTGTCGGCAATCAGGTGCGCATTCTTCACGGCCCCGGACCAGGCCGTGGCCGGTTGCACGAGTGGTGTCTGGCCCGATTCCTTCCAGCTCGCGTCCGGGGTGTCTCGATCCCAGCGCCGGTCGCCGATCACGATCCCCTGCGCACCGCCCGGGATGGCATAGGAAACCCGGTCGGGTCGCTCGAGCCGCCACAACGACGTGAGCGTGCGCGCCGGGCTCGACGCGAGGCGCTCGACGTAGAAGACGCTCCGGAGCGAGCGATAGCGCGCCGCGGCGCGCCGCACGAGGGCGTCCGCTGCGCGCGGCTCGCGCGGCCGGTCGAACGACGTCGACAGCGTCGGTCCGAACCCCTGCACGTCCACGTCGACAGATCCTTGGAACACCGCGTCGACGCGATAGCAGCCGGCCCCGCACGCGCGCGCGGCCTCGCCGCCGATGCGGACCGCGAGCCCGCTGAGCCCGCCGCCGGCCGGCGAGAGCACGACCGCCGTCGTCCGCTTCGGCTCCAGTTGGAGCGCGAGACCGAGCGGCCCCAGCTGCCGGGCGAGGACGACCGCCCCGGGCGACGGCAGAGGCGGCGGCGCCGAGGGCTCCGTCGCCTTGACGCGCTGCACGAGCGCCGCCTCGACATTCCGCCCCGGCCGCAGCTGCACGAGCACAGAGACGGCGACGACGAGCCCGGCGACGAGCAGCAGCTCGGCTCCGGCCCGCCGCCGCATGCGCGCCCGAAGCAGCCAGCCGCCTGCGAGCGCCGCCAGCGCGATCGCCGTCTTCACGAGAAGCGCCTGCCCGTACGACGTGTCCCAGAGCTGCGAGAACCGGACGAGCTCGAAGCACGCGCGGACCACGCCCGTCACGCCGACCAGGAGCACCCCGCCCGCCGCGAGCTGGATCCCCCGCCGCTGGGGCACGTCCCGGAACAGCACAAGGCCGAGCAGCGCCCCGACCCAGGCCGCCGCTCCGGCGACATGCAAGATGTCGGCGACGACGTTGACGCGGTTCAGCCCGCGATCGAGCGCGTGGCCCGCGAACGACGGCACCGCGACGAGACCGACCGCAAGCAAGAGCGCCGGCCGGAGGACGGACCGCTCGAGCGTCGCGGCTCCGGCGAGCGAGGCGACGACGACCGCGGCGACGAACCCCGCCCCGAGCGCGGTACCGGCGCGCGTGCCGAGGCCGGCGCGATGCGCCTCCTCGGCTGCTCCGAACGCAGCGATGACGGCCGAGGACGAGAGGATCAGAGCGATCCGCTCCTCGTCGCGCGGGCGGGCGAAGAGCGCGAAGAGGGCAATGCCGGCCGCGCCGAGCAGCCCGGCGAAGAAGAGCCACCGCGTGGCGACACTTCCGGAGGACGGCCCGGTCGAGCCGGCTCCGAGCGCGGGGGTCGGCGCCCGTCGACCCGCTCCGACGCCGAACGCGATCACGCCGGATTCGAAGTGCCCGTCGTCGGAGACGATCGCCCAGCGAGCGGAGTAGTCGCCGTCGGCCAGGCCCGGCTTCAGCGGGATGACGAGCGTCCGCCCGCCCTCGACACGCGCGTGTCCGGCAAGCACCGTTCCGCCGCCGTTTCGGATCGCCTCGATGTCCGGCCCGACCCGCACCACGTCGTCGAAGACGACCCGAACCTGGGCCGGCGACCGGTCGAGCACGGCCCCGCTCGCCGGCTCGGTTCGCACGACGGTGGCGTGTGCCCACGCCGAGCCCGGCCCGGCGAGCGCCAGAAGCAAGGCGACAACGAGAATCCGCTTCTTCACTTCAGGAGATATAGCCCCTCGAACGCGCTCGACCGCTCATGAAACGAGGGCCTCTCAGCCCTCTCTTCGGAATCAGCCCTCCGTTGGTTTGTTCAACGGACCGGCGAAGAGCGGCATCTGGTGCCGCTCACTTCGGCTTCGGCACGATCAAGCTGTGGCCCGCCGCCACGGGTGTGTGGATGTTCCCTTTGATGTTGAAGACATCGACAAGGCCGGTCAGAACCTGCACGCGCGTGCCCGTGCAGGTGTCCTGGGTCAGCCAGTAGGTGCCGCGAACGGTCGCGGAGGCGTAGGCGCCCTGGGTACGGAAGTGCCCGGTGCCGTTGCCCCAGAGGCTCCGAGTCGTCGGCCCCTTCGGCTTCGGCCGCCGCTTGGGTGGGGTCGCGTTCTGCCCGGCGAGCCGCCGCGTGGCTGCGACACGTCGGCAGCCGGTCAGCGGCCCGGTCAACTGCAGGTTGGTGAGCAGGCTCGGTGCGGCTCCAGGGAAGTCCGGCGTGTAGGTGACGGCGAATTGGCCGCGGTAGAAATCAGCCGTCTGGACGTTGGCGAGGTCGTCGGCGACGCTCGTCAGCCGGATGCGGCCCTTCGTCACATCGACCTGTGTTCCCGAGTCGAAGACTCCCGTCGCGTTCAGCGTCGTGAAGGTCTTGGCGCCCGGCAGCTTGACCCGCACGACGCCGCTCACCGGCGCGACGAGCACGGATTGGCCGTAGACGGGCTGAGGCGGCCCGAACTCGGCGGTGAGGACCGTCACCTGGCCAAGCCCCGCGTAGACGCCGGGGGCCGAGTCCGCCGTGACGACCGACACCCCGGCCGACGTGTACAGCGGCCCCCGGCCGGTCCCCAAGAGAATGTCACGGTGTTCCGGGTCGGCGACCCAGTCCTGGACGAACGCGGCAGCGTCGCCCGGGCCGACGCTTGCCGAGATGTTCTCGCCGGTGTTCCTGAGGTCGTACCCCTGTGGCCCGTAAAACGCGGTCAGGCGCTCCAGCGCCGTCTGCCCGCCCGGCTCGTCATGGCCGAAGTAGCCCTTCGCCAGCATGTCCTGCGCATGGCGGGCCGCGAACGCACTCAGCACCGGCGAAGAGGCGAACGGCTGAAGACCCTGGCTGGCACGAAACGCGTTGATCTGCGCGAGCACGTCGGCTTCGAGCGCCGCCTCGGCACTGCGGACCGAGGTCGCAGCCGAGCCCGGAGCCGGAGCACCGGTGCTCGCAGCCGCGCACGACAAGATGGCGATGGCGAGAATCGCCACGCGCCGTGCGCCGCGCACTGAGGAATGCCGCAGAGAGGTTCGGATCCCTCAGAGCCTAGGCGGTTCTCCGCGAGGTGTACATACCCGGATTTGGTGAGGGGTTCTTGGCTCAACCAGGCCGACCCCTTGCCGGTGACCGAAACTTCAGGAGATATAGCCGCATTCGTTGCTAGCGTCGGAGTCGTGCTGTTCAAGCAGTTCGTCGACAACGACCTCGGGTGTGCCTCCTACCTCGTCGGCGACGAGCAGGCCGGCGTTGCGGTCGTCGTCGATCCTGCCTATGCGATCGAGCAGTATCTGGATGAGTGCAGGCGACACCGCATCGAGCTGACAGAGGTTCTCGAGACACATACGCACGCCGACCACCTCTCGGGGCACGGCCGGCTCGCGCTCGAGCACGGGCTGCCCGTACGGGTTCACGCGGCAGCCGGCGCAACGTTCCCGCACGAGGCGCTGCAGGATGGCACCGAGATCGAGCTCGGCGAGGTCGTCATCCGCACGCTGCACACGCCGGGGCACCGGCCGGAGCACTGCGCGTTCGCGGTGACCGACCGCTCGCGCGCCGACGAGCCGTGGCTCGTGCTCACCGGCGACTCGCTGTTCGTCGGCGACGCGGCACGTCCCGATCTCGCGGTCGAGTCGATCGAGGGGGCCGAAGGCCTCTTCCACTCGCTGCGGCGGCTCGTCGAGCTCGGCGACAGTGTCGAGGTCTTCCCCGGTCACGTCGCGGGCTCACTCTGCGGCGCCGCGATGAGCTCGAAGTCGTCGACGACGATCGGCTTCGAGCGACGTTTCAACCACGCGCTCGCCGAGACGTACGAAGACTTCATGGCGAAGGCGGGCGGGCCGCAGCCGCCGCGCCCGCCGAACATGGAGGCGATCGTCCAGCTGAACCGCGGGCCGTTTCTCGCTGCTCAGCCGCCGCTCGCGCACCTCGACGTGGCGCCGCACGACGCGGTAGTGCTCGACGTGCGCGAGGCGCACGCCTTCGTCGACGGTCATCGCACGGGCGCGGTGAACGTGCCTGTGTCGGGTTCGTCGTTCGGCACGAGAGCGGCGTTCGTGCTCCCCGAGCGGGCGATCGTGCTCGACGCCGCCGACGAGGAGGAGGCGCGGCACGCGGCACGCGGGCTGCACGCGGTCGGCCTCTTCGACCTCGTGGGCTGGCGCGAAGGCGGCGGGGGCGAGCGGGTCGTACCGGTCACGATCGAGGAGCTCGAGCGCCAACTCGCTGCCGACGAGATCGAGCTGCTCGACGTGCGCGAGGCCGACGAGCGCGACCAGGGCTTCATCCCCGGCAGCACGCACCTTCCATACCGCAACGCCCGACAGGCGGCAGCGAACGGGCTCTGCGGCGAGCGGCCGATCGTCACCATCTGCGAGACGGGCTCGCGCGCGGCGATCGCAGCGAGCGTGCTCCACGCGGCCGGCCTCGACGCACGGCCCGTGCTCGACGGCGGCCTGACCCTGTGGCGCGCCCGCGGCGGCGAGATGACGACGTTCCGCCGCTGCGGGAGCTAGTGCGCGGAAGAAAACACCCAGTCCGCGCGTCGTGTGGACATGAACAGTGCGATCCATCAGTTCTCCGCCGCGCAGAAGCACGCCGACGCGATCCGCGACTCGTACCGGAACCCGCCGCAGCCGCTCGTCGAGCTGCCGCCGGTGCCGAACGCGCAGCCCCGCCGGCGCCGCTTGCTGCTCGCGTTCGGCCGCTAGACCCTCCTAGCTGAGTCGCTCGGCCGGATAGCCGAGGCGTCCGAGCAGCGCGACGATCTCGTCGCAATGGGCCGGGTCCCGCGTCAGCAGCGTCAACTCGACGCCCGTGTCGCCGACGGGCAGATCGGCGGTCTCCCGCTGGTGCTCGACTTCGACGACGTTCACGTGCGCCTCGCCCAGCAGTGTCAGCAGCTTCGCGAGCTCGCCGGGACGATCCGGCACGCGTGTGCGCAGCACGAGGTACCGGCCGGCGACGGCGAGGCCGTGCCGCATCACCGCAAGAAGGAGCGTCGCGTCGATATTGCCGCCCGAGAGCAGCGGCACGACGGTGCCGCTGCCGCCGACTTTGCCGGTCATGAGTGCTGCGATTCCGACCGCGCCGGCACCCTCCACGACGAGCTTCGTGCGTTCGAGCAGGTACACGATCGCCTCGCTGATCTCCTCGTCCGTGACGGCGACCATGTCGTCGAGCACTCGCTCGAGGATGCTCATCGTGAGCTCGCCGGGCTTCTTCACGGCGATGCCGTCGGCGATCGTGAACCCGGGGCCGTCGGGCAGCGTGCCTGCCGCCTGAACGCCGACGATGCGCACGCCGGGCTTCACCGCGCGCAGCGCGAGCGCGATGCCGGACGCGAGCCCGCCGCCGCCGATCGGGATGATCGCGGTTTCGATCTCCGCCACCTGCTCGGCGAGCTCCAGGCCGATCGTCCCCTGGCCTGCGATCACGACCGGATCCTCGAAGGGATGTACGAACGTCGCGCCGTGCACTCCCACGTACGCCTTCGCAGCGTCGAGTGCGTCTTCGAGCGTGATGCCCGCCAACTCGACCTCGGCGCCGTAGTGACGTGTCGCGTCGACCTTCGCCATCGGAGCGTTCTGAGGCATGAAGATCCGGGCATGCGCGCCGATCTCGCGCGCGGCCCAGGCAACCGCCTGACCGTGGTTACCCGCGCTCGCCGCGACCACCTCGTCGGCCGCGAGGGTCGAGATGCGGTTGTACGCACCGCGGATCTTGAACGAGCCCGTGCGCTGGAGATTCTCGGCCTTCAGATGCACCTCGCGACCGACGAGACGCGAGAGCGTGTCAGAGCGGTACACGGGCGTGACGCGCGCCACACCCTCGAGGCGCGCACGCGCGGCCTCGATGTCAGGAAGTCCTGGCGCTGTCTCCGTCACGGCCAATTCGGAACACCTTCTCCAGGATCTCACGCACGGCAGTGAGCGGGTCGAGCTCGCGGCGCTGCACCTCGTCGAGCAGGCGCCGAAGCTCCGGATCGTCGGCCACAGCATGCTCGAGGTGCTGCTTCGCCCGCGCGGAGGCGACCGCAAAGACCTCCGAAGCGAGGTTCTTGCGGCGGCGTTCCTCGAGCCGCCCCGACTGCTCGAGGAACGCGCGGTGCTCCTCGATCTTCTCCCAGAGCTCGGGGACGTTCTCTCCACGCGTCGCCTCGGTGAGGACGATCGGAGGCCGCCACTCGCGGTCCGGATCGAGGCCGAGGATCGAGCGCACCTCGTTCAGCATCGTCTTCGCCGCAGGGTGATCCGCCTTGTTGATCGCGATCACGTCCGGAATCTCCATGATCCCCGCCTTCAGCGCCTGCACCGAGTCCCCGGAGCCGGGCATGAGCACGAGAAGCACCGTGTCGGCGAGGCCGATCACTTCGACCTCGCTCTGGCCGGTGCCGACCGTCTCGAGGAGGATCAGCTCCTTGCCGGCCGCGTCGAGTACGAGGACGGCCTGCAGCGTCGCCTCCGCGAGCCCGCCGAGGTGCCCGCGCGTCGCCATCGAGCGGATGAAGACGCCAGGATCGAGGAAATGGTCCGAGAGCCGGATGCGGTCGCCGAGGAGCGCGCCCTGGGTGAACGGGCTCGAGGGGTCAACCGAGACGACGCCAACCTGGGTGTCGCGTTCGCGGACGTGGCGTAGCAAGGCAGAGATGAGGCTCGACTTGCCGACGCCGGGAGGTCCGGTCAGCCCGACCGTGTACGCCTTGCCGGTCTCGGGGTAGATCTCGCGGACGAGGTCGTACGCGAGCGGGTCGCCGTTCTCGACGAGCGTGATCGCGCGCGCGAGCGCGCGCCGGTCGCCGCTGCGCACAGCGGCGGCGAGTGTCTCCTTTGTCCAGTCGCGGCGTCCGGCCAACTCTAGTTGGCGGCAGGTTCGGGTTGTCCGGCGGGGCCTTGCTCGGTACGTGTGAATCCGTACGCGACCGCCGAGGCGACGACGCACGAGATCGCACCGGCGAGCCACACCCAACGGGCCCCGTCTGGAGGCATGAGCCCACCGGCGAGGACGATCCCGATGCCCATCGCCGTGTAGGTGGCGCTCATCACGAACGTCAGCGCACGACCGCGCACCTCGTCGCGAGTCGCCCTCTGGACGAGCAATGCGTTGCAGACGACGGCGATGCCGTTGCCGACGCCGCCCACGACACAGCATGCGGAGGCGACCCAGATGTTCGGGCTTGCGGCGCCGACGCCGAAGCCGAGCGCAATCACAAAGAGCGCGCCGCTGTATGCGCGCGCGATCCCGATGCGATCGACGATCGTGCTGCTCCAGATGCTTCCGAGCACGAGCCCGGCGCCGATGCCGCCGTAGATCAGCCCGTAGCCGAAGTCGCCGGCATCGAGGGTGTTCTTGGCCATGAAGACCTCGCTGACGCTGATCGCGCCGGTGCCGAGCGACGCGATCCCCCATCCGAGCAGCACCGCTAGTAGCGGCCGCGATGTGAGCACGGTGCTGAAGCCCTCCTTGAGATCCGTCCAGTGCCCGCGCGTCAGGGCCGTCGAGCTCTGCAGCAGGCGCGCGGGTATGCGCGCGACGAGCACTGCGGAGACGAGGAACGACGCCGCGTTGACCCAGTAGGCCGTGTGAGGCCCCCACGCAGCCGACAGGAGTCCGCCGAGGACGGGACCGACGGCCCAGCTGACGTTTTCGACCGTCTGAAGGAGCGCGTTCGCCGCGCCGAGCTGGATGTCCGAGACGAGGTTGGGGACGCCGGCGTAGACCGCGGGCCGGAAGAAGCCGGTCGCGAGCCCCGCGACGAGGGCGAGCGCGACGATCTGCCCGGCGCTCGTCGCGAACGGCAGCGCAGCGAAGACGCCTGCGCGGACCAGATCGGCGATCACCATCAGCCGTCGCCGCTCGAGCCGGTCGAGCAGCGGTCCGAGCACGAGGCCGACGACGATCGTCGGCAGGAACTCGACGATCAGAACGCCGCCGACCCAGAGGCCCGAGTTCGTCCGGTCCTTGACGTCGATCGCGAGCGCGACCGCTGCCAGCAACGTTCCGATGCTCGAGCCGAGCGTCGCCAGGAAGAGCAGCCGGAAGCCGGCGACCCCGAGCGGAGCCAGTTGCCGCGCGGAGGGAGGGCGCACCGCGCGCCAGGGTAACAGCCTCATTCGCTCAGGACGACACGCCCGAGAGCACGTGTCCGAGAGCCTCGCCGAACACGGCGTTCTCTTCGGCCGTGCCAACCGAGATCCGGATCGCCTTGGGTGCGCCGAAACCGCTCAACGGGCGGACGATCACACCCTGGCGCAGCAACTGCTCGAAGAGCGCGCGGCCGTCGCCCACCTCGGCGTAGACGAAGTTGCCGAGCGCCGGGCCTGCCGGCTCGAACCCGTGTGCCCGCAGCACCCGCTCGAGCTGTGTGCGGCCCTCCGCGTTGGCCGCGCGTCGCCGCTTGATCTCCGCATCGTCGCCGATGCTTGCGAGCGCCGCCGCCTGCGCGGTGGCGGTCACCTCGAAGGCACGTCGCACCTTGCTCGTCGCGACGACGACGTCGGCGGGCGCGACGGCGTAGCCGACTCGCAGGCCCGCAAGTCCGTAGATCTTCGAGAACGTGCGCAGCACGACGACGCGCCGCCCCGCCTTGAAAAGATCCACGATCCCGTCGGTGTAATCCGGGTCGTCGATGTACTCGAAGTACGCCTGGTCGAGCACGACGAGCACGTGATCGGGCACCCGCTCGAGGAATGACGCAAGCTCGTCTCGCCCGTTCGCCGTACCCGTCGGGTTGTTGGGATGACACACGTAGACGAGTTTTGTACGCGGCCCGACTGCTGCGAGCAGCGCCTCGAGGTCGTAGGTGTGATCTCCTAACGGCACCTTGACAGCGACCGCGCCGAGCTTCGCCGCGTCGAGCACGTAGCTCGGAAAAGACGGCCAACCACAGACGATCTCGTCGCCGGCCTCGAGCGCGGCCTGCGACAGCCAGTCGATCACGGCGTCCGCGCCCGGGGCGACCATCACCTCCTCGAACGCGACGTCGTGCCGTTCCGCGAGCGCCGCGCGGAGCGCCCACGCGCCGCCGTCGGGATACCGGTTAAGGTCGCGCGCCGTACGCTCGATCGCCTCGAGCGCTGCCGGAAACGGCGGGAACGGGCCCTCGTTCGACGCGAGCTTCACGACCCGGTCGAGACCAAGCTCGCGCTGCACCTCCTCGACCGGCTTGCCGGGCTCGTACGGGACGAGCCCGTCGATCGCCCGCCTGAAGAGCTCCGGGCTCACTCCTCGCCGCCGCGTTTGCGGCGCCAGAAGAACAGAACGCCGCCGAGCGCCGCGAGCGCGCCCGCCGCAGCTCCGCCCTTGCGCGCGCTCGGCGCCGCCTCGGCCGCCTTGCGCTTCACGACCCGCTTCCCCACCTTGACGGTGAGCCAGCCGACGACCGCGTTCCGCTTGTTGAGAATCCCCATGTCCTCTCCTTTCGGTCCGTCCGGGGACGCTACCGAACCAGAGAGCCGCCCGGTATCGAGACGAGGGCTCCACGGAGGAGAAGAAGGAAAAGAACCCCTCCGGGGCCCGCGGGCGGCATGGCCCCGGAGGGATAGGGACGAGGGCACGTCCGGTAGTTGAGATGCCGCGGCGCCGGGAAACTTGCAGGGCGAGCTACGGCAGCGGCGGAAGTGGCGGCAGCTCGGGGGGTGCGGGCGGCGGCGTCAGCGCCGGCGGCTCCGGGACCGTGGGCACCGCGACGGTCGGCACGTCGACCGGAGGCGTCGGCACCGGCGGGACGGCCGGCTGGGTAAGGGGCAATGTCGTCGCCGTCGCCGTCACCGTCTGGACGGCGTCGCTTGCAGTCTGCTGCACCGTCGCGACGAGCTGATGCTGCTGCGGCTCTGCCTGCGGCTGCGCTTGCGGTCCCGCCTGCCCGGTCGGGACGCTCGCGGCAGGCGCGACCGCGTCGGGGCCGGGAGTCGTCCCGCTTCGCGCCGGGGTTGCGGAACGGGCGGCGACAGCAGACGCGCGCAACCGCCCGGCGGTCTCGACCGGCGCCCGAAATGTCCCTGCCGGCGACGCGAGATCGTGCTGCCACGACTGAACGCTCGGAGTCCTCGGCGCCGCCGGCGTCCGCGCCTCGACGATCGCACCGCCGATCCCGCCTGCGACGGCGCCCGCCACCAGCACGGCAGCCACCTTCGCGAGCGCCCCGGCTCCGACCGCCGCCTCTCCGGTCTCGAAGAGCGTCCGAAGCGACCGCGGGAGCTGGAGCACCGTGAGCCCCCGCAGCGTCGAGGCCTGCATGCGGAGGGTGCGACGAGCCCGCGCGATCAGCGCCTCGACTGCGCCCACGCTCACGCCGAGCGTCTCCGCGATCTCCGGATACGAGCGCCCCTCGAGCTCGCGCATCGTGAGCGCCGTCCGTTGGTTGAAGGGAAGCCGGCCGAGCGCACGGAGCAGCTCGCGAATGTTCGGACGCTCCGGCTCGGGGACGGCGAGCTGCGAGACGACGTCGTCGAGAGGCACCTCCCTCGGGCGGCGCATCGACCGGCGGGCCCGAGAGCGGCACGCGTTGTGGGCGATCGCGATGAGCCAGTTCTGAGGGCGCAACGGCTCCTCTCCGGCCTTAAGCGCGCGGTACGCGTTCAGGAACGTCGTCTGCGTGACGTCCTCGGCCTCTGCGGGGTTCCGGACCACGGTGAGGACGTACCGGTGGACGTCACGGACGTAGCGCTCGTAGAGGCGCTCGAAGGCGCGGTCCCTCGAGTCGTCGACGAGTGTCGAAGACATGATCTATGGGCTCAACGCGCCCGTGGACGCCGCGGATACTCCCCTATTCCTTGGTCCTACGCCGCGGCCGGGGCCCGCGGCTTGCGGTTCGGAACATGGATCGCCCGCCCGAGCGCAACGAGGCCGGCCTCCTTGATCGCCTCCGAGAGCGTCGGATGCGGCGCCATGCCGTCGGCGACGGTCTCGACGGTGGATTCCGCGTCGATCGCGACGACCGCCGCCTCGATCATGTCGGTCACATGCGGGCCGACCATCACCATGCCGAGCAGCTCGCCGTACCGGGTCTCGTGGATCGACTTGACCCAGCCCACCGTCTCGTCCTGCATCACCGCGCGCGCATTCGCGATCCACGGGAACCGGCCGACTGCGACGTCGTCGCCGTACTCCTCGCGCGCCTCGGCCTCTGTGAGGCCGACCGCAGCGATCTCCGGGTCGGTGTAGATCGGACGCGGCACGGCGCGGTTGTCGACGATCGCGTCGTGACCGCACGCGTTCTCCGCCGCGACCTCGCCCTCGCGGAACGCCGTGTGCGCAAGCTGCCAGTAGCCGGCGCAGTCGCCGACGGCGTAGACGTGCTGCACCGTCGTGCGGCGATGGTCGTCGGCGACGATGCCCTTCCGCTTGTCGAACTGGACGCCGAGCTCCTCGAGACCGAGACCTTCGACGACCGGGCCGCGGCCGACGGAGACGAGCATCAGGTCAGCCTGCACGGTCTCGCCCTCGCCGAAGTGCACCGTGAGCTGCGAGCCGTCGTCGTCGACCTTCCTGCACTGCTTCCCGAGCTGGAGCGCGATGCCGCGCTTGCCGAACTGCTTTGCGAGCTCTTTCGCCGCTTCGGCATCCTCCTGCGGAATGAGTGCGTCCAGCATCTCGATGATCGTGACCTCGGTGCCGAAGCGGCTGAAGATCGACGCGAACTCACAGCCGATGATGCCGCCGCCGAGAACGACGAGCCGTCTCGGAACCTGCTCGAGCGCGAGCAGGCGTTCGGAATCGACGCAGCGCGGCGAGTCGAGACCCTCGATCGGCGGCCATAGCGGGAACGAGCCGGTCGCGACGATCGCTTGGCTGAACGAGACGTCCTCCCCACCCTCGACCGCAATCGTGTTCGCGTTCCGGAACCGCCCGACGCCCTTCACCCATTCGACTCCGTTCGCCTTGAAGAGGCTTGCGACGCCGGACGTCATCTGGTTCACGACGCCTGCTTTCCACACGTTGGAGGCGGCGAAGTCGAGCGTCGCGCCGCCGACGTTCACGCCGAACTTCGAAAAGCTCTCCTCGGCCTCGCGTAACGCGTACGCAGTCTGCACCCATGCCTTGGTCGGGATGCACCCGATGCGGAGGCAGGTGCCGCCGAGCTCGGGTTCCTTCTCGATGCAGGCGACCTTCGCTCCGAGCTGTGCCGCACGGATGGCGGCGGTGTAGCCGCCTGGGCCGCCCCCGAGGACGGCGACGTCAACGTTCATTCGAAATACGCTCCTCGAGATCGCTTGGTGTGCCTTCGATCCTAGTGATGGAGGGGAAGCCTGGCGGGCAGCTGGAGCCCGTGCCAAGCTGCCGTGAGGAGATGCACGTCGAATTCCGAGTGCTCGGGCCGCTCGAGCTCCGGCTCGGCGGCGAGGTGGTGCCGCTGCGCGGGCAGAGGCTCCGCACGCTGCTCGCCGATCTGCTCGTGCACCTCGGTGAGGTCGTCCCCCGCGACCGGCTCGTCGAAGACCTCTGGCCGAACGGTGCGCCGAAGGGGGCCGAGCATGCGATCGAGACGCACGTCTCGAAGCTTCGTACGGTGCTCGGTGGCGCAGCCACCGTTGCGAGGTGCCCGCCGGGCTACGTGCTCGAGGTCGAGCCGGGCGCGGTCGACTCGGTGCGATTCGAGCAGCTGCTCGAGCAGGCACGCGAGGCCGAGCCGGCGCGCGCTGCTGGGCGCGCCGCGGACGCGCTCGCCTTGTGGCGCGGTCCCGCATACGCAGACGTCGCCTACGACAGCTTCGCGCAGGCCGAGATCGCACGTCTCGAGGAGCTGCGGCTCGAGGCCGAGGAGGAGCGCGTCGAGGCGGAGCTCGCGCTCGGCCGCTCCTCCGAGTCGATCGGCGAGCTCGAGGCGCTGGTCGCGGCGGCACCGTCCCGCGAGCGGCGGCACGGGCAGCTGATGCTGGCGCTCTACCGCACGAGCCGCCAGGCAGACGCGCTCGAGGCGTTCCGAAGCGCGCGCGACCACCTGCTCGACGAGCTGGGCATCGAGCCGTCGCCCGAGCTCCGCGAACTCGAGCGGCGGATACTCCAGCAGGATCCGGAGCTGCTGCACAGTGCGCCGTCGGCGATCCCCACGAGAACCGCGCGCCGACTCGTGACGGTCATCGTCGTCGAGCCGGAGATCTCGCTCGACCTCGATCCCGAGGACCATGACCGCGAGACCCGCCGCGTAGCCGATGCGCTTGGTGTCGTCGCCGAGGAATACGGCGCCGAGCGGCCGGAGCCGTTCGTGCTCGTCTTCGCGCAGGAGGATCACGCCGAGCGCGCCGCGGCTGCTGCGGCCGCCGCACGCGAGACGACGGGCGCACCTGTCGGGCTCGCCTCCGGCGAGGCGTTGGTCGGCGGCGGCTCGCTCGCCGGCGCGGTCGTCGCACGGGCACGAAAGCACGCATGGGAAGGCGGTGTGCCCGAACTGCCGGCGCCCGTGATGCCGCGGCGGCTCGACGGCCCGTTCGTGGGTCGCGAGGGCGAGCTGGCGCGGCTCCGCGGCATGCGCGCCGCACTTGTCGTCGGTCCGCCCGGCATCGGCAAGTCGCGGCTCGCGCACGAGCTCGCCCGGGACGCGTTCGCCGTCGTGGGGCGCTGCTCGTCGTACGGGGCCGGCTCGCTCGCGCCGCTGCACGAGATCGCGGCCGCACTCGGGCAGCCACACGCGCTCGTCGACACCTGGGCGCCCGAGGTCCCGCTGCGGTTCCGCCGCCTCTGCGAGGAGGCGGGGCAGCCGGTGCTCGTGGTGATCGACGACGTGCACTGGGCCGATCCACTCGTGATCGAGACGATCGAGCACCTGGTCGCGCGGGGCGACGGGGCTGTCCGCGTGCTCTGTCTCGCCCGCGAGGAGCTGCTCGAGGAGCGGCCGACGTTCCTGTCGTCGGCGGACCGGCTCGTCCTCGAGCCGCTGACGTCGGAGGACGCGCAGCTCCTCGCCGGACAGCTCGCCGACGTCGAAGAAGACGTGGTGGAGCGCGCCCTCGCGGCCGCAGAGGGGAACCCGCTCTTTCTCGAGCAGGTTCTCGCGCATGTGACAGACGGAGATGACTCGCTGCCGCCGACGTTGCAGTCGTTGCTCGTGGCGCGGCTCGACCGACTGCCACCGAGCGAGCGTGCTGCCGTCGAGCACGCCGCGATCATCGGGCGCGAGTTCAGCGCTTCGCTCCTGACCGAGCTCCTCGACGCGCGCGCAGTGCGTCAGCAGCTCGTCGCACTCGTACGGCACGGGCTCATCGATCCGGCACCGCCGACGACAGCCTTCGAGGAGCGGTTTCGGTTCCGCCACGTCCTGATTCAGGAGGCCACGTACGCCACGGCACCGAGAGCGGAACGCGCGCGGCTGCACGAGCGTCTCGCGGACCTGATCGGCGACGACGACGAGCTCGTCGGCTTCCACCTCGAGCAGGCCGCCGAGCTGCGGCCGGAACGCGACCGCCACGCGCGGCGGCTCGCCGAAGACGCCGGCGAGCGTCTCGGGTCGGCCGGTATCGCCGCCTGGAAGCTCGGCAACGCGGGAGCGGCTGCGCGGCTCCTCGGGCGAGCGACATCACTTCTGCCCCGCGACGATGGGCGGCGGCTCGAGCTACTTTGCGAGCTCGGCGTCGCCCTGAACACGGTCGGCGATCCGGAGCGTGCGAACGAGGCACTGCAGCAGGCCGAAGAGCTGGGCGACCGGAGGATCGCGCTGCGCGCGCAGATCGAGCGCGCGGCGATCTCTCTGCTTCGAGACTCAAAGGAAGCCGCCGCGCAGCTCCTGGAGGTGACCGAGGCGGCGCGGCCGGTCTTCGACGTGGTCGGCGACGATCGGTCGCTGGGCAGGGCATGGATGCTCGGCGGCTGGGTGCTCGGCGGCGCGTATGCTCGTCATGCGGCATGGGAGGAAGCCGCCGAACGCGCGCTTGTGCACTACCGGCGCGGAGGCTGGCCGGCGTCGACGTGCATCGGTCACATCGCGACGGCGCTGTGCCAGGGCCCGACACCTGTCGCGACCGGCATCGCCCGCTGCTCGGAGTTGCTCGAGCAGGAGGTCGACGGCCTCGTCGGTGAGGCCGCCGTTTCCGCGCCGCTCGGCTGGCTCTACGCAATGTCAGAAGAGTTCGCCGAAGCATCGAAGCTGCTCGAGCGCGCGCGTTCCATCTATCTCGAGCTCGGGCTCCGACCCTCGTTGCTCCGAACCTTGCTGCCGACCGAAGCGAGGGTCGCCCTCCTCAACGGCGACGCCGTGCGGGCGGCGGCGCTCTATCAGGACATCTGCGAGGAGCTGACCGAAGCCCGCGGAGGCTTTCACCTTGCGACGCAAGCGGCCGAGTTTGCTGCCGTGCTACTCGACCTCGAGCGCACCGATGAGGCCGAAACGTGGTGCGAGACCGCCGAGCGTCATGCGCGAGCTGACGATCTCGAAGGACGGGTCTCGGCGGTGATTCCCCGCGCGCGCCTCCTCGCCCTCGCGGGCAGGCTGGATGATGCGGAGTCACTCGCTCGTGAGGGCGTCGAACTCGCCGGCCTGACCGACGATCTCAACCGCCGCGCCGCCGTTCATCTCACGCTCGCCCACATCCTCCGGCAACGCGGCAGTGCCGACGCGGACACGGAGACCGCTGCTGCGGCTGCCCTCTACCGTCAAAAGGGAAATACCGCCGCGGTGCACCGGCTCAGCCGGCAGAACACCGCGGCGGCTGCTTCACCATCCGCCGGTTAGACGCCGTACGGGTCGCCGCCGCCGGCAAGGGCGACGAGCGGCACGATCGCTGCGACGACGCTGATGAACGCCGTCAGGAGCGAGATGCGGATGCCGAACGTGCTGCGCGTGATGCGGGACATGCGAGCCTCCTTCGGAGGAGTGGTCGTTGACACCGACCACGCTCGGCTGACCCGCCAACGGCAGGCTCACGGGGCGCTACTGAGGGACTAACGAGGGAGTTAGCATGCGCGAGCAGGGCCTCGAGCAGTTCCTTGCCGGCGCCCTTGCCGCGCCGGCTCGGGACGACGGCGATCGTCAGCTCCGGCGTCTGCTCGTCGACGAAGCCGAAGCCCGGCTCGGCCCGCGTGAACACCCGGTACCACGCTGCTCCGTAGGCGTGCGGCCCCTCGAGCGCCAGGACCCCGGCGTCGCCTGCCCGGCCCCAGTTCTGCACGTAGCGGTACACCGGCCGCTCCGTGTCCTCCGCAAGGCGCCAGTGGTAGGCGTGCCGCAGCATGTCGCGAAGGAAGCGGACGTCGTGGATCCCCACGGGCCGAAGCACAGCGAAAGTGTAGGACGCCTTGCCCGCACGGATCAACGACTGCAACCAGGCTGAAGCCTGGTTGCGTAGGCCGTCGGCCTAGAGCTCCTCGGCGAACTGGATGCGGTTGCCGTCGGGGTCGTAGACGTCCAGAAGGCGCATCTCGCCCTTGAGCTCGAACACGATCCCGACGTCGAGGCCCGCCGCGCGCAGCCGGTCGGCCTCGGCCTTCAGGTCGGTCACGTCGACGTGCGCAACGGCGCCGTCCTCTTGCGGCTCGCCCTCGACGAGCCCGACGAGCATCTCGCCGTGCTCGAGGTGCGACCAGCGCTGCGAGAAGTCGACGGCGGTTTCCTGGAAGCCGAGCTCCTCGCGATAGAAGCGCCGCGCTGCGTCAAGGTCTCGGACGTAGTACCAGACCTTGGGGTCCATCGTCAGAGCGCGAGGCCGGGATCCTCGAGAAACGCCTTCAGCGTCCTGAGGAAGTCTGCGCCCGTCGCGCCGTCCACGGCGCGATGATCGCAGGTGAGCGTCATCGTCATCACCGGCAGGACGTGCAGCTCGCCGTCCAACGACACGACCTGCTCGCGCGTCGCGCCCACCGCGAGGATCGATGCTTGCGGCGGGTTGAGCACCGCGATGAACTGGTCGACGTCGTACATGCCGAGGTTCGAGATCGTGAACGTGCCGCCCTCGAGATCTTCGGTGCGCAGCTTGCTGTCGCGTGCCCGGCCGACGAGGTCGGCGCGCACCTGCGCGATCTGGGCGACGGTCAGGCGCTCCGCGCCTCGTACGACCGGCACGACGAGTCCCTGCGGCGCGGCAACCGCGATCCCCACGTCGGCGTTCGGGAACACGAGCAGCGCGTCGTCCGCGTATTGGACGTTCATGTCGCGGTGACGCATCAACGCCTGCGCGGAGAGCTTCGTCAGCACGTCCGTCACCGTGATCCGGACGTCCGGGTTGAGCTCGCGCTGCTTCTGCACGAGCTCGTTGGTGCGCGTCATGTCGGCGCTCACCGTCAGCTGGAAGGCGGGAACCGTCCAGGCCTGCGTCAGCCGGCGCGCGATCGTCTTGCGCACGTTCGAGAGCGGGCGCGACTCGATGTCGCCGGTCGGAGCCGGAACCGCCCCAAGTGACACCTTGTCACTTGGGAGGGTCGGCTGCGCCTCCGCGCGCTCCACGTCTTCGGCGACGATGCGCCCGTCGGGTCCGGTGCCGCTGATCTGCGCGAGATCGACGCCGCGCTCGCGCGCGATGCGCCGCGCGAGCGGCGAGGCCTTGATCCGGCCGTTCGCCGAGCCGTCGCTCGGCGCGGGCTGCGTCTCCGCCGCTTCCACCGCCGCCTCGCGCCCCGGCTCGCGCATGGGAGCCTCCGCGGGCTTCTCCGCGCTCGCAGGCGCGCCGCCGTCGTCGCTCGGCGCCGAGGCGGCGACTTCCTCGCCCTGGTCGCCGATGAACCCGATCGTCTTGCCGACCTCGACCTCGCCCTCGGAGATCGCGATCTTCAGCAGGACGCCGGAGGCCTCCGCCTCGACCTCCTGCGTGACCTTGTCGGTGTCGAGCTCGTAGAGCGGCTCGCCTTTCTCGACGGGCTCGCCCTCGGACTTCAGCCACTTCACGATCGTGCCGGACTCCATGCCCTGGCCCAGCCGCGGGAGCTTCACCTCGGTCGCCACGCCTAAACCTTCTTGTTCACCGTGCGGTAAACGGCCTGCAGGACGTCGTCCGCGTGCGGAACGACGAACTGCTCCATCACCGGCGCAAACGGGATCGGCGTGAACTTCGCCCCCACGCGCTCGATCGGCGCGTCGAGCCAGTCGAACGCCTGGTACTGGAGCACCGACGCGACCTCGGCGCCGAAGCCCATCCGTGTCACGGCCTCGTGCGCGACAACCGCCCGATTCGTCTTCTTCACCGACGCGACGAGCGTCTCCTCGTCGAGCGGCTGCAGCGTGCGCGGGTCGACGACCTCGACGGAGATCCCCTCCTTCTCCGCGTCCTCGGCCGCCTTCAGCGACTCGTGGACGAGGCGTCCGGTCGCGATCACCGTCACGTCCTCACCCTCGCGGTGCACGCGCGCCTTCCCGATCGGGATCGGCTCGATCTGCTCGGGCACGGTTCCCTTGATGCCGTACAGCGTTCGGTGCTCGAAGAAGACGACGGGGTTGTCGTCGTAGATCGACGACCACAGCAGCCCGCGCACGTCCTCCGGGGTCGACGCGAAGACGACCTTCAGGCCGGGGATGTGCACGAACCACGCCTCGAGCTGCTGCGCGTGCTGCGCACCCGGCGACCAGCCGGCGCCCCCCTGCGTCCGGAACACGACGGGAACGGTGAGCTGGCCGCCCGACATGTAGCGGTGCTTCGCGGCCTGATTCACGATCTGCTCGGCCGCGAGGGTCATGAAGTCCTCGTACATGATCTCGGCGACCGGGCGCATGCCCTGCATCGCGGCGCCGATCGCGGCCCCGGCGAGCGCCATCTCGGAGATCGGCGTGTTGCGCACCCGCTCCGGACCGAACTCTTCGAGCATGCCGTGCGTGACGCCCATCGAGCCGCCCATCTCGGCAATGTCCTCGCCCATGACGAAGACGTCGTCGTCCTGGCGCATCGCGGTTGAGAGCGCGTCGCGGACCGCCTCGCGGTAGGAGAGCTCAGGCATAGACGTTCTTCAGTGCGTCTTCCGGCGCCGGGTCGGTGCCGTTCTTCGCAAACTCGACCGAGGCCTCGACGATCTCCGTCACCTCGGCGTCGATCTCCTGGAACTCGTCGTCGGCGACGCCGAGCCGCTCGCGGAGGATCTCGATCGGGTCGCGCGTCTCGCGCAGCTCCTTCGGCTCCTCCTTGGGCCGGTAGACCTGCGGGTCGCCGATGTAGTGACCGGTGAGGCGCACCGTGTCGACGTGTACGAACACCGGGCCCTTCCCGGACCGGGCGTGCTCGAGAGAGGTACGCGCCGTCTTGTAGACCGCCTCGACGTCCTGGCCGTCGACCTTTACCGCCTTCATGCCGAACGCCTTCGCGCGATCGGAGAGGTCGCGGATCGGCGAGTGCTGGCTCTCCGGCGTCGACTCGGCCCATTTGTTGTCCTCGAGCACGTACACCGCCGGCAGCTTCCAGAGCTGCGCGAGGTTGAGCGCTTCGTGGAACGTGCCGATGTTCGTCGCGCCGTCGCCGAAGAAGGCGACGGCGACGCGTGGTTCGCCGCGCAGCTGGAACGCGAGTGCCGCTCCGGCGATCTGGGGCAAGCCGCCCCCGACGACGGCATTCGCGCCGAGGTTGCCGCGCTGAACGTCGTAGAGGTGCATCGAACCGCCGTAGCCGTGCGAGCAGCCCTCGGTCTTGCCGTACAGCTCGGCCATCAGCTCGTTCGGGTGCGTCCCTTTGGCGAGCGTGTGGCCGTGCGCACGGTGTGTCGAGGCGATCACGTCGCCGTCCTCGAGCGCGCGGCAGACGCCGACCGCGCAGGCCTCCTGGCCGATCGCCACATGGAGGAACCCCGGCAGCTCACCGGCGCGGAAACGCTCTTCGACCTTCTCCTCGAAACGCCTGATCAGCAGCATCTCGCGCAGGACATCCTTCAGCTCGTCCTTGCGGAGCGACCCCTTCTTTTCCTCGACCTTTGCCACGGCGGGCAGTGTACGGTTCGCGCGATGCGGCTCGTCGAGCAGTGGAACGCGATCGAGCAAGGTCTGGATCCGAGGTGGAGCGACGCCCGTCTCGTGCTCACGATCGACGATGACACGCAGCTGAGGCGCGCACTCACGCTCCTGGCACCGGCAGGCCCCGGGCGTGTGGGCCGCACCATCCGCTTCTACGCGACGCGCGGCGGCGCCGGTGTCGGACCCGAAGCGATTCGGCGAATGTTGCGCAGGATCGACGAAGAAGGGATCGGCGGGCGGCTCGAGCTCGCCTCGTCGGACGCAGCGCCGGCGGAGCCGGCGATCTCGCGCCCGTCGGCGGCCGCCGAATGGGACGCCGTACTCGCGGCGTTGCCGGGTGACTGGAGCGACCTGCTCTGCGAGCTGGAGCTGACGTCGTCGGACCACGTCGAGCGGGCGGCGCTGCTGCTCGCCCCGATCAACCCGGTGCTGGGCGGGACCGGCCGGCCCGGGTTCCGCTTCCGGTGCGCGCACAGCTTCGGCTACGGGGCGGCGCCGGTCATGGTGCGCCGCTGCCTCGCACGGCTCGACGAGGAACCGATCCCAGCCGAGGTGCGCGTGCTCCGCGCGCTGTCGGACAGCCATCCGGTCGCGACGCAGGGGCCCGTCTGGTACATCGGCGGCCGGGCCGTCTGACATGCCGGACCCCGTCGCCTGGACGGTCATCGAGCCGGGCTGGAAGGTCGTCGACGCGAACGGCGACGACGTCGAACGCGTGCACGAGGTCCGAGGCGACTTCGACCTCGACATCTTCGACGGGCTCACCGTCACGCACGGGATTCTCAGCCGCGACAAGTACGTGCCCGCCGAGCATGTCGCAGCGATCTACGAAGGCGAGGTTCACCTCTCGATCTCGCGCGAGGAGATCGAAGGGCTCGCCTAGTGGGCGACGAGCTCGCCTTTGCATCGGCGCTCGAGCTCGCCGCACATGTGCGCGCGGGCGACGTCTCGCCGGTCGAGCTCGTCCAGCTCTATCTCGACCGGATCGAGCGGCTCGACCCGGAGCTGAGCTCGTACGTCACGGTCGACGCAGAGGGCGCGCTCGCAGCCGCGCGAACGGCGCCGCCGGGACCGTTCAGCGGCGTCCCGATCTCGATCAAGGATCTGACCGACACCGCAGGTCTGCGCACGACGTACTCATGCAAGGCGTTCGTCGACAACGTGCCGCAAGCCGATCACGCGGTGGTGCGCCGCATCCGCGAAGCGGGCTTCGTGGTGCTCGGCAAGACGAACACACCGGAGTTCGGCTCGATCGGGATGACGGAATCCGAGCTGAACGGCGACTGTCGCAACCCGTGGGACACGACGCGCACGCCCGGGGGCTCCAGCGGCGGAGCTGCCGCCGCGCTTGCGGCCGGGCTGTGCCCTGTCGCGCAAGGCAGCGACGGCGGCGGCTCGATCCGCATTCCTTCGTCGTGCTGCAACCTGTTCGGGATCAAGCCGTCGCGCGGTCGCGTCTCGCCCGCGCCGTACGGTTCGGGATCGCTCGGACTCGGCACGTCTGGCCCGATCGCACGCACCGTACGCGACGCCGCTGCGCTGCTCGACGTGATTGCGGGATACGAGGCGGGAGATTTCTACGTCGCGCCGGAGCCCGAGCGCCCGTTCCTCGCGGAGGCGTACGTGGGACCCGGAAGGCTGCGCGTCGCGGTGACGACAACGCCTCCGATCGACGTGCCGGTCGATCCCGCGTGCGCCGCGGCAGTCGGGGTCGCCGCCGAGCTGCTTGCCGAGCTCGGCCACGACGTCGTCGAGGCCACGCCACCCTGGCAGACCGACGACGCGACGATCCACTTCGCGCGTATCTGGCAGATCGGGCCGGCGGTGGCGGGCGTCGACGACCTCTCCCTGCTCGAGCCCTTCAACCGGATGCTGGCGGAGCAGGCACGGGAGACGCCGAGCACGGACTCCGCGCGGTCGGTGATGAGCCTCCAACAACTCGCGCGCCAGATCGTCGAGTTCTGGGACGACGTGGACGTCGTCGTCTCGCCGACCCTCGCGTTACCGCCGGTCGAGATCGGCTGGACCTGGCAGGACGGCAATCCTGCGGGCGTGTTCGAGCGCCAGTGGCTGTGGACGCCGTTCACGGCGATGGTCAACGTCACGGGGCAGCCGGCGATGTCGGTGCCGCTTCACGAGAGCGCCGACGGCCTGCCGATCGGGGTGCAGTTCATCGGCAAGCCGTTCGCGGAGGCAACTCTCATCCGGCTCGCGGCACAGCTCGAGCAGGCGCGGCCGTGGGCCGGCAGGCGACCGCCGGTTTCCTGACGTTGGCCGCAACGACTGCAGCCTGACTGAAGTCAGGCTGCGGGGCTCTAGCCGATCGCCTCGTTCAAGTGCGCGGCAACGGCGCGGGCGTCCTTCTCGTCGCGCGTCACCACGAGGCACGTGTCGTCCCCGGCGAGCGTCGCGACGACGCGCGGGTGCTCCGTCGTGTCGATCGCGCGCGCGATCGCGGGTGCCGAACCGAGCTCCGAGTGCACGACGACGAGATTCTGCGCGATCGTGGCCCGGCGGGCGAACTGCGTCAGCACGGCCCGGAGCGTCGCCTCCGGATCGCGGCGCCCGCCGGATTCCACCGGCAGCTCGTAGCGCGGCCGGCCCAGCGCGTCGTGCCTCTTCACGAGCCCGAGCTCGCGGATGTCGCGGGAGATCGTGGCCTGGGTGACCGGGCAACCCGCGGTCGCGAGAGCCTGCGCCAGCTCGAGCTGCGTCCCGACGCGCTTCCGGGCGACGATGCCGCTCAGCAGCCGCTGGCGCTCGGCTTTCCCGAGCGGTTGCCCGTTCGCCTGCATAGCTGCGAGCATAGGGATGCGGACGTTTCCGGGAAAGCAGCGACGGCAAAGAGAGTGAGACGCATGGTGCGAAAGATCCTCTGGAGCACGCTCTACGCAGGCCTCGGAGCGGCGGCGACACTCGGCGCCCGCCGCGCCGCCTCCTCGATCTGGCGCGTCGCCACGGGCGAGGAGCCGCCCGCGAGGAGATGAGCGCCCTGGACGCCCTCGCGGACAAGGCAGAGGCCGCCTCCGAGCGCCTCGCCGGTCAGAGCGGGATCAAGGGGAAGCTCGCGGGCGAGCTCGCCGATGACGCCGCGTTCCTCCGCAAGCTGAAGCCGAGCCTGATCGCGAAGCGCGCCAGGGGCGAGGCGCCGATCGACCAGAAGCCGTACGAGGCGCCGGCTCCGTCGGGGCCTCAGCTCGGCTCGCTCCCTTCCCCGCCGAAGCGCGCCGGCGGCGTGAGCCCTTTCGTCGTCGCCGGAGTCGCGCTCGTGGCCGGCGTCCTGCTCGCGAGATGGATCGATTGGAGAGGCCATGCCCACCCACGCTGATGAGCGCCGCGGCCTCGGGGCCGCGGCGAAGCTCGTTTCGGAGCGCGCGAGCTCCATCGTCCGGCTCGAGCTCCAGCTCGCCGCGGCCGAGCTCAAGAAGAAGGTCGTCGCGCTCGGGCTCGGGATCGCGCTGCTCGTGGCGGCAGCGCTCTTCGGACTCTTCGCGCTCGCCTTTGCGCTCGCCACGGTCGCCGCAGCCCTCGCCACGGTCGTGTCGACCTGGCTCGCATTGCTGATCGTGACGGGCGGCCTGTTCCTGCTCGTCGGCCTGCTCGCGCTGCTCGGGATCCGCAGCGTCCGCAAGGGGACGCCGCCGCTTCCGACGCAGGCGATCGCAGAGGCGAAGCTAACGACGGAGGCGCTGAGGAATGGCAAACACTGAGCAGGAGCTCCGCCGCGAGATCGAGCAGGAGCGGGTCCGCCTCGCCGAGGCGGTCGGCACGCTCCGCGAGGAGATCGGCGAGGCGGCAGACGTCGGCGGGAAGATGCGCTCGAAGCTGCCGCTCGTCGCGGCCGGCGCGTTCGGGCTCGGCTTCCTCAAGGCCGGCGGGGTCGGCGCGACAATGCGACTCCTGTTCCGGCGGCAGCGCGAGGGCGACGAGAAAGCGGCGGTCGGCCGCTTCCGCCTGATCGACCGCCGTTAAATCACGCGGAAACCGTAAACGCCCGCCGGAGCTTGGCGCTCTTCGTCGAGCCGTAGGCGTACTTGCCTGCTTTGAGCGTCAGCGTCCAGGTCGCGACGCCGCGGAACTTCACACCCGTCGCCCTGGAGACACCCGGGCCCGTGAGCCGGAAGCCGTCCCTGGCCGAGCGGTCGCTGACGGTGATCCGGTACTTCCCGGCGGAGAGTCCCGAGGCCGGCTTCAGAGTGGCGGCGCCGCTCGCGGCGAGCGAGGCCAAAAGCTTGGTGGTCGCCGGAGCCGGGGCTGGAGGCGTCTCGGTCACCATCCCGACCGTGAACGAGCCCTTCATCTGCGCGGAGTGAGGGTCGCACTGGAAGAAGTACTTGCCGTCGACGAACGTGACCGTGAATGTCCGGTCGCCGATGCCCTCGACGTCGGTGGTCACGTCCACGCCCGGCCCGCTCAGATGGAAGTCGTGGAAGCTCGAGTGGTCGTGGACGACGAGTGTGTAGGTCCCCGGGTCGAGGTGCGTCACGGGCGAGCCGCTCGCATCCACGACGCCGATGGTGAAGCCGTCGCCCTGGCCGACCTCGGCGGTCAGCACCGGATCTGCGGCGCGCGCACCGCCGGCGCCGAGCAGGGCGACGGCCACCACCGTGACGAGGAGCCTGCACCCCACACCCGGCATACGACTGCGGGGCCGGACCGGATTCCTAGTACACCCGGCCGCAAGTTCGGCAGCTTCCCGGCGGCGTCTCGCCGCCCGTGGCCGCGTCCTCGGTCGCCCCGATAGTTGAACTATCGGGGCTCCCTGCGTCCTTGCCACGAACGCCGAGCCACTCGCCGGATAACCCACTGAACTCACGGCGGATGCACTAGGCGCGGAGAACCGCGCCGAACCGGTCGGACAAGGCATCGACGATCTTCGTGCGCAGCTCGGCTGCCTCGTCGTCCGTCAGCGTGCGCTCCGGCGAGCCGAACGCGACGCGGAAAGCGAGCGAGCGCTTGCCCTCGCCGATCTGGTCGCCGCGATACTCGTCGAAGGGCGCGACCGCGCGCAGCAGCTCCGGCCCGGCTGCCTCACGGATCGCGGCCAGGAGCGCCGCGGCCGCCACGTCCTCGTCGACGACGAACGCGAGGTCCTGCCGCACCTCGGGGTAGGGGCTGACCTCCTCGAACTCGACCGCCTCGGGAGCGGCCGCCACCAGCGCGTCGAGATCGAGCTCGAACGCGCCCCAGGTGCCCTCGAGCACGGCGGGATGGAGCTCTCCCACCCATCCCTCGTTCGTCCGCGCCGACTTCCCGGGATGAAGAAAGGGCTCTGCGGCGCGCTCGAACGACGGCTCGATCTTCAAGGACGCGTAGAGCTGCTCGACAGCCCACTTCGCCTCTGCGAAGCCGCCGTCGACGATCCCGCCGACGTGCCACCGCTCGTCCGGAAGCTCGCCGCCGGCGCGGTAGGTGCGTGCGATCTCGAAGAGCGCGACCTCCGAGAGGCCGACGGAGACGTTGTGTCGCGCGGCGCCGACGAGGCTGCCGAGGAGCGCGATGCGAAGCGCCGCGGCCTCCATCGACATCGGCTCCGGGAGGCGCAGGTCGCCCTCGGCGACGAAGCTCGACGTGTACGCCTCCGAATAGCCGCAGCCCGTGAGCACGTCCTCGACGAGCCGGCGCAACCGCTGCCAACGTGTCAGCCGCCCGAACGTCGCGTCGTGGTTCGGAAGCGTGAAGGGGATCTCCTCCATCTTGAAGCGGGCGACCTCCTCGACGAGGTCGATCTCGCGTGCGACGTCGCGCGCCCGCCAGGTCGGCACGCGGAAGCCTCCGTCGACCTGCTCGAAGCCGAGCCCGACGAGGATCGAGGCCTGCTCCGCCGCGGGAACGTCGAGCCCGAGCACGGCGTTCGTGCGCTCCGGGCGGAGCGAAATCGCGGCCGGCTCCGGGAACGACGCCCGCACGTCGGCGTGCCCGGTCCATCGCGTGCTCATGCGAGCTCCACGATCATCCGGGTGGCCATCGTGGCCGCGGGCCCGGCGAGATAGGGATCGACGCCCTTCTCCCAGCGGTTCGAGCCCTCAGTACGCAGCCCGAGGCGCTCGGAGGTGCGTAGGAGCGAGACCGGCTCGAAGTTCGCCGCTTCGAGCAGGACCGACGTCGTCGTCTCGGACACTTCCGTTTCCTCGCCGCCCATGATCCCGGCGAGCGCGATCGCGCGGTCGGCGTCCGCGATCACGAGGTCGGCGGGGTCGAGCTTGCGCAGCGTTCCGTCGAGCGTGCGCAGCTCCTCGCCCGGCTTCGCGCGGCGCACGACGATCCGGCGACCGTGGAGGGTGTCGAAGTCGAAGGCGTGGAGCGGGTTGCCGAGCGCGAGCATCACGTAGTTCGTCACGTCGACGACGTTCGAGATCGACCGCACGCCCGCCGCACGGAGCCGCGCCCGCAGCGAGACCGGGGAGTCTCCAATCACGACGTCGCGGAAGAGCCGCCCGATGTAGCGCGGGCAGCCCTCCGAATCCTCGACGCGCACGTCGACCGGCTCCTCGGCGCCGCCGGGCGGCTCGGTTGGGTCGAGCGGAACGAGCTCCCCCTCGAAGAGCGCGGCGACCTCGCGCGCGATCCCGTACACCGACAGCAGATCGACGCGGTTGCCTGTCGGCTCGACGTCGAGCACCTCCTCGACGAGGGGCAGCACATCCGCGAGCGGCGAACCCGGCGCGAGCGCGTTGTCGAGCACCATGATCCCGCTGTGATCGGTGCCGAGGTCGACTTCGTCCTCGGCGAGGATCATCCCCTCCGAAACCTCGCCGCGCAGCTTGCGCCGCTCGAGGGTAAGCCCGTTTGGAAGTGTCGCACCGGGCAGTGCAACTGCGACCTTCGCGCCTGCGCCGAAGTTCCAGGCGCCGCAGACGATCTGGTACGGCCGGTCCTCCCCCACCTCGACCTGGCAGAGCTGTAGGCGGTCGGCATCGGGATGCTTGCCCGCCTCGAGCACCTGGCCGACCCGGAAGAGCGATAGGTCGCCGGTCACGCCGCGGCGCTCGACGCCGTTGACCTCGGCGCTCGAGATCGACAGGCGGTGGACGATCTCGTCGGTCGTGGCGTCGACCTTCGCGTACTCGCGCAGCCAGCTCATCGGAACCTTCATCGGCCGGCCTCCATTAGAACTGCCTCAGGAAGCGCAGGTCGTTTTCCCAGAACGGACGGATGCCCGGGATCCCGTGCCGCAGCTGCGCCGTGCGCTCGATGCCCATGCCGAACGCGAAGCCGGTGTACTCGTCGGGGTCCCAGCCGACGAACTCGTACAGATACGGGTCGACCATGCCCGAGCCGCCCATCTCGAGAAAGCCGGAGTGCTTGCAGGTCGCGCAGCCGGTGCCGCCGCAGATCGGGCACGAGACGTCGGGCTCCATCGACGGCTCGGTGAAGGGGAAATAGTGGGTTCGGAAGCGAACCTCCCGCTCGGGGCCGTACAGCTGCCGCATCACGTAGAGCAGCGTTCCCTTGAGGTCGGCCATGGTGATGCCCTTGTCGATCGCGAGGCCCTCGAACTGGTGGAAGATCGGGAAGTGCGTGGCGTCGATCGTGTCGCGGCGGTACACGCGGCCGATCGAGAGCATGTAGATCGGCGGCCGCTGCCGTTCCATCTTGTGGATCTGCGCGGGCGACGTCTCCGTTCGCAGCAGCGTGTCGTCGGTCAGGTACAGCGACGCGCGCGGGGAGCGCGCCGGGTGCCAGTCCGGGAACCCGAGCGCGTCGAAGTTGTAGCGCGTCGTCTCGACCTCCCGGTCGTCGACGACTTCGTAGCCGAGCCCAAGGAAGATGTCCTCGACGTCCCGCCTCACCTGCGTCGATGGATGGAGCGACCCGCGGCGGCGGGGACGGATCGTTCCGAGCATCTCCGCCGGGAGCGTGACGTCCACGTTCTCGGTCGTGAGCTTCTCGTCGAGCTCTTCCGCCTGGACGCGGGCGAGCTTGTCGCCGACTGCCGACTCGATCGCCTCGCGCATGGCATTCAGCCGGATGCCCGTCTCGCGGTCGCGGACCTCACGGAGGCTCTGCTTCAAGGGTGAGCGGCGCCCGAGGAAGGAGACCGACACACTCTCGACCTCCTCAGAGGTCGAGGCGCTCTCCAACGCCGCTTTCGCGTCGCGCTCGTACGTGTCGGGATCCCAGTCCGTCACGGCGGCGACTGTATCCGGTTTGTCAGGCATCGAAATCCTCCTCATCGCGGGCACGGGAACATGGCTTCCGCCCCGGCTCGAACTGCGATGAGGAACCGGCCTGCTAGCGCACCGGCGCCCCGGCAGCGAGCCGGGGCCGCATAAAGCGGTGCGCAGCGGCATTCATAGTGCGCACTATAGCGGCGTGATCTGCCGCGTCTGGCACGGATGGACGAAGCCTGAGGATGCCGACGCATACGAGCGGTACCTGCGCGAAGAGCTCTTCCCACGGGTCGAGCGCGACCTCGGGGGCCGCGGGGAGGTGCTTCGCAGGAGCGACGGCGACGAGGTCGCGTTCGTGACGCTCGTCTGGTTCGACTCGCTCGACGTCGTCCGCGGCTTCGCCGGCGACGACTACGAGCAGCCAGTGATCAGCGAGCGAGCCGCCATGCTGCTCTCGCGCTACGACGACCGCGCGCTCCATTACGACGCATGAGCGCCTATGACCCGATCGCCCGCCTCTACGACCCGTGGAGCACGAGCGTCATCGAGGACATCTCGTTCTACGTCGAGGAGGCGCTCGCCTCGGGAGGCCCGGTCGTCGAGCTCGGCGTCGGCACGGGACGGATCGCGATCCCCACCGCGGCGGCCGGTGTGCAGGTGATCGGCGTCGACTCTTCGGCCGGGATGCTCGAGGTCTGCGAGCTCCGGGCGCGCGAGGCCGGTGTCGCCGACCGGCTCGATCTGCGGCTCGGCGATCTGCGTCGGCCCCCCGTCGACGAACGCGTCCCGCTCGTGACGTGTCCGTTCCGGGCCTATCTCCATCTAGCGACCGACGAGGAGCGGCTCGAAGGGCTCAGGGCCGCGCACACCCTGCTTCGGGCGGGCGGGCGCCTGATCTTCGACGTCTTCGCGCCCTCCGCGGAGGACATCGCGGAGACGAACGGCCGTTGGATCGAGCGGGAGCCCGGTATCGACGAGCGCGCGGACTGGGATCTCGCGACGCAGACGCTCACGCTGTCCGTGCGCGGCGAAGTCGGCGAGTCGACGATGACGCTGTCGTGGCTCGAGCCGCAGCGCTGGCAGTCCCTGCTCGCCGAAGCGAGCTTCGAGGTCGTCGCGTGCTACGGCTGGTTCGACCGGCGGCCGTTCACGAGCGGCGAGGACACGGTCTGGATCGCGCGTCGACGTTGAGGTCCGCAAATTGCGGCAATTTCGTTTCGCGTGCCCCCTTGCACCGTCCGCACGCACCGCATACGTTGCTCCTTGCAGCGAGCACGGAGCGCGACTAGGTCGAAACGTCGACCGAGCGGTTCTACGAAGAGGGGGCAACCCCGGAGCGGAAGGCCGGTCGGACGAGGTGGACGAAAGCGCAACCGGCTCGCTGAATTTTTTCGGGCAAAGCGCTTCGCGCTTTGCCCGATCCTTTTGGCACGCGTGACGTAGCGCACTGGTGCTCCGGCGAGAGCGCGGTCTCGCCTCCGCACGCGAGTTGCCTACCCTCAAAGAACACTTAGAGGCCTCGCCGGCTCCGCTCGTAGAGCGCGATCGTCCCCGCCATCGCGACGTTCAGCGACTCTGTGTTGCCGACTTGCGGAATCGACGCGCGTAACTCGCACCGCTCGACGACCTCCGCCGGCAGCCCTAGCCGCTCTGCGCCGAGGACGAAGACGACTTCGCCGTTGAGCTCGAGCGTCGGCAGCGGCGTTCCATCACGTGGAACGAGCGCGATCCGCGTGCCGCCGGGCTCGTCGAACTGCGCAAGCGGCACCCGGAAGAGCGCGCCCATCGACGCGCGGAGCGCCTTCGGGCCGGTCGGGTCGGCGCACCCGGGCGAGAGCGCCACGCCGGCGCCGAACGCATCCGCCGAGCGGATCAGGGTCCCGACGTTGCCGGGATCTGCGACGCGCCACAACGCGACCGTCACCGGCCGCACGCCGCGCGGCAGGTCATCGCGCCGGTAGACGCCGAGCACACGCGGAGCGTGCGCGAGCGTCGACACCTCCGCGAGGAGCGCGGACTCGACGTTCTCGCCCGCGACGAGGAGGTCGACGGGATCGGCCGCTGCGGCCTCGACGAGATCCTCACCTTCCGCGACGAACAGCCCGAGCTTGTCGCGCCAGCGCCGGTCGTGGAGCTTGCGGACGAGCTTGAGCCGCTCGTTGTCGCGGGAAGTGATCAGGCCGGAACGTTGGACTCTGCGAGCGCTGCCTTGGCCCGCTCGGCGATCGCGGCGAAGGCGGCCGGATCGCTGACCGCGAGATCCGCGAGGACCTTGCGGTCGAGTTCGATCCCGGCCTTGCCGCAACCGTTGATGAACTGGTTGTACGACAGGCCGTTCAGGCGCGCCGCGGCGTTGATCCGGGTGATCCAGAGCTGCCGGAACGTCCGCTTCTTCGCCTTCCGGTCGCGGTAGGCGTAGACGAGCGAACGTTCGACCTGCTCCTTGGCGTAGCGGTAGTGGGAGTTCTTGCGCCCCCAGTACCCCTTCGCCTGGCCGAGCACCTTGCGGCGCTTCTTCTGGCCGTGGACGGCTCGCTTGACTCTCGGCATCGCTACTTCACCCTCAGGAGCTGCTTCAGCGTCTTGTAGTCGCCCGGAGCGACCTCGATGTCACGGCCGAACTTCCGCTTCTTCTTCGACGGCTTGTGCCCCAGGTTGTGGCTGCGCATCGTCGGCCGGCGAAGGATCCGTCCCGTTCCCGTCACCTTGAACCGCTTCTTCGCTGCGCTCCGTGTTTTCGTCTTCGGCATCTCGTTTCACTCCTGCGTTTTTGGTCGGGCCCAGCACCATCACCATGTTGCGTCCGTCGAGGAGAGGCTGGGATTCGATCTGGCCGATCTCCTTGACGTCCTCTGCGAGGCGGAGGAGCAGGTCCCGACCGCGCTCCGGATGGGTCGTCTCGCGACCGCGGAACATGATCGTGACCTTGACCTTCGCGCGCTGGTTCAGGAACCGCTCTACATGACCCTTCTTGGTGTTGTAGTCGTGGACGCCGATCTTCGGGCGCAGCTTGATCTCCTTCACGTGGATCTGGCTCTGATGCTTCCGAGCCTGCTTCGCCTTCTGCTCCTGCTCGTACTTGTACTTCCCGTAGTCCATGACCTTCGCGACCGGCGGATCGGCCTGGGCAGCCACCTCGACGAGGTCGAGGTTCTTGCCGTAGGCGTACTCTCGGGCCTCGTCGGTGGTCTTGATCCCGAGCTGGGCCCCGTCGTCGTCGATCAGTCGGACGTTTGGAACGCGGATCGCGTCGTTGATGCGCGTCGAGTCCCGGTTCGCGGGTCTGACGTGCTCGATCGGCCGGCGTCTCGGCCTCAAAGGCAAATCACCAAGTTGGGCTTACTCCTCCTCGTATTCGTTTACGCACAGAAAAGCCGCTGCATGCAGCGGCCCCGTCCTCGTCAAACTTCCGACTCGGTTGAACCCCGCGCGAGCGCCGCATCTTCGACGATGGAGCCCGGGAGGTGAGGAAGCGGGTCCGCTCCTGCTTTTCAGGAGACAAGCGTAGCAAGCTTCGCGAGGAAATCCGCAAGCGATTCCTCGCTTTGCGCGCCGCCGCGCTCGCGAATCGCGAGGCTGTCCTCGCTCTCGCGGTCTCCGTAGACGATGACAAACGGAATCTTCTCGAGCTCGGAAGCGCGGATCCGCTTGCCGATCGTCTCGGCCGGCTCGTCGATCTCGACGCGGTAGCCCTCTGCACGGAGGCGTTCGGCGATCCCCTTCGCGGGCTCGAAATGTGCCTCGCCCACGGGTAGGACCCGGACCTGCACCGGCGCGAGCCAGAACGGGAAGGCGCCCCCGTAGTGCTCGATGAGGATCCCGATGAAGCGCTCGAGCGAGCCGAGCAGCGCCCGGTGGACGACGTACGGCGTGTGCTCGCGGTTGTCGGGCCCCATATACGTAAGGCCGAACCGCTGCGGCATGATCGCGTCGAGCTGGATCGTCCCCATCTGCCACGAGCGACCGAGGACGTCGGTCATGTGCAGGTCGACCTTCGGCCCGTAGAAGGCGCCCTCGCCCTCGTTGAGCTCGTACGTGATTCCGCGCCGTTCCAGCGCCGACTGCAGAGCGCTCTCCGTGAAGTCCCACTCCTCGTCGGTCCCCACCTTCTTCTCCGGGCGGGTCGAGAGCTCAAAACGGGCTTCCATCCCGAACATGTCGTAGAGGTCGGCCGCGAAGTCGAGGCAGGCAAAGATCTCGTCCTCGATCTGCTCCCGCGTACAGAAGATATGAGCGTCGTCCTGCGTGACATGGCGGACGCGAAGCAGCCCGTGCAGCGTGCCCGAAGGCTCGTCCCGGTGCAGGGTCGACGACTCCGCGTAGCGGAGCGGTAGGTCTCGGTAGGAGCGCAGGTCGGAGCCGAACAGCAGCATGTGCCCCGGGCAGTTCATCGGCTTCAGCGCGAACTGCTTCTCGGAGTCCTCGTGCGAGGTCACGAAGAACATGTTGTCGCGGTAGTTCTCGTAGTGGCCCGAGGTGATGTACGTGTCGAGGTCGTAGAGCAGCGGCGTCTTCACCTCGGAGTAGCCGCGGCGCAGATTCTCACCTCGTCTCAGGTCCTCGAGCTCGTTCCAGACCACCATCCCGTGCGGGTGCCAGAACGGCGAGCCCGGCGAGTGCTCTGACAGGTGGAACAGATCGAGCCGCTGCCCGAGGACGCGATGGTCGCGCTTGCGTGCCTCCTCGAGCCGCTCGAGGTGCGCGTCGAGGTCTTCCTTCGAGTAGAACGCCGTCCCGTAGATCCGCGTCAGCTGCGGCTTCGAGGAGTCGCCGCGCCAGTACGCCCCGGCGAGCCCGGTGAGCTTGAGCGCCTTGATCGGCTTCGAGTTCTGGAGATGCGGGCCGCGGCAGAGGTCGGTGAAGTCGCCCTGCGTGTAGAGGGAGATCGGCCCTTCGGCGGTGTCGACGAGCTCGACCTTGTACGGCTCGCCCTCCACGGCGAAGCGCTCCTTCGCCTCGTCGCGCGAGATCTCCTCGCGCGCCCACTCGCGGCCTTCCTTCAGCTCGCGGCCGATCTCGGCCTCGATCTTCTCGAGGTCCTCCTCGCGGATCGGCTCCGGAAACGCGAAGTCGTAGTAGAAGCCGTTCTCGATCGGGGGGCCGATCGCGATCTTCACGCCCGGATAAAGGCGCCGCACCGCCTCGGCGAGCAGGTGCGCCGACGAGTGGCGAAGGACGGAGAGCGCGTCCGGATCGTCCTTGTCGCGCGTGGTCAGGATCTGGATCGGCTGCCCGTCCCCGAGCGGCAGCCGGAGGTCCTGCACGTTTCCGTTCGCGCGGATGAGCACCGCCTGCTCGGCGAGCTTCGGCCCGATCGCGCGTGCGGCGTCGAGCCCCGTGGCCCCGTCGGGAAGCTCGAGCTCGGTCTGGTCGGGAAGGACGACCTTCATGACCGAACAGGATATGGAACACCCACGCGAAGACGATCGCAACGACGAGCTCGACGGCTCGCCGGTCCCGGACCCCAAGGACTCCGACTCCGATGCCGAGGACGTGCCTACCGCCGACTGAACTCCATGAGGACCCACGGGGCAACATGCTCGTCGTCGGCCCCGTGGGTCTCGAGATCGACGAACCCGGCCTTCCGCCAGCCGCGCAGCCCGGCCGCGTTCCAGGCATACGGGTCGACGGTTACGCGAGTCCATCCCCGCTCGCCGAGGAGGTGGTTTGCCATCGCGCGGGCCGCATCGGGCCCAAGACCGCGACCGCGTGCGGCGGGGACGAGGAACATGTCGAGCCCGCCGTCCCCGTCGTCGTCGAGGTCGTGCACTTGTAGATAACCGATGGGCTCCCCCTCTGCCTCGACGACGAAGGGTGTGACTCGTTCCCGGGCGAGCCGGAGGAGCATCGTGGCGCGTGTGAACGTCTTGTCGTCCCAGTAGCGCGCGACGTCCTCGTCCGCGTGCCACTCGAGCAGCAGGTCGACGTCCGCCTCCTCGACCGGTCGCAGCAACGTGCGATCGCCGTGCACGACCGTGGCGTTTTCAAAGCCGCCTCTGTGGAATCCGCTGCTCACCAGGCACTTTCTCGAAGGAGGCAAGGAATGCCAAACAAACGCGCCGGCGTCAAGAACGAGAAGCAGTACGAGGCGCTGAAGGACAAAGGCATGTCGAAGGAGCGTGCGGCGAGGATCGCGAACTCCCCCGGCTCGCCGAGCCGCGGAGGGAAGGCGTCGCACTCGTCGAGCTCGCGCAGCCGCTCGTCGCTGGGAGGGACGACCGCGCAGAAGAAAGCTGCAGGTCGTAAGGGCGGCAAGGCCACTGCGCGCACATCGTGACGACGCGTTAACGCACGACCAACATCATCTGCAAACGACATGCGCGCGTGCATGTCGTTTGCATTGCGCGGCAACGGGCATGTTATCCACAGTGATAACAACGAATCGTTCGAGGGGGTCAACATGGCGGAAAGCATCCGCGACGTGATGACGTCGAATCCCCGCTCGCTCGAGAGCGGAAGCAGTGCGGTCGAGGCAGCTCGGCTGATGCGTGACGAGGACGTCGGGATCGTCCCGATCGTCGAAGGCAAGAAGCTCGTCGGCACGGTCACCGATCGCGACATCGTCACCAGGGTCGTGGCGGAAGGAAAAACCCCCGAATCCGTCACCGTTGGCGACATCGCATCGCGCGAGCTCGTCACGATCGACCCGCAACAGGACCTCGATGATGCACTCCGGTTGATGGCGCGTCACCAGGTGCGACGTCTGCCGGTCGTCGAGGAAGACGGCAAGCTCGTCGGCATCGTTGCGCAGAAGGATGTTGCAATGCACGCGTCAGAAGCGCAAACTGGCGAAGTCGTCGAGGACATCTCCAGGTAGGAGACACGTCGTTCCTGCTGAATGTCCGACCGGTGGCACACGCATACTGCAACAGGTAGTTGTTGCCACCGAACTCGCCCACTAGGAGGAGGCACATGGCGACAGCACGGAGAAGGTCAAGCGGACGTACAACGGCAGCACGCAAGCCGGCAGCACGCAAGCCGGCGGCACGCCGCGCGACCACAGCACGCAAACCGGCAGCACGTCGTAAGCCGGCAGCACGCAAGCCCGCAGCACGGCGCAAGCCGGCCGCACGCAAGCCCGCAGCACGCAAGCCCGCAGCACGGCGCAAGCCGGCCGCACGCAAGCCCGCAGCACGCAAGCCGGCGGCACGCCGCGCGACGGCCCGCAAGCCGGCCGCACGGCGCAAGCCGGCAGCCCGCAAGCCCGCAGCACGGCGCAAGCCGGCAGCACGCAAGCCGGCAGCACGCCGCAAGCCGGGACGCAAGCCAAGCGCCCGCACGGCAAGCCGCGCGGGGACCACGCTTGCACGGCGCAAGCCGGCCGCACGGCGCAAGCCGGCAGCCCGCAAGCCGGCAGCCCGTAAGCCGGCAGCACGCAAGCCGGCAGCGCGGCGTAAGCCGGCGGCCCGCAAGCCCGCGGCACGGCGCGCGACGCGGTCCTCGGGCCGTACCACCGCCCGGGCGGCCGCGAGTCGCGTTAGCAGCACCCGTCGCACGGGCTCGGCTGGGTCTACAACGAGGCGCACGGCGTCGCGCGCCGGCACGCAGAGCAGCACCGCGCGGACCGGCACGAGGCGCACGGGAACGTCGACCGGCCTGGCCGGCGGCGCGACCGCTCCCGCAACCGAGGGGACGCTCGAGACCGGCATCGGCATCACGCCGTCGCTCGGCACCATCGGTGGGCTCGGAACCGAGAGCGAACTCAATCGCTCGGAGGACGAGAGCACAGGGAGCAGCGAGTCGGAGTAGGACGTCGGCTCGATCGGTAGTCCGGAAAGGCCCCGCGCGACCGCGGGGCCTTTCCCGCTTTCGGGGGGTTAATAGCGACCGCCCGGCGTGCGATGGTGTCGGTGAGGGTTCTTGCCGCCGGTCGCCGCGTACACGCGAAGCTTCGACGCCGCTCAAGCCGAGCGGCTGCTCTGGCGTGCCGGTTTCGGCCCACGCAAGGGCGAGGCGGAGGCACTCGCAAGGCTCGGGCTCGACGGCGCCGTACGCGCGCTGACGAACCCCGGCCGCGAACGCCTCGTCGGGCCCGCCCCGAAGGACGAGAAGGGACGCCCGCTCGCACCGTACGACGCGTGGGGCCACGACCACGTGTGGTGGCTCGACCGGATGGTGCGTACCTCGCGCCCGCTCGTGGAGCGGATGACGCTCGTCTGGCACGACTGGTTCGCGACGTCGAACGGCGGCGTCGGCTCGCAGCGGTTGATGCTGAACCAGAACCAGCTCTTCCGCGAGCACGCCCTCGGCTCCTTTCAGGAGCTCCTGCTCGCGGTCACGAAGGATCCGGCGATGCTGCTGTGGCTGAACGGCAGCGACAACTCGAAGCGCGCTCCGAACGAGAACTACGCGCGCGAGATGATGGAGCTCTTCACGCTCGGCGCCGGACGCGGCTACGTCGAGTCCGACGTCCGCGAGCAGGCCCGCGCGCTCACCGGCTTCCGGAACGACTGGAAGCAAGGCGCCGGGAACGTGAACTTCCGCTACGACGCCACACGCCATGACACGGGCGTCAAGACGATCTTCCGCAAGCGCGGGGCGTTCACCTGGAAGGACGCGGTCCGTCTCTCGGTCACCCACCCCGACCATCCGAGCTTCTTCGTGCGCAAGCTCTGGAGCTACTTCATCGCCGCCGCTCCCGACGCCGCGACGCAACGGTCGCTCGAGCGGCTCTACGTATCCAGCGGCCGCAAGGTGAAGCCGGTCGTCACCGCGATTCTCAAGCATCCCGCTCTCTACGAGGGCGGACGGCTCGTAAAACCGCCGGCGGTGTACACCGCCGGCCTGCTGCGCCGCATCGGCCGCCCGATCGACACGACGTCGTGGTCGTGGATCGGCGCGATGGCGGGCCAGCAGCTGTTCTATCCGCCGAACGTCGCGGGGTGGGACGACTCGCGCTGGCTCGACACTGCGACGTGGCGCGGCCGCTGGTGGACGGCGCAGAACGTTCTGCGCCCGTACGCACTCGATCCCGGGAAGGCGTCGCAGCCCTACGACGCCACGAAGCTCCTCGACAGCGCGCTCGAGTTCTGGAACCACCCCACGCTCACCGACACCACGCGGGCCGCCCTCCTCGGGTTTGCGGAGGCGTCGCTCGCCGACGCGAGCAGCGCCTCGTGGAAACGCAAGCAGTACGCGGTGATGGTGCAGAACGGACTCCGCCAGCTGATCGCCGTCAGCCCGGAGCTGCAGACGGCATGAATCCTCACGCCTGCAACCACTGCGCCGGCCTGTCCCGCTCGCGGTTCCTGCACGCCGCCGCGGCCGAGGCGGGACGCGGGCTGCCGATGATCGAGCCGGGGATGCCGCTGCCCGCAGGTACCGGTCTCTCGCGGCGCTCGTTCCTCGCGCAGAGCCTGGGCGCGATGCTGGCCGTGTACGGCAGCTCGAAGCTCGGTCTTTCCGCACTCGAGGAGGGCATCGCCGCCGCGGCGGGCGGGCCTGCCCAACCCGTGCTCGTGAGCGTGTTCCTCGAGGGCGGCGCCGACGCACTGTCCGTCCTCTCACCTCAGGGCGATCCGCTCTACCGCAAGCTGCGGCCCAGGCTCGGGCTCAGCGGCGGCGCGGTGTTCGCCGAGGACGACCGGCTGCACTGGCATCCCTCCGCAAACGGGCTTGCCCAGCTGTACGGGGAGAAGAAGGTCACCGTCATGCCCGCCGTCGGCTATACGAACGCGGACCAGAGCCACTTCACCTCGCGCCACTATTGGGAGGTCGGTGCGACGAGCACGAACATCCGTACCGGCTGGCTCGGGCGCTATCTCGATCGCGTCGGGACGATGGACAATCCGCTGCAGGGTCTCTCGCTCGACTCGACGCTCGCGCCCGCGCTCGCGACCGGCAGGGTGCCCGTGGCGTCGATCGACGGGCCCGACGAGTACGACTTCTGGAGCAACCGTGTGTGGGGCGAGGTCGAGGCGCGCATGCTCGCCGCGATCGGAGCCCTCGGAGCACAGGGTGCAGGGGTCGGCGATCTCGCCCTCGCCGCCGCGGCGGGCGTCTCGGCGCAGGTCGACCGGCTGCGCAACCAGCTGCTCCCATTCCACGGCACAGACGGCAAGCCTGCGTACACGAGCCCGGTCCAGTACCCGAGCTCGAAGGACTCGTTCCCGAGGCGGCTCGCGGGCCTCGCGGCGATGATTGCCGCCGGCCTCCCGCTACGCGTCGTCGCCCTCACGGCGCCGGGCGAGTACGACACGCACTCGGATCAGGCGGGAGCGCTCGCCGAGGGACTGCAGATCACGTCGGACTCGCTGCTCGCATTCCAGCGCGACCTCGAGGCACGCGGGCTCGCCGACCGGGTGCTCGTTCACGTATGGTCGGAGTTCGGCCGCCGTGCCGAGGAGAATGGGAGCGCAGGCACCGATCACGGTGCTGCGGGCGTGGGCTTCCTGATCGGCACGCGGGCGAAGGGCACGATGGTCGGCGAGTTCCCCGGCCTGAAGAGCGGGCTCGACGACGACGGCAACGTCAGCGCGACCTCCGACTTCCGCGGTGTCTATGCCGCACTGCTGGAGCAGTGGCTCGGCACGGATGCGGTCGCGGTCATCCCGGACGCCGGCTCGTTCTCGAGACCGGCGCTCGTCAAATGATCGCCGCCCTTCCCCCGCCCCCCGCTCGCGTGCAGGTCGTCGCGCAGGAGTTCCGCTACGCGCTTTCGCGGCAGACGATCACGTCCGGCTGGGCCGTCATCGAGCTCCGCAACGCCGGCGAGGACGCGCACGACCTGCTGATGCGCCGGGTCGGTGGGACGCGCGTGTACACCTGGCCGGTGGCACAGGCGGGTACGGTCGTGCAGCGCGAGTTCAAGCTCCTTCCCGGCACGTATCGCCTCTACTGCGGCGTCGGGAACCACCGCGCGCTCGGAATGCAGGCGACGCTGGTAGTTACTCGCAGAGCGCCTTGAGGCGCCCGAGCGACGAGCCGCGCGCCGAGGAGATCGCCGCGCGGAGCGCGTCGAGCTCGGCCTCTGTCGGCAGCAGATGGATCTTGACCTTCGCGAGACGGAGCGCGGAGATCTCCTCCGCGACCGAGGTCGCCGCCGGTGCGTTCTGCGAGTTGAGCTCGTTGAGGAGCCGGTCGAGATCGTCGTTGCGGACGATCGCGGTGCCGCTTCCGAAGGTGATCTCCGTCCGATCGAACGTCGACATCTACTTGTTCCGGTAGACGATCCGACCGCGGGTCAGGTCGTACGGCGACAGCTCGACCTTCACGTGGTCGCCGGGATTGATCCTGATGCGATAGCGGCGCATCTTGCCGGAGGTGTAGCCGAGCGTCTCGTGCCCGTTCTCCAGTCCGATGCGGTACATGCCGGACCGGAACGACTCCAGCACTTCGCCTTCGACCTCGATCTTCTCTTCCTTTTCCGCCATTCGAACCTCCTTTCGCTCTTCGAAGAAAGAGGGGCGCCGGAGCACCCCTATGCCCGTTAAGGGTAGCAGTGTGCCGGTCAGGCTACTTTCAGGACGAAAAATGCGATCGCGACGTACTGGCACGCGACGGCCACGATCGTGAGGGCATGGAACACCTCGTGGTAGCCGAAGATCAGCGGCACCGGGTCAGGCCTGCGGACGGCGTAGACGATTGCGCCGGCGGTATACGCGAGCCCGCCGACGGCGAGCAGGGTGACCGCAGTTGCGCCCGCCGAGTGGAACACCTGCGGCATCGCCGCGACGCCGACCCAGCCGAGCGCGATCCCGATCACGGCCGCGAGCCACTTCGGCGCGCCGACCCAGGCGAACTTGAGCAGGATGGCGGCAGCCGCGCCCGTCCACACGATCGCGAGCACCACGCGCTGCAGCGCGCCGTGGAGGCTGATCAGGCCGACCGGCGTGTACGAGCCGGCGATCAGCAGGTAGATCCCGGCGTGGTCGAGGCGCCGCATCCATGGCCGCACTCGCGGGCTCCACGTGACGCGGTGATAGAGGGCGCTCGCGCCGAACATCGCTGCGACGGAAGCGGCGAAGATGGCCGCCGCGGCGCGCGTGCGGGCGTCCTCGTCGGCGTAGGCGATGAGGAGGGCGCCGACCACGATCGCGACTGCGAAGGCCGCCTGGTGGATGACGCCCCGAAGACGCGGGCGCTCGGCGTAGTCCATCACGGGGGGAAAGAATAGGTGTGTTCTCGTCCCGTCGCCGCCGCCCCCGAACCGTGAGACGGAGTTCCTCTCAGGCGAACGTTGAGATCGCGCGGTGCCCGCGCGGAGTCACGCCGAAATGCACTCGCCGTCTCGCAGGGGCAGATGCTGGGCCCGCACGCCCCGGAGCCGCCCGCTCGCGTCGACGAAGACGGTCTCGAAGCCGGTCGGCTCGCCGAGCTCCACTGCGCGGCGGAACTGCGCCTCGACATTGCTGGTGCATCTCGCCTACACCGTGAACGACCCATTCACCATGGTCAACCGATCAGTCGTCGAGTGGAAGCTCGACATCCACGGATGTGCCGGCGCCACGGGCGCTCTGAACGGTGATCGTGCCGCCGAGCGCCTCGACGCGGTCTTTCAGGCCGACGAGGCCCGAGCCTCGTGCCGGATCGGCCCCGCCGGCGCCGTCATCGCGGATGGAGAGCCGAAGCACACGGTCGACCGCCTCCACGTCGACATGGACGACCGAAGCATGCGCGTGCTTGGCCGCATTTGTGAGTGTCTCCGAGACCACGAAGTACGCCGCCACCTCGACGCGTTCCGGCAACCGTGCTTCGACTCGCACGTCGAGCACGACGGGAATCAGAGAGCGGCGGGCGAGCGTCTTCAGCGCCGGCCCGAGGCCGCCCTCGGCCAGGATGGCCGGGTGGACACCGCGCGCGATCTCCCGCAGCCCGTCGAGCGCGTTTACGAGCCCCTCGGCAACGCTGGACAACTCGGCATTGAGCTCCCCGAGCTCCCGCGGCACCGCCCGCTGAGCGGCGCGCAGCTCGAGCGCGAGCGAAACGAGTCGCTGCTGCGCCCCATCATGCAGATCGCGCTCGATCCGCCGCCGGGTCTCATCGGCGGCGCCGACGATCCGGGCCCGCGAGGCGGCGAGATCGGCACGGCTCTCGGCATTCGCGATCGCGGTTGCCACAAGGTCTGTGAAGTCGGCGAGCCGCGCCTCCGTGTCCAGGGGCAGGGGCTGCTCCACGTTCGAGGCGGCGATCATGACGCCCCAGATGCGTCCCTCGACGACGATCGGCGTTCCGACCGACGAGCGGAAGCCCGCCTCGAGGGCGGCGGCAGCAACCGGGCCGGAGCCGTCGGCATAGCTGTCCATGCGGGCCGGGCGGCCGGTCTCGGAGACGAACGTGCTCACGTTCTTTCCCCCGAGGAGCTGCCGCGCGCCAACTGCAACATGGTCGCCGGATCTGCTCCAGCCGGCGACGATCGTCACCGTGCCGTCGGACTCGTAGCGGCACATGCGCGTGAGCTCGACGGAAGCCAGCTGCCCGACCTCCTCCGTCACCGCCGCGAACAGCTCTTCGGGCGGAGCCGCTCGCGCCACGAGCGTCGCAACCCGCCGCAAGGCCGCCTGCTGCTCGGCGAGCCGTGCGAGCTCGTCACGGTCCTTCTCCAGCGAGTTCGCCATGACGTTGAACGACCGCTCGAGAGCGCCTATCTCCGCCGGACTCGACTCCGGCATCCGGGCGCCGAGGTCCCCGCCGGCAAGCCGGTCGGCCATCAGGGCTGTCCTCCGAATCGGCCGGACGATCGCCCGGGTGAGGTAGCCGGCGTAGAGAGCGATGAGAATGATCGACCCGGCGAGACCGCCGGTCACCGCGACCATCGAACGCCAAGCGGCGGTGTCGGCGCTCGCCTGCGACGTCGCTGAGTCGCGGCGTTCGGCCAGGAGCAGCCGGTCGAAGTCGGCGCGCATCGCATCGACACGCCGTTTGCCCTCGGCGGCCGCCGAGACGCTGCGCGCGAAGGCGTCCCCGCGCCGCGCGGCGTTCACGAGGGGCACCGAATAGTCGCGGATGTACGAGGTCTCGCGCTTCGCGATCCGCGTCGCCAACCGTGTGTCGACGGGGTCGCCCGCGACCAGCACCAGGAGGGCCCTAGCCAACCGAGGGAAGGTCTTCTGCGCGGTGTGCCACGGCTGGAGGAAGCGCTCCTCCCCCGTGAGGACGAATCCGCGCTGGCCCGTCTCGAGGTCCAGGACCAGCCGCTCGAGCTCGTTCGAAGCCGTCAGTATTTCCTGCGAGTGGTTTGCCTGACGCTCCGACCGGCGCAGGTCGGCGATTGCAAGCAGCAGGACGACGAACGCCGCTCCCACGATCACGGCGAGGAGCGCACTCGCCACGACCATCCGACGCGTCAGACCGCCCGCCACGCTCGTCTGCGGTTGGCGCTCACGGGCAGGCCACCGCTGCCCGAACGAGACGCCGACAAGACGCCCCAGCGCTCTCACACGGTGACGGTAACCGATGAGCGTCGACGTTAGTGCGAGCCTGTCTGCTCACGTTTCGCGACGCACGGTAAGCGCCTCAGCCGGAGCGGATGTCGAGGATCAGGCGAATCGCGTCCGCCGACAGCTCCGACTTCGGCAGGAACCCGACCGCAGGACTCTCGGCGATGAGATCCCCGAAGTCGGCCTCCGCATGCGTCGAGACCAGGATCACCGCCGGCCCGCCGTCGCGGACGTGCTCGACCAGGTTGCGAGCGAGCTCGAAACCGCTGTCCCCCGCAAGCATGATGTCGACGAGGGCGACATCCGGCTGGAGCTCCCCGGCTTTCCGGAGCGCCTCCGCCGCCGTCGAGCAAACGCCCACGACCGACACGCCCTCCCGCTCGAGGAGAACGCGCGCGGCGTCGAGAAACGACCGGTTGTCATCCACGATCAGAACGCGGAAATCCATACCACCAGACTCGCAAGACATATGACGACCCGCATTGCAGCTAGCAGGAATCCGGGGCATTCGGCCACAGCCTTCACGCCAGGGGGTACTCGCACCTTCCAGCCCACCGGGTCAGCAGTTGGACGCTGGCCGTGAAGACGCAGACGCGCACATGGGCGATCGTCAGCACGCACACGTCAATCGAACGCTTTGGAGGGTTGGATGTCCACACCTGTGCTTGTCTCGCTCAGACGCCGCAAGCGCTTTCTCGCCCCACTGGTCGGCGCGATCGTTGCCGGTGGCGTCGTTGCGGGGGTTTCGCTCGCGACGGGCCCGACGCCGCCGAGCAAGACCACTGCCCGCGCGGTCCCTGCAGGCCTGAGACTGCAGGGCGCGATCGTGAACGTCGTGCAGTCGGTGTCGCCCTCCGTCGTCCAGATCGAAGATCGGACAGGGCTCGGCTCGGGAATCGTCTTCAACGCGGCAGGCGACATCGTCACGAACAACCACGTCGTCAGCGGCGCGACATCATTCACGGTGACGACGTCGAGCGGCAAACGCTACCCGGCCACGCTCGTCGGCTCGTTCCCGCCCGACGACCTCGCAGTGATCAAGGTCTCGGGTGCCAACCTCAAGCCGGCGACGTTCGCCGACTCGTCGAAGCTCCAGGCAGGCGACCTTGCGATCGCAATCGGCAACCCGCTCGGCCTACGGTCGAGCGTGACCGACGGGATCGTGAGCGCGTTCCGCCAGGCCGTGCAGGAAGGCAACAACGTCACGCTGCCGTCCATGATCCAGACGAGCGCCGCGATCAACCCGGGCAACTCCGGCGGCGCGCTGGTCGACATCCAGGGTCGCGTGATCGGAATTCCCACCCTCGCTGCGACCGATCCCGAACTCGGCGGCAGCGCTGCCCCGGGCATCGGCTTCGCGATCCCGAGCAACCTGGTCAAGGACATCGCCGGCCAGATTGTCGCCAACGGCAAGGTCGTCGACTCCCACCGCGCCTACCTCGGCATTCGCGTGGGCGACACGAACGGAAACGGTGTCTACGTCGGCTCGGTCACGGCGGGTGGACCAGCTGCGCGCGCAGGGTTGCACGCCGGGGACGTGATCGTCTCCGTGAACGGCAAACCGACCCCGACGACCGCCGTGCTGTCCGCGGCACTCGCAGAGCTGAGGCCGGGCCGGCAGGTCGCCCTCGTGGTCAAGCCACAGAACGGCACGAAGACGACCGTGCGGGTGACGCTCGGGACGTATCCCGGAAGCTGACTGACACGGGAGCGCCCGCGATACCGTAGGCGCTCCCGTAACCGCTCCCTACGGCGTCTTGGCGAAGTACGCGTCCTGCCCGTGCCCGGTCCGGGTGCCGAACGTCGCATCGTTCCGCAGATCGGTCCAGTAGGACGCCACGCCGCTTCCGTTCGGGAAGACGGCGATGTTGCTGTAGTCGCCGATGAACGACGTCGCGAACGGGAACGCCGGCTTCAGCGTTGCGGCGAACCAGCGGTTGCCGCGAGTCGGATCGGATCGCACAGTCGTCACCGGCGCCACGGCGAACGTGAGGGAGCCGGACGCCGTCTCGGTCCCGAGCGAGTAGTTGTAGGTGTGATTCAGCGGATCGCCCGAGCGGTCGAAGGTGCCGATACGCAGCTTCCCGCCCGTGTCGTACGCGCCCCACGGCATCCACTGGTCGCCGCCGAGCGCAAGTGCAACGGGGGATGACCAGGTTCGGCCGTAATCGAACGACTGACTGACGATGACGTCCGAGTTCGTCTGCGTCTTATACGGATCCGGATCGGTCGCGGCGCCGTTTCGCATGTCGGACCAGACGACTGCCAGGTGACCTGCGCGAGCCGGGTCGGAGGTGATGTTCCCCGCCGCCCACGACCGGAAGACGCTGTCCTGGTACGTCTGCCTGCCGAAGGCGATCGGATAGTCCTTGAACCCGTCGATGACCTGCGCGACCGTGAAGGGGCCGGCGATCCGCGCCCCGGTTGCCGGGCTGAGCTCGACGACGCGGTAGTCGTCGCGACCGGTCACGAGATCTGCCGTGTTCAGGTAGGCGACGAAGACGCGCCCGTCTGCGGTGTGGACAGGCACGGAGACGAACGCCTGGTTGTCGGCTCCGGAGATCACCTGCGGCTTCGACCAGGTGTTGCCGCCGTCATGCGTGATCGACGAGTAGATCACGGCGCTCTCGAACGCACCCTTCTGCCCGAGTCGGAAGTCGCCGAACGTGACGACAGCGTTGCCGGTGCCCCACGCCGCGATGTATTCCTTGTCGAGCAGGTCACCGACGCTGCCGAAGTTTCCGCTCCCTTCGGCGACCCGGCGCACCGTCCAGTTGCGACCCTTGTCTGTCGACGTCGAGACGAGGATGTCCGGATTCAGGGCGTTGACCGGGCCCACGAAGCGGAAGCCGAGCGTCGCGTAGTACGCGGTTCCGGCTGCGTCGAACGCGAGTGCAGGATCTCCGGTTGCCTGATACGCCGAGTTCGCCAGAACGGGGTACATCGACCAGGTGCGACCGCCGTCGAACGTGACGTGCGCGCGCGACTGCACCGTTTCGGTGACGTGGCCGCCAGGGTTGATGCCAAGCTGGTAGTCATTCACGCCGCCGATCAGATTGCTCTGGTCGGTTGGGTTGATTGCGATCGACGTCTCGTTGTGCGGGCCGGGCCCGGCTGTCGTCATCTCGCAGTCCGTGTTCACGTTCGGCGTTAGCTGGGTCGGTGTCGTGCAGACGGGCGTGCCGGGCGTCGTCGGCGGGCCGTTGCCGAAGACGGCGCCCGCGACCGGCGCCGGAGCGTCCCGCACGTTGTGCGTGAATTCGATCGGCTGATCCTGCCCCTCCTCGCCCAGCGCCCCGGTTACGAAGACCGCGGCGAGGACAGCGGCCGCACCGAGCACCACCAGGGCGCCGATGCCGTGCTTCTTGAATCGGTGCATGCTTTCCTCCCCTTCGTCGTTACGAACCGACGCGAAGCGACGCATCGGTCGCACCTGCCGGGCGCCACGCCTGGATGAAAGAACGGCCGGAAGGCCTGCCTGAGGTCGTCATGGCCATGGAGTCGCGCCGCTCTTCCGGTTGTCAGACGCCGCGATCCTGACACACCGGGCGCATCGTCCGTCGGGGCAGCGGTCGGCGAGCAGATGGCCGGCTACAAGGATTCCTCGGCGGACGTGCCGGCCTTGAAAGGGACTCCGGCGGCGGCCTATGCTCGGCGCAGGCGTCGAGTGTCGGAGGACCGTTGTGCCAACTGCCGGCAAACCCGTTGTGCTCATCACGGTGTTCGGCACACCGGTGCTGCAACGGATCCTCAACGCGATCGCCGCGGGACCCGCGCCGCCGATCGCCGACTGGTTCATCGGAACCTTCGGAGTGAACAAGGCCGCCGCCGAACTGGTCGCGGGTACCACCGACTGCAACTACGCACCGGTCTTCGGCATCCAGCCGCGCACGAGCAGGATGACTCGGCAGCGCCGTCGAGTCTCCAAGGACGACGCCGTACGAGTCGGCGACGCAGCTCACGCGGGGGAGATCCCAGGCAGCTCCGACGAGAAGGTCATTCCGCCCGGCGACCGGCGCGCCTGGGGAATCGAGCTGGGACGCCGGTTCCGGGACGAGATGCGCACCGCGCGTGCGAACGGCATTCCCATCGAGACCTGGCAGTTCGACGAGATCCTCGGAGAGTGCCGCTTGCCCGGTTCGAGCAACCCGCACCGCGAATTCGTCGGCGGGGTGCTGCGCGGCCTCGCAGACGGGCGGCGGCAGCTGGGTGACACGCCGGAGAAGGGGTTCGTCTGGTCCGCCCGCACGGCGATCGTGGGTCTGCCCAGCCTTCCGCTCACAGGCGACGTGCCGGCCTTCTGGCAGGACATCGATCGAGCAGCCCGCTCTCTGGTAGGCGAGGAGTACCCGGAGTTCAAAGGCAACCCGGCAGTCGCCGGCCGTCGTTTCTCCGACGGTCACCAGGCACTGGTCGGGAGCACCGGAGTCCGCCGTTCGCTCGGCGAGCGCTACGTCGTCGGCATGACGCCGGGCTGGCGCCCTCCCAGCTCCGGGCTTGGCGGCAATGTCGAGGGTAGACCGCCGAAGGATGTCACGAGCTGGCGCAACGGCTTCATCGACGCACGGATCGCCGCGCAGCGCCCGCAAGGGTTTGCGCAGTTCAACTTCGTGCTGGAAAACGTGCGTCCAAACCGGCTGGAGGACGCAGTGCGCTCGCTCCACCACGCCTGCAGGCAGCACTCGCTCTGACGCGTTTTACAGTTTTATTACTTGCGCGTCGCATTGTTCCCTGATCAGCGGGCACCCCAGAAGTACCACAACAAAAGGGGTGAAACTGCGATGAAACGACTCGTCACGATCGCCGTCGCCGTGGCCGCGCTTGCGTTCGCCGGTACGGCTGCAGCGGCGCTCCAGCCGTGGACGTTCGTCGGCACGGGCGTGACCTGCCCGGTGGTGTCGACATTCAACAACGGGGTGCTTCATCTCGAGAAGAACTGCACCACGCCGACCGTCGCGTCGGCCGGCGCCACCATTACCGGCGTCAGCGGCCAGACGTTCTCGTCTGCATCGTTCACGCTCGCGAGCACCGCACAGTGCCAGGGCGGCTCGCCGCGCTTCAACGTCGTAACCACCGTAAAGACGTACTTCCTAGGCTGCAACAACGTCATCCCGACGATGAACGCCAACGGCACGGCGACCTATACCTTCACCGCGGCGACGATCGCGGCCGGAGGCAATCAGGTCGAGGTGCCGACGGGGACGATCACGTCCGTCGACGTCCTGATCGACGTGCAGGGCACCGCCGACCTGAGCAACATCACCGTCAACGGCCAGCTCCAGGTCCCGACAGTCGGCCCGACGGCAAAGAGTCAGTGCAAGAAGGGCGGCTGGAAGACGTTCACGTCTCCGAAGTTCAAGAACCAGGGACAGTGCGTCAGCTGGTTCAACCACCATCGCTAGGACTCGACCCCTGAGTAGAGCTGGAGGGCGGCCTTCGCGCCGCCCTCCGGCTGTTCAAGCGCGGGATTGCAGGTGCAAGACGAGCCGGAGCGGCCCGCTCGCGCGGCATGTGAGATCCACGCGAGCTCTCATACATGAACAAGAAGTAAGGCTCCGTAAAACCTGGGTAAGGCCCGGTCCGGAACCGGTTGATGAACGCTGCGAGCGGCATCTACATGGATATGGATACGGGCAGCTCCCAAAGCTCCCCTCGGCACGTCGACGTGTTCGACGACCTGCGGGACGAAGCGCGCCGCCGGTTAGTAGACGGCATCTTGGACGAACTCATCGAACACGAAGAGACCCCGAGCGTTCGCGACCGGATTCAAGTGGTGGTCGCCGAAGCGGAAGTCCGAGAAGTCGCGGCGCGATAACGAGCATCCAGGCCCGACGGCCTGGATCGACTAGCGCGTCGAACATCAACCTCGTTCGGGGCCTCTCCGCCCTCGGCGGCGAGGTCGCTGAACACAGACGAGACGCGATCAGCATTCTTCCGCGCGTGGCTGTCCTTTCCTCGCCCCGGCGTTCGTCTATTGGTGGACCAGGCTCTAATGAAAGGAGAGTCCAATGAAGTACATGCTGCTGATCCAGCAAGGCGACGCCCCGACCCCATATTCCGCGGAGGAGTGGGGTCGCCTTTCCGAGGACGAGCAGAAGGCGGTCTACGACGGCTACAAGGAGATCAACGAGACTCCCGGCGTCAGCCCCGGCCTCCAGCTGCAGCCCCCCGAGGCGGCTACGACGGTGCGGGTGCAGGACGGAAAGACGCTGACCACCGACGGTCCGTTCGTCGCCGTCAAGGAGGCGCTCGGCGGCTGGTTCCTGTTCGAGGCCGACGACCTCGACGCCGCGATCGAGCTCGCTTCGCGCGTTCCGGCGGCTCGCATGGGCGGTGCGGTGGAAGTGCGCCCGGTGGTGGAGTACTAACGATCCTCGAGCAGATCTTTCGCGACGAGTGGGGCCGCGTCCTCGCCGGCCTGATCGGCTTCCTCGGCGACTTCGATCTCGCCGAGGAAGCCGCGCAGGAAGCGTTCGCGATCGCGGCGGCTCGCTGGCCCCGCGAGGGGACGCCGACCAACCCGCGTGCCTGGCTCGTGACCACCGCGCGCAACCGCGCAATCGACCGCATCCGGCGCGATCGCACGCTCGCCGCGAAGGTCCGCTTGCTCGACGTGCCCGAGATCGTGGAGGACAACGTGGATGAGACGACGATCCCGGACGAGCGGCTCGAGCTCGTCTTCACGTGCTGCCACCCGGCGCTCGCACTCGATGCCCAGGTCGCACTCACGCTGCGAACGCTGGGCGGGCTGACGACGGACGAGATCGCGCGCGCCTTCCTCGTTCCCGAAGAGACGATGGCCAAGCGGCTCGTTCGCGCGAAACGCAAGATCAAGGCCGCCGGGATCCCGTTTCGCGTGCCGCCGGCGCACCTGCTCCCCGACCGCCTCGCCGCCGTGCTCGCTGTCGTCTACCTGATCTTCAACGAGGGCTACGGCGGCCGCGCAGATCTCGCGGCCGAGGCGATCCGGCTTGGGCTCGCGCTGGCCGAGTTGATGCCCGACGAGTCCGAAGTGCACGGGCTGCTGGCGCTGATGCTGCTCAACGACGCGCGACGCGACGCCCGCTTCGCCGACGGCACGGTCGTCCTCCTCCGCGACCAGGATCGCTCACTCTGGGACGATGACGAGATCGCGGCGGGACGGGCCACGCTCGATCGCGCGCTGGCGCTCGGCGGCCGTGATGAGTACGTACTGCAGGCGGCGATTGCCAGCCTGCACCTTGACGAGCCCCCTCAAGACTGGCTGCAGCTCGCGGCCCTCTACGGCGAACTCGCCCGCCGCACCGGCTCCGCGGTCGTCGAGCTCAACCAGGCCGCCGCCATCGCGGAAGCGGGTGACGTCGAGGCCGCGCTCGAGCTGGTCGAGCGCCTCGAGCTCGACCGATACCACTACCTGCACGCAACGCGGGCGGAGCTGTTACGCCGAATCGATCGCATCGACGACGCCCGCGCGGCCTACGAGCGCGCACTCGAGCTCGTCCACTCGGATGCAGAACGCCGGTTCCTCGAGCAACGGCTGACGGAGCTTCAAGGATGATGCCCGTCGGGCACGGACGCTGGCCCCAGGCCAGAAATTCCTGCTCAGAAGTTGACGGCAAGAACCGGCGCCGCGGCTGCGATACCGTGCCGAACGTCTTGCCGGTTCGCAGAGGGAGGCACGATCATGGAGCTCGACCAGACCTACGTCTGGATCACCACTCGCAGACTGAGCCCGGGCGTGCGCGACGAATTCAGTCGCGCGTGGCGGCCGACGGAGTTCCCGGAAGGGATGCTCCGCGCCTACGAGTGTCACTCCCCCGACGGAAATGAGGTCGTCGGGATCTCGATCTGGGACTCGCCCGAGTCGCGCGAACGCTATCGGCTTTCCGAGGTCGAAACGAAACGGCGCCAGGCGATGGCACCTTTCGTGATCGAGGAAAGCTCCGGATTCTACGTCGGACGCGAACTGAAAATCCCCGGACACTGATCGACGAACGCCTAGCCAGCCACAGTAGGCCGCAAGGGACAGAACAGTAAAAGGGACCTCAGGTCCCAATGCGATTTCGAGGAGGCGTGAGTGAGCAAGACGCAGACAGCGAGCGAGCAGATCACCGCGGAAGTCACCTCCTGGCCCGGCGTGCAAGCGGGCCTGGGTCGACGAGGCGAGTTCGCCTTCAAAGTTGAGGGACGCGAGATCGGCCACCTGCACGGCGATCACACCGCGCACTTCAGCTTCCCGAAGAATGTGTGGACAGAGCTGTTCGAGCAGGAGCGCATTACCGAGCATCCGGTCTTCCCCGGGAAGATCGGGCCGGCGGCGCGTCGCATCGCCGGCCAGACAGACGTCGAAGATGTCATCGCGCTACTGCGGCTCAACTATGACCGGCTGGCGGCGCGCCACCCACTGTCAGCAAGGGCGGAACGATGAACCCGGGCACTCCGGCTGCGTTCGACATATTCGGCCCAAGCTGACGCTGCCACTATCCTGCCGCGGCTTAACACCGTCGGAAGGAGTCTGCCGTGGCCGACCTGCAAGTCCTGATGAGTGGTATCGCATTCGGCGAGCAGCCGCGGTGGCACGAGGACCGTCTCTGGTTCTCCGACTGGGGCCCGCCAGAGGTCATCGCCGTCGATCTCGAGGGCAACAGCGAAGTCGTCCTGCAAGCGCCGGCATTTCCATGTTGCGTCGACTGGCTACCCGACGGGCGCCTGCTCATCGTCTCGGCGCGCGAAGGGCTTCTGCTGCGCAGGGAGCCCGACGGAACGCTGGTGACCCATGCCGACCTGACCACGCTCTCCGATCCCGCGGCAGGGAACGAGCTCGTCGTCGACGGACGCGGCAACGCCTACATCAACGGCGGCGGCTTCAACCTGATGGCCGGCGAGCCGTTCGCGCCCGGAATCGTCGCGCTCGTCACGCCCGACGGCGCCGCTCGCCAAGTCGCCGACGGCATCGCATTCCCCAACGGCATGCTCGTGACGGCCGACAACTCGACGCTGATCGTCGCCGAGTCCTACGCAAAGAGGCTCACCGCGTTCGACATCGCAGACGACGGCGGCCTCTCCAACCGCCGGGTCTGGTCGGACCTCGGCGAGGGGGTCCCCGACGGCATCTGCCTCGACGCCGAGGGCGCCGTCTGGTACGGGGACGTCCCCAACAAACGCTGCGTGCGCGTCCGCGAGGGAGGCGAGGTGCTGCAGACGATCGAGCTCGACCGCGGCTGCTTCGCCTGCGCACTCGGAGGCGACGACAGGAGGACGCTGTTCATGATGGCAACTGAGTGGAACGGCCCACAGGGCATGTTCGCCGAGCCACGCACCGGCCAGGTGCTGACCGCAGAGGCGCCCGCCCCCGGCGCCGGGTGGCCGTAACGAACCCGCTCGCCGGAATACCGGTCTGGCTCGCATGCGCAAGCAGCCTTCGATAGCAACCGAACGGCGGAGAGAAAGCGGATGCGGAGCTCGGCGCTGCGAAATCGCGCTTCTCTCCACGCAAGCGGGTAGCCTCAGCAGACCTGCAAATCGAGCAGTCGCCGCCAGCATCGCCAATGTTCGAGATCGGCAGCAGTCTTCGCGCGGCGCGGATGCGTCAGAGCCTCGAGCTGTCCGAAGTCGAGCGCGACACGCGGATTCGTGCCAAGTACCTCGGAGCGCTCGAGGACGAACGCTTCGACGTCCTACCTGGCCCTGCCTACACGAAGGGCTTCCTCCGCACCTACGCGGACTACCTCGGTCTCGACGCGCAGCGCTTCCTGGACGAGTACAAGACGCGCTTCGCCGCTGAGGAGGAGCTGGCGGCCGCACCTCCGCTCAGGATTCGGCGCCGCCGGTTCGTGTTTGCGCCGTGGCTGCTCGTCCTGGTAGTGCTGGCGGCGAGCAGCGCCGTTCTCGCGTGGCGGCTCTCGAGCAACGGCAGCCATCGCGCCACCCCGGTGTCCCGGCCTGCGCAGACTCACACGACCACCCCGGCGGCTCCTCCTGTTGCACCGCGCACGGCCACGCAGCCGGCGACGGTCGCTCGGATCGTGCTCGTCGCGACGCGAGGCCCCTGTTGGCTCTCCGTCCACCGCGGCTCGGCGACCGGCAAAGCGCTCTACGAGGGAACACTCGGAGAGGGTCGTACCGCCCGCTTCAGCTCCACCCGGCTCTGGATCCGTATCGGCGCCCCCTGGAACATCGACGCAACCCTGAACGGAAACGCAGTTCAGCTACCCGCCGCGACCGGCGATGTCCTCGTCACCCCGGCCAGCCTCAGCCCAACCGCCGGCTGACCTCGAGTCGACACCCCGGCTCGCGGGCGGGCGATATGGCAGAACAAGTCGAGCTCGGGAAGGACTATCGACCGCACGGTGCTGTTCGCCTGGCGTTGGCGGACGACCGGCCCGCACACGATCAGCTTCGAGGCCGGCGTCGAGAACGCGAAGGAGGGCGGAGCCTTCCTTCATATCCGGGGCTACCTCGTGCTTCAGCTGATCAGCCGGACACTCCTGTTGGGGTGCCGAAGCGCATCGGTGGCCAGGGGCGACCGCGAGCTCCTCGAGCGGCTGCTCGACGCCGCGGGCGCGGCCCGAGCCGCTCGCTTCCGCCCTGGTCTAGGAAGACGACGACGCCGCGTAGCGGCTACGGGATCTGGAGCGGGTCGCCGGCGCCGCAACGTCGGCGCCTGGTTACCAAGCGAGCATAGGCCGAGATCAGGATCTCGCGAGTGTTCTCCTGGCAGAGCGGCGATCTGACCTTGCTCGCCGAATGTGTGGAAAGTTAGACTCGGCGCCTCGGCCGAGAGTCCGCGGATCGAATCCGCACCGTCGTGAGATGGAGGTACGCTCGTGACGCCGTCCACTCGACTGCTTAGTCTCGCCGCCGCAGCCGCGCTCGCGCTCGCCGGGGGTGCTGCATTGGCAGCCGACACCGCAGCCCCGCGCGGCGAAAACCCTCGCGAGATCGCCGGCGTCAGCCCGTTCACAGGCGTCGCGTGCAATGTGCCGCCCTCGGCGCTCGGCCAGGTCACGGTCGATCGCGAGGTCGAGCCGATCCTCGCGTCCGATCCGCGCAACCGCGAGCGGCTCGTTGGCGCGTGGATCGACCTCACCGGTGCAACGATCCGTACGGCCGCAACGGGAAACGGCGGCCGCAGCTGGACGCTAGCCACGCCGCCCGGCCTCGACGCGTGCACGGGCGCGAGCGGGTCGACGGCCGAGGGCACCTACGACCCATGGGTCTCGATCGGCGCAGACGGCGTCGCGTACCTCGCGTCCATCACGCTCTACCACTTCTACCTGCCCCCCTTCTCGGCCTTCGCCTCGCCACTCAACGTCCAGCGCTCACTGGACGGCGGCCGCTCCTGGAGCGACCCGGTGCTGGTACCCGGTGCTGACGCTGCGGACAACCCGATGATCGTCGCCGATCCGTACCACGCCGCACGGGTCTACGTTGCCTACCGGAACGATCCGTTCGGCTTGACGCCCGACCCCGAGGACAGCGCCTTCTACGTCGCCCGATCGGACGACCATGGTGAGACGTGGAGGCCCGCGAGCGTCGTCGCGAAACCACCGGACGGCGGGAAGATCGTGCATCCAACGGTGTCCGTGCTTGCAGACGGCACGCTCGTCGCCACCTACGGCGTGATCGACCCGGCCGCAAGCGTCTGGACGATCGAGTCGCAGCGCTCCGGCGACGGCGGGCTGATCTGGTCGCCGCCCACGCTTGTCAGGACGAACGAGCCGCAGGGCGAGCCGTCGACCTGCGGGATCGCCTTCGACCGACGCGACTATCCGAGCCAGCAGGCCGTCGTGGCCGGTGGCCGCATCGCGATCGTGTCGGCCGACGCTGCCGCCTCCAACGCGGGCCACGGCAAGATCGTTCTATCCGAGTCCGGGGACGACGGAGCGACCTGGTCGAACACGGCGGTCGTGACGACCGAGGCGATGATTACGCAGGCCACGGTGGCCGCCGACCGCCACGGGCGACTCGGCCTGCTGTGGGACGAGGTCGACGTGGCGCACGCCGATTGCGTCACAGGTTCGGTGCCGATGGCCACGCGGGTAGCGATCGTCGGGCGCAGAGGACGGCTGGCTACTGGTCAGATCGGAACGGCGTGGGATGCGCGGACGACGCTGGTCGGACCACCGTACGACTCCCCGCGCTGGTGGCTCGGCGAATACCAGGGCCTCGCCGGTCTCGATCGGGGCGTGGCCGCGCTGACGGTTCAGGCGCGACCCGCTCTCGGCGCCGGCGACACCGGCGTCTTCTTCGCCCACACGCTCACCGAGAACAGCGCTCCCGTCGACGCCGACTAAGCAGGGGGAACGCGCTCTCTTGGCACCCCGCACGGTTTTGGCCCTCGGTGGCGGCGCCGGCCGTACCATGCTCGTGGAGACCGCGATCATGACTAAGACCTATACGCACTCGACCTGGCGCGTGAAGCCGGGTCTCGAGGACGAGTTCGTGCGACGCTGGGAGGAGCTCGCCGACTGGAGCGGCTTGCAGGGCCTGACTGCGCGGGCGAAGCTGCTTCGGGACACAGACGACCCCACCCGGTTCGTCAGCTTCGGCCCTTGGGGAAGCATGGATGCCGTTCGGCGCTGGCGTGGGGCGCCGGGCTTCCACGAGCGGGTCGCGCGGCTGCAAGAGGTCCTCGACGACTTCGACCCGCGGACACTCGAACTCGTGTCTGAGCGCTGATGGTGCTAGTCACGGCGTTGTCACTGTCACTGTTATCAGCGTCATCATTACGGTGATTGCCGGTGTGGGTACCGTCACGGTCTGGGTCACGGTCACGGTGTCGGTGCGGCCGGGACCAGTCACAGTGACGGGCTGAGTGACCGTGGCGGGCTGAGTGACGGTGGTGGGCTGGGCCACCGTCACGACATTTCGTAGCGTCAGCACCTTGGGTCGGTAGACCGGCTTGTACCGGACAACGGGTTGCGTCACGATCTTCGTCCCTCCGGCCGTCTTGATCGTGCGCGTCTGTTCCACTGTGACGGGACGCGAGTAGATGCGCTTGACGATCGGAATGCGCTTCACGACGATGCGACCCTGTTCCCGCACGTGCACCGTCCTTTGAGAAGTGGTCAGCAGGGCAAAGTATGTTGAAGGCTCGTCATGGATCGCCGCCACCGCGGCGAACCCACCGACCCCAAGGGCGGCCAATGTGACGAAGATGATCCCCAAGCGAAGATCCAGGCTCATCCTGGACCAGAGGTGCCGGTACCACCCGGGGTCGAGCCAGCGTCGCATAGCCTTCTCCTGATGGCCTTCTCCTTGCGAAATACCCCGCCGATGCCATTGCGATGCACCAAGACACGGTTACGACTTCAATTCCGAGGACGAGTCGACAACCACGGTCTCGATCCGGTCGATCAGGTTGCTTGGACTTTGTGGTTTGCCGGGTGCACTGCTGAGGTCGCCGTGACCGGCAACTCGAGGAGGAACGTCGATCCCTTGCTATCGCTCGACTCGACCCAGATTCGACCGCCCATGCGGCTTACGAGCTCGCTGCAGATGTAGAGACCAAGGCCCGTTCCCCCGACGCCGCGCGTCATCTGTGGGTCGAGCCGGTAGAACTTCTCGAATATCCGTCCGCGCTCTTCGTAGGGAATTCCGAGTCCCTGGTCCTTGACCCAGAACCGGACGATGTCTTCCTCGGCCTCGAGCCCAATCTCGATCGCGCCGCCCTCCGGCGAGTACTTGATCGCGTTCTCGACCAGATTGACGAGCACCTGTCTTAGCTTGTCCCGATCTGCGGCGACAGCGGGAACCGCGGACGGCGTGGCGATCTCGAGCGAGATGTGAGGTGGTAGGTGTGTGCGTGTCGCTTCCACTGTGCGCTCGACGAGCTCGACCGGATCGAACGGTTCGCACGCAAGTTCCAGTCGCCCGCCCTCGAGCTGGTTCGCGAGCAAGATCTCGTTGACGATGCGCCCGAGGCGTTCCGATTCCTCGACGATGAGCGAGAGGAAGCGGTCGCGACCTGCTTCGTCGAGCGCGAAGTCGTGACGACGGAGGGTCTGGGCCGCCCCGTAGACGGCCGCAAGCGGCGTCCGCAGCTCGTGCGATGCCGTGGCGACGAATTCCGCCTTCAGCTCGTCGATACGATGCTCTTCGGTGAAGTCGCGGAACGCGTAGACGATTCCGCCGAAAAACTCTACTCCAGAGATCGAGATCCAGCGCTCGCCTCCGGGAGTCTCGATCGGCACGGACTCGGTGTTGTGCAGCTCCGGCGACGCGGCGACCGGGATGTGCTCCACGACGGCGCGCCAGCCGGGAATCGCCTCGATCGCCGGACGGCCCAGCACCGCCCCGGCCGGGAGACCCGTGATTGCCTCGGCGGCAGCGTTCCAGAGCCGCACGACGCCCACTCGATCGACGAGACATACGCCGTCTCCGACATGCGCGAGCACGCGGGCTGCCTCTGCCCGCTCCTCGACCTCGGCGTACAGCCGAGCATTGTCGACCGCGAGGCCGGCCCGGCTGGCGAGGTCTTGGGCGAGTGACAGGTCGTCGCGGCCGTACCTACGTCCCGGGGTCACCGCCAGGAGGGTGAGAGCGCCCAGCGTCCGCCCGCGCGCCTGGAGCGGGACACTGATGTAAGACTCGAACGCTCCGAAACTCCCTTCGTTGCGAGCCCCACCGAGCGCAGGTTCTTCCGTCTTGATGACCCGCAGAATCGCTTCCTCGAGCTCATTCGGAAGCTTGTGCGCCGCGCCGACTCGGCGAGGCTCGCCGTAGGCGACGGCTACGCGCCGCACGGAGCCGTCGTCTTCGACGATGTCGATAACGCAGCATTCGGCGACCTCCTGGGCCACGAGCTCGGCTGTGCGCCGCAGGGTGATCTGGTAGTCGAGCGAGGAGGCGAGGACGGCATTCGCCCGCGCCAGCAGGTCGAGCCTTCTCTGCTTCTCCAAAGCTTGCGCGAGCGCGCGATCCTCCGCCGCGACCAGTCGTTGGCGCTCGTCCTCCGACCGCTTCTCCGCCGTGAACTCCACGAAGTAGCCCAGCGTGCAGGCGGGCTCGCCGCCGGCATTCCTCAGCACGACCGACTCGTCACGGACCCACACGAGCCGACCGTCGCGCGCCAACAACCGGTACTCGACGCAACAGGGCATGCCCTTCTCGCCCGCTGCGGCGAGCTCGCCCATGACCCGTTCACGATCGTCGGGGTGCAGCAGCCGCCCGAACAGCTCAGGTTCGGCAAGCCACTCCTCGACGGAGTAGCCGAGCATCGCCTCGACCGGGGTGCTGATCTCCACGAGCCGATCCCGCCTACCAACGGCGTGGGCGTAGACCGCGAGCGGCAGGTGCGCAGCGAGCGCATCGTACTTCGAGGCCGCCTCGCGGACTCGCTCCTCCGCCCTGTGCAGCTGACGGAGGTCGCGCGCGACGACCAGCACCTGCGCCGTCTCGCCTTTCCCGGCCGGGACGCTGGCCGCGGTGAGGACGACGCCAAACTCGTCTCCGTCACTCTGTCGATGCACGACCTCCGTGGCCGCCGACCCTCCTTCTCCGACGCTGGCGACCAGCTCCAGCAGCTCGTCGTGCTGATCCTCGGGCGCAAGCGTCGTCACCGCCCTCCCCACGACCTCGTCGCGCGTGTAGCCATACAGCTCTTCCGCGCCGCGATTCCATTCGCGAATACTCCCCTTCGAGTCGACCGTAAAAATCGCGTCGCGGAAGCACTCCCGGAGCGCAGCGACCTCAGCACCAAGCCGCTCACGATCTCGCGTCGCGCGCCACAGACGAGCGCCCAGCAGACCGGTCAGCACAGCGAGCGCTATCCAAGCGGGTAGCGCGAGCACTTCCCGGACCGCACCATTCGCGACCAGCCAGAAGAAGAGCCCCCATCCGACAGCCGCTACGACTCCGCCCGCTACCGGCCCGCCAGCGACACCCGCCGCTGCGGCCACAAGAATGCCCAGCCCGGCGGCCGGCCCCGTCGATCCGCCGTACCACGTGCCGAGCACGAGGCTGACCACAGCCTCCAAGCAGCCGGCCAGAATGACCGCAGCCCAAAGGCGCACACGCATCTCGTTCATCGAGTCCTCACTGGGCAGAGCGGAAAGGTGCAGTCAAACACTTCCGCCACCCGTACGCGAGTCCTTCTCCGGCCGCCTTTCCCGCCGGATGGAGGGGCACGGCTGTCGCTCAACTCGCCGGCGACGCCGGCCGATTTGGATCAGTCACACCGACTCTTCCGCGAGCCGGCTGCGGCGACGGCGCGGTGGCCGGAGCCCGTCGGTCAATGGGCGAGACAACGGCACCGTACCCGCGCCATCCGTTAGAGCGCCTTCTACCCGAGCTCCGGGTGGTAGCTGAAGCATGTCCCTTCAACGGCGCGGCGACCCTGGCTGCATATCCAGATGCGAGCCGCCGTTCCGGCTAGGAGCTGACAGCAGGCGGAATCGGCACGGCGAGCCAGCCGGTCGGCCGGGGCGCCGCCCGTGGCGGCTCTTCCGCTTTGGCGGCTGGTGGTGTAAACACCCAGGGAGTCGAGCGGCTTTGCGGTGCTGCTCGGGACAGGAGGGGAGCGAAAAATGAAAAGGGTGGTGCTCGCCTTTGCGCTGCTTGTCGCTGCGGCTGCGCTCGCGGGAGGCTTGTCCTCTTCGGCGAAGGGATATGGCGGCGGCGCGACGCACGACATGTGGCAGGTTGGTCTGTCGTTCAATTGCAACAACGCCGCGTTCTGCGGGGACGAACTCGGAGGCTTCTGGGGCTGGGCCGAGTTCGACCGCTTCTCAGACGGGTCGATCACCGGCGACGCTGAGTTCGCCGGCTGCGGCCACACAACCGGCGGCGGCGGCCCGGGTACCGCAGGTGCGGGCCACAGCTCGGTCGACATCACGGCAGCGCACATCGGCCCCGGCGGTCCCGACGATCCGCCCGGCGTGAACGTGTTCTACATCGACCACAACGTCGTGACCTCTAGCTTCCAGGGCCACACGGTGACGATGGTCGACGATCCTGAGTTCCTTGGTGACAGTGGCATCCCATCCGACGCCGGCCATTACTCGTTCCACCCGGCAGCGGGTGTCGCAGGCGAGGTGCAGGTGGCGTTCCGCGCGGCTCGCTAACCGCAGACAAGCCGAATCCCGATGCTCCCGCTGCCCTTGAGGACGCGGGAGCCTCGGGGTGCTGTAGCTGACATCCGCGGACGGAGGAGCCGGATGCGAAGTCGGCGGCCGCACCGGCGGCGGTTTAGGGCAGCCGTTGAAGTCGCGCGTGTCCACAGTCTCCTCGTGACTGCTTCATGAGTCGAAAATTTGCCGAGCCCCGCCGCACCGGGCTCGGCAAAGGACGTTCGGCTCCGACCCGCGTCCGGTTCAGTTCACCCGCCAGAGGAGGCCAGCTAAACGCCGACCTGGGGAAGTAGCGCCGGCCTGACCTTGCACAGATGCGGCGGGACACTGGGGGCAGTCACGGCCAAGTCCAGGCGACGAGTAGTGCCGCTCGCGTGCGAGGCCAATGCGCCCAGGGCATCATGTGACGGTGCCGGAGAAGCATCAACCGGGATCCACAATCGTTTTTCGAGGCGACGCAACGGGAAGAAGGAGTGCGGTATGACGATCGAGCTCACCCCGGCCCAGGCCAGCGCAGTGGCGGAGCTCGCGGCAAGGGAGGGTGCCGTCTTGCTGCACCAGCTCCCCCACACCGATCCACGAGCGAAGGCAGATGACGTCTACGCGACGCCGGTCGGCGCGCACCGCGGCTACCGCGTCGCCGCCGACGGACAGATCAGCGAGATCGGCGAGACGCTGTCTGCGCACATCTGACCGTCCGCGAGCAATCCGCAATCCGCGCTTTCAGGACACTGGAGAGTGGGGCCTGCGCGTCCGCTCCCGTCTCACGATGCCCAAACCACACTCGTCCTCGTCGCAACTGTCGCGTTTCCCCAAACTGCGACAGGCCGGCCGGCTGTCAGGAAGGCGTTACGGCACCCAATGCCCGCGCTGCGTCGACGACACACGTATCTGTCGGCAACGCGAAGGCGACAACGCCACGAAGAGGCGTAGACTGCCACGTACACATCCTCGTCCACTTCGGTGTTCGGGTGCGAGACCGCCGAAAGGCGGTCTCTGCGTTCCGGGGTCATCTAGAGTCTTGGGACGTGAGGGCGAACGTCTACGTCGACGGGTTCAGCCTCTACTCCGCCGCACTCAGGCGCACTCCGTACAAGTGGCTCGACCTCCGGAAGCTGTCGAAATTGCTGCTGCCGAACGATCGGATTCGCCGGATCCGCTACTTCACAGCGATCCCCATTTACGAGTGGAACGACCCGCCGCAGGGACAGCGTCTGCAGGCGTATTTGAGGGCGCTCGAGACGCTCCGTGGCGTGACCGTCCACTACGGCACGTGCCGCGCGGAGAGCGGTTCCGGTGCCCGGCTCGCGAACAGAGCGCGAGTTCGTGATCGCACGGCGCGCTAAGGGGTCGGATGTCAACCTGGCCACGATGCTGCTCGCGGACGGCTTCCGCGGCGATTACGAGGTCGCGGTCGTCGTCTCTAGCGATTCGGACCTCGCGCTGCCGATGAGAATCGTGAGGCGGCAGTTGCAGCTGCCGGTCGGCCTGCTGAAGCCGGGAGACCGGTATGCGAACGAGCTCGTTCGCGCCGCGACGTTCTGGAAGCCGATCCGGGAGGGCGTGCTCGCGACGAGCGAAACATCTCCGTGCGACGATTCGCGCAAGTCCCGCTGTAGCGTCCCCGAGGTGAACGTCACCAAAGAGGACGCGCGCCGCTTTCTCGTCGCCCGGCAGCTCCTCGCGCCGGCGCGCTCGCTCGAGGGCGGCCCGGATGCAGTCCTCGCGGTCTTCCGCCGGCTCGGCTCGCTCCAGCTCGACCCGGTCGCGGTCGCCGGCCTCAGCCACGACCTCGTGCTGCACGCGCGCGTCGCGGACTACGAGCCCGCCTGGTGCGACGAGCTCTACGAGCGCCGCGAGATCTTCGAGGCGTACAGCAAGGGACTCTCGTTCGTGCCGGCGAGCGAGTTCGCGTGGTTCCGCGTTCGCTCGAGCCGCCGTGCGCAGAACGTGCTCGCCGACAACGCGGACGTCGCGAAACGCGTGCTCGAACGGATCCGCGCGGAAGGACCGCTGTCCTCACTCGATTTCGAGCGCGAGACCGGTCCGACGAAGGACTGGTTCGGGGCGCCCACGAACGCCGTCCGCGCGGTGCTCGAGGCGTACGCGAGAACGGGCGAGCTGGGCACCGCCCGGCGCGACGGCCATCGCCGGTACTACGACGTGCTCGAGCGGCTCCTTCCCGCCGAAGTCCTTGCGCACGACCTCACCCTGCGCGAGCAGCTGCGCCACAAGATGCTGTCGCGCTATCGCGCACACGGGCTGCTCGGCGCGAGCGGACGCGGCGAGGGCATCTTCGACGATCTCGGGCCGGCGAAGCCGGACGGGACGTACCCCGGCCGGAACGCGCTGCGGGAGGAGCTCGTCGAGCTGGGAGAACTCGTGCCGGTCGAGGTCGAAGGCGTGAGCGGAAAGCGCTTCGTCGTCGGTGACGACGTCGAATTGCTCCAGGCGCCGCCGGAGCCGCCGTCGTCCGTCGCGTTCCTCTCCCCGTACGACGCGCTCGTGTGGGACCGCAAGCTCCTCGGGAGCCTGTTCGACTTCGACTACGTCTGGGAGCTGTACGTGCCGCCGACCAAGCGCCGGTGGGGCTGGTACGTGCTGCCGATCGTCTTTCGCGACCGTCTTGTCGGCAGGATCGAGCCGCGGATCGACGCAGCCGAAGGCTCGGTGCAGATGCTCGCCGTCTGGTGGGAGGACGGCTTCGAGCCCCGCCGTGCCGAGGGGTTTGTCGACGCGACGCGCGAGGCGCTCGGCGCGTACCTGCGCTTCGCGAAGGCGGACCGCATCGAGTGGCCGACCGAGCTCCGCACCGAGAAGCGGCTCTTCGGCACGGCGTCGCTGACATGAACCCGTGCCCGAGCGCGTACACAGACCCTCATTGCGAGCCGCAAAAGGGGCGCCGGCGCGCGACTCGCATCAGCCGCGCCTCTCAATGACATTCCGATGACATCCGAGGCGTGGGACGGGGTGCCAGGGCCTAAACGGCAAACAAAAAGCCCGCCTCAGCGGGCCTTTCGTGAATGGGCGGTCACTGGGCTCGAACCAGTGACCCCCAGCTTGTCGATTTGGTGCAGAGGTTCGCGCCTGTTCGCGCCGGTTCACTCAGTCGGCACGGTTGAGCGAAATGCGCAAGCCGACCCGAACGGCTGAGCGAACCCGAGCGAACGCCGACCCTTGCCATTCTTGCCACGACGGCGCGGTGTCTCCTGCTAGGCCGCGCTCGTCCATCGGCGACCCTCTGGGCGCGGCGCCCGTCAGCATCATCACCTCCATCTTCTCGGTTGCGCGAGGTCGACGAGAACCCCTTTGGCTGCTCGACGTTCCAACGAAGACTGAGAGGTTGACCGTCCTGGCAACGTGAACGCGATGATCTACCTGCACGTCTCCAAATCGGACGCGACCCCACACAGTTGCGGGTTGGATACACCAACCCACGACGGCAAGGCGTCGCGAGTCAACTCTAATCCGCAGGGTTGGGCCCGATCGCGCGCCGGTGCCGGGAGTCACCGCGACCACGCCGGCGTGCGAACCGGCGATGCGCACCGACGCTACCGGTTGGACGGCAGCAGCTGCGCGTCGTGGTGCGTGCTGAAGCGGATGCGCACGTTCTCGAACCCGAAGAACCGCACGCCTGCTCCGGCGGCCGACGGCGCGACGAACACGACGAGGTCTCCCCTCTCCATCTCGAACCTCCCGTCCCTATACGTGCGCCTGCCCGCGTAGCTGAACGTCCAGCGCCTCCCGGTGCGCCGAGCTGGGAGCTGGACCGACGCATGCTGGGTCCTCCACGGTGCAGCGGCTCGTTGCACGAGGAACACGAGTGCCGCCTCGTCGGCGCTCACGAGCAAGGCGCGGGCGCCGGCGGAGTCGCCGCGGAGAACGGCCGCGGCGAAGCGCTCCGCGACATCGCGTTGTACCGCAGCGGACGGCGTCTTCATCGCGGTCGTCCCGCCGCATCCAGAGAGCGCCAGCGTAACCAGCAGGCAGCCGATCACGGCTCGATGGAGGTCGTCGATGCGTCGCAAGGCCACGAAGCGTACGAAACGCTGCGTATGATCACTCGCCTGTGAGCCCGATTCGCGTCGCCAACGCGCCCTGCTCCTATGGTGCGTTCGAGATCACCGTCGGGCGCCTGCCGAACATCCCTGACGCGCTCGACGTGCTCGAGTCGATGGCGGAGGCCGGCTACGAGGGCACCGAGCTCGGCCCGCCCGGCTACCTCGGCGACCGCGACGAGCTTGCGGTACGGCTCAGCGCGAACCGGCTCGAGCTCGTCGGCGGCTACATCCCGATTCGCTTCAGCGAGCAGAACAGGCTCGACGAGGACATCCGCGCGATGGAGGACACGCTCGACTACTTCGACGCGGCCGGGGCGCCGAACGCGCGCCCCGTCTTCGCGGACGGCGGCTCGCCCGAGCGGGCGGCACGGCCCGGGGCGGCGGCGACCGACCGCAGCATCGGCCTCGACGACGCAGGCTGGCGGCGCTTTGCCGACGGCGTTGCCCGCGCAGCCGAGATCGCTCGCGCCCGCGGCTACCGGCCGACCTTCCACCACCACACCGCGACGAACGTCGAGGCGCCGTGGGAGATCGAGCGCATGCTCGAGCTGACAGACCTCGGCCTGCTGCTCGACACCGGCCATCTCGCGCTCGGCGGTGGTGACCCGGTCCAGGGACTGCGCGACTGGGGCGAGCGGATCGACCACCTGCACGTCAAGGACTACAAGCGCGCGATCATCGAGGGTGTGATCGCGGACCGTGCCGGGATGGAGGAGGCCTGGCGCCGCCGCGTCTTCTGCGAGCTCGGCACTGGCGACGTCGACCTGCCGGCCTTCTTCGCCGAGCTCGCCTTGAGCGGCTACTCGGGCTGGCTCGTCGTCGAGCAGGACCTGATCCCGGCCCCGGACGAAGACGCGCGCGACGCGATGGCCGCGCAGGCGCGCAACCGCGCGTGGCTCACCGAGGTCGCAGGGCTTTAATGGCCTGAGGACGCTACGGCCAGGGCCAGTCGCGTCCGACGCTGCGCGGCTCCCCCGCCAATGCGCTGGCCCGCGCGGCGATTCCGATCTCGACGGCGCAGCGATCCTCTGCAAGGCCGGCCCCGCGCCGCTCGCCGCCGCGGCAGGCGTCGGCGAACGCGGCGAGCTCGTCGCGATAGGCGTCCACGAAGAGCTCCCGGTAGTCCTGCGGAAAGCGAGAGCGATCGCGCGCGGTCAGCACGCCGCCCGCTTCGCCGACGAAGACGGAGCCCTCGCTGCCGACGATCTCGCAGCGAACATCGTGGCCGAACGCGCAGGTGCGCGAGACGTGCGTCACCGCCGCCCCGCCGTCGTCGAAGCGAATCGTGACGAGCGCGTTGTCGAGGTCGCCGAGCGCCTCGAGCTCCGGGTAGACGCGCGCCTGCCGTATCGCAGTTACCTCGACGGGCTTCCCGCCGAGGAACCAGCAGACGGCGTCGTAGTCGTGCACCGCCATGTCGAGCAGGAAGCCGCCCGTGTCCTCGGGGAGCTCGCCCTCGGGCCACTCCACGTCACGGCTCGTGGCGAGGACGACGAGCGGCTGTCCGATCGCGCCCTGGTCGACGATCCGCTTCGCCTCGACGAAGCCCGCGTCGAAGCGCCGCTGGTAACCGACCTGCACGACGAGGCCTTCCGGCGCGCGCAGGCGGTCGTGGCCGGCGAGCGAGGTCGCTCCCGGCTTCTCGAGGAAAAGGTGCTTGCCGGCGGCAAGCACCGCAGCCGCGACGTCGGAGTGGTCGACTGAGCGCGCGGCCACGACGACCGCCTCGACGTCGTCGCGCGCGATCAGATCGTCGTACGTGCACGCGTCGACGTGGAACTCCGCGGCCACCTCCTCGGCTCGCCCCGGCCTGGCCGCGGCGACCGCAACGAGGCTTGTGCCGTGCAACTCGAGGGCGTTCCGCGCGTGCACGACGCCCATGCCGCCGAGACCTGCCACGCCGAGTCGAACCGGGTCGCTTGACACGCCGGATCCGAGTATGTCAGCGTCTGCAATCGCTTGCGCAATCGATTGACGACGGACCAGATCGGTCGTAGACGGCGGAGTGCGACTCTCGCCGACGTGGCCGCGTCGGCGGGTGTCTCGGCTTCGACTGCTTCGCGCGCGCTCAACGGCCGCGGCGAGCTGAGCGCCTCCACGCGGGCTGCCGTGCAGGAGGCCGCAGAGCGCCTCGGCTTCCAGCCTTCGCCGCTGGCGCGTTCGCTCCGCACTCGGCAGACATACACAGTCGGCTTCGTGGTCCCTGACGTCGCAAGCCCGTTCTACGCCGCCTCGCTCAAGGGCGCACAGAGCGTGCTCGAAGCCGCCGGCTACCGGGTGATGCTGATGGACTCCGAGCTCAGCGTCGAGGGCGAGGTCGCGGCCCTGCGGACGCTCGTCAATCATCAGGTCGACGGCCTGCTCGTCGCGACAGCGGGAGTCGGCGCCGAGGAGTTCGAGGAGCTCGTCGGCGCCGCCGGAACGCCCTGCGTCTTCCTCGACAGCGTCGTCGACGGTGCCGGCGCCGGCGCCGTCACGCTCGAGAATCATGCGGGGATCGCGCTGCTCGTCGAGCACCTTCGCGACGAGCACGGCCACACTCGGATCGCGCTTCTCGCAGGATCCCAGCAGGAGACCTCCGGGATCGAACGGCTCGAGGCCTTCGTCCTGGCGGCGCATCCGGCGCCCGAGCTCATCCGCGTCTGCTCGTGGACCCAGGCGGCAGGGGCGATCGAGACGCGCGCCCTCCTGGAGCTCGAGCCGCGTCCGACCGCGATCGTCGCCTCGAGCGCCGAGCTCGGGCTCGGCTGCCTCGCCGCCTGCCGCGAGCTCGGCGTGAAACTGCCCGACGAGCTCGCACTCGTCACCTTCGACGATCCGTACTTCGGCCCGCTCCTCGAGCCGTCGCTGACCGCGGTCGGGTACGACACGGCGGAGGTCGGCCGCTCCGCCGCCTCGATGCTCGTCGACGCGATGCAGGACGCCGATCTCGCAAGCGCCGACAAGGTGCGGCGCGAGGTGCGCGTGCCGGTGCAGCTGATCCGCAGGCGCTCGTGCGGCTGTGAGGAGGCTCGATGAGCGTAGGCTTGACGGAGCTCACAAAAGAGCGAAGGCGCCGGCTTTGCCGGCGCCGGGAGCGGACATGAGTTCCACGCCTGCCGCGATCGAGCTCCGCGGCGTCACCAAGCGCTACGGCGCGCAGCAGGCGCTCAGCCCGGTCGATCTCGAGATCGCCGAGGGCGAGTTCTTCTGCCTGCTCGGCCCCTCCGGCTGCGGCAAGACGACAACGCTGAATCTGATCGGTGGCTTCGTCGGGGCGACGACAGGCGCGATCTTGATTCGCGGCGAGCCCGTCGAGCGTCTCCCGCCGCACCGCCGCCCGGTCAACACGGTCTTCCAGTCGTATGCGCTCTTCCCGCACATGTCCGTCCGGGACAACGTCGCCTTCGGCCTGAAGATGGCACGCGTGCCGAAGAGCGAGGCCGGCACGCGCGTCGAAGAGGCGCTGCACCTCGTGGGCCTGGATGAGCAAGGAGACCGGCTTCCGGGCCAGCTCTCGGGAGGCCAGCAGCAGCGTGTCGCCGTCGCCCGCGCGCTCGTGAACCGACCGGCCGTGCTCCTGCTCGACGAGCCGCTCGGCGCCCTCGATCTCAAGCTGCGCAAGCGCCTACAAGTCGAGCTCTCCCAGATCCACCGCGAGATCGGCACGACCTTCGTCTACGTCACGCACGACCAGGAAGAGGCAATGTCGATGGCCACCCGCATCGCGGTGATGAACGAGGGACGGGTGGAGCAGATCGGAGAGCCGAGCGAGATCTATTACCGGCCGACATCGCGCTTCGTCGCCGACTTCATCGGAGAGTCGAACTTCATCGCGGGCTCGTCGAACGGCTCCGTGCTGATGGTGCGGCCCGAGTCGATTCACATCTCGACGGAGGCACGCGAAGGCCTGAAGGGCCGCGTCCTCCAGACCTCGTTCCTCGGCAACCAGACCCGAGTCGCGATCGCGTGCGAGGGCGTGGAGACGCCCGTGCTGGCGTCGCTCTTCGGGCGCGACCAGGTGGGTGAGCGTGACCTGAACCCTGACCAGGAGGTGACCCTTTGGTGGGAGCCTGACGACGCAGTGCAGCTTCCGGTAACGCATTCCCGACAGGAGGGAGAAACGTGAGCGTCTACGAACGCCGCGTCACACGCGCAGGCCTGCTCAAGGCCGGCGCGGCCGGAGCGGTCGGGCTGACCTTTGCCCGGCCGGCCTTCGGCGGCCTGACCCAGATGGAGGCCACGACACTCAACTGGCTGACCTGGTCGGACCACTACGCGAACGACCAACTCGCCGCGGTGGCGAAGAAGACCGGGCTCCGCGGCCGCCCGACGCTGTTCAGCGACAACGCCGACGCGTATCTGAAGATCAAGCGCACCGGCAGCCAGTTCGACATCGTCTCGGGTGACGCGCTCTGGGTGCCCAAGTACCACAAGGACGGCCTGACCGAGTCCTTCGACCTCTCCTCGCTCCCGGTGTCGACGCAGCTGTTCTCGATCGCCCGCTCGTTCCCGTTCTGGAAGGACGGGTCGAACTACATGGGCTATCCGTTCAGCTGGTCGACCGTACAGATCTACTACAACCCGAAGTACGTGACGACGGTGCCGAACTCCTGGCACGCGCTGCTGGACAAGAAGTACGCGGGCAAGATCTCGCTCGAGAACATCCCGACGGACGTGATGGCGATCGCGGGGCGCGCCATCGGCGCAAAGCAGCCGTACTCGATGACGACGGCCGAGATCTCCCGCGCGAAGGCGTTCCTGAAGGCGTTCAAGCCGAACGTGCTCAAGCTCGCATCGCAGAACAACGAGGTCGTGCGTGCGCTGGCGGACGGGTCGGCGTGGATCGGCATCACCAACCTCGGCACGGACGACCGCGTCAAGGACGCGGGCGGCCCGGTCGTGAAGCCCGCGTACCCGAAGGAGGGCACCGTCGGCTTCATCGACTCCGAGCAGATCGTGAAGGCCTCGAAGAACAAGGCCGTGTTCGAGAAGTTCATCAACACGGCGGAGCAGGCGCCGTGGATCGCGAAGAACTTCCTCACCAACGGTCGCCCGCTCTTCAACGAGAAGGCCTGGAAGATCCTCGTCAACCAGGGCCATGGCGACCGCGCCAAGCGGCTGCTCTACAACCAGCCGGAGAAGGCGCTCCAGATGACGATCAAGGGCCCGGCCGGCAACGAGCAGGCCTACGTCGACGCGTTCAACGAGGTGTTCGGCGCGTAGATGGCAACGGAAGCGGCACCCGCACCGCCGGTCGACTCGGAGCCGGTGCTCGAGTCGGCCGGTGGGCGTCGCTTTCGGATCGCTGAGTACGCCGGGTTCGCGCCTGCCTTGATCCTGTACGGGGTGTTCTTCGCCGTCCCGCTCGGGATCATCGTCGCGTACAGCTTCTGGAAGGTCGTCGACTACAACGTCGTCCACCAGTGGACGGTCGACAACTACCGGTACTTCTTCAGCGTCGCGACCTACGTCCGGACACTCTGGGCGACCGTCTGGGTCTCCGTGCTCTCGACAGTCCTGACGATCGCGGTCGCGTTCCCGTTCGCGTACTGGCTCGTCCGCTACGTGCCGAGGCGCATGCAGCGGACGCTCCTCGTGCTCGTGATCCTGCCGTTCTGGACGAGCTACCTGCTGCGCGTCTACTCGTGGCTGAACATCCTCGGCGACCAGGGTGCGATCAACCGCTTGCTCCAGTGGATGCACGTCACGGATCACCCGGTTTCGTTCTTTCTCTACGACCGGCCCGCGGTCGTTCTCGTGCTCGTCTACCTCTATTTCCCGTTCGCAGCGTTGACGCTGTACGCGTCGCTCGAGCGCTTCGACTGGGACCAGTTCAAGGCAGCCATGGATCTCGGCGCCCGCCCGTTGACGGCGATGCGACGGATCCTGCTCCCGCAGATCAAGCCGGGGCTGACGACGGCGGTCATCTTCGTTTTCATCCCGATTCTCGGCGAGTACCTTGCGCCGCAACTCGTCGGCGGCGCGCGCGGCGTGATGATCGGGAACCTGATCGTCAACTTCTTCTCCGGCGCCCAGTACACGCGCGGCGCAGCAGCCTCGCTGCTGATCGCGGTGCTGATCATCGTGCTGCTCGTACTCTTCCGGCGCTCGCTCGAGATCAAGGACCCGTATGCCTCGGGACGCTGAGATCGTCTCGCGCCGCGCCGGACTCGTGCGGGTCTCGCTCGGCGCTTGGGCCGTGTTCGTTTACGTCTTTCTCTTCGCGCCCATCGTCCTGCTCGTCGCGTTCGCCTTCAACGCGAACAAGTACGGTACGTTTCCGTTCACCGGCTGGACGACCAAGTGGTTCAGCCAGGTGTTCGGCGACTACCAGATCAAGGACGCGTTCGTCACCACCGTGATGATCGCCGCCGAGGTGACAGCGATCAGTACGATCGTCGGCACCGCGGCTGCATTCCCGCTCGTCCGCTCCCGACTCCCGTTCCGGACCGGGATCCGGATCGGCATGACGCTGCCGATCATGATCCCGGGGCTCTTGATCGGCGTGAGCCTCCTCGTTCTGCTCACCACCGTCTTCAAGTGGCAGCTCTCGCCGCAGACCGCGGTGATCGGGCAGGCCGTCTACACGACGCCGTTCGTGCTGCTGCTTGTGGCCGCACGCTTGCAGGGCTTCGATCCTGCACTCGAGCGCGCGGCAAGCGACCTCGGCGCGAACACGGCGCGCCGGTTGCGCTACGTCGTGCTGCCGCTGATCATGCCGGCGGTCTTCGCCGGCGCGCTCTTCGCGTTCACGCTTTCGCTCGACGAGTTCATCATCACCAACTTCCTGATCGGCGCCCGCAACACGCTGCCGATCTACATCTACACGCAGGTCAAGTTCGGGATCACGCCGGAGGTGAACGCCCTCGCCTCGCTGCTGCTCGCCGCGTCCGTGACGCTGATCGCAGCGGCCTTCGTGCTTCCGCCTGCGATTCGTCGCGCTAGGCGACTGCGACCCAACGTCCTTCGCGCGCGCTCCTGACGGCGGCCTCGACGGCTGCGACGCCGCGGACGCCGTCGGCGAAGGTCGGGAACAGTTGGTGCGGCTCGCCTCGGATCGCCTTGTAGACCTCGGCGAAGATGTTGCGGAACGCGTCGCCGTAGCCCTCGGCATGGCCGGACGGATAGCGGGCGAGCGGGCCGGCGGCCTTCACGAGGATGCGTGACGGCTCGGCGGCGTCGCGCGCGAGGAGTGTGTTCGGCTCCTCCTGATCCCACGTGAGGCCGCCCATCGATCCTTCGCACTCGAACAGCAGCTGGTTCTTGCGGCCGGCCGCGCCGGCGCTGAGGACGACCGAACCGGCGGCGCCGCCGTCGAAGCGGAGCAGCAGAGCGGCGTAGTTCTCGAGCGGCTCGCCGGCGAACTCGGCGAAGACCTCGGCGACCCGCAATCCGGTCACGTACTCCGCGAGGTCGAGCCAGTGCGTACCGAGGTCGCCGACGACGTACGACGTGCCCGCCGCGGCCGGCTCGTAGCGCCAGCCGGTGGGCATCAGGAAGACGTCGTCGCACGCGTAGCGGCCGTGCACCGCGCGGATCTCGCCGAGCGCGCCCGACTCGATCTCCTCGCGCATCCGCTGGACGAGCGGGTAGCCGCGGCAGTGGTAGCAGCACGCGGCGACGAGGCCTCTGCCCGCGGCCTCCTCCGTCATCTCCGCCGCTTCCGCCGCGGAAACGGCCAGCGGCTTCTCGCAGACGACGTGGACCCCGTGCTCGAGCGCGAGTAGGGTCTGCTCGGAGTGTGCAGCGTTCGGCGTGCAGATGTGCAGCACGTCGGGCTGCGCCGTCTCGAGCAGCCGTCCGAGGTCGTCGTACGGCGTCGCCCCGAGCTCGTCCGCCAGCTCTCCGGTCGTCGAGCGGCCGCAGACGGCGGCGACGGAGACGCCGAGCTCGCGCAGTGCGTGCGCATGCACGCGGGCCACAAACCCAGTGCCGACGATCGCCGCGCGTTGGCTCATTCCCGCGACGCATGAAACATCGCGGTCAGAACCTCGATGTCGAGCCTCGCCTGCCCGGGCGGCGTGCGGCAAGGGGTGCCCTCGGTCACGCAGGTGTGGAAGTGGTCGAGTTCGCGGGAGAACGCCTCCTCGTGGGCCGTCCACTGCTGCACGGCGTTCGCGCCGTCGTAGCGCTCTGCGCGGCGATACACCGTCGGCTGCTGCTTCAACCACGGCGACGGGAAGTGGAGCGAGTGAACCGACTCGTCGAAGAAGAAGGTGAGGCGCTCGTCGTACTCGTGCGTCGCGAGGAGCTGGATCCAGGCGAGCTCGGCCCTCGCGCCGTTTGCAAGCCGCATCGCGCCCGTGACCGCACGACCATCGTTCCACCAGGCTCCATCGACAACCTGCGCGGGAAGAGGCTCACCGAGACGTTCGAGCAGCCCGTGAACCACATTGAGGTCGTGGATCATCGAGCCCAGGTAGCTCTCGGAGAACGCGCGCACTGTGTCGGGATCGCCGGCGCCGACGGCCTCCTCGACCTGATCCGCCTCGCCGCGGCGGGTCGCTTCGATCAGCTCGCGCGGCACGTCCGCGCCGCGCACGATCTCAGAGCCGAAGTACGGCTCGAACTCGGGATCGTTGACGACGACGGTGACGTAGCGGAGCGTCTCCGCCGAGGCCGGCAGCTCGGCGAGCATGCGCTCGTACGCGGGATCATGGCGTTTCATCGTCCCGACCTGCACCACACGGCCCGTGCGGTCACGAGCCGCGACGATTGCGTCTGCGTCGCGCAGCGTGATGCACATCGGCTTCTCGACAAAGACGTGCAGGCCCGCGTCTAGGCCCGCCACCACGATCTCCGCATGCGTTCCCGCCGGAGAGCAGACGACGAGCGCGTCCACTTCGCCGAGAAGCCCGCGGTAGTCCTCGTGGAGCGCGGAGATGCCGTAACGCGCGCCGAGCGCCTCGCGCACGGTCCGGCTCGGCTCCGCGAGGGCGGCGATCGTGAAGCGATCGCGTTTCTCCGACAGATACGGGAGGTGCATGGCCTGGGCGATGAGGCCGCCGCCCACGACGCCGACGCGCAGCGTCAAGCAAGCACTCCGAGCGCGACTTTCCTCAGGGCGAGCGCGTACTCCTCGACGTCGCGGTCGTCGAGTTGCGGCGGCACGTCCACGTGGACGGCGCGACCGACGAGGTCGAGCGTGCGTGGGCAGTCCGGCGCCGTCAGGCCGGCGGCCGCGAGCGCATCGAGCACCGGCCGCCAGAACGGATAGAAATGCATGTCGACCACGTCCGGCGAATACATCTGCACGGCCGGTACGCCCTCGGCGCATAGGGCCTCGGCTGCCTCTGCCGCAAGCGCCGCCGTCTCGGCGTAGGCGATCAGCGCGATCCCGGCGTCCCCGGCCGCATCGTTCGAGCGGCGGATCGTCAGCCCCGGCAGCTGCGCAACCGCCGCGGCGAGCCGTGCGTGATTGGCGCGCATCCGCTCGAGGAGGCCGTCGAGCCGCCGCAGCTGCACGCGTGCGACCGCGCCGGTCAGCTCCGAGGCGCGGAAGTTCCAGCCCGGGAAGCGCGGCGGCTGGCCACCCTGACGCACCGGGCCGGCGCAGTCGTGCACCTCTACTGCCGTCTCGTAGAGGTCGGCGCGGTTCGTGATCATCGCGCCACCCTCCCCGGTCGTGATGATCTTGTTGAACTGGAGACTGAATGCGCCCGCGTCGCCGAAGGAGCCGAGTCGCCGCCCTTCGAACGACGCCCCCGCCGCTTGGCAGACATCCTCGACAAGCGCGAGCCCGTGGCGCTCCGCGAGCGAGACGAGCGCGCGCATGTCGGCCGCGCTGCCGCGCATGTGCACGGGCAGGATCGCCTTCGTGCGCGATGTGACCCTGCGCTCGGCGTCCGCCGGATCGATCGTGAGTGAGTCATCGACCTCCGCGAGCACGGGGAGGGCGCCCGCGGCGAGCACCGCGTTCGCCGTCGCGTTCCAGGTGTACGCCGGGACGATCACCTCGTCGCCGCGGCCCACACCGCTGCCGATCAACCCGCAGATCAGTGCGGACGAGCCCGCATTGACGGCCAGCGCGCGCTCGACCCCCATGTGCTCCGCGAGCTCCCGTTCGAACGCGTCGACCTCGTGCGGCCCGTCGCCGACGCCGTAGTAGCGGAAGAGGTTCTTGCTGCGAATCACTCGCTCGAGGGCCTGGATTTCCTCGTCGCCGACCTCCATCCCGCCGGGGAACATCGGGCGCTCCGGACCGGTTCTGGCCGGGGTTCCGCCGTCGCGCGCCAGACGAAGCTCGGGTTGGGTGACCGCCATCTTCGACCTCCTTCGGGTGAGCGGATTCTGGACATCGCGGCGCCGCAGCGCAACCGATTGCTCAACCGATTGCGACCACTCAGGGCGAGCCGCTAGGGGTCCCGGCCGTGCTGGAGGCGATCGAGGCGGAGGTCGCAATGTGAGACTGACCGCGGCGCAGGCGCTCGTACGCTTCTCGCGCAGCTGTACACCAAGCGGGACGGGGTGGAGCACAAGTTATTCGGCGGCTGCTTCGGGATCTTCGGCCACAGCAACGTCGCCGGGATCGGTCAGCGCTCTACGAACGTCCGGATTTGCTCCTGTACCTGTGCGTGCCGGAAACTCGGTTTCGCGACTCGACAGCCGGGTTGGCCTTGAGTGTGCCGTGCTTTGGGAGAAGGGCGCGCCGCGTGAACGCGATGGCGGCGCGGTGCAGTCGCGCCGTGAGGCTTCGATGCGAGGTCATGCCTTGTTCGGCGCGCGAAGATTCACGGGCTTGCTATGCGGCGAGTTCGTATTCGTGGAGCAGGCCGCCGAGCTGATCGCGGCGCCGCAGGCGATCAAGAGGAATCGGCTGATTGGTCAGCGCCGGTTCGCCTATCGGCGGTGGCTTCGCGAGCGGTGGGCGCTGGCCGAGCGAGCGGTGCGGCCTGTGCGCGTTGTAGTGCGTCGCGTAGACGTGGACGACGCGCTCGAGCTGGCGGCGGCCGAGGATCAGCAGCCGGTCGAGGCACTCGCGGCGCAGGCTCCCGACCCAGCGTTCTGCGTGCGCTCGCGCCCGCGGCGCCGCCCGCAGTGGAGCCTTGATGACACGGATACCCTCGGAGCGGAAGACCTGATCGAAGACGGGCTGCCGGATGTCGTGCTCACCCGAATCACGTTTCCGACCGCGCATGTCACGCATCCGATCGGCATCTTCCTTGCCGACGGGCACGGCGGCTTCAAGGACGGTTCGTCGATGTGGACGGGGCCACCGACACGGACGGAGTTCGGCCGCCAAATCATCATTGCCGACTTCAACGGCGACCACCGAAATGACATCTTCGTCGCTGACCACGGCTATGATGCGCCGCCGTTTCCTGGCCATCCAAACGCACTCGCGCTTTCGACGCCGGACGGGACGCTGGTCGACGCGTCTGCGAATCTTCCACCCGAGTCGGGGTTCAGTCACTCGGCTGCGGCCGCGGACGTCAACGGCGACGGCAGCGTCGACCTCTACGTCGGCAACCTCTGCACCGCGTGCACGGATGCACCGCCGGAGATTCTTCTCAACGACGGCACCGGTCACTTCACCCGGCGAGCCGATCTGCTGCCGGCAGACCTCCACGACGTCGACGACCATCACCGCTACACGCGATCGCTCTTCGTCGACGTTAACGGCGACGGTGCGCCCGACCTCGTGCTCGGAGCCGACGACCACACGATGAACTCACGCGTGCTCTTGAACGACGGAAGCGGGCATTTTCACGATGCGGCGGCGCCGCTGCCGCCGAAAGCGCTCGGGCCGGGGTCGATCCTGATCAGCTTGGCGACGCTCGACGTCAACCGTGACGGTAAAGCCGACCTCATCGCCGGCTTCCAGAACGGCGACTTCACGGGGAGGCGGCTGCAGATCCTCGTCTGGGACGGCGACGGCACCTTCCGCGACGAGACGGCGGACCGGTTGCCCGGGCAGGACTCAGGGCAGGGCTGGCCGAACGCGATCCGGATCGCCGACTTCAACGGGGACGGACTTCCAGATTTCACCGTTGACGTGAACATCTTCCCGATCGAGGACGCTCCCATCTATCTGGACGACGGCACCGGTGTCTACCACCCTGTGCCGTTTGGAGGGAATCCGGGTCAGTTCTGGTCGATCGTCGATGCGAACGGCGACGGCCATCCCGACATCTTCTCGGTGCTGAGCGGGAATCCCGAACAGCACTTCCTCCAGGTCGAGTTGGTCCAGCCCGGAGCTCCGCGCGGGCTCCGCGCGGCCGGCCGCCGCGACGGGAATCACCTCAGCTGGAGCTCCGTAGCTGGCCTCGACTACGAGATCTGGCGCGGCGCCGGTGCGAGCGGCAAGCGAAAGCTCATCGGGAGAACGAGCGGCGGCAGCTTCATCGATCCGCGCGCGGCGCGCGGTGTCACCTATATCTACGTCGTGCGAGCCAGGAACGAGGCCGGCGTAGGCCCGTTTAGCGTGCCCGTACGGGGGCGGGGTCTCTAACACGTCGCGAGGTTGCGGCGCCGATTTCCGGCGCTTTCGCAGAGTCCTCTGACGGACTCGGACGTCGACCCCTCCTTAGCAAGAGGGGGATCGTTGGCAACCGGTGGCAAGCGCTGGCAAACATGCTCTTACCATGGAGGGGTTCGCCGCGCAGCTAGTTCGCGGCGAGTGCGAGTTTGAGTCGCGCTCCTGGACACTGAGCCGACAAGTCTCCTAGCCTCGCGCTCCTGTTATTACACGCGCTGCGCGAGTGGACGGCGCCAAGGAGTGCATGTAGGTCGTAAGACTGGTCCAGAGTAAGTGCGCACGCTTGCCGGTTCAGTGTGCGGTGCGGTGGGCGACGACGTTGAGGCATGTGGGTTGAGCGGCGATTCCGTCGGTCGCGCGGACTCGTGATCACTCGGTCCGCTGTGCGAGCGAGCCTGGCGTTCCAGGCTCGCTCGATCTGCCGCATCAGCGCCGGGTAGACAACTCGATGTCGAAATGGCCTGATCAGTGCCATGTATACGCCATGACCTCAAGCAACGCTCCGAAGTCCTCGGCACCGCCTTTCGCTGGAAGCGCCCAGACATCCTCGAGCCTGAGGTCGGGCGTGATATCGGCGATACGCCAGCGGCGGGATTTTGGATTGTCGCCTCGATCTTGTCGAAGTCTGAGGATTTCTTCCCTGGGCAGAGTGCTCCCGCGCGCCGTTCGGTCAGCGCACTATTCGCCCGCCGCGATCCGCTGAGCCCTCTGCGTGAGCGATCCGTGAGCGGCTGAGCGTAGCCTCGACGCAATAACAAACGAAGCTCCCGGCTCCTTGAACTGCTCCGAGCGGGGACGCAGCGATACGAGCTGGAGCACGCAGCGCAACACCAGATAGCCGAACGACCAGAACAAGAACCAACTCCTCAAAGATCAGCGGGACGGGCGCACGACTCTACGGCCGACACGCGCGTTCCAGAGGCGGAACCGCGTTAACGCACCCCACAAGCTCATGTACCTCGGCAAGACGATGGCGAAGAGGGCGCTCGCGGCCTGAGAACCGCAAGCAGCGCCCGGTCGGGGCTCGCGTCTAGCTGGAAGTCGAGAGGAGCCGCCCGAGCAGCCGTGACGCACGCAACGTTTTGACGCCTGGCTCTCTGATCTCCCGCAACTCACATGGAGCGGAGCGGCAGCACATCATCGCCTCGCCCCCTAGCGCCGGTCTCGCGCTCTCGCGCGGTTCGCTACAGCGCCGCGGCCGCGCGGCCACCGCCGAGCCCTTGCTGTTGGCTTGGACTGGTCTAAGGTGCCGACATGGCAGAGCGACTGAGGGTGTGGCTTGCGGGCGGCCACGAGTGCGATCTCGACCTTGGAGACGGCTCAGCCCAAGACCTGATGGAGAAGATCGAGAACGGCGGCGATCGCAGCTGGTTTTCGTCGGACGACGGGCGCTCTCGGGTACGCGCGAGCGCGATCGTCAGGATTGAGGTCGAAGGTCAGCCTGATACGCCGCACGACCCTGTCGAGCGGCGAAGCCCATAGAGAAAGGACAGATGCCCGAGAGCGGACTACCGATCCGGGTCTACAAGGAACACGGCATGTGGCACGTCGACTACGGCGAGGGCGAGACCGAAGACCACACCAGCCGGGAGGAGGCCGAGGCCGCAGCCGACGCGGTCGCACAGGCGGAAGAGCGCACCGTGGTCGTCGAGGAATAACGACCTCGTCGCCACGTGCGAGCCAGCCGCCCGATAGTTGGCAGCTCAGCGCCGGCCTCGTCGGGGTCGAGCGGCCGCGCGATCAGCGGCGTCCCAGAGCCACCGCTCGAGCGCCGTCGTTGGCGGGCCGGCGTGTCGGCCGGTTCGGGTATGAGCAGCCCGAGCCCCCGGTGCGAGCGCTCGCGGTTGCAGTGCGTCGTGTAGCTGCGCAGCGTGCGTTCAAGGTGGCGGCGGCCGAGGATCAGCAGCGAGTCGAGTGTGGTCCAGGTAGGGACGCCTCTGAGTCCCTAAATCCCTGCGTGCGTCGGAGCGTGAGCACGAGGCGGCACAGGCGGCCGAATCGCCGTGGATCGCACATCCCTGGTCTCGAGCGTCCGCTCAGGCCGGCGGGCGCACCGATGGATGAACTCGTGGTAGGTGGCGGACGCCTGGGTCAGCCCTGAGCAATCTGCAGTCGGCGTCCACGCCCGCAATAAGCGCGCAAGACCGGTCCTCGTCCCTGCCTGTCGCGGTCCCCGCCATCTGCGACGCGCCGGGCGACCTCGGGCGGAGTCTTCCTCGCCGTTGCTTGGGGACGGTACTCGGTGGACTCATGTGACGAGTACTACCGAGCCGCAGCATGAACCGAGGTTTCGAAACCCTTCGCGTGGCGCGCGCTCTGGCGAGCGGCCGCGCAGGCGCGGTTGCGTACGGCGGTTTCTTTGCGCGGAGAGGCGGCCAGAGGCCGCCTCTCGTCGGACTTGGGGAGGAGGTGGAAGCTAGTCGGTAGAACCGCCCTCGACGGTCGTCATGACCGGGATGCGGCGGGGCTTGGGCTGTTCGAGCTTCTGGACGTGGACTTCGAGCACGCCGTTGGCGTAGTGCGCCGCGGCCTCGCCGTCGCCAGTGCCCTCGGGCAGAGCGACCGAGCGCGTGAACTCTCCGAAGGGGCGCTCGTAGCGGAAGAAGCGCCCATCCTCAAGCTCGGTGCGCTCACGCACGCCGCTGACCGTCAGGGTGCTGTCCTCGAGGTCGACGGCGATCGTCTCCTCCGGGATGCCGGGGAGGTCGAACGCATACACGAGCTCGCCCTCGGTCTCCCAGACGTCAAGCGGGGGTGTCCACGCGTGGTTGGAGAGAGCGGCGGCGCGGGCGGGCGATTCGAGCATGGTCTTGATCAGCCGCTCGAACTCGCCATTCATGGCGACGTTCCGTAGCGGTTCCCGAAAGCGGACAAGAGTGGTCATAGAATCAGCTCCTAGCAATTGAAGTATTCGAAGCGGATCAAGGATTGAAGCTTGCGCGCTTGGGCCACGCGTGCGCGGCCGGGCGCCGGCGCTTTCCTGGCGCTTCGGCCCGCTCGAGTTGCCGGCGGTTCCGCGCTCTTAAAGGATCGGAGTGTCCGCGGAGCGTGACAGCTTCCGCCTAGTCGCGGAACCGCCTTCGACAGACTCGCCCTGACCCGGCGGGTCTTTCATTCCTTCCGAACAAGTCGGTGCCGAGCTGCCTCCATAGGCATCACCTCCCGCTCTTCGACTTCGCCGGCGGCCTCTTCGTCGACCGCGACTGGCTGCGGTGTCCGTTCTCGGACGCCCCGGCGGACAGGTTGCGGACGAGCTCGAAGGCCTCTTCGGGGGTCTGGACAGACCGGAGGATCGCCTTCTCAACCCGGAACAGCGAGAGAGCCAACTGATCCTGGGAGAACTCGAGAACTTTCTTGCGCCGCTCGTGCTCAAGCTGACGCCATGCCCCGAGCAGCTGGCGCAGCTCTGGATCATCGGGCGTGATCTGACCCGAGAACTGCCGCCACGCCTCGAGGTGGTCGCCGCCAGCCGCCGTGTCCAGGAAGAGGCGGCCGGCGAGGGCGCAGACCTCCTCGCTCGGAGCATCATCAAGCTGCTCAAACTGCCGCCGCTTCTCAGCGACCTCGACAGCGTGGCGCTTCGCAAGTATCCCGACGTCGCGCAACCGCTCGCGAGCTGCACGCAGCGGCGGCTCGGCTGCCACCCGTTCGCGGGCCTCGTCCTGGTCCCGCTCAGCCGTTGCCAGCGCCGCCTCGGCATCGGCCAGCTCCTCCCGGAGCCGACGCTCGCGCTCAGCCTCGGCCTCGAGCCGCGCGAGCGCATCGGCGTGCTCAGCCCTGCCCGGCTCGGGCACCGCCTCGATCGCCTCTCGCAGCAGCTGCCGTGCCCTGGCTCCCCTGATATGTCCGGCGAAAACAAGAAGCACCTGCGCGTCCCGATCGAGCGCCTTGGCGAGCTTGACGAGCGTCTCGGCAACGGGCCGCTCGACCTCGCCCGCCTCGATCCGGCTGACCTGCGCAGCCGAGAGGCCGCTCCGCCGCGCCAACCCCCGCATCGAAAGACCCGCACGCACGCGCGCTTCTCTCGTCACCTCGGCCATCGTCTGTACCTGATCTTGCATCGCGACCCAAGTCTAGCCGCTTCTGTACCGTCGGTCAAATGCCAGTGTCTGCCTCCGATGCGATCAGCTACCGTTACTCAACGAAACGATTGGTCGGGTTACCTGTGGGTGCTCCCGAGCAATCGCTGCCGAGCCTCGGTCGGGCGCTGCGCGCTAACTCTGGCCAAGTCGCATTCGCTCCACCAAGTCTGATGTACAGCGAGCGCTCAAGTGAGAGCACGCTCGCTCACGCGTGCGGTACCAACCTCAGGGCTATAAGCCGGTTCTTGGCGATCCACGCGCGTCTACTGCCAGAAATACCGGCAGCGCTTGTCAGCGTTCAGCTCTTCGAGGCGGCGGACTTCGGTTTCGGCCAGCTCCTCGCTCCAGACGATGCGACGCACCGTCTATCGCGCCTCGTCGTCCTTCACGTCGAGGTCAACGCCGACAATCGCGTAGACGGGATAAGCCTCGCACACCGCGCCAGTGAACCACACCGAAGCCCGGTCGGCTCGGGGGACGGTAAGACTCGGCGAGCCGGTCCGTCTGGGGCCGTTGCCAGCCTGGTTGTCGGAGTCCTGCGTGTGACTCGTCAAGTGACTGGCCGCCGCTGCTGCAAGACGAATGGGCTCTAGCGGCGAGCGGCGCGCTCCGCCCAGTCGTGGCCGCGTGGTCGACGTGATCGCTTGAGACTTCGGATTGCGTGGTCTCCGTGCGCCGTGCGCGTCCGATGCGTACGCGGTCCAGCCACACCATCAGTCGAGCGGGCGACTTCCAGACTGACGCGAGCGGTACCGCAAGGCGAAGCGCCCGGGCTAGCGGTGTGCCCCCACTTCCGCAACCGTCGCACCTCCGAAAACGGGCAGGTGGGAAGACGCTCGCCGCCTAGTTTCGACGCGGAACATCGAGGCTAAAATGGCCGTGTGGTCGTAGCCGCCTCCACCGTCGCCATCGTCGCTATCGCGGCGGCGGTCATCGTCGTCGCCCTCCTGGCCTTGTACGTCTTGCCCCGAGGCGGCCGACGAAAGCGTCAAAGACCTCGCAGTTAGGCCTAACGAGCGCGAATCCCGAAGCGGTGCCGCGTTTCGCCAATCGCGATTCGTCAGTCCCTCCTACTAGGAGTAGTAGTCGAGAAGCAGTCCCTGGAAAGGATCCCTTCTCGGGGAGAGAACGGATCTTTGCTGATCGTTCGCAGACGGCCGAGCGGCCTTGCCGAAGAAGGGCGCACGGAGGTCGCACGCGCCTCGGTGATCGCAGTTCCGTGGCGCCTATGCTGCGCGTGTCGCGCGAGGATGTAGGGGTCGGCGCACCCGCCGTACAATCCAGGCAGCCTGTCGATTGACGCCTGGGTAGGTTCCACGGCACTGATCGGTAGGGAGCAGCGATAGCGGAGCCGCTGGCATGCGACGGTACCTTGATCTCGAAGGGAGGGGGCCATGAGTGCAGCCCGGATTCCTCTGCCGCCCGGCGCTCGCCTCCAGCGTGATCCGCTGGCGGTGATCGCCGTTCCGCTTGCGCCGATCGTGCTCGAGGGCAGGTATCGCCTGCTGGTTGCGGCGCTCTGGCGCCTCCGTCGTTCGCGGAAGGGCCGGTGGTCGCTCGCTGCCGGGTCGGGAGCCTTCGCGATCGTCCTGGCGTTGCTGGCCGCTCGACATTTCGCGACGACGTCCTGGCCGCTCTCGAGCGGACACCCCGGACTGCTCGTGGCGGCAGGGCTGCTGCTTCTCCTCGCTCAAGGTCTCAAGGCCTACGGGTGGGGACGGCTGTTCGCGCCGGAAGAGCGGCCCAAGCCGCTCGCGCTCGCGGCCGGCAACGGCGGCGCCGCGCTCATCGGAGTCGTCCTTCCTGGCCGCTTCGACGACGCGATGCGGGTCGCCGTCGTCCGCCACTACCGACCCTGTCCTGCCGGGGTGCGGACACTCTGCCTCTCCCTCGTCATGCTCGGCCTGATCGACAGCGCCGCCCTGGCGCCGCTGGCCCTTGTCGGCGCTGCCTTTCCGGGCGCCGGGATCGGCGTACGCGCCGGGCTCGCGGTCGTGGCTGTCGCCGGGGTCGCAGCCGCCGCTTTGATCCTCGCCCTGCCACGCCTGGCCGCGAGCAGGCGCGCCCTGCGCTTCCGGCTCGGCCGCTGGCTGAGCCCGCGCACAACCTCGCTGCGGGCTGCGTCGCAAGCGTGGGCACTCGTGTCCGCCTGCTGGCTCGTCCGGGCAGTCGCGCTCTTCCTGCTCCTGGGCACGCTCGGGATCGGCTACTCGTTCCCGCTCGCGCTCCTCTTCCTATGCGCCGGCGCGGCAGCGGCCGCGCTGCCGATCGGTCCGGCGGGCGCCGCCACGCAAATTGGGGCCAGCGCCGCGAGCCTGATCGCCTCCGGTGTCGGAGCCTCGAACGCGCTCGGTGTCGCCGTTTCGGTCGGGGCCCTCGGGGTCATCTCCGGAACCGCGATCCTCCTCTTCGCCGTTGCCTGGCGCACCGGCCTGTCGCTGCTGCCGACTCGGGCCGCTTGACCGGAGCGGGTTTCTGACGCGCGGGACGCTCTACGACCAGCTCGCCTGACGCGATCCCGCGGCAGACGCCGAGTTCCGGCGTCGCTCGCCCGCTCTCGCACGGCTCGCCAGCAGGCGTAGCTCGCTCGCTCACAACGAGGGCTGGCCCTGCAACTCGAACTCTGTTTGCCTAGGCTCCTCGTCGTCTCGCGCGCCCGAGGGTGCGTTTGGCGGATTACGGGCTTTCGGCCGGAATCCTGGCCGCAGGGCCAGTCCGGAACATCCGACGCCTTTAAGGCGTGAGAGGTTAGGGCTTCTTCTTCCCGATCCCCAACCACTTGCCGATCTTTGCGATGAGGCTCATAGAGCGAGTCTATGCCGTTTCGAGAAATGGTTTCGTCAACCCCTCCGAGTCACCGGTGAAGGGTGATGCCGTGGTTGGTCTTGCCGCTCGAGCGGCTAGCAGCATGGCCTTCATCGTTGCGGTTTGCGCACGGCGCGCTCCGGACGTGAGCGCGGTCGAGCTCTTCCCGGGGACGCTAACGGTCGCGAGATCACCTGGTGGGCATCGTTCCTCGTCAGGTGTGGCGCCCTCATCCCCATCTGGGCAGTGGCGGTCGCCGTGCTCGTAGCTGGCGGGCAGGCATACCCGAGGCGCGCGCCCTGGCCGGGTGCATCCCCGATTGCCTTGTGTTGATGAAGCGGCTGCTTGCCGACCTGCGCGTGCCGCGCCCCCGCAAACTTTGGCTCGTCGGCTTGGTCGGCTATCTGGCGCTGCCGTTTGACCTTGTCCCCGACTTCATTCGCGCCGGAAATGCTCGACCGTCTCCGTGAAAAACGCGTCGACGTACTGCTCGCCACTGCAAGCAGCTCCTCGAGCCTGGCCTCGGCCGCCCGAAGCAAGCGCCTCGCGTGCGCGATCTCGTGCTGGTGCTCCTCCGATAGCGGGGCGAGTGCATGGTGGCGTTTCACGGCTTCCGCCGGCCCCGGCGCGCGCGCTCTATACCAGAGCCCGTCTTGGGCGGCCTGGTTGAGCTTCTCGCAGCTGAAGGGCCGCCGATCCTGTCGGCAAGACTGCTCACTTCCTGCGCGATCAAGCTCTGCTTCTTTCAACTTGGAGAAAATGGTCGGGGCCGTGCCTAGCAGTCGTCAAGTTCGCGGCGTCGGCTCTCAGGCTTCGCCAAACCTGCTAGAAGACCAGCCCGTCGGCCGGCCTTCTAGCTTTACGGCTCAGCGGTCAGTGACTGCTTGCCCTTACATCATGCCGCCCATGCCGCCCATGTCGGGCATGCCCCCACCGACGCCTGCCTTCTCGTGCGGCTCGGCGACGATCGCCTCGGTCATGAGGATGCTCTTCGCGATCGAGGCGGCGTTCTGGAGCGCCGAGCGCGTGACCATGGTTGGGTCGATGATGCCCGCCTTGACGAGATCCTCGACCTCGTTTGTGTCGACGTTCAGGCCCTGGCCCTTGGAGGCCTTGCGCACCTGGTTGACGACGACGGAGCCCTCGAGGCCGGCGTTGTAGGCGAGCTGGCGGAGCGGCTCCTCGAGCGCCCGGACGATGATCTGCGCCCCCGTTCGCTCGTCCGGATCGTCGAAGCCGTCGAGTTTGATCGACTTTGCTGCGTTGAGGAGCGCGACGCCGCCGCCCGGCACGATGCCCTCCTCGAGGGCCGCGCGGGTGGCCTGCAGCGCGTCCTCGACGCGATGCTTCTTCTCCTTCATCTCCGTCTCGGTCGACGCACCGACCTTGACGACCGCGACGCCGCCGGACAGCTTCGCGAGGCGCTCCTGGAGCTTCTCACGGTCGAAGTCGGAGTCGGTGTTCTCGATCTCCGCCTTCAGCTGCTTGATCCGGCCTTTTATCGCCTCGGACTCGCCGGCACCGTCGATGATCGTCGTCGAGTCCTTGTCGACGACGACCTTGCGGGCGTGGCCCAGCTGCGACAGCTTGGTGTTGTCGAGCTTGAGGCCCATCTCCTCGGTGATCACCTCGGCACCCGTGAGGATCGCGATGTCCTCGAGCATCCGCTTGCGGCGGTCTCCGAAGCCGGGTGCCTTCACCGCGACGGCCTGGAAGGTGCCGCGCAGCTTGTTGACGACGATGGTCGCGAGCGACTCGCCCTCGACGTCCTCGGCGACGATCAGCAACGGCTTCCCGTCCTGGATCACCTGCTCGAGAATCGGCAGCAGGTCTTTGACCGCACCGATCTTCTGGTTCGCGACGAGGACGTACGGCTCCTCGAGCACCGCCTCCATCCGCTCCGGGTCGGTGACCATGTACGGCGAGAGGTAGCCCTTGTCGAACTGCATGCCCTCCGTGAACTCGAGCTCGAGGCCAAGGGTCTGGCCCTCCTCGACGTTCACGACGCCGTCCTTGCCGACCTTCTCGATCGCGTTCGCGATCACGTCGCCGATCTCACGCTCGCGCGAGGAGATCGTCGCCACGCGGGCGATGTCCTCCTTACCGTCGATCACCTTCGACTGCTTCTTCAGGTCCTCGACGACAGTCTCGACGGCCTTCTCGATCCCCCGCTTGAGACCCATCGGGTTCGCGCCGGCCGCGACGTTCTTCAGACCCTCGCGGACGATCGCCTGCGCGAGCACGGTCGCCGTGGTGGTGCCGTCGCCGGCGACGTCGTTCGTCGAGGTCGCGACCTCGCGCACGAGCTGCGCGCCCTGGTTCTCGAAGACGTCCTCGACCTCGATCTCACGCGCGATCGTGACGCCGTCGTTCGTGATCGTCGGCGCGCCAAACCTCCTGTCCAACACCACATAGCGACCCTTCGGGCCAAGCGTCACCTTGACCGCGTCGGCGAGGATGTTCACACCCCGCTCCAACGCGCGGCGCGCATCCTCGTTGAACTTCAACTCCTTGTGAGCCATCACATTCTCCTTCGGGACACGAGCTACTGGGCGGTGGCGCCGGCCAGCTTGCGCTTGCCCTTACCACCGGTTCTGACGAGCTTCCCGAGCACATCCGACTCGCGCAAGATCAGCACCTCATCGCTGCCGAGCCTGATCTCGGTGCCGCCGTACTTCGAAAAGATCACCTCATCGCCCTCGCCGACATCCAACGGCACGCGCTCACCGTTCTTGTCGCGCGGGCCAGGACCGACCGCGAGGACCTTGCCCCGCTGCGGCTTCTCCTTCGCCGTGTCCGGAAGGACGATGCCACCGATGGTGACTTCCTCCTCCTCCAGCACCTCGACGATCAGACGATCTCCAAGCGGCTGCAAATTCACGAAAACCTCCCTAAGACATCTTCTAGCGCTCTCTCATTTGCTGAGCTGGACGGAGGCGTCTGCGTCAAGAAAGCCGCCTCATTTTCAATGGGGAGCCGCGACGGAGAACGAGTCCCCTCCGATTAGCCCCATCCCGCGTCAGACGAAGATGCTCTAGAGCCGCAGCAAGAGGATTCCAGCTCCGCCGGCGTCTTCTAGTCGACATATTCCTCACCTCTCTATTCGCCGGCAACAGACCGCCGGAGATCTCGCGCAGTCGATGCTCTGACTCACCGCACGCAAACAGAAGATGAGGAGAGCCGCAGACTCATCGAACTCAGAGTCGCGGTACCTACCACTGTACTCCGATCAGAGCCCTCCCGCCGCCTGGGCTGAGACCCTTACAAGTACCACGGCGAGCGTGTCGTCCTCCGGTCAGTCGACCCGGCCGACTGGAGTCCCGGCATTACGGTGCGGCAAATCGCAACCCGACCGGCATCGTCACTCACGGGACCGGACGCCTTCTCCACAGCTGCATCGTCCGGTTGTGGGACCCTGTGGAGACGAGGCAGGAACTCGTCGCTCTTTGCGCGCGATTTCGGGGCTTGCCTGTGCAGAACCGAGCGATCTCCCGAACGGGGATGGCTCAATGCATGGAGCGCAGAGAGACCCCTCCCTCTCCCCCGGGGCGGGAGCCACGTTTGGGCCATTGCCGCAGATGGTCGCTGAGCAGGCTCCCGCCCCACCGTTACCCAGACCCGCGTCAGAAGCAGGTCGATCCTACGGCCGCACTCGGTCGATTCGCGCTCGATTCTGCGCCAGCTTTGCTGTCGCGTTTCCAACAAACCGCGACTGGCTGCGCCTCGGCCAACGGCTGCTGGCGAACGCGTCGCCGTGCGTCGACTACTGGATCAGCATCCCGCCGCTCGCGGCGGACAAGACGGCTCCGCGCTGCCTGCAGGACGACCTCGTCCGGGCGCTCGGGCCGCGCGTCCACGTGATGGCGGAGCTCCACTTCGCGGGCTGGAACAAGTGGTGGACGTCGGTCGCCGGCAGGACTCCGGCCCAGGCGGGTGCCGAGTTCGTCCGCACGTGGCGCGACTGCGGCTACCTGCAGCCGGGCGAGACGTGGGCGCTGAACGAGATGCACTCGGGCGTCCGGCGGAACGTCCCCGGCGCCCGGGAGAACATGATCAAGTTCCTCGACGCCGTGCGGGCCGCGTCCGGTGTCGAGGGTGTCGCCTGGATCATCGGCGTCGGGCAGCAGACGACGAACGTGAGCGACTACAAGGCGCGGTCGCAGGAGTGGCTTCAGGACGCCCACTTCTGGGATGCGATGAACGGCGACCTCGACGTATGGGGGCAGTAGGCATATCCCGACATGCGCTCTTGGGGCGTGGCCGACGCGTCGCGCCACGAGCGCACGACGAACCTCTCGCTCTATCTCGAGCACCCGCTGCTGCTCGCCGAGAACGGGCCCGCGACGGTTGCGACGGCACACGACTTCCTCGAGCGGACGTACGTGCCGCTCGCGAGCGCCGCATGGCCGTACGCGACCGGCTTCGGCAACACGAGCTTCTCCAACGTCGACATGGAGAAGTTCATCTCAGAGGAGACGTACGCCATCAAGCACTTCTCGCTGACCCGGCCTCAGCTCGCGCCGGACGCGCGCCTGGCGTTCGCGTGGGCGCCGAACAACGTCTGCGCCGGCAAGCCGTGCATCGATCCGAAGCAGTTCGCCGACCTGACGCTCGTCATCCTCGACCGGCTCGCGAGCGCGATCCGCGAGTCGTACGAGTTCGGCGGCGGCAGCCAGATGGGTGCGTGCGGTCAGCCCGGCGACCACGCCTGGTGCACCGCCGACATCTCGGCGGCGGCCTTCAACCCGCTCTGGGCGGCTGCTGGGCGCGCGCCGCCGCGCGGCATAAGGAAAAGGGAGTCGGGCCCGCCCCCGGCGCGCCATACGGATCCGCGGACCGCCCGGGGTAGGGCCCATTGATCTGACGCAGGCGTATCGCGTCTGGTGGGACGCGAGTCGTGTTCGTTGTCAGAACCGCCCGTTTTGCGGGCAAATCGAATTTACGCACTGACACGCCGCCGTCAATAAAACTTGACGGCGAGGGTTCGTCAAGCTATCTTGACGCGGATGGTGGAGCCGGGTGAGGTCGTGGCGCAGACGGCGAGCGAGGATCCCGAGATCGGGCTGCGCGGGGTCGCCTCCCTGCGCGCGCTGCTCGAGGTTGTCGAGGAGTTGCAGGTGCGGCGTGCGCGCGAGCTCGGCTGGAGCTGGCAACAGATCGCGGCGCTGCTCGGCGTCTCCAAGCAGGCTGTGCATCAGAAGTACGGGAAGGGCGAGCCGCGAAAGCGGCGGAGGCTGCGATGAGGTTGCTGGGTCGACGTCGCTGCGCCGAGCCTCGAGCGAAGACGATCCGGCCGGCGGAGCCGTATCTGGCCGCAGGGGCCGCGGAGGCACGACGGCTCGGGCATAACTACGTCGGCACGGAGCACGTGCTGCTCGTGCTGGTCCGCAATCCCGACGGCGCCGCCACGAGGGTGCTGCGGCAGCTCGGCGCGAGCGCCGATGCTGTCGAAGAGGCGCTCCGACCCTGCATCGGCGGCGGCCTACCCAAGATCGATCCGGATGCGCTGGCCTCACTCGGGATCGACTTCGAGGCGGTGCAAGAGCGGCTCGAGGAGACGTTCGGGCCCGGCGCGCTCGAGGCGACGCGGGCCGGCTGCCTCGGCATCATGCCGCGGTTGAAGATGGCGTTCGCCTACGCGCTCGATCATGCCGACGGGCAGCCGCTTGGCGACGAGCACATCCTGCTCGGCATGCTCAGCGTCCCCGACTCGCTCGCCAGCCACGTACTCGGCAAGGTCGGCGTCTCCTTGAACGCGGCCGCGGCGATCGTCGCTCGCAACCGTGAGTAGCGCGGCGCAGACGGTGCCGCTCTCGGTCGCGCTCGTCGCCGGCGCGCTCGTCGCGCTCAACCCGTGCAGCGTGCCGCTGCTGCCGCCGTTTCTCTCCTACTACCTGGGCGCCGAGCATGAACGGCTACCACGTGCGCGCAGCGGGCTGCTGCAAGGGCTCCTCGTCGGAGCATTGCTGACGCTCGGCGTGGTCGGCGCGTTCACCGCGATCGGGCTGCCGCTCGTATACGGGGCTAGCCGGATCACCGACGCCGTCCCCTGGCTCGGCCTCGCCGCAGGCGCCGCCGCGATGCTCGCCGGCGCGGTTGCACTCGCCGGACACGGCTCGCTGGCGGTGCGACTGCCGGCCGTGTGGGGTGCGTAAATTCGATTCGCCGCAAAACGGCCGGTTCTGACGACGAACACGACCTCGCGCCTCTCCGCAGGCCCGATACGCCTGCGTCAGACAAACATAGAAGCATCGCTGGCCCAGGCAGCCGTCCTCTGACGTGTGGCGTGCGAGCTAGACCAGATGCAAACTCAGTACGCCAGGCGGCCGAAGGCAGTCCGCCTGCCAATGCACCCACAGACAATGACGAGCAATCCGCATCTGCGCCAAGACGGGGCCCCGCACGATGGAATGGGCGCGGTTCTGATGGAACTGGCCCAGCAGCTTGGCCCGATCCCGCCGGCACGAGCCAGGCTCGCGCCATCCGCGCAGCGCTCCACGATGCCGGCCTCGAGCCCGCGCAGGTCGACTACCTCAACATGCACGCGAGCTCAACAGGCCTCGGCGACGCCAGCGAGACCCAAGCC
>WNGB01000666.1_pt1 | contig 116003 bp, 88 predicted proteins | sample 5400681 | NCBI WGS metagenome assembly WNGB01 (sample SAMN13153367, study PRJNA577476) | soil metagenome | isolation source: 115 cm soil or saprolite under grassland replicate 2 | place: USA:California | collected 2016-06-15
TCAGTTGACACTGCGTGATTGCCGCGAATATGGCGTCGAAGAAGCCGGTGATACGGTCAGCTGCCTGCAGGTTCGTCTTCCGCGTCATGCCGTCTGGCTGCGGAAGGCAGCGAGCATGGCGGGAACGGCCGTGCATAGTTATTTGGTGCTGCAGCGCCGTAGCAACCGCGACCGAGGCGACGATGGCAGCGTTTCCGCAGCTAGAAGGTGCTTTGCGGACTCGGACGGATCCAGGCTTTCCGCCCAGCTGCCTAACTGCGATTACACAGCAAAGCAGCACTCGAGCACGTTCGCCCAGGTCAGCGGGCTGCCTGGCGCGCCTGGCAGGATTCGAACCCGCGACCCGCTGCTTAGAAGGCAGCTGCTCTGTCCAGCTGAGCTACAGGCGCTCCTGCCTCATTTTGCACGCTACCGGCAACCCTGCGGGCCATCGTGGGCAAGGGCAGGGCGTCACCGGGCCCGAAATTGCCCTAAGGTCGGGATCCGTGACGGTCCACGAGCCGTGGCAGCGCGCGGCGGCCCCCCGGCAAAGACGCGACCGCCGGCTGGGTGCGGCACGATGGCCGGTGGCTGGAGGTCTCGTCGCGGGAACCCTGCTTGATGCGATCTTCACCGACCCGCCGCGCGGCCACCCTGTCGCCGCGTTCGGCCGTGCTGCGACCGCGCTCGAGGCCCGCACGTACGCGGCCACAAGGACTCGCGGTGCGGTACACGCCGCTGCGTGCCTGCTCGGCGCGGCAGCGCCTGCAGCGGCCGCGGACTACCTCACCCGGGGGCGCCCGGTACTCCGCCTCGCCGTCACCGCCGCCGTCGGCTGGGCCGTGACCGGCGCGGGGTCTCTTGCCCATGAAGCCGAACGGCTCGCGTTGGCGCTCGAGTCTGGAGATGTGGCCGCCGCCCAGGCCCGGCTGCCCGCCTTGTGCGGCCGCGACCCGGCCCGCCTTGGCCCGGTCGGCCTCGCCAGGGCGGCGATCGAATCCGTGGCGGAAAACACCTGCGACGCCGTTGTCGCGCCGCTGCTGTGGGGCGCTGCCATGGGCGTGACCGGGCTTGCCGGCTACCGGGTTGTGAACACACTGGATGCCATGGTCGGCCACCGCTGCCCGCGGTACCTCGATTTTGGCTGGGCCGCTGCGCGGCTCGACGACGTCGCCAACGCTGTGCCCGCACGGTTGACCAGCCTGCTCGCCGCGGCGTGTGCACCGGCTGTGGGCGGTCGGCCCGGCGCGGCGCTGCGCACCGCGCGCGCCTTCGGCGCCCGGCACCCGAGCCCTAACGCCGGGCGCTGCGAAGCCGCTTTCGCGGGCGCGCTCGGCGTCCGGCTGGGCGGCACCAACGTCTACGGCGGTGTGATCGAGGACCGGCCGCAACTCGGCAATGGCCGTCCGGCTGCGCCGGCCGACATCCGCCGCGCGGTTCGGCTGTCACGCGCCGTCACCTGGGCGGCCGTTGCCGTTTCCGCGATTCTCGCGGCAGCGAGCGACTGGCGCCGGCCGGCGCGGGGACGGGAGGAGCAGGGGTGAACGGGGCGCTGCTGGTCGCGGGCACGACCTCTGACGCGGGCAAGAGCGTCCTCACCGCGGGCCTGTGCCGGTGGCTGCGAAGGCAGGGCGTGCGGGTCGCGCCGTTCAAGGCGCAGAACATGTCGCTGAACTCCGCCGTCACCCGCGACGGTGCGGAGATCGGCCGCGCCCAGATCATGCAGGCCGCCGCCGCCGGGATCGAGCCTGATGCCCGGATGAACCCGGTGCTGCTCAAGCCGGGCAGCGACAGGCGCAGCCAGATCGTGCTGCTCGGCAGGGCTGTCGCAGAGGTGGACGCCGTAGAGTACCGCCACCACGCTGCGGCGCTGCGCGATGTCGCCCTGGACAGCCTCAGCCAGTTGCGGCGCGAGTTTGACGTAGTGGTATGCGAAGGCGCGGGCAGCCCGGCCGAGATCAATCTGCGGGATACCGACATCGCGAACATGGGACTGGCACGGGCCGCCCGGCTCCCCGTGATCGTTGTCGGGGACATCGACCGCGGCGGGGTTTTCGCCGCCCTGTACGGGACGCTGGCGCTGCTTCAACCGGCCGACCAAGCGCTCGTGGCCGGTTTCGTGATCAACAAGTTCCGCGGGGCGGTGGAGTTGCTCGAGCCCGGAGTACGGATGCTGTCGGCGCTCACCGCGCGGCAGCCGTTCGGGATAATTCCGTGGCGCGAAGGTCTCGGGCTTGACGCAGAGGACTCACTGGCCCTCGGCGGTGCGGGCCGTGCGCAGCTCCATCCCGCTGCCACCGCCATGCCGCATGCGGGCGACGTGCTGCGGGTTACGGTCGTCAGGCTGCCGCGAATCAGCAACTTCACCGACGTCGATGCGCTGGCCAGCGAACCGGGAGTGCTCGTCAGGTTCGCCGACCGACCTGCCGAGCTGGCCGACGCCGACCTCGTCGTGCTGCCCGGATCCCGCGCGACCGTCGCTGACCTCCGGTGGCTTCGCGACCGTGGGCTCGCCGATGTGATCGCGCAGCGAGCGCGCTGTGGACAGCCGGTGCTCGGCATCTGTGGTGGTTACCAGATGCTGGCCGGCGAAATCCGCGATGAAGTCGAGTCACGGGCGGGGATGGTGGCCGGGCTGGGGCTGCTGCCTGTTCGAGTGGAGTTCGCACCGGAGAAGAGGCTGTGCACCCCCCGGGTGATGGTGGGCGGAGCCCTGGTGACCGGCTACGAGATTTATCACGGCATGGCCACGGTGCACGATGATCGCGCGGGGCAGTTCGTCGGCGGCTGCCGCGTCGGCTGCGTCTGGGGCACGAGCTGGCACGGGCTGCTTGAGAACGACAAATTCCGCCGGATCTTCCTGGCTGAGGTGGCCGCGCAGGCGGGCCGGGATTTCGCGCCGGTGGATGACACGGTGTTCGCGGCGGTTCGCGAGGCGCGGCTGGACGCGTTTGGCGACCTGGTGGGAGAGCACCTGGACACCGCCGCCGTCTGTCGGCTGATCGAGGCTGGCCCACCGGAGGGGCTGCCTGTCGTTGGCCCAGGCGGCGACGTCGTTGCCCGTCAGGGCTGCTAGTCAGGGCTGCTAGTCAGGGCCGCTCATCAGGGCTGCTCGTCAGGGCCGCTCGTCAGGGCGGCCCTGACGGTGCCGTAGCGGGCTCGTCCGCGGGCTCCAGGTAGCCCCAGGTGGCGCAGATGTCCTTCAGCGCGGCCGGGATGTCTGCGGGACGCGGCGGCGGGACCGGCTCTTGGATGCGCCCCGAGCGGATCTTGGGGGAGGCGTCGCCGAGGCCAGGGGCGAAATGGTTCTGGGCGAACGTTCCGTAGTCGAGCATGGTGGGCTCGAACGGCACGCCGAGCAGGTCGCACATCCGGCGGCTTACCCGCTCTGGGTCGGTGGTGAGGTCCTCATAGCGGACGGTGAGGCCGGGCAGTGCGCGGCGCGCCTCTTCGACCTTGGTCATGTACTGCACGCCTTTGCTGACCGCTTCGGCCATGCTGCCGGACTCGCCGGGGTGCCACGCCGGATCCCAGGACGCGCGCAATGAAGCGACCGCAGCGGCAGGATGGCGCAGCAGGAAGATGAACCTGGCGTCCGGCCAGCAGGTGGCGATGCGCCGCCAAATCAGCACGTTGCTGGGGGTCTTGACGACCACGGTGGGTTTTCCGCTGCGTGCCAGCGCGTCGGCGAGCACGTGGTCCCACAGCATGTGCTCGAGGTCGTCCTTGGTCAGCTTGAGCGCTGTCATCGACGTCTGGATCCACTGCGTGTCCGCCCGAACCGTCATGTGCATCAACGGCAGCTCGGGCGGCGCGTACAGCTCCGAGTGACTGCCCAGGATGACCCGCACCAGCGTGGACCCCGACCGGGCCGCGGAAAAGATGAACACCGGCGCCACGAGCAGCCGCCCGTGCCGCGGGGGAGGCAGTCGCCATGACCGGTGGCCTGCGGGACGGGCCAGCTCGAAGCCGGTACCGCGCCGCAGAGCTTCATTTAGCAGTCCGTTTACCGTCTGTTTCAATGCCACGGCGTCAGAGCTTACGCCTTGGAACCGACCGAGAGATGCCAGTCTGAGAGATGGCAGGATCGGGGAGTGGCCACGATCCTGCTGCTGTCTACCGCCGACACCGAGCTTCTGGCGGCGCGCAATGCCGATGCCGGTTACCGCACCGCCAATCCGGCACGCATCACCATGGGCGATCTCGACCCGCTGACCGCCGGCGCCGACCTGGTCGTGGTTCGGCTGCTCGGCGGTCGCAAAACCTGGCCGGACGGGATCGCGGCTCTGCGGCGCTCCGGACTGCCGCTGGTCGCGCTCGGGGGAGAGCCAACGCCTGACGCCGAGCTGATGGCCCTTTCCACGATCCCGGCGGGCATCGCGGCTGAGGCGCTCTCCTACCTGCGCGAGGGTGGCCCGGACAACCTCCGTGAGCTCGCCGCCTTCCTGTCCGACACGGTGCTGGTCACCGGCGAGGGGTTCGCCGCGCCGCGCCGCATGCCCCTTTATGGCGTGCACGCCGACCTGGGGAACAAGGGGCGGCCGGTCGTGGCGGTCGTCTTCTACCGTGCCCACGAGCTGTCCGGCAACACTGAGTTCGTGGACACGCTCTGCGATGCCCTCACGGAGCGTGGCGCGACGCCGCTCCCGGTTTTCTGTGGCTCGTTGCGTGCGCCGGAACCCGGACTGATCGACCTGCTCCGGTCGGCCGACGCTGTGATCACAACAGTGCTGGCGGCCGGCGGAGCGGTCGGCGGTGCGGGCGACAGCGCCGAGCAAGGGGACGGATCCTGGGACGCGGGCGCGCTCGCCACCCTCGGCGTCCCGGTTATCCAGGGCCTGTGCCTCACCAGTCCACGCGCCGAATGGGAAGCGTCGTCGGCCGCTCTCACCCCGATGGACGCGGCCATGCAGGTGGCGATCCCTGAATTTGACGGGCGCCTGATCGCCGTGCCGTTTTCGTTCAAGGAAGAGGGTCCGGACGGGATTCCGGTCTACCGGGCGGATCCCGATCGGGCGCGGCGCCTGGCGGGTATCGCCGTGCGGCACGCGCGGTTGCGCGGCTGCCCAAACGCCGAAAAACGCATCGTGATCATGCTCTCCTCGTACCCGACCAAACATGCGCGCGTGGGGAACGCGGTCGGGCTGGATACCCCGGCGTCAGCCGTTCGGCTCCTTGAAGCGTTGCGGCGGGCGGGCTACGACGCAGGACCCGGGTTTCCGCGCGATGGGGACAGCCTCATTCACGCCCTGATCGCCGCCGGCGGGTACGACACCGAGTGGCTCACCGACGAGCAGTTGCGCTCGGCACCGGTCAAGGTCCCGCTCGAGTTGTATGGCCGTTGGTTCGACCAGATCCCGAACGGCTTGCGCGAGCGGATCCGGTCCCACTGGGGCGATCCGCCCGGCGAGCTGTACGTGGACGGCAACGACGTCATGCTCGCCGCGCTGCGGTTCGGCAACGTCGTACTGATGATCCAGCCGCCGCGGGGTTTCGGCGAGAACCCGGTGGCCATCTACCACGACCCAGACCTCCCGCCCTCGCACCACTATCTGGCCGCGTACCGCTTCATTGATGAGGTCTTCCGCGCGGACGCGATCGTGCACCTGGGCAAGCACGGCACACTGGAGTGGCTGCCAGGTAAGGGGCTGGGGTTGTCCGCGGAGTGTGCGCCCGACGTCGTGCTGGGCGAGATGCCGCTGGTGTACCCGTTCATCGTCAACGATCCCGGCGAGGGCACGCAGGCCAAACGCCGCGGGCACGCGGTAATTGTCGACCACCTGGTGCCGCCGATGGCGCGTGCGGACAGCTACGGCGATCTCGCCAAGCTGGAGCAGTTGCTTGACGAGTACGCGACCGTTCAGGCGCTGGATCCGACCAAGCTGCCGGCGGTGCGCGCGCAGATCTGGACCCTCGTCCGCGCGGCCGAACTGCACCATGACCTGCAGGTCGCCGACCAGCCAGGCGAGGCGGAGTTCGACAACTTCGTGCTGCACGTCGATGGATACCTGTGTGAAGTGAAGGACGCCGCGATCCGCGACGGGCTGCACGTGCTTGGCTCGGCGCCAACGGGGGAGGCGCTGGTCAACCTGGTGGGGGTGATCCTGCGGTCGGCGCAGCTGTGGGGCGGGAGTGCCGGTGGGCTGCCCGGGAATGGTGGCGAGCGTGGGCCCTCCGGGCAGCATGGGCCCTCTGGGCAGCATGGGCACTCAGGGCAGCGTGGGTTGCGTGGGCTGCCCGGGCTGCGTACGGCGCTCGGTGTGGATGAGGGATCCGCGTCCCGTGCCGAGCGCGACCGGGCCGAGGTTGTGGTGCGCCAGTTGCTTGAGGGGATGGACGCGGCGGGCTGGGACCCGTCCCAGGTCGGATCCGTGTGTGCGGCGGTGCTCGGGCCGGGCACCGAGGGTGTCACTCCACCCGACCCCACCACAACCTCGGCTCGACCAGACACCTCATCCGGCTCCCCGGCCCGGCCCGTGGGCCCAGCGGATGCCTCGTCCGCCACTGCAGCATCATTGATCGCATCAGCACCATTGACCACTTTCACATCACGGGCAACACTGGCGCTATCGGCCACTTCCATGCCTCCAGGCACCCCCGCCCGACCAGACGCGCCATCGGACGTCTCATCCGACACCCCGGCCCGACGAGACCCCCCAGCGGACGCCTCACCAGCAACTTCGACCTCATCCGTCACGGACCGCGCCACTGCTGGTTCGTTGATCCTTTACGGTGGAGACTTTTCAGTAAATAGCGCTGAAAAATCTCCGAGATCAGGGATCTTGCGCGAGGAGGTCACGAGCGTTCTGGAGTTCGCGGCGGCGGAGGTGGTGCCGCGGCTCGCCGCGACCACAGGCGAGATCGACGCTGTGCTCCGGGCGCTCGACGGTGGCTACATACCGTCAGGGCCGTCAGGCTCACCCACCCGCGGCCTGGTCAACGTGCTGCCCACCGGCCGGAACTTCTACTCGGTCGATCCCAAAGCGATCCCGTCGCACGGCGCGTGGGACACGGGCGTCGCGCTGGCCGAATCCCTGCTCGCCCGCCACCTGGCCGACGAGGGCGACTACCCCCGCTGCGTCGGCCTCACAATCTGGGGCACGTCGGCCATGCGGACCCAAGGCGACGACATCGCGGAGGTGCTCGCGCTCATCGGCTGCCGTCCGGTGTGGGACGAGGCGTCCCGCCGCGTCACCGGCTTCGAGATCGTGCCGCTGGCAGAACTCGGCCGTCCGCGAATAGACGTGACCCTCCGTATTTCCGGCTTCTTCCGCGACGCGCTCCCGCACGTCATCGCGCTCATGGACGATGCGATCACCGCCGTCGCCGACCTTGACGAGCCAGCGGCGCAAAACTTCCTCCGCGCTCACGCCCAGGCGGACGTGGCCGGACACGGAGACTGGCGCCGGGCAACGGCGCGGATCTTCGGTTCCAAGCCTGGCGCGTATGGCGCCGGACTGCTCCCGCTGATCGACGCTGGGAACTGGCGCGATGATGCCGACCTGGCCGAGGTGTACGCGGTCTGGGGCGGTTACGCCTACGGCCAGGGCCTCGACGGCCGGGCTGCGCGCCCCGACATGGAATCGGCCTTCCGCCGTATCGCGGTGGCGGCCAAGAACCAAGACAACCGTGAACACGACATCGTCGACTCCGACGACTACTTCCAGTACCACGGTGGGATGGTCGCTATGGTCCGGGTGCTCTCCGGGCGCAATCCCGCCGCCTACGTCGGAGACTCTGTGATGCCAGACGCGGTGAAGACACGGACGCTGGCGGAGGAGACGCACCGGGTGTTTCGCGCCCGCGTGGTGAACCCGCGCTGGATCGCCGCGATGCGCCGGCACGGCTACAAGGGTGCGTTCGAGCTGGCTGCCACGGTGGACTACCTGTTTGGCTATGACGCAACCGCGGGAGTCGTCGCGGATTGGATGTACGAGCAGCTGGCTGCGGCGTATGTTTTCGACCCGCAAACGCGGCAGTTCCTGCAAAAGTCGAATCCGTGGGCGCTCCGCGGGATCGCCGAACGGCTGCTCGAGGCGGCTCAGCGGGGACTTTGGGCCGAGCCGGACGCCAAGACCCTTGACCAACTCCGCCAGGCGTACCTCGATCTCGAGGGCGATCTCGAGGACGGCTGACCCGTAGAGGGCCGCTGCGGGTCCTATGCGACCCGTAGAGTGCCGCTGCGGGTCGCTCGTGCCGTGCCGTAGGCGTAGAGCGGCGCTGCGGTGACAGTACGACGACCCGTAGAGGGCCGCTGCGGGTCCTATGCGACCCGTAGAGTGCCGCTGCGGGTCGCTCGTGCCGTGCCGTAGGCGTAGAGCGGCGCTGCGGGCCGGCGGCTAGTCGCCTAGGCGCGGATAACCCCTGGCTCGCTGCGCATAGCTGGTGAGCAGGTCGCGGACGGCCTGGCGCAAGGGGCCGAGGCGCTCGCGGGCGTGGGCACGCGTGACGGCGAGATCGCCCCCTGCGACTGGCTGCACGACTTCGAGGTAGGCCTTGAGCTTGGGTTCGGTTCCACTGGGCCGGATGACCACCCTCGCGCCGGGGAGCCCGTAGATGAGTACGTCGGCGGGTGGCAGCTCGCCACTGCCCGCCGACAGGTCACTGGCCGCCACCACTGGCGTACCGGCCAGCGTGTCCGGCGGGGCCGCGCGCAGCCGCACCATTATGTCGGCCGTCGCCGCCGTTTCGAGTGTGACCTGAGCGGTCAGGTGGACGCCATGTGCCACCTCGAGTGCGTCGTAGGTGTCGACCAGGGACGCACCTGCTGACCGGGCCGATGTCGCCAAGCTCAGCGTGGCCAGAGCGGCGCCTATGCCGTCCTTGTCGCGAACCACGTCGCCGACCACGTAGCCGAGCGCCTCTTCGTAACCGAAGACAAAACGGCTGCCAGGCGCGCGCTCCCCAGCACGGACGATCCACTTGAAGCCGGTAAGCGTCTGCGCGTACCGGGCGCCTGCACGGGCGGCGATCTTCGACAGCAGGGTCGAGGAGACGATCGTGGCGACGACCAGCCGCGTACCAGGCTTGGGTTCAGCAGCCGTGCGGTCGAGTACGTAAGCGCCAAGCAGCGCGCCCAGCTCGTCACCGGTTAGGGTTCGCCAACCGCCGCCCGCGGCCTGGTCGGGGACGGCCACCGCGAGCCTGTCGCCGTCCGGGTCATTGGCGAGGACCAGGTCCGCGTCGATTCGGCGGGCCTCGGCGACCGCGAGGTCGAGTGCGCCGGGCTGTTCCGGATTGGGAAACGCGACGGTCGGAAAGTCCGGGTCGGGCTCCGCCTGCACGGCAACGACGTGCGGCGCCGGGTATCCCGCCCGGCGCATCGCCGCCATAGCCAGGCCCGCTGCCACACCGTGCAGCGGGGTATACACGACCCTCAGCGGCTCTGGTGCTGGGATCCGGCCCGGCATCGTTGCTGGCGAGAGCGCGCAGACCGCGCGGAGGTAGGCGTCGGTCACGTCGTCCCCATGGCGGGTGACGAGTGGCCCGTCCAGGGACCCGAGCGCAACCTCCGCAAGCGGCCCGAGCGTCTGGATCGCGGCCTCGATCTCGCTGTCCGCGGGCGGGATGATCTGGGCGCCGTCACCCAGGTAGAGCTTGTACCCGTTGTCGGCCGGCGGGTTGTGGCTAGCGGTGATCATGATTCCGGCGGCCGCACCCAGCCATCGCACAGCGAATGCGAGCAGCGGCGTCGGCCGCCGTGGCGTCAGGAGGTGGACGCGGAACCCGGCTCCGGCGAGCACGCCGGCGGCTTCGCTGGCGAAGTCTTCCGAACGATGCCGGGCGTCGCACCCGATGACCACCCCAGCCTCGGCGGCACCCGGCCGATGCTCGCGAAGCCACCGTGCCACCGCGGCCGTAGCCGAGCGCACGACGGCGCGGTTCATTCGGTTCGGCCCGGCGGCTACAGCGCCGCGCAGCCCCGCGGTCCCGAACGCCAGGCGGGCGACGAAGCGGTCGGCAAGCTCGGCGAGGGCCGCGTCGGCGCCCGCTGCGCCGGGACCCGCTGCGCCGGGACCCGCTGCGCCGGGGGCCGCCGCACCGGAACCCGCCGCGTCGGCGCCCGCTGCGCCGGGACCCGCGGCGCCGGGGGCCGATGCACCTGGACCTGCGGCACCGGGTTCGGCCGTGCTCGCGTCGGCCGTGCTGGCGCCCGCGGCGCTGCGGCGAAGGAGGTCGGTAAGTTCGGCCCTGTCCTGCGCATCCGGGTCGTCGGCGATCCATGCCTCCACCCGGGCACGCAGGCCGACCGGGACCACATCGGCGTTCGTCACGATTTTACGTAAGGCTTCCCGTCTGCGGCGGGCGCACGGACGCGGCCGACCAGGCCCGCGACGGCGACGATCGTTGCGACGTATGGCGCCATGAGCAAGATCTCGGAAGACACTGGGACGTTCAGTGTGGAAAGGATGCCCTGCAGCGCGTCCGCGAAGCCAAAGATCAGTGCCGCGCCGACCGCGCCGAACGGCGTCCAGCGGCCGAAGATCATCGCAGCGAGCGCGATGTAGCCCTTGCCGGATGAAATGCCCTTTCCAAACGCGCCGACGACACCGATCGTGAGGTAGGCACCGCCGATGCCCGCGACGAGGCCGCCGAGGATGACATTGCGGTACCGGGTCGCCAGGACCCGGATGCCGACGGTGTCAGCGGCCGTCGGGTGCTCGCCCACCGCCCGCACGCGCAGTCCCCAGCGAGTCTGGAACAAGCCGACCTGCACGAGGATCAGTATGGCGTAGGTGATGTAGAGGAAGATCGATGAGTCGAAGAAGATCGGGCCAATGATCGGAATGTCGCCGAGCAGCGGGACCTTCACGGCGGAGAAGGTAGACGGTGCGTTCAGCGTGTTCTGGTAAGGCACCAGGGCACGGTCATAGAGGTATCCGGTGAGCCCGGCGGCGAACACGTTCAGCACGACACCGAGGACGATCTGATCGACAAAGTAGGTGATCGCGAACACGGCCAGCATGAGGGCGATCAGGCCGCCCGCTACTGAACCGGCGATCAGGCCGAACCACAGCACACCGGTGACGCTGGCGATCATGGCCGCGCCGAACGCGCCCAGCAGCAGCTGGCCCTCGATCGCGATGTTGATGACACCGGATCGCTCGCACAGGCAGCCCGCTAGCGCGCCGAGCACGAGCGGTATCGACCGGGCCACAGTGCTCTGCAGCAGGTTCACCAGGCTCAGCGGGATCTTCCCGGCGTCCGCCCAGCAGAGCAGGGCCAGCACAAAGAACACCAGAACAAGCGCAATGCTCCAGCGCTTGGCCCGCGTGCCGAGGTCGACCAAGGCCCGCAGAATCCCGATCGCGACCGACGCCGCTCCGAGGACGTATGCGGCAGGCGCGGCCGCGATTTGCACGGTCGGCACGTGCACCGCCGCGTTAGGCAGGGAGAGCACAAAGCTCGCGTCGCCTTCCGGCGCGAACAGCCCGAAGACGAGGATATCGGCGAGCCCGAACATGATGAGCGCGGCCGCCGAGAGGAACCGTCGGCGCGGCGCGGCGAGCGGGGCGGCGACCGCGCCGGCCAGGGTTGTCATGCGCCCCACCCCTTAGCCACGGTCTGGCCGATGCCACCCGCGCGCGCCGCGCGCAGCCGGAACATCGCCCTGATGAGCGGTGGCGCAGCAACGAACAGCACGATCAGGGATTGAATAACCGTGACGATATCCACGGGCGTCTGGGTGACTGCCTGCATCTGAATACCTCCGGCGTGCAGGGCGCCAAACAGCAGCGCCGCGAGCACCGTCCCGAGCGGGCGAGCGCGGCCGAGCAGCGCCACGGTGATGCCATCGAATCCGTATGTGCCGTAGCTCTGGAAGGTGAGCGCGTGGTCGGTGCCCTGAACGATCGCGGACGCGGCGAGCCCAGCCAGGCCGCCGGCGATGAACATGACCAGCATCCAGGTGTGTCCGACGTTCATCCCGGCGCTGCGGGCGGCGTTCGGGTTTGCGCCAACCGTGCGCAGCTCGAAGCCGACCGTGCTCCGGGTAAGCAGCCACCAGACCGCGACCGCTGCCGCGAGGGCGATGAGGAAGGCCACGTTGATCCGCAGGCCACTGCCCGCGATGTGGGGCAGCCGCGCACTGTCGGGGAGCACGGGGCTGACCAGGTCCGTGCGCCCCGGCCGCTGCATCGCCTTCGTGCCGAGGACCCACGAGAGGAAGAAGATCATCACATAGTTCAACATGATCGTAACGATGACTTCGTGGGCCCCGGTCCACGCCTTCAGCGCCCCAACGATCCAGCCGAGGGCGGCACCGCCCACGAACCCGCCCACCACCGCGACTACAACGTGCACGAACGGCGGAAGGCTGACCCCGAAGCCGAGCCACGTCGCGACCAGGGCGCCGCCGATGAACTGGCCAGTGGCCCCGATGTTGAACAGCCCGGCGCGGAACGCGACGGCGACCGATAGCCCGGTGGCGATGAGTGGCGTCGCGTTGACCGCGGTCTCCGACAGCGGCGAGAAGATCGCACTGGCCGAGCCACCATGGAAGGCCGCGGCAACGGTATGCGTGTTGAAGATCGCGCCGTTGAACATCGCCAGGTACGCCCCGGAGGCGGCGTCCCAGGCCTGCGCGATCGCGTTGCCGGGAGCGGCGAAGAACGAATTCCAGGCGCTTAGCACGTCCGGATCCGTGAACGCGATGAGCAGGCCACCGATCACGATGGCGACCACGATGGCGAGGGTCGTGACGACAGCGGTGTTGCCCTCCAGGATCGCGTCGATGATCGCGCGGCCGAAGGACGGCCGGCCCGGCTCGGTGTTCTCGCCGGGGGCGGCCACGGTCGGCGTTGACTCACTCATCCCGGCTCCCTGCGGTCGTCACGCCGCACATGAGCAGCCCGAGTTCCTCCCGCGCCACGGTCGGTGGCCGGAACGCGGTTATCCGTCCCTCGTACATGACGGCGATGCGATCCGCCAGGGCATATATCTCCTCAAGCTCCGAGGAGACCATCAGCACGGCAATGCCGTGGTCGCGCTGCTCCACGAGGCGGCGGTGCACGAACTCGATGGATCCCACGTCGAGTCCACGGGTCGGCTGGCTGGCGATAAGAAGAGTCAGATCCCGGCCGATCTCGCGGGCGGCGATGACCTTCTGCTGGTTGCCGCCTGACAGGGTGCCAACGGGGGTCGAGATCGAGGTCGCGCGAACGTCGAACTCGCTGACCCGGCGCCGAGCGGCGTCGCGGACGGCATCCAGGTTGAGAGCGATGCCCGAGGCGTACGGAGGACGGTCGTATACATCGAGAACGAGGTTCTCGGCCACAGAGAAGCCGGAAACCAGTCCATCCTCCTGGCGGTCCTCCGGAATGTAGCCGATACCTGTGCGCAGCCGGTCCCGTGCGGATGCGTGGCTGAGATCCTTGCCGCTCAGCCGGACGGTCCCGGCCGCTGGCCGCAGCCCCATGAGCGCTTCACAAAGCTCTGTCTGCCCGTTCCCCTGCACCCCCGCCACGCCAAGGATCTCACCCGTCCGGACCTGGAACGACAGGTTGTCGACCGCGACCTGTCCGCGGTCGTCATAGACAGTGAGGCCGCTGACATCAAGCGCGACCGCCCCGGGCCGGGCGGGTGTCTTGCGAACCTGCAGTTCCACCGATCGCCCCACCATGAGCGACGCGAGCTCGGCGTCGGTTGCGGTCGGCCGGCGCTGCCCGACGACCTTGCCGCGACGGATGATCGTGATCGTGTCGGCGATCGACTGAACCTCTTTGAGCTTGTGGGAGATGAAGACGATGGATCTGCCGCCCGCGCGCAGCTCCCGCATGACGCGGAACAGATCCTCGGTCTCACTGGGGATCAGCACCGACGTTGGCTCGTCGAGGATGAGCACATTCGCCTCGCGGAGCAAGGCCTTGACGATCTCCACGCGCTGCTGAATACCTACCGGCAGGTTCTCGATGTACGCGTCTGGGTCGACGTCCAGGCCGTAGCGGTGCGAAAGCTCGAGCACTTGACGGCGGGTCCTCCGGCGGTCGAGCAGGCCCAGCCACCGAGTCTGCTCGACGCCGAGCGTGACGTTCTCGGCGACAGTGAACACGGGAACGAGCATGAAGTGCTGGTGCACCATGCCAATCCCAGCGTTGATCGCCTCCTTCGGCGAACGCAGCGCCACCCGCTTGCCGTCGATGTGGATCTCACCCTCGTCGGCCTGGGTCAGCCCGTAGAGGACGTTCATCAGCGTTGTCTTGCCGGCGCCGTTTTCGCCGAGCAGAGCGTGGATCTGGCCAGGCTCGACGGTCAGGTCGATGTGGTCATTGGCGACGAGACTGCCGAAGCGTTTCGTGATGCCCCTCAGCTCGAGCTTCACCAGCCGCCTCCCTCACAGCCGCACAGGCTCGTACCCCGATGGGTCTTGCCAGCATGGCCCGGCCGGGCGGAACCCAGCCGGGCCACGGACCGTCGGCTCAATGGTTACACGGGGCTCTTCGTCGGCGTCTTGATCGAGCCATTCTCGATACCGGTCTTTATCTGGGCCAGCTCGCTCTGCAGAGCAGACGGGACCTTGCTGGCGAATTGGTGGTACGGGGCGAGGGCGACGCCACCGTTCGCCAAGGTACCGACGTAGTTTCCGCCCTTGAACGTCCCGTGGGCCGCCGCGAGAATAGCTGTCTTAACGGCTGTCTGGATGCCCTTCTGCACGCTGGTGATGAAGTACTTGCAGTACTGCGGCGCGCTGATGCAGCCGTCGGTGTCCACCCACTCCATGTTCACGTTCTGGCCCGACTGATCCGCCTGTTGCACGGCCTTCGCAGCACCAAGGCCAACGTTGCCCGCGACGGGGAAGATGATGTCGGCGCCCTCGTTGATGAACGTGCTCGTGAGCTGCTGGCCCTTGGTCTGGTCGGTGAAGTCGCCGGTGAAGCTGCCGTGCTGTGTCTTCTCGTTCCAGCCAAGCACCTGCACGTGGGCGTTGTGCTTGGAGTTGTAGTACTGAACGCCGTCGTAGAAGCCGTCCATGTAGATCGTCACGGTCGGCAGCTTCTGGCCGCCGAACGTGGCGACCTTGTGTGACTTGGACATCCCGGCCGCGAGGTACCCGCCAAGGAACGCGTCCTGCACGGTGTTGAAAAGCAACGCGTCGACGTTGTTCAGCGCTGGTGCGTAGTTGTAGTCGACGATCGCGAACTTCTGGCTCGCATTGGCCGCGGCCGCGGTCTTCGTCGCGTCGCCCATCAGAAAGCCGACGGTCACGATGATGCCGCACTTTTGGCTGACGAACTGGTTGATGTTGGGAACGTAGTCGCTCTCCGAGGTCGACTGCAGGTAGCTGCCCTTAACGCCGCTGCTCTTGGCCTGCTGCACGCCTGCCCATGACGACGCGTTGAACGAGCGGTCGTCGATGCCGCCAGTGTCAGTAACCATGCACGCCGAAAAGGACGCCGCCGACGCACCGCCGGAAGGGCTGCTCGACGAGGCGGGCTTTTTGGCGCTTGCGCATCCAGCGGCCAGTAGTGCAACCGCAGCAAGCACCCCAGCGGTTCGAATGGTCCCTCTCACGGTTTCCTCCTCATTTCTGGGGCAGCCAGTGGCCACGCACTGGATCATGTGCTCCGCCGAGCCCCCCAGCCGGTTCGGGGATATGCCGTCCCTTACTGGACGGAAGCCCGAATCCTCCCGCCCCGCGATGCCCGCAGGTTAGACCGCGCGCTACGGTCCGGGGAAGCATGTCAACGCAGTCCGAACCAGGCCGTTGCCAAATCGAAACGCCGGCTACGCTCAGCGGCCGGACGGAAAGCGCGAAAGGAGCCCGGTGGACAGCCCGGAAGATAGCGCCGTGATCGACTGGCACCGCCTGCGGGCTGCCGCCCGCGACGCGGCCGGCCGGGCCCATGCGCCGTATTCCGGGTTGCGGGTCGGCGCCGCAGGTGAGGCGGTAGACGGCCGGGTGGTCGTCGGCTGCAACGTAGAAAACGCGTCCTACGGGCTGACGCTGTGCGCCGAATGCGGGTTGGTGTCGGCCCTGCACGCGGGAGGTGGCGGAACCCTCATCGGGGTCAGCGTGGTCTCGTCGAACGGCTCGCTGCTGCTGCCGTGCGGCCGCTGCCGCCAGTTGCTGTTGGAAGCGGGCGGTGAGGCGCTGCTCATCGACATGGCGGCCGGGCCCGCCACACTTGGCACCCTGTTGCCCGCCGCATTCGGTGCGGGGGATCTGCCCTCGGAGCACGCTGACCGTGCCTGACCGTCAACCGCGCACCGCGCCCGTGTTCGACGTCGCCGGGTTGATCCGTGGCAAGCGCGACGGTGGGCGGCTCAGCGATCAGGAGATCCGCCGGCTCGTCGCCTCCTACACGGACGGTGGCGTGCCTGATGAGCAGATGTCCGCCCTGCTCATGGCCATCTACTTCCGCGGCCTTGACCCAGATGAGCTTCGTGTCTGGACGGCGGCCATGATCGAGTCGGGGGAGCGGCTCGACCTGGCCGGTGTGGCGGGCCCAACCGTTGACAAGCACTCGACCGGTGGCGTCGGTGACAAGATCTCGCTGGTGCTCGCGCCGCTTGTGGCCAGCTGTGGCGCCGTCGTGCCGCAGCTGTCCGGCCGCGGCCTGGGCCACACCGGCGGCACGCTGGACAAGCTCGAGGCGGTGCCTGGCTGGCGCGCTGCCCTTTCGCCGGCTGAGATGCTTGCGGTGCTGCGCGAGGTCGGCTGCGTTATCTGTGCGGCCGGCCCGGGGCTGGCGCCCGCCGACCGGCGGCTTTACGCACTGCGCGATGTCACGGGCACCGTGGAGTCGATTCCGCTCATCGCAAGCTCGATCATGTCCAAGAAGATCGCGGAGGGTACGGCGGCGCTGGTGCTGGACGTCAAGGTGGGCAGCGGCGCGTTCATGCGCGACCTCGGTGACGCCCGACGCCTGGCGGAGACGATGGTTCGGCTCGGTGCCGAGCACGGGGTACGGACCTCGGCGCTGCTCACGCGCATGGATACCCCGCTCGGCCACGCGGTTGGCAATGCCGTTGAGGTCGCAGAAGCCGTCGCGGTCCTTTCTGGCGGAGGTCCCCAGGACGTCGTTGAGGTGACGCTGGCGCTGGCCAGGGAGATGCTGGCGCTGGCCGGTGTAAAGGGCGATCGAGCCGATCCCGCGCGGGCACTGGCCGAGGGCCGCGCACGTGACCGTTACCGCGAGATGATCACGGCCCAGGGTGGCGACCCGGACGCGGCGCTGCCGCGGGCGGCGCACAGCGAGGAGGTCGTCGCGCCGTCGCCCGGCTGGCTGCGCCGGCTGGACGCACGCGCCGTCGGCGCGGCCGCCTGGTTGCTCGGCGCAGGCAGAGCCCGCAAGGAGGATCCGGTCAGCGCCACCGCAGGCGTCGTGTGCCTGGCCAAACCAGGGGACCGACTCGAAACGGGCCAGCCCGTGCTTGAGTTGCGCGGCGACGAGGCGGCCCGGTTCGGCCCGGCGCGCGCCGCGCTTGCGGCCGCGATCGAGCTTGGCCCGAAGCCGCCCGAGCCCGCGCCGCTGGTAATGGAACGCATCAGCCCTTGAGCCACCTGCCGAGGACCCGCGTCGCGCGGCAGCCGTCAGGGACAATTAGGCCGAACGGCTTACGCGCGGTGACGCTGGCCGCAGGTGCGGGCAAGCCACGGCGGATGCTGCCGCCGCCGCGCAGGCGAGGTAGCGTCAGGACGTGGACATCGAGGCACGAGCGCGGGCGGTCGCGGATCGATCGTGGGTAACCCTGCCCACCGGGGTGGGGACCGTCCCCGCGTCGGATGCCGCCCTTCGGCAGGTCTTGCACGGACTGCCTGGCGTGGACCAGGTGGGGGCGCAGGCCCGCGCGGCAGCCCTCGCGACCAGGTCCATCAAGCGCGAAGCAAAGCTGTGGGCCCTGGACCTTGCGGTGCGCGTCGTCGATCTCACCACCTTGGAAGGTGCGGACACGCCGGGAAAGGTCCGTGCCCTGTGCGCGAAGGCGCGGCGCCCCGATCCGACGGATCCCGCGGTGCCAGCGGTCGCGGCGGTGTGCGTGTACCCGGACCTCGTCGCCGTCGCCCACGCCGAACTGGCGGGCAGCCCGGTCGCGGTCGCCTCGGTGGCAACCGCGTTCCCTTCCGGCCGGGCACCGCTCGCAGTCAAGCTGGCCGATGTCGCGAGTGCCATAAGCGATGGCGCCGACGAAATCGACATGGTCATCGACAGGGGTGCCTTCCTCGCTGGCCGTTACGGCCAGGTGTATGAGGAGGTACGGGCGGTGCGAGAGGCCTGCGGTTCGGCGCACCTCAAGGTGATCCTGGAGACGGCGGAGCTTGCGACTCTCGATAATGTCTCGCGCGCCGCCTGGCTCGCGATGCTGGCGGGCGCTGACTTCGTCAAGACGTCGACCGGCAAGGTCACGCCCGCGGCGACGCCGCCCGTGGTACTGGTCATGCTGGCCGCGGTGCGCGACTTCGCCGAATCGACCGGGCGGCGGGTCGGAGTCAAGATCGCTGGAGGGGTGCGCACGGCGAAGGACGCCATCCGCTATCTCGTGCTCACGCGGGAGACCGCAGGTCCTGAGTGGCTGACCCCGGACCTGCTCCGTATCGGTGCGTCAAGCCTGCTCAACGACCTGCTCATGCAGCGCAGCAAGCAGCTGACTGGCGTCTACGCCGGGCCGGATCACTTCACCATCGACTAGAGCCGGCTGTTTTGGCGACCCCGCCAGCGATGACTTTTCGCTGGCTCCGCGGTCTGTACATATAGCGGCGGCCGAATTTAGCAGCGGCCATATTAGCGGCGGCCGTGCCGCGCTGCGTGCGTGCCGGTGCCTGTGGGTTCCGGTGCCCGCGTATCGGTGCCCGCGTGGCGGCGCCCGTCGAACGAGGGAGCAGCGATGACTCAGGGGGCTCGGCCGAGCTGGCCGGGTAGCCGGCGGCGGCCAACGCCATGACAGGCGCGGACGGGGTCCGGATGGCAAGTGCGGGAGGGGCGCTGCTCGAGCGGGCGCTCAGCTACACCCTCGGTACCGTCCACAGGGTCACCCCGCACACTCTGTCATGGCCAACGCCCTGTTCCGAGTGGGATCTCCGGGCGCTGCTCAACCACATCAACGACTCCCTCGACACGCTGCAGGAGGCCGTCGAGTCCGGGTGTATTGAGCTGCACCAGCCAAACGCATGCGGCGATCTGCCTGCTGACCTCGTCACTGCGTTCCGCTGCCGCGCCCGCCGCCTCCTCGGCGCATGGACGGCCGCTGCGGAGCGCGATCGCATCATCGCAATTGGCGGCCTGCCCCTGGTGGCGAGCATCGTGGCCGGAGCCGGCGCAATCGAGATTGCCGTTCACGGCTGGGACATTTCGCGGGCCTGTGGGCAACGCCGGCCAATCCCGTCCACGCTCGCGGCGGAGATGCTGGAGATCTCGTCTCTGATCGTCACGGGCTCATCGCGCCGGCCTCTGTTCGCGGCCCCGGTGGCCGTGTCTCCGCTCGCAGGCCCCAGCGACCGGCTCATCGCCTTCCTCGGGCGCGACCCTGGGTGAGAAGGTCGTGACCCGCAGGCCGTCGGCACGTGCGTCGGCCCCGCCGGGTCGGGGGGCACAGCGGGTGCGGGTGACTGGTGCGCCCGCCCGCGCCGGTCAGGGCACAGCGGCTGTGGGAGGTTGGTGCGTCGGCCCGGCGGGTCGCGGGCACAGGGGGCACGGGCCACAATGGGTACGAGGAACGCGAAAGGAGGTCGGCGGATTAGCGCAGCCACCACACCCTCGTCCAATACGGCCTGGGAGTACGCGCCGGCACCGGAGTCACGCGACGTGGTGCGGATCGCGCCCAGGTACGGCCTGTTTATCGACGGGGAGTTCAAGCCCGCCGCGGATGGGCGTGTCTTCACAACGGTCAATCCGGCGTCGGAGGAATCGCTCAGCGAGGTAGCCCTGGCCGGTCCGGCGGACGTCGATCGAGCCGTCAGCTCTGCCCGCACCGCCTTCGAGCGGGTGTGGAGCCGGATGCCGGGCAGCGAACGAGCCAAGTACATCTACCGGATCGCGCGGCTTCTCCAGGAGCGAGCCCGCGAGTTCGCGGTGCTGGAGAGCCTGGACAATGGCAAGCCGATCCGGGAATCCCGCGATGTCGACATACCCCTGGCGGCCGCCCATTTCTTCTATCACGCTGGCTGGGCCGACAAGCTTTCCTACGCGGGGTTTGGCGCGGCGCCGCGCCCGCTTGGCGTGGCCGGCCAGGTCATCCCATGGAATTTCCCGCTGCTCATGGCCGCGTGGAAGCTCGCACCCGCACTGGCGGCCGGCAACACCTGCGTGCTCAAGCCGGCCGAAACGACGCCGCTGTCCGCGCTGTTGCTTGCTGAGGTGTGCCAACAGGCTGACCTGCCGCCGGGTGTGGTGAACATCGTCACAGGGGCCGGGGAAACCGGCGCGGCGATTGTCGCTCATCCTTCGGTGGCCAAGGTCGCGTTCACCGGTTCCACCGAGGTGGGCAAACAAATCAGGGAGGCGGTCGCCGGTACTGGCAAGAAGCTCACCTTGGAGCTCGGCGGGAAGGCCGCGAATATCGTCTTCGACGACGCGGCCGCGGACCAGGCCGTCGAGGGCATCGTGAACGGCATCTTTTTCAACCAGGGTCATGTGTGCTGTGCGGGCTCGCGGCTGCTCGTGCAGGAGTCGGTGGCAGGTCAGGTCGTGGAGCGGCTGAAGCGGCGGATGGCGACGCTGCGGCTCGGTGACCCCCTCGACAAGAACACCGACGTCGGCGCGATCAACTCGCGGCAGCAACTCGACAGGATCCGGGAGCTGTCTGCCTCAGGCGAGGCCGAGGGCGCTGGCCGCTGGTCTCCGCCGTGCGATCTGCCCGAGCAGGGCTTTTGGTTCGCGCCGACCGTGTTCACCGGCGTCAGCCAGTCACACCGGATTGCCCGCGACGAGATCTTCGGTCCTGTCCTGTCAGTGCTCACCTTTCGCACTCCGGAAGAGGCGGTCACCAAGGCGAACAACACGCCGTACGGCCTGTCCGCGGGAGTCTGGACCGAGAAGGGCAGCCGGATCCTGTGGATGGCACAGCGCCTGCGCGCGGGTGTGGTGTGGGCCAATACGTACAACAGGTTCGACCCCGCCAGTCCGTTTGGCGGTTACCGTGAGTCCGGTTTCGGCCGCGAAGGCGGCCGACACGGCCTGGAGGCCTACCTCCATGTCTGAAATGTCCGATGACGGCACGTCAGCCGCGGGCACCCGCCTGGACGTCCGCAAGACCTACAAGCTGTTCATCGGCGGCGCGTTCCCGCGGTCCGAGTCGGGGCGGTCCTACCCCGTTTCCAGCCCGGTCGGCGACCCTCTCGCGAATGCGGCGCAGGCGTCGCGCAAGGACGTCAGAGATGCCGTAGTCGCGGCCCGCGGCGCGGCGCGTGGCTGGCAGGAGGCGACCGCCTACAACCGCGGGCAGGTGCTCTACCGCGTCGCCGAGCTGCTTGAAGGCCGAGCTGCACAATTTGTGGCCGAGGTCGCGGCGTGTGAGGGCGCGTCTGCGGCGGCGGCGCGGCGCACGGTGGACGCGGCGGTTGACCGGTGGGTGTGGTACGCGGGCTGGTCGGACAAGGTCGCGCATGTGGCCGGCTCCGCGAACCCGGTGGCAGGACCCTATTTCAACTTCAGCGTGCCGGAGCCGACTGGTGTCGTCGCGATCATCGCTCCCGGCACATCCAGCCTGCTCGGGCTGGTCAGTGTCCTCGCGCCGGTCATCGTCACGGGCAACACGGCGGTGGTGATCGCGAGCGAGACGCGGCCCCTGCCGGCGGTCACGCTGGCCGAGGTGATCGCCACGTCGGACGTCCCGCCCGGAGTGGTCAACGTGCTGACCGGCCGCACTGCAGAGCTCGCGCCTGTCCTTGCCGCGCACATGGATGTGAACGCCATCGACCTGTCCGGGGCGGCGCCGGACGCTCGGGCCGAACTCGAACGGCTCGCGGCCGGCAACGTCAAGCGCGTGTACATCCCTGGCCCGCAGGCCGAGGCGTCGGACCGCGAGCCGGATTTGCGGCGGATGCTGGCCTTCCTCGAAACCAAAACGGTCTGGCACCCGATCGGCATCTAGTCTCCCGCTGCCCAGCCGCCCGTCACGGGGTGAGCCATCCGGTCCCCCGCCCGCTGCGCGACTCAGATCTTGCCGAACAGGCGATCACCGGCGTCGCCGAGCCCGGGCACAATGTAGCCGCGGTCGTCAAGATGGCTGTCAAGCGCGGCCGTGACGACCCGCACGGGCAGCGGCTCGTCGGTGGGAAAGGCGGCGGCGACCCTGTCCACGCCCTCCGGGGCTGCGATCAGGCAGATTGCCGTCACGGCCGTCGCGCCGCGCCCGGCAAGCATCCCGATGACCGTTTCGAGTGTGCCCCCCGTGGCCAGCATCGGGTCAAGCACGAACGCCTCCCGGCCGGTCAGGTCGGTCGGCAGCCGGTCGGCATAGGTGGAGGCGACAAGCGACTCCTCGTCGCGGACCAGCCCGACGAACCCCACATCGGCGGTTGGCAGCAGCCGCGCCATACCATCCAGCATCCCGATACCAGCTCGCAGCACGGGAACGACAAGCGGCTCGGGGCGAGCCAGCTTGACCCCGTCAGCCGGGCCGACCGGCGTCCGCACGGACACCGGCTGGACCCGCACTTCGCGCGTCGCCTCATAGGCGAGCAGCGTGACGAGCTCGTCGGCGAGTCGGCGGAAGGTCGGCGCTTCGGTGGCCGCGTCGCGCAACGTGGTGAGCTTGTGCGCGATCAACGGGTGGTCGACGATGAGCGTGCGCATGATCGGTAGTGTCGCAGGTCAGCGAGTCGCGACGCGACAGCTTGGGGTGGCTGGCCGCAACCGCTGCCGGTGATCCGCGCAGGCATGGTCATGCGACGGAGGCCGCGAGCCGCCGCCAGGCGAGGCTCACCAACCCCGGCTGACACCCCCGCGTTAGATCCAGCCGGATCGGCCGTATCGCGGAGCTGACGTTGGCTGTTGCTCTGGCTAACAATCGAGTATATGTTCGAATGTAGTGCTACCTGCCTTCCCCCGGGTGGCTTCCGGAGAAGTGAGGTGAAGGGCCGCAGGCCCTACGGATCCAGCGGGCCGGTAATCGGACGCGGGATGTGGACGGAAGTGCAGGCAGGCGCGTGAACAGGGTATATGGCGATCCCATCGAGGTCTGGACGCATGACGACGGCAGGCCGACCAGATTCGTATGGCGGGGTAGGTTATACACCGTGCTAGCGATACTCGATCATTCAGTCGTCAGCCGCGATTGGTGGCGTGAGCAGAGCCCGGATCCAGATGTGCCGCTGACTCGTCAGTTCTGGCGGGTGCGCGCGTCGCCTGGCCGGGACGCGCCGCGCGGCATCTACGAATTGCGTCACGACACCGCGACTGACGACTGGCTACTCGCCCGCACCTGGGACTGACTCTGTGGATTACCGCAGGGCTCGGATAGGCACCTCCGCCAGTAGGTGTTATCCGAACGGAGGGACGCAACGCGAGTGACTGGCCAAGGGAAGGACTGGCACACCTGGCACGACGGGTACGACGCTCCCGCGTCCAATCTTGCCCGGCGGCTTGCCGTAGTCCAGGAGCAAATTCGGTTTGCGCTCGACTCCGGCGCCCCCGGGCCGGTCCGCGTGGTGAGTCTTTGCGCCGGACAGGGCCGTGACCTGCTGGGTGCACTAGAAACGCACCCGCGCAGGCATGAGGTTAGGGCACGGCTCGTCGAGCTTGACCCCCGCAATGCGGCGGCCGCGCGGGGCGCCGCTGCGGCCGCTGGGCTCGGTGGCATCGAGGTGGTGACGGGCGACGCCGCGCTCACCGATCAGTATCTGGGTATGGTGCCGGCGGATGTCGTGCTGCTCTGTGGCCTGTTTGGCAACATCATTGACCAGGACGTCAAGATGACCATCGCGTACTGCCCGAGTCTGTGCCAGTGCGGCGCCACTGTGCTGTGGACACGCCACCGACGGCCGCCTGACCTGGTGCCACAGATCTGCCGGTGGTTCGAGCAGCGCGGCTTCGAGCGTCAGTTCGTTACCGAGCCTGACCTGGGCTTCGGGGTGGGGGCGCACCGCTTCACGGGCCCGCCCGAGCCGTTGGCACCGGGTCGGCAAATGTTCACCTTCGTCGGCCGTGACCGGCTGCGTCAGCTCGGCCTGACCAGTTAGAGCCCATGCCGCAGCAGATGAAAGGACCCTCGACGTCACATTGCAGGCGTTATCCGGGCTGTTCTGAATCAGCCCGCCAGGGGGCCGCGGTGGGCCACCGGGGCCGCTCCCGCATGGCCGTCAAGGTGTACTGCCACCCTGATGCCAGCCGGGCCGTCCATGATCCGCTACGTCGGAGCCTTTTCAGCTGTCTGCGCTGAAAAGGCTCCGACGTAAGGGATCAAGCTGGCTGCGGGCTCACTCCGGCGCCGTCGTTGGCGGGTTTAGAGATCAACTAACACGCGGGGTGGACCACCGGCCGCAGTCCCGGGGCGGCCGTTCCGCCAGATGCGTCAGCGAACCTCAGTCAGCGAACCTCAGTCCGCTCGCGGCAGCGGGGTGCGCCAGTTGACGGTCGGGCGGAGCGCCTCCAGCCGCACCCGGTGCGCGTACCGCTTGGTGATCTCGAGGAGCGACTCGATCAGCGTGTCCGACAGCAGGTGCGCCTTCAGCCCGAGCTCAACCAGCGCCGTGTGCGTGACCCGGTAATAGTGCTCGTCGGCCTCGACCCGCGGGTTGTCCAGGTTCTCGATCTGCACGGGCTCAGGGCAGCACGTGGCGATCGTTTCCGCGATGTCGGCGACCGACATCCACTCAGTGATCTGGTTGAAGACGCGGAATTCGCCGCGTCCCGCCGGGTTCTCGCAGGCGAGCTGGACACACCGTACGGTGTCCCTGATGTCGATGATCCCCCTGGTCTGACCGCCCTTGCCGTAAACCGTCAGCGGCTGTCCAAGGACAGCCTGGATACAGAACCTGTTCAGCACCGTGCCGAAGACCGCGTCGTAGTCGAAGCGTGTGGCCAGGCGGTCATCCGCGGCGGTCTGTGGAGTCTGCTGCCCGTAAACGACCCCCTGATTGAGGTCGGTAGCGCGCAGTCCCCAGATACGGCAGGCGAACTCGATGTTGTGGCTGTCATGCACCTTGGACAGGTGGTAGAAGGAGCCGGGACGCTTCGGGAAGAGCACGCGGTCCTTGCGGCCTTTGTGCTCGACCTCGAGCCAGCCTTCCTCGATGTCGATGTTCGGCGTGCCGTACTCGCCCATCGTGCCCAGCTTGACCAGGTGGATGTCACGGTCGGTCTCGGCGATGGCGTACAGCAGGTTGAGGTTGCCGATCACGTTGTTGTGCTGGGTGTAGACGGCATGCTTGCGATCGATCATCGAGTAGGGCGCGGCGCGCTGCTCGGCGAAATGGACGACCGCATCGGGGTGATAGTCGCTGATCATGTGGTACGTGAAGTCAGCATCCGTGAGGTCCCCGATATAGGGCTTGATCTCTTTTCCGGTGAGTTCGCGCCATGCGCAAACGCGGGTGGCGAGCGTCTCGATGGGGACGAGGCTCTCCACTCCAAGCTCATGGTCGTACTGCCGACGCGCGAAGTTGTCAGCCACCGCCACGTCGTGACCGGCGTGCGACAGGTGCAGTGCAGTCGGCCAACCCAGGTAGCCGTCCCCACCCAACACCAAGATCTTCATGAACTAGCTCCTTCACTTCCTCGGACGCGTCCGTGTCCGCGCTCTCCGGTTGATCCGCTATCGTCGGTCACCATGACCCGTAAGCTGAGGGAACCATGACAGTTGCGTTGCGCAGCATAACCAAAGCGGTCCGCCGTTCGGCCGTCGTCCGGGCAGTGTATCGGTACGGCGTCCGTACGGTCGGCAGACGGTTCACCCGGTTTGCCTTCGGTTCGGCGATGGCGCTCGGCGCGAGCGAGGTAACGCTGCTCACCTGCCTGGGCATCGCACACCTGTGGCCAACCGTCTCCGCTGTCATCGCGTGGTTTGCCGGCGCGGTCACGAGTTATGTCCTCAGCCGCTGGGCCTGGGAGCGCCGGGGCAGGCCCCACCTGCTCAAGGAGACGCTGCCATTCTGGCTGATCGCGGTGGGCACCATCCTTGTCCTCTCGTCGGCAACAAGCCTGGCGCACCACCTGGCGCTCTCGCTGGGCTTGCGGCCGATCCCACGGCTGGCCTTCACGGGGGCGGCCTACCTGCTGGCCAACGTGGTGACGTTCCTGTCGCGATTTGCGATCTTCCACTACGTCCTCTTCGCGGATCGCGGCTCGAAGGACTCCACGAAGCGCTCCACGCCGCCATCCGTGGGGGTGGGGGCGGCCGGTGGCGAGTCCTCTGCCGCTGCCGATCCATCGGGGCGGGCCGAGCCCGTCGGCGTCGGCGCGGCGTCCTCGGCCTCTCGTTCACGGCGCCGCGATGTGGGCGCGGAGGCGTCGGCCGAGGTGTCTTCCGATAGGGCCGCTCGCGACGCATCCGCCGACCCAGCATTCAGCAAGCGGTCCGCAGGGGAAGGCTTCCGCGAGGCGTCCGCCGCGAGGTGACGTTCCCGCCACCAGGTGCCGATCACCACGCCGGCGAAGCGGGGCCCGTAGACGAACAGGTTGTGGCCCTTTTTGCTCTGACCAACCCGCCTGCGGCGGATCGTCGCCGGGCGCTCGGCCACCCGGAAGCCGCGGGCGATGACGCCGATCAGCAGTTCCGCCGCCTGGTACTGCGGCTGCTGAAGCTGGACGGCCCCGGTCACCTCGGCGCGCATCGCCCGCATGCCGAACGACGGGTCGCTGATGCGCTGGCCGGTCAAAAGACTGATCGTGGTGGCGAATACCCGGACGCCGAGCCTCCGCACCGGGTCCTTGGTCTCTTCGCTGCCGAGCTTTCTTGATCCCGTCACGAAGTCGGCGTCACCCGCCAGCACGGGCGCCAGCAGCCGCTCCGCGTCGGCCGGGTCGTATTGGCCGTCGGCGTCGGTAGTCACGATGTAATGGGCCCCGCCCTCGCGAGCTAGCCGGTAGCCGAGCCGCAGCGCAGCTCCCTGCCCCCGGTTGACAGGCACGTCGCACACGAGCGCGCCTTGTTCGCGCGCCTCGGCCGCTGTGCGGTCGACGGACCCGTCCACAACCACGATCGTCGCGGTGGCCAGCCCGCAGACGGTGGCGGGGAGAGCGTCGATGACGGGCCCGATCGAGCCTTCTTCGTTGTAGGCGGCGATCACGATCGCAACGGGCGGAAGCTGGCGCCCACGGTCGCCGTTCTCGGCGGCGAAGGCGCTCGCCGCGGCGTCATCGATCGATCGGTCCCCTGGCTCCGGGCTTGTCACTTAACTGCCTCCGCTCCGGTGGCTTGTGTTGTGTTTCCTGCTGGCGTGCCGTGTCCGTTTCGAGCTAGCGCGTCCGCCGCGGGCGCGAACTCCGGCCACACAGTGGCCAAACCGGATTCGAGCGTGTGGGCGGCTTGGTAGCCGAGCGCCCTGGCCGCCGAGATGTCGACGAGCACCGCAGGCATCTCACCCGGCTTGGGCGGCACGTGACGGGCGGGAATTGGCTCGCCCGTGACCTTCCGTGCCGCTTCCACTATGTCGTTGACGGAGTCGGACTTGCCGGACGCGAGGATCAGCGGCCCGCTATGGCCGACCCGCCACGCGGTCAGCAAGCCGTGGACGATGTCGTCCACGTGCACCAGATCGCGAAGCTGGGAGCCGTCGCCGTAGACATCGACGCCGGTGCCGGATCGCGCCGCCCGCATGAGCCGGGGGACGAAGCTGTCCTTGGCGGCCATGCCCGGACCGTAAACGTTGGAGAAGCGCAGCGCGCACCCCTTGATCCCGTACGCGGCGGCGTAGCAGCTTAGCAGCATCTCCGCGGCCGCCTTCGTCGCCCCATACGGTGTAAGCGGACGCAGCGGGGTTTGCTCGGTGATTACCGCGCGGCCAACATTTCCGACGACCGCATTGGTGGAAGCGAAAAGGAACGTCTCGACCTGGTGTTTGCGCGCCAGTTCCAGCAGGCTCGCGGTGACCGCCACATTAATCTCGTAGGTGCCCGCCGGGTCCTCGACCGAACGCAGCACGGAGGTAAGCGCCGCGAGGTGGACGACCGCGTCCGTGCCATGGCTTAGCGCACGCGTGGCAACCCCGGGGTCTCGCAGGTCACCAAGGACGGTCCGGACGCCGCCGTCGACCACGCCATCAGGGAAGGACTGCTTGTCAGCGACGGTGACATCCGCCCCGCTTTGCATTAGTGCGCGTACGACGCGGCGTCCGATAAAACCGGTGCCGCCGGTCACTAGAACGCGGGAAGAACCTGGATCCGCCATGCACGCTCCATTCGACAGAGTTCACGTTGCCGTGCGGTAATTGTGTGCGTTTCTATCTCTCGCACCGCCACAGGCCAACTGCCAGCCAAGACTGAGAACGTGCTGGCAGAAAGCTGAACGTCCGGCGGCGGTGAGCCGGAGACTGTCCGTGCGGCAGGGCACGCAAAGACTGTCCTGCGGATAGCAGCCACGCTACTCACGCGATGCGATGACCTGATTCCGGCTGTCGCATGCGTCGGGAATTGCGCGAAACTGCGGTCCGGCGGCGAACTAGGGCACTCTACCGTAGCTCACACCCGCCGCGGGGCGGGTCACGACGTCGGGGGCGCGGGCCCGGCCGCGGTGCGGGGGCGCCACAGCCAAGCAAGTCCCAGCACGCCGGTTCCCGTGTGAACAGTCATCGCGCTGCCAAACGGCGTGCTCAGCTCGTACCCGGTCCGGGCGCGTTCCCGCACCCGGGCCAGCAGCTTGACTGCGGCATCGGGAAGGCCTGAGTCGAGCACGATTACGTCCGCGACCACGTCCTCCCCGCCGGAACGGCTCCGCTCGGTGGCACCGCGCCCGCACATGTCGGCGATCCTGTCAATGGCACTGACCGCGCTTCTGGCTGGCCGCAGCGGGCGGATGCGGCCGGCGCTGAGCTCGAACATCGGCCAAACCCCCAGCCGCCTGGTCGCGACCCCGGCAATTTCTGGCACCCGGCCGCTGGCCACGAGCCGGTCGAGCGACCGCATGCATCCGACCAGCCGGACCTTGGCTGCCGCGTCCCTCGCGGCCTTGGCCACCTCGGCGAGCCCGGCGCCCGCCCTGGCCTGCTGCGCTGCCGCTAGGGCGACGAGCGCCTGCCCCCCCGCGGCGGTGCCGCTGTCGACGATCTCGACGGGCAGCGCGGAGGACCCGGCGGCCAGCCGCGCACAGGCGTACGTGCTCGACAGTGCCTCGGCCACGGTGATGATCACCGCGCCGTCGGCGCCGCCTTCGGCACCCGCGGCGCCGATGTCGGCCCCGCCAGCAGTTGCCGATGACGGCGCCATGGCCGATTCGAGCTGGCGCACGAACTCGCCGGGGGAGGGACCAGCCGTGTGCAGCGCTGTGGGCTGGTCGGCGCCGACCAGATGCTCCGGTGCGATCTCGCCGTCACGGTAGGTCCGGCCATCGACGGTAACGGTGAGAGGGACGAGATGGATGCCCCACTCAGCCGCCTCGCGGTCCGGGAGCGCGGACGTCGTGTCGGTCAGGACCGCTACCGTCACGCGGCACCTCCTCGCCTCGTGCGCCGCTCAAAGCCCGGGAGCCTCTGCTTTGTCCCCCAGGTCGCCCAGGCTAACGACATCGTGCGAGCCGTTGCCCTGCGCCATGCCGGATGGCTCGGGCGAAGGCGACCGGGTGGACCTGGTTCGGGGCTCATGGACGAGGAACCCACCACCCACGAGCACGGCGCCCGCGCCAAGCAATACGAGTTGCTGCGGGGCCAGCAGCCCGATGACTGGCCAGTGGACCGACGGCGCAAGATCGGTCGCGGCTCCCGCGGCGAGCGCTGCGACCGCCAGCCCTGCCTGTGCGGTCACGTGCACCACGGCGAAACCAAGATCGCGGTTGGTGCCACTGAGCCGTTCCTGGAGCAGGCTGGCGGCGGCGACGAGCGCGGTCGTGGCGGCTGCGCCGAAGCAGAGCGCGCCGAGAAGGCTTGGCAGGAGCTCGCCGCTGACGCTCATCACCGCCACCACCGCGCCCTGTGCACCGATGCCCACCCGGATCTGGAGGATCATGGGTAGCCGGTCGATCACCCGGCGGCAAGCGAGCGGGATACTCGCGCCCACCCCGAACAGCGCGATCAGGACGCCGAGCGTTTGCCCGCTCGCACCCAGGACTTCTTCGACGTAAGCGATGCCGACCGAGAACAGCGTGCCAATCCCGATCGTGACGCACCCGAGACCGGGCAGGATGGCCCGCACCAGCGGCAGTCGCAACCCGGCGATAAAGCCGCCAGCCGACCGCGCCCCGTCAGGCGCCGGCTCGTCCGTCTCCGTCACGTCGATCCCGCGGATTGCCAGGTAGGACGCCACGAACGTCGCGGCATCCACCCAGAAGACCACAAGGAATGGGATCCGCCAGCCGGTCAGGCCGGTGTGCTGAAGACCGAAGAAGACAAGGGCGAACGCCGCCGCGGCCAGCGGAATGCTTCCGTAAGAGGTGGCGAGCACGAGCGAGTTGGCGCGTTCCAGACGCCGTGGCTCCGGCTCGTTGCCGCGGGCTCCGTCGGCTGTGTGGTTGACATTGCCGTCGCGGATCAGCATCGGCACGCTGGCATCGCGGGCTGGCAGGAAGACCAGGCCGGCCACTTCCAGCAGGAACGCCCACAGATAGATCCACCACAGGGCAGCGGCCAGAGGCAGCACGGCGACGATCGCGGCCCGTAGCGCATCCATGGCCAGCATGGCCCGCCGCCGGCCGATGCGGCGGCTCAGCCGGGCCGCCAGCGGCCCTGCCACCAGCGACGGCAGCAGGCGCAGCCCCAGAATTCCGCCTGCCGCAGTGGACGATCCCGTCACGTGCAGGACAAGGACGATCAGCGCGATGGTGGTCATCCAGTCGCCGAAGCCGGATATCGACTGCCCGACCAGGAGCCTGCGGAACGGGCGCCGGGCGAGGAGTTCCCTCACGGCCCGGCCTGTTCGCGGTGCCACCGGCGGCCGTGGAGCAGGCGGCCAGGGTGCGTATGGCCGGGGTGCGTACCACCGTGCGTAGGGCCAGGGCGCGGGCGGCCGGAGAGCTCGTCGCGGTCGAACAGCAGGCGGGCGAGATAGGTGTCGGCCGAGCGCGCCGGCCCGTTTCCGGCCAGCCGCTTGGCGAGCATGGGTATGAGAACGGCCCATGCCGCCGCGGCGCCCTGTCGCCCTCCCGTCCGCCGCAGCAGGGGCACGAGGACCACGTCCGCGGTCAGGCAGCCGAAACCTGTCTGCCCGGCCAGCTTCCCCAGCCCGAGCCCTGCCACCAGCACGACGGCCCCGGTCGGCTGGGTCGCGGCCAGCCCGCCGATTGCGACCGACAGGCCGCGCCCACCAGCGCCGCGCAAGAACGGCGACCAGTTGTGACCGGCCACAGCCGCGCCACAGGCGAGGGCGGCGAGTGTCGGGCGCCGCCGCCCGGCGAGCACCGGCCCAACCGTACCCTTGGCCACATCGAGCAACCCAGTCACCATGAGCGGCCCAAACCCGGCTACCTGCCACACCCCGGTCGCCGACACCGTTCCGTTGCCGCGGTCGCGCAGGTCCACATGCCGCAGCGCGCGCGCAGCGAAAAACGAGAACGGCACCGCCCCAGCGAGAAAGGAAACGGCCAGGACGCCGGGCGCAGGGAAGCTGCCGCCAGGCTCGCACGAGCGCATAGTCACCTCTTTGTGCGGTGTACCCGTCTGTTCCGTACTGAGGCTCTTGAGGCTGCCGATACCGGATATTTACCCGATACTGGCCTCTGCGGACCCGCCGCGGAAGACGGCCGTCGGCTACGCGGACGGGTCCAAACCCATTTTGAGTAACATCAGGGCCCGCTGTCGCATGCCGCCCGGCGGTGAATTCCCGCTCCATGTGGCATGCTGAGACGTCGGCGAGATCAGCGGAGGAACCCGGTGCGAATCCGGGGCTGTCGCGCAACTGTGACCGGGGAGCGACCCCCAGTGATGCCACTGCCGCGTTGCGGCGGGAAGGCGGGGGGAGCGCCGATCCGGAAGCCAGGAGACTCTAGCCCGCCGATGCAGGCCAGCTTCGGGCGCGGAACCCGGGGAAGGATGAGATCGCATGCCTGACGCGGCAGTGACGGCAGGCTCGGCCCGAACCTCGGCACGTGGCGCCCGCCGCGTCTCACCTCGTGAGACGCGGCGCCCACCCGCGACATATCCCTTCACCGCCATCGTCGGCATGGATGACCTCAAACTTGGCCTGCTGCTGAACGCGGTCTCGCCCAGCATCGGCGGAGTGCTGGTGCGTGGGGAAAAGGGAACCGCGAAATCCACGGTCGTGCGCGGGCTCGCGGAATTGCTTCCCCCCATTGCGGTCGTCGATGGATGCCGGTTCGCCTGCGACCCGCAGAGCCCGGACCCGGGCTGTCCCGATGGCCCCCATCCGCTGGGTGCGAAGGCCCGCCATCGCGCCGCCCACCTCGCCGAGCTGCCGGTCGGCGCGACCGAAGACCGCCTGGTCGGCTCGCTGGACATCGAGCGCGCGCTGACCGAGGGAGTCACGGCCTATGAGCCTGGCCTGCTCGCCTCGGCGCACCGCGGTGTGCTCTACGTGGACGAGGTGAACCTCCTTCACGATCATCTGGTCGACCTGCTCCTCGACGCGGCGGCACTCGGCACGTCCTATGTCGAGCGGGAGGGCATCTCTGTGGCGCACGCGGCACGGTTCCTGCTCGTCGGCACGATGAACCCGGAGGAGGGTGAGCTTCGCCCGCAACTGCTCGACAGGTTCGGGCTCACCGTGCAGGTCACGGCGAGCCGCGATCCGGCGGCGCGCGCGGACGTGGTCCGGCGACGGCTGGCTTACGAGGCCGACCCTCCCGCTTTCGCCGCGTGCTGGGCTTCCGATACCGAACGGCTCGCGCGGCGCATCTCCGAGTCGCGGGCGAGGCTCGGCCAGGTTCGGCTCCCCGATCCGGTGCTGCGCCAGATCTGCGCCGTGTGCGGCGACTTTGGCGTGGATGGCCTGCGCGCCGACCTGGTCACCGCGCGTACCGCGGTGGCGCTCGCGGCCTGGGATGGCCGTGACGAGGTGAGGATGGATGACGTCAAGCGGGCAGCGAGGCTCGCCCTGCCGCACCGGCGGCGCCGTGACCCCTTCGACGCGCCCGGCCTCGACGAGGAGGCGCTCGACGAGGCATTGCGGAAAGCCGCGGCCGAACACGAGAGTCCGGATGACGATCCTGGCGGAGGAGGCGGCTCGTCGAAAGTATCATCGACCGCCCCGCCAGCGACACAGACATCAACCGGTTCGCCAGCATCAAGCACACAGGCCACGTCGCAAGCAGCAACCTCGCAAGAAGCTGCAGCATCGCCTGAACCTGCAGAACCTGCAGAACCTGCAGACTCTGCTGAACCTGCCGGCTCCGCAGGACGAGACGATCAAGCGCGTGCCCATCACCCGACCGGCCCTGCGCCGTCGGGCGTCGTCGCGGAAGCTGGCGTGCCGTTCCGGCCACCCGTCTTCACGATCCCAGGCGTGGGCTCGGGCGCCCCGGGACGGCGCAGTGCCGCGCGAATCGCGCAGGGACGCCTCACGGGCGCGCGGGTGCCGCGTGGTCGGCTTGCGTCTGTGCATCTGCCGGCCACGCTGCGGGCGGCCGCCCCGCACCAGCGGGCGAGGGGATGGCAGCCGTCGGCTGGTGCGAGCCGTGTGTTGCGGCTCGCACCGCCCGACCTTCGGGAATCGGTCCGGCAGGGCCGGGAGGGGAACCTCGTCCTTTTCGCCGTCGACGCGAGTGGTTCGATGGCGGCGAGGCAGCGCATGAAGGCGGTCAAGGGCGCTGTCCTCTCGTTGCTCCTCGACGCCTACCAGCGCCGCGACAAGGTGGGAATGATCAGCTTTCGCGGTGACGCAGCCGCGCGGCCGAACGGTTGCGGGACCCAAGCCGCCGCCCTCTGCTGGTCGTCGTCACCGATGGCCGTGCGACCAGTGGCGAGCCCGGCGCGGTAACCCGGGCAGCAGCCCGGCTGCGTGGCGTGGCCAGCGTGGTGGTGGACTGCGAGTCGGGACCGGTGCGGCTCGGTCTCGCCAGCGGCCTCGCCACCGCGCTCGGCGGTGCGCTGCTCCGGCTGGACGAGCTTGCCGCCGCGCCACTCGTCCGAACGGTCCGCGAGACCCGGGCGCAGCGATGGAGCGCCGCCTGATGCCGCAGGGTAAGCCGGTGCACGTGCCTGCCGACGGACTCACCACCCGTCAGCGGCGGAACCGGCCGCTGGTGATCGTCCATACCGGCGCGGGAAAGGGCAAGTCCACCGCGGCATTCGGGCTCGCACTGCGGGCGTGGAACCAGGGGTGGCCGATTGCGGTTTTCCAATTCATCAAGTCAGCGAAATGGCGCGTTGGCGAGGAGCGCGCGCTGCGGGCACTCGGCGACAGCGGCGCTGGCGGTTCCGTTACCTGGCACAAGATGGGTGAGGGCTGGTCGTGGATCCAGCGGGATTCGGGCGAGGCGGCGGACCGCGCCGCTGAGGGCTGGGCCCAGGTCTGCCGCGACCTTTCCGCGCAGACGTACCGGCTCTATGTCCTCGATGAGTTCACTTATCCGATCCGCTGGGGCTGGGTGGATGTCGACGAGGTCGTCAAGGTGCTCGGGGACCGGCCGGGTTACCAGCATGTCGTCATCACGGGCCGGGAAGCGCACCCGCGGCTGCTCGAGTTCGCCGACCTCGTCACCGAGATGACCAAGGTCAAGCACCCAATGGACGCGGGCCAGAAGGGCCAGAAGGGCATCGAGTGGTAACGATCCCGAGACTTGTCATCGCCGCCCCGGCGTCCGGGTGCGGTAAGACGACCGTGGCCACCGCGCTCATGGCGGCGCTGCGCGCCCGTGGGCATGCCGTGTCAGGCCACAAGGTCGGCCCTGACTACATCGATCCCGGCTATCACGCGCTCGCCACTGGGCGCCCCGGCAGGAATCTCGACCCGTTCCTGTGTGGGGAAGACCTGATGGGCCCGCTGTTCGCCCACGGTGCCACGGGCGCGCAGATCGCGGTCATCGAGGGAGTGATGGGCCTGTTCGACGGGGTCGCCGATCCGGCAGCTTCCGGCCTGATTCCTGACTACGCGTCCACCGCGCACGTTGCCAGGCTGCTCAACGCCCCGGTGATCCTCGTGGTTGACGCCGCTGCGGCGGGCCGCTCGGTCGCCGCCCTCATAGGGGGTTTCGCCGCTTTCGATCCGCGTGTGCGGGTCGCGGGAGTGATCTTCAACCGTGTCGGGTCGCCACGCCACGAACGGCTGCTCCGCGAGGCCACCGAGGCAATCGGGGTCGGGGTGTTCGGCGCGATCAGGAGAACAGACGCGGTTATCACCCCAGCGCGCCATCTCGGCCTGGTGCCGGTCGCCGAGTGGCGCGCCGCCGCGCAAGGCGTGATCGCCCAGCTGGCCCAGTTGGTCGCGTCGTCGTGTGACATGGCCGGCCTGCTGGCACTCGCCGCGACGGCGCCCTCTCTCGCCTGCGAGCCATGGGACCCCTTCAGGACCGTCGCGGCATGCGTGAGCCGTTCGGAATCCAGCTTGTCTTCCGCCTCCACGATGGGCGCTCCACCAGACGTGCGGCCCCCGCAGGCTTCACCTCCCCTCGTCGCGGTCGCCGAGGGGCCCGCGTTCACCTTCAGCTACACCGAGCACGGCGAACTGCTCGAGGCGGCCGGCGCACACCTTGCCCCGTTTGACCCGATGACCGACGAGGACCTGCCGGACGGGGCGGCCGGCCTTGTCATTGGCGGCGGCTTTCCTGAGATATATGCGGCGCAGTTGTCGGCGAACGTGCCGCTGCGGCGGCGGGTGGCGGAATTCGCCGGGCAGGGCGGGCCGGTCGTCGCCGAATGTGCTGGACTCCTCTACCTCTCGCGCACGCTGGACAGCCTTCCGATGTGCGGGGTGATCGATGCGGAAACGCAGATGAGCTCGCAGCTGACCCTCGGCTACCGCACCGGTGCGGCGGCGTCAGACTCTGTCCTGGCCAGGGCGGGTGAACCGGTGCGCGGCCACGAGTTCCACCGGTCTGTTGCCGATCCCCGGTCCGGTGCGCGGCCCGCCTGGCGGCTGAGCGGACCGGGAGCCGGGCGGGCCGAGGGCCATGTGACGGGCAACATCCTCGCCTCGTACTTGCACACTCACTGGGCACGGACGCCATCATTCGCGGCGCGTTTCGCTGTCACCTGCCGAGCTGGGGGGCGCCGAGCCGCAGGAGGAAACTACACAGTGCAGTCTGCCGGAAAGCGATTCGCCGCCCGCGACGCCGCCCCTGCTGCCCTTGATACCGCTCCCGCGTATCTTCCCGGAGCACAGCCATGAACGCATCCCGCCTTCTCGGCGTGGGCGTCGGCCCTGGCGACCCGGAGCTCATTACGGTCAAGGCGGTGCGCGTGCTGGCCGAAGCGGGCCTTGTACTCGTTCCGGTCATGGCGGGCGCGGGCCCGGCCGAACCCGGCCGCGCGGAGGCCATTGTCCGTGCGCACATCGACGGCACACGGGTTCGCCGTGTTCCGTTCACTTTGAATGACCGAGGTGGCGTCACCCCGGGTCGGCTCGCGGCATGGGACGCCGCCGCACACGAGGTGGCGGCTGCCTTCGCCGCTGGCACGCGTACCGTCGCCTTTGCCACGATCGGCGACCCGAACATGTACTCCACGTTCAGCTACCTCGCGCACACCGTCCGGACTCTGGTTTCCGGCGTGACCGTCGAAACGGTGCCCGGCATCACGGCCATGCAAGACCTCGCCGCCCGGTCAGGGACCGTGCTCGCCGAGGGCAGCGAGTCGCTCGTCCTGCTCCCGCTCGTCCGACCAAGCGGCACGGGAGTCGAGGCTCCGCTCAGGCTCATGCGGGAGTCCCTTCGCAGTTACGACACGGTCGTCGCCTACAAGCTCGGTGCGGCACCGGCCCGCTCCGGAACCGGAGCCGCCGCCGACATCAGCGCGTTGCTCGCCGCGCTTGCGCAAGCCGGGCGACTGGATGACGCCGTCTATGGTGCCCGGCTCGGTCTGCCCGATCAGGACATCCGGCCAGCGAGCGAGCTGGCCGGGACCGACGCGGTGCCCTATTTGTCCACCCTTGTTGCCCCGGGGCGGCGTAGCGGCATCGGGAGCAAGCTGTCATGACGGCCAGTCATGAAACACAAAGGGAATGCCAGTGGCTGGAACCGTGACCTTTGTCGGGGCGGGCCCTGGTGCTGCCGACCTGCTCACCTTGCGGGGCGCCGCCGCGATCGGCGCCGCTGACATGATCATCTGGGCGTCGAGCCTCGTCCATCCGGATGTCCTACAGCACGCACGCGACGGTGCCGAGGTGATCGACTCGGCGAGTCTCCCCATGGAGGACTTGCTTCCTTACTACGTGCGGGCCGCGCGGGACGACCTGCGGGTCGCGCGTATCCATTCGGGTGATCCCTCACTGTGGGGAGCCATTCAGGAACAACTGGACCGCTGTCACTCGCTCGGCCTGCAGACCGACGTTGTGCCCGGTGTGTCGAGCTTTACGGCCGCGGCGGCGAGGATCGGCCGTGAGCTCACCATTCCTGAAGTGGCGCAATCGGTGATCCTCACCAGGCTGGGGGGCGGTAAGACGCCCATGCCGCCCGGTGAGCAGCTCGCCGCGTTCGCCCGGCACGGAACCACGATGGCGCTGTTCCTGTCAGCCGCCCGTTCCGGTCGGCTGCAGGCCGAACTGCTCGCTGGTGGCTATCGGCCCGATACGCCGTGCGTGATCGCCTACCAGGTCACCTGGCCGGAAGAATTGATCGTGCGCTGCCCGCTGGACGACCTCGCGGCCACCATCAAGGCCCGCAAACTCTGGCGGCACACGCTGGTCCTGGTCGGCCCGGCGCTCGCCGCGGGCGGCACACGCTCGCACCTGTATCACCCCGGCCACTTCCACGGCCATCGCCGAGCGGATCCGTGGGCCAGACGAAGCCTGCGGGCCCGCCTTCCTGGCGAACCCACCGCGACCAGTAACGGCGAGGATGCGATCGACCCGTGACCGAGCCTGGCGAGCTGCGCGAGCCGGACCTGCCCCGAACGGCCAAGGTACGGCGAGGCGCGCTGCGTACGGGCTGGACCACCGGAAGCTGTTCGGCAGCCGCCGCAAAGGCCGCTGCGACGGCGCTCGTCACCCAGCAGCCACAGACCTCAGTGGAAATCGGCCTGCCGTCTGGCCGCCGGGTGAGCTTCGCCGTTGACGAGTGCTGGTGTCGGCCCACGCGGGCGGAGGCTGTCGTCGTCAAGGATGCCGGCGACGACCCTGACGTCACCCACGGCGCGCATCTCACCGCCACCGTCAGCTGGGTAGAGCAACCAGGTGTGGAGCTGGACGGCGGCGTTGGCGTTGGCGTGGTAACCAAACCCGGGCTCGGCCTGGAGATCGGCGGTCCTGCGATCAACCCCGTGCCCAGAAAGATGATCATCCAGGCGGTCGAGGAGGCCGCTGATCCTTCGAGCCGTGGGCTGCGGGTAGTTATCTCGGTACCCGAGGGCGAACAGATGGCGCGCAAGACGACCAACGCACGGCTCGGCGTCCTCGGCGGGATCTCCATCCTCGGCACCACTGGCATCGTCAGGCCGTTCTCCACTGCCTCGTGGCGGGCGAGTGTGGAACAAGCCGTCGCAGTGCTCGCCGCCCAGGGCGGGGACGTGCTCGTGCTGTGTACGGGTGGCAGGACCGAAAAGGGCGCGATGACGCTGCTGCCGGACCTGCCTGACGGGTGCTTTGTCGAGGTTGGTGACTTCACCGGCGCGGCGCTCCGGGAGGCGGCTCGTGGTGGCATTGGCCGGATCGTTTTCGCCGGGATGGCGGGGAAACTGAGCAAGCTCGCGGCCGGCGTGCTGATGACTCACTACACCCGCTCGAAGGTGTCAACGTTGCTGCTCGCCGAGATCACCCGCGCGGTGGGAGGCTCTGCGGAACTTGCTGCGCAGGTGGCGCGTGCGAACACGGCCCGCCACGCGCTGGAGATCTGGGCGGCGGCGGGCCTTTCGCGGCCCGCGGGGACTGAGCTTTGCCGGCGCACCGCCGATGTCCTGGGGAGGTTTTCCGCCGGGCTCGCCGACAGATACGAGCCGAAGATCGAGGTGATCATGGTTGATTTCACCGGCCGCAACGTGATCGCGTCGTTCGCCGGGCATCGCGATTCCGTCACTCGGGGACCTCGTCGTCAAGCTGGCGGTGGTGCCCGGGGAAGCCCACACCGAGCCGACGACGGCGGTGCCCCGGGAAACTCACACCGAGCCGGCGGTGGTGCCCGGGGAAGGTCACACCGGGCCCGCGGCGCCGCCTGGTGGAGGTTGTGACTAGGGCATGAGCATGATCCCAGCGATCACAGTGATCGGATGCGACGGCAGCCCGCTGCGCGGCAACGCCGCCGCGGCTCTCGCCGCCGCATGCTGCGTCGCGGGCACGCGTCGGCACCTGGCGGTCAACGACTTGCCGTCCGGAGCTGACCGCATAGAAATCGGCAGCCGAACATCCTCACCAGGCACGGCGGTTCCCCAGCCGTCCCAACCCCGTCCAGCGGTCCTGCCATCGGGGTCACCATTCGGCTCATCGCCCACACAGGTAACTGGAGACACATCAGGCACGCAACAAGCGACAGACGGTTTTGATGCGGTGCTCGACGCGATCATGTCCCATCGCGGGCCGGTCGCGGTCCTGGCGTCCGGCGATCCCGGCTTCTTTGGGATCGTCCGTGCCATCGCCGAGCGGGGTGCGTCGCCGACAGTGCTTCCGGCGCCCTCCTCTGTCGCGGTCGCGTTCGCCCGGCTCGGCCTGCCCTGGGACGATGCGCTCGTGCTGTCCGCGCACGGGCGTAATCCCAGGCCGGTACTCGCCGCAGCGCTCGGCTGCGCCAAGGCGGCCATCCTGACCGGGCCGGGGCACGCCGCCGGGCCGCGCAGGTTCATTCCCGCACTGCTCGAGGCTGGCCGCTCTGTTTACGTAGCGGAACGCCTCGGCGCCCCTGACGAGCGGCTCACCGAGTTGATCGCCCCGGCCCAGGGCGAGATCAGAGCAGTATCGGTGGGCCACCCCGCGCGCCACAGCGGCGTGGGTGGGTCGTCGGCCAGGTTCCACGAGGCCGAGCCCGGCGACGACCTGCCCGAGTTCGCCGACCCGAACCTGGTGATCGCGCTCGACCCCGGATACACACCCGGAGCCTCCAGCGGTCCGAGCGGTCCGAGCGGTCCGAGCGGTCCGCGCGGTCCGAGCGGTCCGCGCAGTCCCCGCGGTCCGCGCTGGATGGCGGGTCATCTGGGGGCCCCGGATGGCTGGGCGCTTCCTGAAGCTGCTTTCGACCACCGCGACTCGATGATCACCAAGGCCGAGGTGCGTGCACTCGTTCTGGCCAGGCTTGGGCCAGGGCCCGGCCGCACGATATGGGACATCGGAGCGGGCTCGGGTTCGGTCGCGGTCGAGTGCGCGAGGTTCGGCGCCCATGTGATCGCGATCGAGTCCGACCCGGCCCAGTGCGCGCGCATCAGGGCGAACGCAGCCGCGCACGACGTTCGGGTTCAGGTTGTGAAGGGGAGCGCGCCGGGCGTGCTCGGCGGGCTCCTCACGGCCGATGCGGTGTTTGCTGGGGGTGGTGATGACCTCGTGCTCGACGCCGCCACGGCGAGTCACCCGGCCCGCGTCGTGGTAGCGCTGGCCTCTGTTGACCGGGTACGGACGGTCCGTGAGCTGCTCGTCAGACAGGGTTACCAGGTCGACGGCGCCGCGTTGCAGGCATCCCGGCTTGCTCCGCTGCCGGGAGGATCGCTGCGGCTTGCCGCGGCCAACCCGATCTTCGTGTTGTGGGGAGACCTGCGGTGATCGGCCTGATAGCCGTTACGGCTTCGGGCCGTACGGGAGCGGCGCAGCTCAGCTCGGCCCTGCCTAATAGCCGCTTCTATCGGGAACCGGCGGCAACGGCAATCGCTCGTGCCTTCACCGAGTGCGATCAGATCGTCTGTTTTCTCGCTGCGGGGGCAACTGTCCGGCTGATCGCGCCGCTGCTGGGGTCGAAGACTGCCGATCCGGGGGTGGTATGCGTGGATGAGGCGCGACGGTTCGTGATTTCCCTTGCGGGCTCGCACGCCGGTGGCGCCAACAAGCTCGCTGACGCGGTCGCCGGCATTCTAGGCGCGACTGCGGTGATCACAACGGCGAGCGATGCCGCGGGCGTTCCGGCGCTCGACGAGGTCGGCGCCGACCTCGGATTCGTGGTAGCCGGGGGCGGCGACCCGGCCGGGGTCGGCACGGCTATGTTGTCGGGCGAGCGGGTGACGCTTAGCATGGATCAGACCTGGCCGGTACCAGCGCTGCCGCCGAACGTGGTCCGCACCGCCGCGCCAGCGCCCGGCGTCCCCGCCATCCTGATCACAGACCGGCTGACCAGAGCCGCGCCGCCTTCGGTGGTCTACCGGCCACCATCGCTCGTGCTCGGCGTGGGTGCCAGCCGGGGGGTCACCGCAACCGAAGTCGGGAATCTGATGGACGCCGCACTTCGGGGCGCGGGCCTGTCGGGGGATTCGGTGTGCGGGGTGGCCACCGTGGACCTCAAGCTCGATGAGCAGGGCCTCGTCGACGCGGCGCGTGAGCGGGGCTGGCCTGTGACTGGCTACCCGCCGGAGCTGCTCGCGGCTGTGCCCGTGCCCAACCCCAGCGAGACCGTCCGCGCCGCGGTCGGCACGCCAAGCGTCGCCGAGGCCGCCGCCATCCTGGCCGCCGGCGATGGCGGTGTGCTGGTGGGGACCAAGCGCAAGACCTCCCGAGCGACCGTGGCGATCTCTCGGCACCGGCCGCGTGGCAGGCTCGCGCTGGTGGGGCTTGGCCCGGGAGCCCGCGACCTGCTGACGCCGCGCGCCATTGCTGAACTGCGCCGGGCCAGCGTGGTCGTGGGACTCAGCCAGTACCTGAATCAGATCCGCGATCTGCTTCGCCCGGGAACACAGGTGCTCTCGACCGAACTCGGTGCCGAGGAGGAGCGCGCCCACGGTGCCGCCCAGCAGGCACGGGAGGGCAACGCCGTGGCCCTCGTCGGGTCGGGCGACGCCGGGATCTATGCCATGGCAAGCCCCGTGCTTGAGCTCCTTGACGGCTCGGTGGATGTCATTGGCGTGCCCGGCGTCACCGCCGCACTGGCCGCCGCCGCGACCCTGGGCGCGCCGCTGGGGCACGATCACGCCTCAATATCGCTTTCTGACCTGCACACGCCGTGGGACGTGATTGAGCGCAGGATCAACGCCGCTGCCGAGGCGGATATGGTTGTCTGTTTCTACAATCCCCGCAGCCGGGCCCGTGGTGGACACCTCACGAAAGCGCTTGCCATCCTGGGCGCGCACCGCCAGCCAGGCACACCCGTCGGGATGGTGACCGACGCATCCCGGCCGGGCCAGCGCGTCACGCTCCGCACGCTTGCTGACGTCGACCCAACGGAGGCCGACATGCGCTCGCTCGTGATCGTCGGCTCCTCCGCGACGCGCGTGGTTGGGGGCCGCATGGTGACCCCGCGCGGATACCGGTGGCGAGTCCTGTGATCACCATCACCCAGGCGGTGATCACCGTGACCGCGGCGTGCCGCGGGTGTGGGGCCTGCCTGCTGACCTGCCCCGAGCGGGCAATCCGCCCGGCCGTCCGTCCGGCACCTGGCGCGGGCCCACTCGCCGTCCTCGCGGCTGTATGCACTGGGTGTGGTGAGTGCGTGGAGGTCTGCCCCGCCGACGCAATCGACATTCACGACCGCAACCAAGGCGCCGCCCGCGTCGCTTCAGCATCGCCTCATACAGTTCCCACCCGCCCTGGGGCCGTTGCCCTGCTGCCGATCTTGGCAGGCGGTCAAGACGTGCGGGAGGGGTGAACGCGAGTCTGTGGATACCACCGGTGGTGTGGTCAGCATGAGCGTTGAGCCTGTGGACAGCGCGGGAGGCGGCCATGGATGATCTCGGCGAGATGCACCCGATTGAGGCGGAGTCCTTTCGCATCCTGCGCTCACGCCTTGATCTCAGCCACCTCCCCCCGCTCAGCCGCGCGGTCACGGAGCGAATCATCCACGCGACCGCCGATTTCGACTACGCCACCGACCTGATCTGCGATGAGGCGGCCCTCGCCGCTGGCCTCGCGGCGCTCGCCACGGGCGCGTCGGTCGTCGCTGATGTGGCCATGGTCGCGGCGGGCATCACCGGCTGCCCGGTGATCTGCAAGATCGGCGATCCCCTCACCGTCCGGCTTTCTCGCACCATCGGCATAACCCGCTCCGCAGCCGCAATCCGGGTCGCGTTCGGCGAGACCGGGCCTGGCGGGGTCTGGGTGGTTGGCTGCGCCCCGACTGCGGTAACGGAGATTCTCAACCGGGATGTGCAGCCCGCCTTCGTCATCGGGCTTCCTGTCGGGTTCGTCGGGGCGGTCGAGGCGAAGGAGGCGCTGCGCGCAAGCGGCGTGCCCGCGCTCACCAATGTGTCGGCCAAGGGCGGTTCCGCCGTGGCAGCCGCGGCAGTCAACGCACTTCTCCGGGCGGTGCCGCACGCAGGAGGCGAGCGATGAGCCCTCATGACCCGCCGCCTGCCCGCCCGTACCCGCTGTTGCTGGCCGGGCACGGGAGCGCGGATCCGGTCGGTGTCACCGCATTCCATGCGCTGCGGGTCCGGGTGGCTGCCCTGCTCAGTGCGGACTCGGTCGCGGTGGCAGGCGGGTTCATCGAACTGTCCGCGCCGTCGCTGTCCGCCGCGGTCGCCGAACTGACGTGCCTCGGGCACCGCCGCGCGGTGGCGGTGCCGCTCGTCCTGAACTCTGCGGGCCATGCGAAAGGCGACGTCCCCGCGGCGCTGGCCAGGGAGCGAGAACGCCATCCCGGGCTGTCGTTTGCCTACGGCCGCCCGCTAGGCCCGCACCCAGTCCTGGTCCGGTTGCTCGCCGACCGGACCAAACACGCGCGCCGGGTATCATCGGGCGCCAGCCGCGATGGGACTGACCCCGATGATGGGCAACCCTCGGCGGTCCTCGTGGTCGGGCGCGGCTCGACCGATCCAGATGCGAATGCCGAGACCTGCAAGACCACCCGGCTGCTCTGGGAGACGCAGCGGCCGGGCGGTCAGCACTTCACGTTCGCCGAAACCGCGTTCGTCTCATTGGCACTCCCGGACGTGACCGAGGGCCTGGAACGTTGCCGCAGGCTCGGCGCGCGCCGGATCGTCGTGGCCCGGTACTTCCTCTTTCCCGGCGTGTTGCCGGACCGGGTGGCGGCCCAGGCACGCGCCTACGCGGCCACGCACCGCGAGCTTGAGGTCCGCTGCGCCGACGTGCTCGGCGGCTGCGACGAGATCGCGCAGCTTGTCGCCGAACGGTACCGCGAGGCACTGACCGGGGACATCCGGATGAACTGCGACATGTGCCTCTACCGTACGGCGCTGCCCGGCTTCGAGCACCGCGTCGGCGCACCACAGCTCCCGCACCACCATCCCGCCGAAGCTGACCGTCCCGCCGAAGCGCAGCACCACTTCTCTTATCCCGAACGGCTGCGTGCGGCGGACCCATCATGAGAGGTGACCCATGAGCCAGGGATACCCGAAGGACCTGATCACACAAACCGTGACTGCGGTCAGGCCGCTCGACCAGGCGGCCATGACCGCGGCCAGAGACCGGCAAGCCCGGATGACCAAGCCGGCCGGCTCGCTGGGTGCGCTTGAGGAGATCTCGGTGCGGCTAGCGGGTTTGGCCGGACATTGCCCGCCACCACTGCCTGAACCCGCGGCCGTGGCCGTGTTCGCGGGTGATCATGGAGTGCACGCGCAGGGTGTGACCCCATGGCCGCGCGAGGTTACGGCGCAGATGGTCCGGAACTTCCTGGCTGGTGGGGCCGTCGTCAACGCCTTCGCAGCCCAGGCCAGAGCGGAAGTGGTTGTCGTCGATGTGGGCGTCGATGCGGAGCTGGAGCCTGTAGCCGGGCTGCTGGCTCGCAAGGTAGCGCGCGGTACCGCCGACTTCACCGCGGAACCTGCGATGACCCGTGACCAGGCTTCGGCTGCGCTGCAGGTGGGCGTGGAGGTGGCGCGCGATCTCGTCGCCGCGGGGAGCCGGTGCCTGATCACCGGCGACATGGGTATCGCGAACACGACGGCCTCGGCGGCGCTGGTCTGCGCTTTCACCGGCGCCGATGCGGCCATGGCGACGGGCCGCGGCACCGGGGTTGATGCCGCCACCTATGCGCGCAAGGTCGACGCGGTGTGCCGAGGGCTCGCACGGCACCGACCAGACCCGGCCGATCCGGTTGGGGTGCTTTCCGCCGTGGGCGGTTTCGAGCACGCGGCGCTCGCCGGGTTCATTCTCGGCGCCGCCGCGATGGGGGTGCCGGTGATCCTGGACGGGCTGATTGCGGGTGCGGCGGCCCTTGCGGCCTGCGCGCTCGCACCGGACGCTTGTGGAGCGTGTGTCGCTGGTCATCGTTCGATGGAGCCGGGGCACAGCATTACGCTTGAACACCTAGGGCTGCAGCCGCTTATTGATCTGGGCTTGCGCCTTGGCGAGGGAACCGGTGCACTGCTCGCGCTCCCACTGGTGCAGAGCGCGGTGCGCGCGTTGCATGAGGTCGCCACGTTCGATGCTGCCGGGGTGACAGAAAAGAACTGACGCATGGATCTGGACCACAGAACCGATGGCCGCTGACGGCCCAGTGACGCCGCAGGGGATGCCTACCCCTGGGGCATCGGCGCGGGAAGGTGCCGATTCTGTGTATCTTCTCGGCTTGCGTCTGGCTGGCCGTCGTGTGGTGGTGGCCGGTGGCGGGGGTGTGGCGGACCGCAGGGTGCCCGCACTCGTGCGCGCGGGCGCAGACGTCGTCCTTGTTTCACCGTCGGCGACGGCTGGATTGGAGAGCCTTGCCATCGCGGGTCAACTCCGGTGGGAACGCCGCCGGTACACGCCGGGCGACATCGATGGCGCATGGCTCGTGCACGCGTGCACGAACGACCGCGGGGTCAACGCCGCGATCGCCGCGGCCTGCTCGACGGCGCGGGTCTGGTGCGTGCGAGCCGACGACCGTAACGCCTCGACTGCCTGGACCCCCGCGTCCGGCCAGGCGGGCGATACGCGGATTGCGGTGCTAACCGGCGACCCCGTGCGGTCGGCGGGGGTTCGGGACGCGCTTGTCTCCAGGTTGCGCGATGGTTCGATCGACGTGCGCCGGGGGAGGGTCGTGTCGCGCGAACCGCCGGGCCCGGCCGGGGGACGTGAGCACAGGGAGGGCGGGCCAAGGGTCCGGGCGTACCGCGGGGCCGGGGCCGACGGCGGTGCCAGGGCCGGGACCGACCGCGGGGCCGGGGCTGACGCCGGTGCCGGTGCCGGGGCCGGCCGCCGCGCCGCGGCCCACGACAGTGCCGGGACCTACCGGGGGGCCCGCCTCCCAGGCGTCGCGCTCGTCGGCGGCGGCCCTGGAGACCCTGGTCTGATTACGGTGCGTGGCAGGCAACTGCTCGCGGATGCCGAGGTCGTGGTTACCGACCGGCTCGCCCCCCGTTCGCTGCTCGACGAGCTCCCGCCCGATGTGGAGATCATCGATGCCGCCAAGATCCCATATGGGCGGGCCATGGCGCAGGACCACATCAACGCGGCGCTTATCGAGAACGCCTTGGCTGGGCGGTTCGTGGTGCGCCTTAAGGGTGGTGATCCTTTCGTCTTCGGCCGGGGCGCGGAGGAGGTGCTCGCCTGTGCCCGCGCCGGCGTGCCCGTTACAGTGGTGCCGGGCGTGACGAGTGCGACCGCCGTGCCTGCGGCGGCATTCGTCCCCGTCACCCACCGTGGGCTCACCCAGCAGTTTCACGTGGTGTCCGCGCACGTTGCGCCCGGCGACGAGCGGTCTACCATAGATTGGGCCGCGCTCGGTCGGTCGACTGGGACAATAGTCCTGCTCATGGCCGTCGAACGACTAGGTGCGATCGCGGACACGTTAATACGTCACGGTCGTGTTTCTACTACTCCCGTTACGGTCATTCAGGACGGTACCCTTCCGACCCAGCACACCGTCACCGCAACACTTGGTACGGTCGCTGACCAAGCGGCCGCGACGGGCATTCGGCCTCCCGCGGTCGTGGTCGTCGGGGAGGTCGTCAACATCGCGGCACAAATAGAAGAATTGCTGCCGGGGAGGCAGCGGTGGATCGGAAGATCGTGACAGCGACCCCGGAGGCGGCGAGTAAACCAGCCGTCGGGTACGAGGGGCAGCAGCCGTCCGCTGGGACGGCCCGCGATGGTGCCCGTCATGTCGATGCGCGCGAGCTTGAGAACGCCCTGCTTACTCTTCGTGAACGAATTGCCTCGGCCCCCCTGCTGCTCGATGCGCCGGGCGTCGCGCAGGCCCGCGCGGTGCGGAAGAAGTTGCTCTCCCAGATTGACGATTACCTGCTGCCCCGGCTGCATCGTCCTGGTGCGCCGATCCTGGTGGCCGTGGTCGGCTCCACCGGCGCCGGCAAGTCCACCCTGGTCAACAGCATCGTGGGCGAGCGGGTGAGTGCCACGGGAATCCGTCGTCCGACCACTAACAGCCCGGTGCTCGCGTGTCACCCCGACGACGCGGAGTGGTTCGCAGAGAATCGGTTCCTCCCCACGTTGCCGCGGGTACGCCAGGAGGGTCTTGCGCGGCCTGGGCGGGACGGCCTGCTCGTGATCGCGGCCTCCACCGGGATGCCGCACGGGCTCGCTTTGCTCGACACGCCGGATATCGACTCGGTTGTGCGTGCGCACTACGAGTTCGCACACCAGTTCCTCGACGCGTCAGACCTGTGGCTCTTCGTCACGACGGCAGCCAGGTATGCGGACGCTCCCGTCTGGGAGCTGCTTCAGCACGCGGGCGATCGCGGTGCCGCGCTGGGTATCGTGCTCTCGCGGGTACCAGAAGCTGGGCACAGCGACCTTGTCGCCCACTTCTGCGCCATGCTTGAGGCAAACGGCGTCGATCAGGCGGACCGGTTCGTGATCCCAGAGACGGTGGTCGCAGACGGCATGCTCCCTGCGGAGGTTTTCGCGCCGGTGCGCAGCTGGCTCGAGGAGGCCGCGGTGAGCGAGGACAGGCGAGTCGCCGTGCTGACCCAGACCATGTCGGGCGTACTCGACACCTTCCGGACCCGCGTGCCAGAGCTTGCCGCGCAGGTGGAGGCGCAGGTGGTGCTGCGGGCGGAGCTGCAGATCCTGGTCGCGGGCGCATATGACCAGGCGCTCGGCGAACTCGACGAAGCCACAAGGAACGGCTCTCTGCTCCGGGGCGAGGTGCTCGCCCGGTGGCAGGACTTCGCCGCAACCGGGGAGTTGCTGCGCACCTTGCAGGTTCGCCACCCGCGCGGGCCCGGCCGCGAGCCAAGGAAGCGCCGAAGCTCGGTGCGCCTGCGTGCGCTCAAGGGGTCGTTGCGATCGGCCCTGGAGTCGCTCGTCGTCTCGTTCGGGGACCGGGCTGCCGAGCGGGCAGTGACACGGTGGCGTGAGCACCCCACCGGCGCGGTTCTGCTGGCATCGCCTGGTGGCATGGGTGAGAGCGCTCATGGCGATGACGGCAGGCGCGACCGGGTGATGGTGCTCGCCGAATCCTCACCCAGCCTCGCCCGGCGTGCGGCGCGTGCGGTGAGCGGCTGGCAGGATTACGCACTCCACCTGGTGCAGACCGAGGGCGCGACCAAGCGCGCTGTGGCCAGGATGGTCTCCTTCGATGACGAGGCTCTGGCGGCGGTGCTCATGATCGACGTCCTTGGCTACGGCGCCGGCGCGGCGACCGAGATCGCGGCGGCCGACGCCGCGGGCGTCAATGGGGCGGCAAGCGGTCGCGCCAGCACAGTTCCGCAGCGCCTGCTTGGCTCGCTGCTCGGCTCCGGGCTGCTCCGCGACATGGGTGTCAAGGTGCGCGCGGATCTCCGCAGCAGGCTTCGTCTCCTGTTTGAGGAGGAAATGCTCAGGTTCGCCCAGCTTGCCGATGCGGTGGGCGTGCCGGACGAGGAGGCTGCGGTCCTTCTCCGCCAGGCGACGTATGTTCTCGAGAGTGCGCGATGAGCCACTTTCGGTTTGAGGCGCCCACCACCGGGCCAGGCGGGCGGTCACCCGCCGGGCCGGTCACGCGGCCAGGTGCCGCTCGCGGCGGCCTGCCATCGCGGCTGACGGCCCTCGCCCGCCTGATCCAGATCGGCGCGGCGCGCGCCGGGCACGACGGGTTCGACCCCGAGTTGCTCGAGGAGGCCGAAGAACTGCTCGCGCGGGCCGGTGAGCGGTTCAGGCTTTCCGCTGAGCACACCGTTGTGGCCCTGGCGGGGGGAACGGGCAGCGGGAAGTCGTCAGTATTCAACGCCCTGGCCGGCGCGGACCTGTCACCGGTGGGGGTGACCCGGCCGACGACGGCTGCGCCGCATGCCTGCATCTGGCGGATGGACGGTGCCGGACCGCTGCTCGACTGGCTTGGCGTGGCGCGCAGATACCGGTATGGCCGTGCCACCGCTCTCGATGCGGGCGAGGAGTCACTGGCTGGCCTCGTGCTGCTTGACCTGCCCGACCACGATACGGTGGTCACCGGCAGCTCGGCGGAGGTGGACCGGCTGGTCGCCCTTGCGGACCTGATGATCTGGGTCCTCGATCCGCAGAAATACGCCGATGCCGCGGTGCACCGCCGCTACCTCGCGCCGCTCGCCGGACACTCGGCCGTGACCGCGGTGGTGCTGAACCAGGCGGACCTACTCACGCCGCAGGAGGCCGAGGAATGCGTGGCCGACCTGCGGCGGCTGCTCGATTCCGCGGCCTTCCGTGAGCCACGTGTGATCGTCACGTCCGCGCGGACCGGCCTTGGTCTCGATGAGCTCCGCAAGGTTCTCGTGGACACGGTGTCCGCGCGTCACGCAGCAAGCGAACGGATCGCGGCCGACGTCGAGGCACTGCTCCCGCGGTTCGCCATTTACGCTCGAGGCGGCCCCGTACCTCCCGCGGTGGACGGCAATCGCGCCGGCCATCTTCTTGACGCCTTCGCCAGGGCGGCTGGCGTGCCTGCGGTGGGTGACACGTTGCAGAGCGCCTACGAGCTGCGTGCCATCGATTACGTCGGCTGGCCCATCGCGCGTCTTCTCGAGCGCCTGCCGGGGCGTGACCCGGTGCGGAAAATGCGCTTGGGCGATCTTCGGGACGAGCTGCGCGGCATGGTTGGCGGGCCGGTCGGCGCGCAGCGGGCAGACATCGACAACACGCTGAGCGCGCTCGCGGGTGACATCTGCACGTCCCTGCCTGAAGCGTGGGCACGGACGCTTCGCGCGGCCGCCCGTTCGCGGGCGGAAGAGATTCCAGCCGCCCTGGCCGCCACGCTGAAGGAGTCCATTCCTGCCATCAACAGGATTCCCGGATGGTGGCGGCTGGTCCGGGTGTGGCAGTGGGTGCTCGTGGCGGTTGTTCTTGCCGAGCTTGCCTGGTTCGGTGCGGTCGTGGCCGTCGGCCTGATGCATCTCAGGCGGGAATCGAGCCCACTGCTGGACGACCCCACGTTGCTCACCTGGATCGGTCTCATGACCTTGGCGATCTTGCTGCTTGGCTGGCTCACCTCTTCGTGGTGCCAGAACATGGTCACCCTGGCGGCCGAGCGGCGGCGGGACCACATAACGGAACTCATCAGGAGCCGAGTCGCCCACGTCGCACAGGATAAGGTCCTCATGCCGATCCACCAGGAACTGTCGGAGTACACCCGGTTCTGTGCGGAGTTGCGGCGCGCCAGCCGATACTAGTCTTCCTGCGTCAGACCGCTAGCGTCCTTCGTCAGGCGACTAGCAATTGCGGGAAAGGTGCATATGGCAACGGCTCGGGTGTTGACGTTTATTCAGCTCATGGCGTAACCCGGCCAGGAAGTGTCGGCTCAGCGCAGCCGTTCGGGATATGTAATGTTGTAATTGCATCGCCCGGAGGCGCAATGACGTCCAGTTCGCCGCTCGACGGTTACTCGCAGATCGTCACGAGCGTTGCGGCTAAACTCACGCCGCGCGTGGCCAGCCTGCGGATACCGCGCCGCGGTGGCGGTGGCCAGGGTCTGGGCTCGGCGGTCACCTACACATCAGATGGGTTTCTGCTCACCAACGCCCACGTCGTTGGGAGGTCACAGGCGGGAACGGCCGAATTCGCCGATGGTTCGGGCGTGGATTTGACGGTCGTCGGCGCCGATCCGCTCTCTGACCTGGCCGTCGTCCGCGCCACTGGGCCAACACCTGAGCCCGCGGAACTCGGTGACGCCGATTCACTTGTTGTGGGGCAGCTCGTGGTGGCGGTCGGTAACCCGCTGGGCCTGGCCGGTTCGGTCACAGCGGGAGTGGTGAGTGCCCTCGGTAGGTCATTGCCCACACGCGCCAGCGCGCCGGCTCGGACAGGTGCCCCCGCACGAATGATCGAGGATGTGATCCAGACAGATGCGGCGCTCAACCCCGGCAATTCCGGCGGCGCGCTCGCCGACGCAAACGCCCAGGTGGTCGGCATCAACACCGCAGTCGCAGGCATCGGGCTCGGGCTGGCGATCCCGATCAACGCGACGACACGGCGCATCATCGCGACCCTGATGCGCGATGGGCGCGTCCGCCGTGCCTTCCTCGGGTTGATCACCGCGCCCGCCCCGGTGCCGCAGCGGCTGCGGGAGCCTGGCAGTTCGGGTCGCGGGATCCGTGTCGTTGAGGTGGTCCCTGGCGGGCCCGCGGACCGGGCAGGCCTGCGCGCAGGCGATCTCCTCCTCTATGCCGGTGGCCAACCGGTGGATAGTGCGCAGTCCCTCCAGCGCCTGATGTTCGCCGAGGCGATCGGCCGCCCGTTCGCGATCACGGTGATGCGCAACGGCGCGCTGGTGGATGTGATCACAGAGCCCACCGAGCTAGTCGGCGCCTGAGCCGGGTGACGCCTGAGCTGGGCCTGGGTCGTGCGAATGGGCTGGGCCTGGGCGTGCGCATGGGCTGGGCCTGGGCGTGCGCATGGGCCGGGCCTGGGTCGTGCGGGTGGGCCGGGCTGGGCCTGAGCCGGGCTGACGCCTGAGCTGGGCCTGGGCCTGGGCCGGGCGCCTGGGCCTGGGCCGGGCGTGCGCCTGAGCCGCGCGCCTGAGCCGCGCGCTGCCACTGACATCTCCTTTCCGCTCGTCCGTTGGGCCGACCGCGTGTCTGTCCCTCGTGTCGCCGCATCATGCCACAGGCGCGTTCTGGTTGGGAATTGGCTGTCCACAGCTCGTCCGGCCCCTGGTCCGCTGTCCACAGAACGCGATTCGGCATGGCCTTCAGCGGTGACGTTGGCCGACCGTTGAAAGCACAGCCGGCCGCGCGGCGCGGCCTGGCCAACCCTGGAGGAACGCGATGAATGAAGCACAGGTGACCATGATCGGCTACGTGGCGAGTAAGCCGAAGCTCTTCCAAACCAAAAGCGGCCGTTTCGTCACGAATATGCGCGTCGGCGTGACGCCGCGCCTGCAGGACAGGGAGACGGGCCAGTGGTCAGATGGGGTCACCTCATACCTCACGGTGACGTGCTGGCGCTCGCTCGCCACTAACGTCGCCGCCTGTTTGCGCAAGGGTGATCCCGTCGTCGTTAAGGGACGGATGCGGGTACGGAACTACGACGACAAGGAGGGCAAGCAGCGCGTTGCCGTCGAGGTGGACGCGTCCACGCTGGGTCACGACCTCAACCGGGGTGTCGCCCACTTCCTGCGCACCAAGCGCTCGCCGGGGGACGCTCCCGCCACGTCAGCCGGTCTGCACGACGGCGGCGACGGAACCGTCGGCCAAGTCGCCGCCGACTGGCCGGCCGCGATGCCGGACGAGACGCAGGCTGGGCCAGAACACGCTCCCGACGACGACGACTTCTCGGCGGCGGAGCTATTTGACGACGCTGAAATAGAGGCGTCCTCGGTCCCCATGGTCCCGGCGAGCGAGCAGGGGAGCGCGGACGCGGATTCCGATCCCGACCGCGGTGCCATAGCGAATCTGGCCAACGATGATGGGAGTGACATCCCAACCAGCGCCGAGGAGAGCCGCCAGGTCGCCGCCTGATCCCTTGGGCTACGACCGAGCTGAGATCCGGGCGGTTGTCGCTGGGCCGCCATCGCAGGGGCGTTGTCACTGGGCCGCCATCACCGGTGCCGTTGTCAGCGGAACCGGTGCCGATTACCTCGCGGCCCGTGGTATCGCCGTTGCCGCCCGGGCCTCGACGGTCGGTGGCGGGCGTGTATGCCGGTCGTCACGTCCAGACAATGCCTCGCATCAGTGCGCTCTCCTTTCATCCCCGCCGGCGGATCCATCGCCACCTCAGCTTCCGTCCCGTGAGACAGGATTGCGCCGGTCCGGTCGAGCGTGCGTGCCAGCCCACGCGACCTGGCCAGACACGGCACGACACCCCAGCGCCGCCGCGTGCTGACATCCACGCCCAGAGACCGGGCGATACCTCGGGTCCAGACAGGACGTGATACCCGCTGTATCCGCGCGGCCACAACATACTGGTTCCCGCCGCCACGCACACAAGTTGCATCTATCGTGTTACCCAATGTGACCAAAGTACAGGGCCCGAACGATCTACGGGACCAGGAGTGGAAGGCATGTCAGCCGCCCATGACGAAACGTTCCGGCGCCACCAGCGCCGTCGTCTGGGCCGGTTGATGAGGTGGCTGCGGTGCTGGCCGCTTCTTGGCCAGCCGATGCCCCTCATGGCCTACCTGCTCACTATCGTTGGCGCGCATATCGCCTTCACTGGCTGGGAACTCGGGCGCACACCTGCGCGCGCGGGAGAGACTCTCCTATTCGCTTCGTTGCTCGCATGCGGCGCCGTCTGCATCGAGGCAACGCGGCGACTGGGCATGCCCGCTGGCGTCTCGCGCGACCTTCTTTCCGCGTGGTGGCTGCCAATCGCCCTGTTGCTGCCGCCGCTGTATGCTCTCGTTTCGCCCGTAGCGCTTGGCGTCCTGCTTCAACTCAGAGTCCGGCGCGCTCCGATATTCCGGCGGGTCCTCAGCTCGGCAGCGCTAGGTCTCGCTGGCGCAGCGGCGTCAGGAGCTTTCCGGACACTCGGTGCGCATATCGCTGGAGATACGCCGCTGTCGCGTCCCGAGATGTGGCTCACTCATCCCGCCATCGTGGCGGCGGCGGTCGCATGTGCGGTGATCTTCACAATTTTGAACATGATCGTCGTCGTCATGGCTGCGCATCTGGCTGACCGCCAGATGCCCTGGCGCGAGCTCTTGTGGGATCGCGAAAAGCTCCTCCTCGACGTGGCCGAACTTTGCGTGGGCGTCATGGTCACGATCGCGTGTGTCGCCAGCCCGGCATTGTTGCTCGTCGCGCTGCCGCCTGTGGTTGTGCTACAGCGCAGCTTGCTGCATAAACAGCTTCGAGCCGCAGCGCGGATTGACGCCAAGACGGGACTACTTAACGCCGCCGCCTGGCAGCGGGAAGCCGATCTCGAGATCGGCAGGACGATTCGCGCTGGCGACTCCCTCGCGGTCCTGCTCGTCGACATCGACCATTTCAAGCGGATAAACGACACCTGCGGTCATCTGGTCGGCGACCGGGTCCTCGCCGCGATCTCGGACGCGATGCGTGCGCTTGTCCACAACTCCGATCTCGTCGGACGGTTCGGCGGCGAGGAGTTCGTTGCCCTCCTGCCCCACACAGGTGTCGTTGAGGCGTGCCGCGTCGCCGAGCGAGTGCGGCTGCGCGTGAGCGAATCGGTTGTTCCGGTCGAAGAGAAGGCCGTCGCTGTCACGGTGTCCATAGGTGTGGCGATGCTCGGCACACATGGCCGCGATCTTTTTGACCTGCTGGCCGCTGCGGACCTCGCCCTCTACCGTGCGAAACAGAATGGGCGAGACCGGGTATGCCTGTTCGGTAACGGCCCTGCTCAAGGTGACGGCAGCGCTGGTGGCCATCCGGAAACTGCTGATCGCTAGCCATGGCTGGCCGCCGTCTGGGGCGCCGGTTGCTACGCGTTCGGCCGTGTGCCTGGACCCCATACCCTTGAGCTATGCCGGAGTTTGTTTACCAGATGCGACGCGTGCGCAAGGCGCATGGCGACAAGGTGATTCTCGACGACGTCACCTTGGCGTTCCTTCCGGGAGCCAAGATCGGCGTGGTCGGGCCGAACGGCGCCGGCAAGTCGACACTGCTGAAGATGATGGCCGGGCTCGAGCAGCCGTCCAACGGCGAAGCTCGGCTGATGCCCGGTTTCAGCGTCGGAATCCTCGAGCAGGAGCCGCCGCTGAACGAACACAAGACGGTCCTTGGCAACGTCGAGGAAGGCGTCGCCGAGACCAAGGCTCTGCTGGATCGGTACAACGAGATCGCGGAAAAGCTCGCCGCTGACTACTCGGATGAGCTGCTTGAGGAGATGGGGCGCCTGCAGGAGCAGCTCGATCACCGTGAGGCGTGGGATCTGGACAGTCAGCTGGAGCAGGCGATGGACGCGTTGCGCTGCCCGCCTGGCGATGCGGATGTCGGGGTGCTGTCGGGAGGGGAGCGGCGCCGGGTCGCTTTGTGCAAGCTGCTGCTGTCGCAGCCGGACCTGCTGCTGCTCGATGAGCCGACGAACCACCTTGACGCCGAAAGTGTTCAGTGGCTCGAGCAGCATCTGGAGAAATACCCGGGCACGGTCGTGGCTGTCACGCACGACCGGTACTTCCTGGACAACGTCGCGCAATGGATCCTTGAACTCGACCGCGGCCATGCATACCCGTACGAGGGAAACTACTCGACCTACCTGGAGACAAAGGCCGCGCGGATAAAGGTCGAGGGGGCCAAGGACGCGAAACGGCGCAAGCGCCTCGAGGATGAGCTCGAGTGGGTGCGGTCCGCCCCGAGAGCGCGGCAGGCGAAGAGCCGTGCGCGGCTCGAGCGTTACGAGGAGATGGCGGCAGAAGCGGACAGGCGCAGGAAACTGGACTTCGAGGAGATCCAGATCCCGCCAGGTCCTCGTCTCGGCAGCCTCGTGGTCGATGTGGAGGGCCTCAGCAAGGGTTTCGGCGACCGTGTGCTGATCGAGGATCTGAGCTTCACCCTGCCGCCCAATGGCATCGTCGGCATTATTGGGCCCAACGGGGTCGGCAAAACCACCTTGTTCAAAATGATCATCGGCGAGGAGCAGCCCGACGCCGGGAGGATCAGGGTGGGCGACACCGTGAAGATCGCCTATGTTGACCAGCTTCGCGCCCGAATTGCCCCCGGCAAGACGGTCTGGGAGGCCATCTCGGACGGCGAAGCCTACATCCACTCCGGTAGCGTGGGGATCCCCAGCCGTGCCTACGTCGCGGCGTTCGGCTTCAAGGGCCCAGATCAACAGAAACCCGCCGGAGTCATGTCCGGAGGCGAGCGAAATCGCGTCAACCTCGCGCTCACTCTCAAGCAGGGGGGCAACCTGCTGCTGCTGGATGAGCCGACAAATGACCTTGACGTGGAAACCCTGTCGTCACTGGAAAACGCGCTACTGGACTTCCCGGGCTGCGCCGTGATCACCTCCCACGACCGGTGGTTCCTTGACCGGGTGGCGACCCACATCCTCGCCTGGGAGGGCGATGCGAGTTGGTTCTGGTTCGAAGGCAACTTTGAGGCCTACGAAAAGAACAAGATTGACCGCCTGGGCGCCGAGGCGGCCCGTCCGCACCGTGTGACCTACCGTAAGCTCACGCGCGGCTGACGCAGCTCATGGGGCCGACGCTGTGCCCACGAGCCCGTGACTCCATGCATGTGAGACTGACGCCGCGTACGTGAGCGTCCCGCTGCCCTATTGCGGGGCAAGCGGCAGCGTGCGCGGACCCACGGCGTGTTCGTGCGCGTTGACGAGGCTGTTGGCTGCCATCACCAGGTAGTCCCAAAGCTGCGCGTCATGTTCGGGATCGAGCTTCAGTTCATCGAGTGCCGCCCGCATGTGATGTAGCCATGCGTCACGTTCGGCTTCCCCGATCACGAAGGGCGCGTGCCGCATGCGCAGCCTTGGGTGGCCACGCTGCTCACCGTAGGTGCGGGGCCCGCCCCAGTACTGGATGAGAAAGAGCCGCAAGTGTTCCTCGGCAGGGCCAAGATCGTCGCCACGGTAGAGTCGGCGCAGCACCGGATCCGTGGCAACACCTGCGTAGAAGCGGCTGACAAGACGGCGGAAGGTTCTCTCGCCACCGACCGTCTCGTAGAAACTCAGGTCACTTGAGTCATCCATCGCAGTGTCAAGGGTAAGTGTGCCGCCGCTCTGCAGTGGCCACTCCGTCGCCTCAGCAGTTCTTGAATCAGCTTTCCGGGCTATGGCGTGAATTTCGCCGGCCACGCGGCGCGGCTTCAGGCCGACTCGATTTGGGTACCTGGGTCTGCGCCGGCTGGCACGCCGACGGCGATTCCCTGTTCGTCGAGCGCCGTCATGAGCCGTTCCCGGAGTTCGCGCGCGACCTGCCACTGCTTCAGTGGCGCGGTCTTGGCGACAACGCGCAACACGACGGCGTTTGTCAGCAGCTCCTGTGCGCCCCACACCTCTGGTTGTTCCACCATGACATCTCGCCACCTGGGCTCTCTCCACATTTTCTCCGCCGCCTGCTTCATCGCCTCGCGCGCCTGGCGGACGTTCTGGTCATAGCCGATCGGAAGGTCGACGACGGCCCGGGACCAGCCTTGCGACTTGTTGCCGATCCTGTCGATTGTGCCGTTGCGGATGTGCCACACCACGCCGTTGATGTCACGGACCCTTGTGACACGCAGGCCTACCGCCTCGACGCTTCCAGTGGCCACGTCGGCATCGATCACGTCGCCAACGCCGTACTGGTCTTCCAGCAACATGAAGATTCCAGATAGGAAGTCCTTGACGACGTTTTGCGCGCCGAAGCCGATCGCGACACCCGCCACTCCGGCGCTGGCGAGCAGGGGCGCGAGATTGATGCCAAGGTCGCCGAGGATCGTGAGTGCGGCGATGCCGAAGATTACTACCGACGCGATGCTGCGCATGATCGAGCCGAGGGCAGACGCGCGCTGGCGCCGCCGTTCGCTGAACGTCACCGGGCTTGCCTCAAGGACCGCTGCCGCCTTGGCCCGAAGCCGCTTGGGAACGATGGATGCCCTCGATTGACCGGTGACCCGGTCGATGAACCTGAGCGAGAGCCAGCGGGCAACGACGGCAAGGACTATCACGAACACGATCCGCAACGCGACATTGAGCGGGTTCGCGACATAAGAGGCGATTAGCCGGGCCGCGTTCGCGTCGTGCGAGATGTTCCATGCGAGGCGGCAGGCGATCCCGGGGTCGTGGCCGCAAGCCGCCAGTAGGCTGCGCGGCGAACCGGAACCGGGAAAGGTAGGCGAGATGAGTGCGATCGGCGAGAACGGGCTCACGCGGTTCCCTTCCATTCCGGGACAGCGACAGGCTGATCCCATTCCGGGAAAGCGACGGGCCGACCCGCCGTGGCCGCTCCCATGGCCGGTCGGCCCGTCAGCGGACTGACACTCATCCTGGCCGATGGCGTGGTACCAGTGCACACCCACCGGATAGAAATGCCAGCCCGCTTGTAACCCGGAAGGCTCCTCGGCAGGCTTGTCCAAGCCAGTCACCCGCCAGGAGGGTCCGAGGCGAGAGTCACCCGGTCGGCACCGCTGAAGTTTCCAGGACGTGCACGACCTTGGAAGCCGCTCCAGCCGGGTCGTCCACCCGGTGCATGCACTCTCCCCAGGACCACCAGTAGTACCAGTCGTGCAGCCCGGCTGGGGTGGGCGCGCACGTGACATTCTCCCGCATCGTCGTCGCGACCGGATTCACGACGCTGACGAAGGCCACACCCGAGCGGGCTCGCAGCACTCGCGCTACCAGCCCGCGAGCATGGAGTTCTTCCGCAAGGCTCTTCAGATAGCCCATCGTCTTGCCGGCGCGGCGCTGCGCCGCAGCTTCTCCCGCTTTCCTTTCTTGCCGAACCATCGCGGACGCGTGCGACGTCTCGCCCGGCTCTGCGATACCTTCCTCACCCGCCATCGTGTTCCCTCCCCTAATCAGTTGCGCTCGTCTGCTCTCCCTTGAAGTGCTGTCGGCTGGGTTCGCTGGTCCCTCCCCAGCGGCCAGCGGAGGGCCATCCGCTGGCCGATGGCCCGCTGGCTGGGCGTCCGTCGGCTGAAGCGCCCGCTCGCTGATGGCTGACCGCCAAATAGCCCCCAACCAAGACCGGGCTAAGGCCCCCCGGCTAAAGCCCGTCGGCTCATGGCGCGCCCTGGCCAGCCTCCACACCGGCCATGCCCCAAGGCAGCTTGGCCGCCGGAAGAAATTGGGGCATATCACGGCCAACGGCACAATCCATGACCTATCACTCTTCGGCAAAACTTAAGTACGATACGTAACCACACCAGGCCAGGCGCAGCCCAAATGGCCAAGCCAAGCGTGCATTGCATGCGCAACACGTAAAATGAGAATCGCAATATATATACAGTGCGGTCAAATGCCGTGACACAGCGCTAGTACAAGATTCCTGTCGGGGAGGGCAGGAAACGTCTATCCCGGTAAAAGGGATTTATCCGCGATGATCCATAGTGGATTATGTGATCGACTAGAAATCGTGGCATGTTGTTTGGCGCAGAGCGACGGTTGAGTTACGCTGCGTCAGCACAGACGATCCGGCCGGGACCGGACGAGCGCTGGACTTTGGGGGGAGAGAGGCCAAATGTCCGAGCAACGCAGCCACGAAATCGACACGGAAAAGTTAGGGTCGGGCGGCCATCCGGCCGACGTCACCAGCGAGTCTCCGCAGGTTGGATCGACCGGGCCACCGGGCGGTGACACGAAGAAAGAAGCGATCATTGCGCGCAGGATCCGAGCACAGGGCCTGGCCGCTGGCCGCTGCACGGCCGCGATCGCAGCGACCATTCATGACGAGTGCGAGCCGATCTTTGGCACCACGTGGATTAGAGCCTACCGATGGGCGCTTGGCACTGCTCTCGCCGACATTGTCGAGCAGGTCAAGTCCTTGTACGAGTACGAAGGGCGCACCCCACCGCGGTTCAGCGAGACCCTGCTGTCCGCATATGAGAGTGGGCATAAGCGTCCAGGCCCCGAGTACCTTCACTACCTTTGCGTCGCCTACCGCGCCGAGCCGACAGACCTCGGTTACCCGACTCGGTGTTTCTGTGGTCGTAGCCACCGGGCTCCGCTGGAAGCCGACGCTTCGGCTCGTGGCGGCGGGGGTCGCGGCGGCGGGGCGCACGGCGCAGGGGCTCGCTGCGGCGAGGCGCGCGGCGGCCGGGCGCGCAGCGACGCGCACGGCAGCGACGCACACAGCAGCGAGGCGCACGGTTCGGCTGACGGTACCGGGATTCACGGCGCTGAGGCCGGTGCGGAGGCCAGCGGCGAGGCTGGTGGCGTTGCCCCGCACGGAATCCTCGTCCCGGACGGCAGATCCCCGACTCGTGCGAACGGCACCTGTGATCAATTCAGCCATCCGGGTGAGGAGCAGGAAGACGTGTTGCGACGAACGCTGCTGCAGCTGATCGGCGGGGCGACGGTGCCACTGGACAGCCGCTTCTTCGGGGCGGTTGACGGTGTCAGGCGCCACCTGGATGACGCGCTGCTGCGCAGCGGCGTCGCCGCCACAACCCTTGATCAGTGGGAGGAGGCCGCGGCGGGCTACGGCCGCCAGTATATGACGGTCACGCCACTCCGCCTGCTCTGCGACGTTCTGCTCGACCTCGGGGACGTGCGCAGAATGTGCGAAACGCGCCAGTCGATCGAGGCCCAGGAGCGGCTGTGCCGTCTCGCTTCGCAGCTCTCGACGCTCAGTGGCATGATCATGATCGACATCGGTGATCACCGCTTGGCGAGGTCTTTCTTCCGTACGGCCCGAACCGCGGCGGACGAGACGGGCGACCGAGCCCTGCGTGGGTGGGTTGTGGCTAGGGAAGCGCTCGTCCCGCTGTACTACGGCGACGCGCGTGAGGCGCTCCGGCTTGCTCGTATCAGCCAGGATCTGGCAGGCCGCACAACATGCGCGGCAAGCGCGCTAGCTCCGATGATCGAAGCCCGCGCACTCGCGAAAACGGGTCCCGGCCGGCCCGCCGTGGCGGCCCAGGCCAAACGCGCCATCGCGCGGGCACACGCCGTATTCGCACAGCTCAGCGGTGATCAGACCGCCGATACCACGTTCGGGTATACCGAGCGCCAGCTGCTCTTCCATGAGGGCGAGGCGCTAGCCGGGCTGGGTGCTGCCGAGGCGGATCGCCTTCTCGCCCACGCGTTCGACGCCTACCCGGCGACCGAGCGCCTCGACCGGTCGCTGATCCGTTTCGACCGCGCCATGTTCAAGCTGGTACGCGGTGAGGTCGAAGAGGCTCTGCGCATTGGCGAAGAGACGATCAGGGAGCTTCCCGCCGACAACCGGCCGGAGATCGTGCTGCACCGGGCGAGGGATCTGGCCCAAGCGGCCGCCGCCACGTCCGGCGGTAATGCGGTCGTGCAAGGCTTCCGCGAGCAGCTCGCCGCGCTTCCCGCCGCGGTAAGCACCTAGGTCGCCACAGGTACGTGTCACGTAGCGGCAGCCGTTCGGGACAATTAGTCTTAACGGCTGTCGCTGCCGTGTCACTGCCCTGAGAGGTGTCGCATCGCGCCCAAACTGCTCGCCATCAGCGACCTGCACGTCGGTTACCCGGAAAACCGCCGGATCACCGCCGGGCTGCGCCCGGACCATGATGCGGACTGGCTCATCGTCGCCGGTGACGTCGGGGAGCAGGTCACCGACATTTCCTGGGCGCTGCGTACGCTCAGTGAGCGGTTCGCGACCGTCGTGTGGGCACCGGGCAACCACGAGCTCTGGACGCTGCCGGGAGATCCCGCACAGCTCCGCGGGGAGGAGCGCTATCGGCACTTGGTGGAGTTGTGCCGTGGCATGGGTGTGATCACACCGGAGGATCCCTATCCCGTCTGGGATGGCCCGGGCGGGCCTGCGGTAATCGCTCCGCTGTTCCTTCTCTACGACTACACATTCCGCCCAGCGGGTGCGACGACGAAGGCGGCCGGGCTCGCGCTGGCGTACCGGGCTGGCGTGGTGTGCACTGATGAGAAGCTGCTCGACCCAGCTCCGCATCCGAGCCGGGAGGCGTGGTGCGAGGCCAGGCTCGCCTTCACTGAGCGGCGGCTGGCCAGCCGCGACCCAGACGTGCCGACCGTGCTGGTGAACCATTTTCCGCTGCTGCGGGAGCCCACGAGGATCTTGCGGTATCCCGAATTCGCGCAGTGGTGCGGCACGGAGCGCACGGCCGACTGGCACGTCAGGTTCGGCGCCACCGCCGTGGTGTACGGGCATCTGCACATACCCCGTACGAGCTGGCACGACGGCGTGCGGTTCGAAGAAGTTTCGTGTGGCTACCCGAGAGAATGGCGGCGGCGTAAACGGCCACCCGGCATTCCACGGCAGATACTCCCGCCGCCAATCCCGCCGCCCGGCGGCCGGGACGAACCGGTGCCATTCGGCTGATACCAGCAAGTGCGCATATAGGGAGAAAGAGAATTAATCGGAAATCTTGACACAATATACCAAAAAGGTGGGCAATCCAAGCGATTCTTGACCTTACGCACAGCTACTGGAATACTGCGTCTCGTATCGAGCGCCGATACGGCATGTCTAACCCTGAGTGGTTGCCGCCTGGTCCGGGAGGTGTCATGAAGAAGATCGTTGTGCGCAAGCCAGGCACCGTGCGGCTGACCGGTGTCGCTACCACACTCCACTGCCTCAGGTAGCGCCCAGAGTGGCGGTCCGTCCCTCCCGGTTCGTCCTGGGTCAGTTGCCGCGTCACCCATGCAGCCGCGGCGTATTCTGCCGCCGCGCATGGAGCTGCCGAGTACGGGGCGGCGACGTATGAGCCGTCTCGTGAGGACGGCCGTCTACTGCGGCTGCGTGCGGAGCGGCCCTCTAGTGCGCCCGCGTGCGGAGCGGCCGTCTAAGGGCGGCCGTCTGCGGAGCGGCGGTGCATGGAGCGGCGGTGCATGGAGCGGCCGTTTACGGGGCTGCCGTTTACGGGGCGGTCGCGGGGCGGCCACATAACGCGGTCGCTGCGAGGCGAAACGGGGTGTGCGCCGGGCCGTTAAGCCGCCGGGCCGTTAAGCCGCCGGGCGGCAGCCTGGCGAGTGCACCAGTGTTCACGGGTCGCGCTTTCGCGAGCGTAGAAGCGTCACTGGGGATGTCATGACAACCGAACCGCGCCACCTCGCTGTCCGCGGCGGCCTGCGCGCCGATCGTGAACGGCTGGTAAATTCCTTGCCCTTGCCGCCGCTGCTGATCCCTCCGGTCGATGCCGACGCGCGCCTGCGAGGGCCTTACACTGCGGGAGGTGTGATCGCCCGCGCGGTGACCGAAACCGCGCTGCAGTCAGATCCGCAACTGGCCCGGCGTCACGACGTAGAGATCCGGGCGCTCGTCCCCGATCTGCGGGACGCCGTACCGGTGGTGCGGGAAGCGCTCACCGAAGCCGTGCCTCCCGCGGAGCGGACCCGGATTTACCCGAGGTTACGGACGCGCAGGCTCGCTCACGGCCTCACTGAATTCATTCGCGACTACATGACACGGCTGCACGGCGATGGGCCGTGTTCGCTGATCATCGAGAACCTGCACCACGCGGACCCCTCCGACCGCGAACTAGTCTCCGTCCTGGTCAGAAGGATCGACGCAGCAGCGCTCGTCATCGTGGCGTGCGAGATTGGTCCGGGTGTCGGCGGTGGGTGGGATGTAGCCGCGGGGCGATCCGCTGGGGGCGGCCGGGATGCCGGCGGAGGGCCGGGCTCCCACGGTCGGCCCCTCGCTCCGAGCGGCGACTTGCTGGCGGAGGCGCTCGCGACGCACGCCGTACAGGTTCAGGTGCCTGAACACCGGCAGGGTGCCCAGATCGGCGAGGAGAGGCGCCGATTAGCCGGTGACGACGCTTCTCTGGCCGAACGCTATGTCCGGAGCGATTGTGTATCGGACGAGTGGGCGCTGCTCGACGCGTATGCCCGCCTCAGCGCGAGCGCACGGGCGCTTCTCCACGACACCCGCGCCGACCAGCTTGAACGCTCGGGAGATCAGGCCGCGCGGCTCGGCGCGATTCCATACCACAGGGAACACGGGAGCGATCCGGCGGGCGCCGGGACCCGGACGCTGGCCGACGCTGCGCAACACTGTTTCGCCGCTGGGTTCCACGATGCGGTGACCGAGCTTTGCACGCGTGGGCGCGCGCTCGCCAACCCGGAACTCGATCCGCACCACTGGTGGCTCTTCACCTCTCTCGCGGCTGGCTCGCTCGCTGCACTAGGTCGCGGCGCGGAGGCGGAGGAACTCTACGACGAGGCGCGGGCAGCCAGCACAGAAGCCAAAATCCACCGGATCGCGGCCTACGAAACAGCGATGCTTTACGCCCGTCACCACGATTCCGGCCGCCGCGACCCGGCACGGGCGCTGGCATGGATCAACGAGGCGATCGCGTTCGCCGGACTGGTGCGCGACCCGGAAGATCGTGGCTTCAACGTGGCGTTCGTGACCAACGGCCGGGCGCTGGTTGAAATGCGACTCGGTCGCGCCCAGCGAGCTCTCGAGCTGGTCGATGAGGGGCTGGCCGTGTTCGAGCGCGAACTGCCGCCGGAAGGCCACCCACTTGACCGCTGCTCCCTGCTCGCCAACCGCGCCCGTCTGCTCGCCATGCGCGGCCTGCTCACTGAGGCGCTTGCCGTCCAGGATGCCCTGATCGCGCTAGATCCCACGTACGGCGAGTATCACTTTGACCGGGGTAACCTGCTTCACACGCTTGGCCGCGACGATGAGGCGCTCGCCGCGTATGCGGAATCGGAGCGGCTCTCGCTCCCCTTCCCCGAACTGCACTACAACCAGGCCGACCTACTTGCCGCACGCGGCGACGAGGACGCGGCAGTCGTCGAGTTTGGCCGGGTGCTTGAGCTGGATCCGGGCTTTCTCGATGCGTTTGTCAACCGCGCCGGCATTCTGGCCGCGCGGGGTGAGCGCGTGGCGGCATGGGCTGATGTGAATGCCGGGCTCGGCCTGGACCCAGCCAACCCGTACCTGTTGTGCGTGCTGGGGCAGCTCGAGGCCGCCGAAGGCAGGATGGCGCCCGCGCGCGCCGCGTTTGACGCCGCGATCGCCGCTAGCCCTGACCTTCCTGCCGCCTGGGCGAGCCGGGCTGTGCTGCGGCTGCAGGCCGGTGACCCCGACGCGGCGGTGGCCGACCTGACCCGCGCGCTCGAGCACTCGCAGGACGCCTCGCTCTTGTTCAACCGGGCCACCGCGCACCGCGCCGCGGGTCGCCTCGCGGCCGCGAGGAACGACGCCGAACGCGCATTGACGCTGCGGCCGGATGACCCGGATACGCTCGAGTTGCTGGCAGAGATCACTGCGGGCATGTAGTCGCAGCATGATCATGTATGGTTATGCTCGTGCAAGATCAAGACCGGTGAACTTGGCCAGGAAGGCGAGAGTGTCGGCGGAAAGCGCCAGCGAGCGGCTGACGGCCCGCTGGCCATGTCCGACCTCTTCCTCTGACCTGATGAGCACGGGCACATCGGAGGCCGTCGCGTGCTGGAGCGCGGCACACATCTTGCGTGCATGCATCGGATCCACTCGGGTGTCGCGTTCGAAGACGGTGAACAGCGTGGCCGGGTAGGCCACGTCGTCGCGTACGTGGTGGTATGGCGAGTAGGACAGGAGCCAGCCCAACTGCTCCGCGTCATCGGCGCTGCCGTACTCCACGTTCCACGTTTGGCCAAGCCCGAACTTCTCATATCGCACCATGTCGAGCAGCGGTGCGGAACAGCCTGCGGCGGCGAACAGTTCTGGCCGCTGAGTGATCGCGACGCCGACCAGCAGCCCACCGTTGGAACCTCCCGAAATTGCTAGCTGCTGCGGCGTCGTCCAGCCGTCCGCGATCAGCTTCTCCGCCGCGGCGTGGAAATCGTCGAAGACGTTGTGTTTGTGCTCGAGCATTCCTGCCCGGTGCCAACCCTCGCCCTCCTCGCTACCGCCGCGCAGACCTGCCACCGCGTAGACACCTCCTGCCTCGACCCACGCCAGGATCGACGGTGAGTAGGCGGGAGTAGGGCTCAGGCCGAATCCGCCATAGCCGTACAGGATGGTGGGTCGTGTGGTCGCAGCGGATCCAGCGGGGAGATTCCCGCGGGCACTACGGTCAGTGCCCGCGTCGCGCGGGGAGGTGACAGCGTCGTGCGGTGGGGTGACAGCCTCGCGCGGGGCGGTGCCCGCGTCCGCCGGTGAGGTGATGATCATCCGCACCTCGGTGCCGTCAGCTGACCAGTAGCTCACCTGGCTCGCGCGCACCGCGGGAACGCTGACCGTGCCTGGCGGGTTACGCCACACCGCCCGCTCACCAGTGCGGGCGTCATAACGGTGAACTGCGGCTGGCGTGGCGTGATCGGTGTAGCTGAACCATGCCTCGTGCCCGCCCTCGGGGCGCTCCCTGATCCAGCTGACCGAACCAGGTCCCGGCAGCGGCACGAAACCAAGCCGCGCCCCGGAAGCAAGGTCATGCGCTGTGATCTCGCTGATCGCATGGCGCGTCCAGGTGGCGAGCAGAACGGGTTGCGCGAGGTCGGGGCCGTCGAGGATGGCATAGCCGGATAGCACAGCTTCGGGATCTTCGCTGATCAGGTCACGCCAGCGGTCAGGTCCAGGGTTGGCCGGGTCCGCTATAGCCAGCCTGCCGCGCGGCGCACCGTGGTCGGTGTACAGATACAGTCGCCCGTCACGCCCCGCCCGTGCGCTGGTCCGAACGTCCAGGCCTCGTTGCACCACGGCGAAGTCCGGGGCTGCCGGGGGCGAGCTGGTAAGATCAGCGAGCCAGAGGTCATTGCGGGGTGCGGTGCCACGGGAAGCCGAGATCATCAGCCACCGGCCGTCCCGGCTGACGGAGGCCCCGTAGTAGTTCGTCTTCTCCATGCCCGCACCGAAGATCAGCACATCGTCGGTCGGCGCCGTTCCGACATGGTGCAGGTAGACGCGGCGATGGTATTGATCCTCGCCCCGGGGGACAGCGTCAGCCGGCAACCGGCGGACATAATAGAAGGCCTTACCGCCTGGCAGCCAGGCGATCGGCGAGTTTCGGCACCGGTCGATCGGCCCGTCCACGGTCTCACCGGTGGCCACGTCCATGACCCGCAGGACCGATTCTTCGTCGCCGCCTTCTGACACCTGGTACGCGAGGAGCCTGCCCTCCTTGTCGGGGTGCCAGGCGTCGAGCGTGGCGGTTCCCGACGGATCGATCTCCATCGGATCCAGCAGGACACGCTCGCCCAGGTCGGGATCGGCCACCTGCAGCACCGGATGTTCCTGGTCGGCGGAACGGAGCGTGAAGAACTGCCGGTCCGCGCGCCAGGTCGGTGGGCTGACGTGGCCGGCGCCGAGGAATTCGCGGATACGCGCGGCCAGGTGCTCACGGCCGGGCCATGTCGCGGAGTTAGTTTTGAAGAGCTCGGCCTGCGCAGCCAGCCAGGCGCGCGTCTCTTCGCTACCGCATTCCTCGAGCCACCGGTAGGGGTCACTCACTAGGCGGCCGTGGATCTCCTCGGTCAGGTCGAGGCGTCGTGCGTGCGGATATGGCGGTCGGCTCATGGCAGGCACCCTAGTGGTCTGACGCAGGTGTCACGGCCGTTGCGCCGCCCAGCCGCTGGTGTCGCCGTGCGGGTCCGCTGGTGTCGCCGTGCGGTGCGGTCGCTGGTGTCACGGCGCGGTGCGGTCGCTGGTGTCACGGCCCCGTGCGGTCCGCTGGTGTCGCTGTGCGGTGCGGTCGCTGCCCGCGCCGCGATCCTTGCGTTCGCGCCATGATCCTTGCTTCCGCGCCAGGACAGTGACCCGGAGAATGACGCTCCGACCCGACATCCAGCGGACACGTCACGTTGGCTTTTGGGGTGGCGGATGCACATCTCACCCGACACACTGGATCTCGGGCGCAACCGGCGCGACTTCTCCCGCCGCAGCCCGCGTCCGCCTGGAGGTGCCGTTGCGACGGGTGCTGCTGCTCAATGCCTCGTATGAGCCACTGACGACGCTCGGTCTGCACCGCGCCGTGTGCCTGGTGCTCCGGGACAAGGCGGACGTGGTGCACGACGATGTCTCCGGCGCCGTCCTGCATGCGGCCTCGATCGCGCTGGCGGTTCCATCCGTGATCAGACTTCGCCGGTACGTCCGGGTTCCGCACCGGCATCGCGTCCCACTTACCCGGGCGGCGCTCATGCGCAGAGACGACTACCGTTGCGCGTATTGCGGCCGTCGTGCCGAGACAATCGATCACGTCGTGCCGCGCAGTCGCGGTGGGAACCACACCTGGGAAAACTGCGTCGCCTCGTGCATGGGATGTAATCACCGGAAGGCCGACAGGCTGCTCGATGAGCTTGGCTGGAAGCTGCGGGCCGTTCCTGCCGTGCCGCGTGGCATGCACTGGAGGCTCATCGGCGCCCACCACGAGGGAGATCCACAGTGGGCCCCCTACCTCCCCGAGCCACGCGCCGCCTGACCAACCTCGATCACATAGCGTGGGCGCAGCAGCACCAGACAACCTGGGCGACGCAGGCCGGAGGGCTCCGCCATGCGAAGAGACATCTTCACCAAAGAGCACGAGGCCTTCCGCGACATGGTGCGGTCGTTTATCGCTAAGGAAGTCGAGCCTTATCACGAACAGTGGGAGCGCGATGGCGCCGTATCGCGAGACGTGTGGCTCGCCGCGGGGCGCGCGGGTCTGCTCGGCATCGACATCGAGGAGCGATTCGGCGGCGGCGGGAATCCGGACTACCGCTATTACGTGATCTTCAACGAGGAGATTGCCCGCGCCGGGTTCTCTGGCCCTGGCTTCTCCGTCCACAACGACATCAATGGGCAGTACCTGAAGCGGCTGTGCACGCAAGAACAACGGGACCGCTGGCTTCCCGGTTACTGTTCCGGTGAGATCATCACGGCGATTGCGATGAGCGAGCCAGACACCGGTAGCGACTTGCAGGGCATCCGCACGAGTGCCGCCGACCGGGATGATCACTACGTCCTGGACGGCCAAAAGACGTTCATCTCCAACGGCCAGCTTTGCGACCTGGTTATCGTCGTGGCCATGACCGATCCTGAGGCTGGTCATCAGGGCTTCAGCCTGCTGGTGGTCGAACGTGGCATGGAAGGGTTCGAGCGCGGAAGGAACCTCGCCAAGGTTGGTATGCATGCGCAGGACACCTCCGAGCTCTTCTTCTCCGGTGTGCGTGTGCCGAAGGCCAACCTGCTCGGCGAGGCGGGTATGGGCTTCATCTACCTCATGCAGAACCTGCCGCGGGAACGGCTCGCCATCGGTGTTACGTCACTCGCGGGTGCCGAGTCAGTGTTCGAGCAGACCTTGGAATATTGCAAGCAGCGTCAGGTATTCGGGCGTCCGGTCGGAAAGTTCCAGCACAACAAGTTCGTGCTCGCCGAGATGGCTACCGAGTTGACCGTGACCCGTGCGTTCACCGATCGGGCGATCATGGAGCATAACGCGGGACGGCTGAACACGGAGGAAGCCTCCATGGTGAAGTGGTGGAACACCGAGCTCGGCAACCGCGTCGTGGACCGATGCGTCCAGCTCCACGGGGGTTACGGCTACATGCTCGAGTACCCAGTCGCTCGCGCATACGTGAATTCCCGCGCGCAGACGATCTTCGGCGGTACTACCGAGATCATGAAGGAGATCATCGGGCGGGGACTGGGGGTCTGAGAAGCCATGATCCGTTGTATCGGAGAGAATTCAGTACGTACTGCTGATTAGTCTCCGATACAACGGATCATGGTCGGAGGTTGGCGCTGGGATGCCAGATGTTGAGTCTCTATAGCCACTTGACTTTCCTATAGCCACACCCATCGGTCATCGATCAAGGCGTCTTTGCGTCTTCCGGCGGCTTGATATCCGGCGTGACATCAGCTTCGCGCCGGCTTCCTGGTATCAGGCGAGCATCCACTCGAGATCCTCTGCTCGGCCGACGCCGTGAGCGGCTGGTGAGGACCGTGAGTCCGAGTGCACCCGCGAGCGGCAGCGTGACAAGCCCTGGTACCTGATACCGCCAGGAGAATTCGACGATGTCCGCGCCGACCAGCAATGCCAGGCCCGTGGCGATCACCAGGAAGCAGGCCGCTCGCAGTCCGGCTGGGTGGGCGCTGGCCGGGCGATCCCGGCCAGCACTGACCGCAAGTGCCGCGCCGCCCGCGCCGCCTCTGCCGCCCGTGCCGCCCGTGCCGCCCGTGCCGCCCGTGCCGCCCGCGCCGCCCGTGCCGCCCGTGCCGCCCGTGCCGCCCGTGCCGCCCGTGCCGCCCGCGCCGCCCGTGCCGCCCGTGCCGCCTGCGAGATCTATGCGGGCAGGCCCGTCCCGCCAGGTGCGGCCGCCGCCAGAGTTCCGGTCGCCGACACCAGTCATTTCCCTCGCGTCAGCCAAGACAGGGCGCCTGCCCGCCCCGTCGGGGTCAATGCCGGCCCCGCCCGCGCGCCTGCCCGCCCCGCCCGGGCTGATGCCCCGGCCGCCCAGGCGCATGATCCGGCGCGTCCGGCGCCGCCATAGACGGTCGCTCCCGGCCATACCGGCGATGCCGATGAGCCCGGCGAGTGCAAGTGCGGGCCCCGGTGTGTAACCACCGTCCAGCTGGTAGACGCGCAGCGCGGTGGCGAGCGGCCGGACGACCGTCGGTTTGCCACCACCGAACTGCCGCATGATGCGGGCCTCCCTTGGGTGCGTCAGGCGTGCCGGAAACGCCGGGTAGCTGGTCTGGAACTGCCAGCGGAAGATCGGGGTGTCAGCCTGGCCAGGCGCGCGCGGATAGCTGAAGCTGCCCACGATGTCCTCGGTGATGGCCGTGGCGACCGTGCCTGGCTGCTGCAGAAATACCTGACGGGTGAAATCGCCGCGCAGCTCGCGGCTACTCGTGCCCGGCGGCGCCGTAAACGTGTAGGCCGGCGAATGGCGGTCGTGGACCAGGCCGTCCACGCCGAGCGCGCGGGCCGTCGACGGGGTTGGGCACAGCGTGGCCTCATCGCTTCGGATCTGGAGAGTCGCGCAGTTGGCGGCGGCTGCCGCGCGCCCGTAGAGATTGCTGCCTTGCCCGGCCAGCTCCATCCGTCCGGTGGCTGCGTAGTTCACCACCAGATAGCCAACGACGGGTAGCGCGAAGCCGGCGCACAGCAGCGCGGAATGAGCGATAGGGCGCCGCCAGATGTGGCCGCTGCGCCACAGGAGCGACGTCCGCCGGCCCGGGGCCGGGCGCTGCGCCGACAGGTGCCGCTGAGCACGGGCGGCCAGCCACACGTAGACCGCTGCGGGCCCCACGAGGAGGACACCGACCTCCCGGACGATGGCCGCTGTACCAAGGGCCAGACCGGCGATGGCCACGGTGCGTACCCGCAGGTGGTTATTCCACAGCAACATGGTGAGAAAAGCCACCACGACGGCTTCGAACAACGTGTCGGCCAAAATGTTCTGCTCGATCTGCAGCTGATAGGCGTCAAGCAGCACCGGAACCGCAGCGAGCGCGCCCACCCAGCGCCTGGCTCCGCGGCGAAGCGCGACGGCGTAGATCCCAGCCGCCATGGATAGGCCGAGCATGTGCTGAGCGACCGAGACCAGTGCGAGGCCCCCGATCCTTAGCAGCGGCCACAGCACGATCAGGTAGCCGAGCGGGTCCCAGTTGGACTCCGCGTACAGGTACCTGACCGAGTCGATGTAGAGCAGCGCGGGCCAATACGCGATCTGGACGGCAACCCGCAGCGCGATGCCGATGACGAACACCGACGTGAACAGCCAGTGTCGCCGCGCGGCACGGGCGACGCGGCCCGCTCCGCTGACCGCCCGCTGGCGCGGTCCGCCGGCCACACGGCCCGCTCCGCCGGCCACACGGCCCGCTCCGCCGGCCATTCGCCGGATAGGTATGTTCACGCTGCTCCCACCAGGACAATCCGTGTGACCGACAGTAGGGGATCGGCGCGCCGGTTCATGGGGCGATCTGGCTGACAGTTCCCGGAACAGGCTCTCCATCACCAACCGTCGGCGATGGTCGCGCGTGACGGCCGGGCGCACATTCCGTCGTACCCTGTCACCAGGGCGTGTCACAAAGGCGTCTGATGGCGGCATGGCTGCCGCACCGACCGTGCAGACGGGAGCCGCAACGTGGGTTCAGCCCAGCCTGAGCACTCGACCCGGTTGGTGATCCCGGAAGGCGGGTTTTGGCCCGCACCGGAGATTCCCCAGCCGAACATCTACCCGATGGAGTGGCGGGTCGAGACGGAGAAGCTCGCCGCGATCTACGAGAAGTCCAAGCGGGCGGCGTGGAACCCGGTTGACCTGCCGTGGGATGGCCTGCGCTCCGACGACTTCACCACGGAGCAGCGGCTCGGGATCATGTACTGGTTCGCCGTCCTCGCCAACTTCGACGCCTCAGGCCCGGCAGTCTTTGCACGTGCGACCATCCACGCGTTCGAGCAGCACGAAGAAGACCCGGTCCGCAAGTGCTTCTTCTCGATCACCCGGGACGAGATGAACCACGAGGAGTGCTGCCAGCGAACGATCGCAAAGCTGTGGCCGGGCGGCCCGCTGGACTGGACGCCAACAACCGACGTGGAGCGGGCTGCGCACAACAACATTGGCTGGCTCTACCACAACGGTGGCAGGTACTGGAGCGGTTACAACCGCGCCGTGGGCAAGTACTCCCTGGCCGTGCTGTTCACCAGCTTCATGATGGGGGAGATGGCTGCGTCGACCCTCTTCCGCGGCATGGCGTCAGGCACGACGCACCCCGTCTTCGGTGAGATGTTCAGCCGAATCGGCCGCGACGAGTCACGGCATCTTCAGATCTGCATGACCATTCTGGAGAACGAATGGCCCGGGCTCACCGACGACGTGAAGATCCAGATCACCCGCCAGCTCCGCGCGGGATTCATCTTCCTCTCCATGATCCTCTGGGAACCGCCGGAGGGCTTCTGGGAGCTGCCGCCGTACTTCCTGCACAACCACCGGGTGCTGATGAACCACGCCCGCAGCGCCGGCCTCGGCATCCTTTCCTACCAGGAGCAGGCCGAGAACTGGCGGGTCGCGATGGCTCGCGTCCGGGCGATCGTGCAGCGCTGGGGCGTCGAGTTCCCTGCCATCCCCGAACTGGACATTGCGGGCGTGGACGTCGCGGCGGACATCAACCCGGAGGACATAATCCCGGTCTTTTAAGGCATCAAGACAATGATCCCGAACGGCTCGCGCTGTGTGGCGCACGCCTGACATCGCGCCTGCCGGTGACGGCCCTGTTATCGGCCGTTATCCGCGGTTATTCACCCAGGTGGAAGAGGGTGACGAGCGCGACGAGAACGAGCGTGTTTGTTGCGATCATTACGTGCAGGGTCGCCGACCAGACCGGGAAACCCCGGCGTGGATCCACGGGCCGCGCGTGTCGGCCGTAACCATTCCGCCAACGGTCCACCACGCTGATGCCGAGCAAGGCGACCACGCCAAGCAGGATCAACGCGCTATATCCCAGGACGTCCTGGTCGAGCATCGCGTAAGCCGTCCACAGGGCGAGCCCGGACAGCGCGCAGATCAGGTGCAGCGCCATCATCGTGGCCCGCAGCACCGGGGGGCGCATGTCCGCGGGGCCCCGGCTCGACATCACGTAGAGAAAGAGCCGGTAGGCCTTCCCTCGCAGTATCAAGTTGACGCCGAACGCGCCCGTGACGAGCCAGCTGGCCAGCGCGGCCAGCGTCAGCGGGCTTGCGTCTTTGAACAACGCTCCCCCCTTGCCGCCGCCTTGAGCCGGGTATGTGCCGCCATGCGCACCGCCAAGGCCAGAACGGGCCACATCAGCCAGTCACGCACAGAACCTGGCAAGGGTTCGGATTCTCGCAGAATTCGGGTCTTTGTGGCAGGTGCCCGCGAAAGCCTTGACCCCCGGTCAGCGATGTTGCTTCCCGGTCACGCATCGGTATCCCCGCGCCTCAGTACGTAACGGCTCACGTGCTCGCCTCGATGAGCAGATAGACGCGGTTGACGTGGGTACCCCCGAGCTCACGTCGGCCGCGTCTTGACGTGGGTACCCCCCAGCTCAAGACCGCGGTTCCTTGGCGCGCGAACAGCCCTGCGTGTTCGCGCCGCAGGGCCTGCCGCCGCCGCCACGGGCCAGGTAGCGTTCGGTGCATGGAAGCAACTCAAGCTCCTCCGTTCGGCCAGATGCTGACCGCCATGGTGACACCGATGACAGCCGACGGCTCCGTGGACTATGACGGCGCTAGCAAGCTCGCCGCCTACCTCGTTGACCATATGCGCAATGACGGCCTCGTGATCAGCGGCACCACGGGCGAATCGCCGACCACGACGGACGCGGAAAAAATACGCTTGCTCGCCGCCGTGCTTGCTGCGGTGGGAGACCGGGCGACCGTCGTGGCCGGTGTCGGCACCAATGACACCGCGCACACGGTCGAACTCGCCCGGCAGGCCGAGCGGGCGGGTGCGCACGGCCTGCTCGTCGTGACCCCCTACTACAACAAGCCGCCGCAGGCCGGCCTGGAGCGCCATTTCACCGCCGTCGCGGACGCGAGCGGGCTGCCGCTCATGCTCTACGACATCCCCGCCCGGACTGGAGTGGCGATCGCCACGGAAACGCTTGTCAACCTGGCCACACATCCGCGCATCGTCGCGGTGAAGGACGCCAAGGACGACCCCGCGGCCACCTCATGGGTGCTGGCGCGAACCAGCCTCGCGTACTACTGCGGCACCGACATGCTCAACCTGCCGTGGCTGGCCCTCGGCGCCTGCGGATTCGTCAGCGTGGTGGGCCATGTCGTGGGTGATCGCCTGCATGAAATGATAGAGGCGTACACGTCTGGTGACGTCACGGATGCGCAGGCGATTCACCAGAGCTTGTTGCCGGTCTACCAGGGAATGTTCCGCAGCCAGGGGGTGATCATGACCAAGGCGGCGCTGACGGTGCTCGGGCTGCCCGGTGGCGTGGTGCGTTCCCCCTTGGCCGACGCCAGCTCGGCCGAGATCGAGACGCTGCGTGCTGACCTGCTTGCGGGGGGAGTCAAGATCCCCGGGACGGCCGCATGAGCGGCCCGAGCGCAACGCCAGTTAGAGCAGCCAGCGAGGTGATGCGGTGAGCCATCCGCACCCCGAGCTCGGACGGCCACCCCCCATCCCCCCTAACGGCTTGCGCATCGTGGCGCTCGGCGGCCTCGGTGAGATCGGCCGCAACATGACCGTGTTCGAGCACGCTGGCCGCCTGCTGATCGTGGACTGCGGCGTGCTCTTTCCCGAATCCGACCAACCAGGGGTCGACCTGATCCTGCCCGACTTCGACTACATTCGCGGTCGGCTGGACTGCGTCGACGCGCTGGTCCTCACCCATGCGCACGAAGACCATATCGGCGCCGTGCCCTACCTGCTGCGCGAGCGCGGTGACATTCCGCTGGTCGGCTCGAAGCTCACACTGGCGCTGGTGGCGAGCAAGCTCGCCGAGCACCGCAGAGAGCCCGTCACCGTCGAAGTGCGAGAAGGTACGCGGCAGGCGTTCGGGAAATTTGACCTCGAATTCTATGCCGTCAACCACTCCATCCCCGATGCGCTCGCCGTCGCCATCCGTACACCGACCGGGCTGGTGCTGCACACCGGTGACTTCAAGCTGGATCAGCTGCCGCTGGACGGCCGGCTGACCGACCTGGCCGGCTTCGCCAGGCTCGGTGCCGAGGGCGTCGACCTGCTCATGTCCGATTCCACGAACGCCGAGGTGCCGGGGATTGTGATCAGCGAGCAGGACATCGCGCCCGTGCTCGCCGACGTGTTTGCCACGGCCGAGAAGCGGATCATCGTCGCATGCTTCGCCAGCCATGTGCACCGGGTGCAGCAGGTGCTCGACGCGGCGGCGGTCCATGGCCGCAAGGTGGCGTTCGTCGGCCGGTCAATGGTGCGCAACATGGGCGTGGCGCGCGATCTTGGCTATCTGCGGGTGCCCGGCGGCCTGATGGTAGAGGTGCGTGAGGTCGACGACCTGCCGCCGGAGGAGGTCGTGCTCGTCTCCACCGGCTCGCAGGGCGAGCCTATGTCGGCCCTGTCCCGGATGGCCACACGGGATCATCCAATCCGGGTCGTCGAAGGCGACACGGTCATTCTCGCGTCGTCGCTGATCCCGGGCAACGAGACCGCCGTCTACCGGGTGATCAATGGGCTCACCCGCTGGGGCGCCCGGGTTGTGCATAAGGGGAACGCGCTGGTGCATGTCTCCGGGCATGCCGCCGCGGGTGAACTGCTTTACGTGCTGAACCTCACCCACCCGGCCAACTTCATGCCCGTGCACGGCGAGTGGCGGCACCTGCGCGCCCACGCTCGGCTCGCCGAGCTCACCGGGGTGCCAAGTGTCGGCGTGGTGATCGCCGAGGATGGCGTCGTCGTTGACCTTGTGGATGAGCGGGCGTCCGTGGCTGGAGCCGTACCTTGCGGCTACGTCTATGTGGACGGGCTGTCCGTGGGCGAGGTCACCGAGTCCTCGCTGAAGGACCGCCGGATCCTCGGCGACGAGGGATTCGTCTCGGTGGTAATCGTCGTCGACTCCACCACGGGCAAGCTGGTGGGCGGCCCGGAGATCCACGCGCGGGGTTCCGGCATCGACGATGCGGCGCTGGTAGAGGTCAGGCCACGGATCGAGGAGACACTCGCACACGCCGCCGCGGATGGCATCAGCGACACCCACGAGCTCAGCCAGCTCGTACGCCGCGCGGTGGGGCGCTGGGTGCACGAGAACTACCGCCGCAGACCCATGATCATCCCGATGGTCGTCGAACTCTGACCGAGCCTGGTGCGATCCGTTCCAGCCGACGCCGCTAGCCATGATCCCTTCCGGCGGAGACTTCTCAGCGATCACAGCTGAAAAGTCTCCGTGCCAGCTGATCATGGACCGAGCGCTCACCGGGCGCGGGACGAGTGTGACAATGTTCGCGACACGCCCGTCGGTGGCTTTGGCCACAGGAGTGTGCTCGCTACCTTGAGACCATGGCGACCCGTGCGCCTCGCAGCACTACCGACAGCGCCGTTCAGAGTACAGCGCGCATGCCGGCTGGGCCATCGGGCCGAGCCGGGGCAAAGTCGCGCAGTGCCTCGCGGAAGCGGTCCGGCTCCCAGCCCGGGCAGCCGGCGAGCAGGAAAGGCGGGACACGGAAGGGCTCGTCGCGTGGCAAGAGCCGCCCGATCGCTCGGAACAAACGCCGCAGGCGCAACGGTGCCGCCCCCCCACCGCCGTCGGACCCGTTTACGATCTTGTTCGGATGGACGGCCAAGCTTGCCATGACCGCCTGGATGGTTGCCGCGCACGGCGTCGGTTTTGCCGTGCGGGCGATCGGGCACGGCGCCCGTGACCTGGATCCGCTGCACCGCAGGGACGGTGTCGGCTTGGCTGCTCTCGGTGCGGCGATCGTCACCGCCGCGACGACCTGGTGGCACCTGGGCAGTGTGGCGGGCCGTGCCGCGTCGGCCCTGGTGATTGGCGCGTTCGGGTCTGCCGCGTGGTCGGTGCCATTGCTGTTCGGCTTGCTCGCCTGGCGGTTTCTTCGACACCCGGACCGCAATGCGGACACCGGCCGGATGGTGATCGGCTGGTCAGCGCTGATCGTCGGGGCGCTCGGTCTCGTGCACATCGCCAACGGCACACCGCCACCCACGGCTGGTGGCATGGTCATGCGTTCGGCCGGCGGCTTCATCGGGTTCTTCGCCTCCGCGCCTCTCGTTGCGGCGGTAACTCCGTGGATCGCCGCACCGCTGCTCGCGCTGCTGTGCGGCTTCGGCCTGCTGGTCATCACCGCCACACCGTTGCACCGGATCCCGGACCGCCTGGCCGACCTGCATGGTTTTGTTCGGCGCGACCCCGTGGCCGCCACCGACGCCGGGGAAGGCGCTGGTGACAGCGCTGAAGGTGCACTCGGCCCGGGCAGCCGTGGCACAGCTGACGCCCGCAGGCGCAGCCCGGGTACCGTCGCCGGGCAGCTCCTGCGAGGTGGCCGCGCTCGACGACCCGCACTCGAACCCGGCGAGCACGAGCGGCCGTACGACACGCCGCTGCTGTCCGGGGCTGGGCAGGGCGCAGACCGCGCCGCGCGAGAGCGGGACGCGGCGGCCCGCGGCCTTTTGCGCGAGTTGCGCGGCGACGAGCACGCGCCGGGCAAAGATCGCCGCGGCGCTGATCAGGATGGCGGTCCGGGCGCCGCAGAGACCGATCTCCTGGAAGCGCTCGGGTTCGGGTCGGCTCATACGGACAAGCCAGCGGGATCGCGGGGCAGCGGCGGGGGCGCTGGTGCCCCTCAGGCAGGCCCGCGCCGCGGCCGGGCAGAGCAGCTCACGTTGTCCGGATCGGCAGACGGCAGCTACACCCTGCCACCGACCGCGCTGCTCAGGCCAGGAGCGCAGCCGAGAATGCGCACCCGCGCGAACGACGCGGTGGTCGGCGCCCTCACCGAAGTTCTTGACCAGTTCAACGTCGACGCGCAGGTCACGGGCTTCGCCCGGGGCCCCACGGTGACCCGATATGAGATCGAGCTAGGCCCGGCGGTCAAGGTCGAACGGGTCACCGCGCTGTCCAAAAACATCGCGTACGCGGTGAAGAGCGCGGACGTGCGGATCCTGTCCCCGATTCCGGGCAAGTCGGCGATCGGCATTGAGATCCCGAACACCGATAAGGAGATCGTCAGCCTGGGTGATGTGCTGCGCTCTCCGGTCGCGGTCAACGACCATCACCCGATGGTGGTCGGGCTGGGCAAGAACGTCGAGGGCCACACCGTGGTGGCGAACCTTGCGAAGATGCCTCACCTGCTTATAGCCGGGGCCACAGGCAGCGGGAAAAGTGTATGCATTAATGGGTTGATCACTTCGATCCTGACCCGGGCCACCCCCGATGAGGTCCGGGGGATTCTCATCGACCCCAAGCGTGTCGAGCTGTCGATCTACGAGGGGATTCCACACCTGATCACACCGATCATCACGAACCCGAAGCGGGCCGCAGAGGCGCTTGACTGGGTCGTCGGTGAGATGGAGCGGCGGTATGACGACCTCGCCGCGTCTGGTTTCCGGCATCTGGATGACTTCAACAAGGCAATCCGGGCGGGAAAGCTGACCGCGCCACCGGGTAGCGAGCGCACTTACCAGCCATATCCGTACCTGCTCGTCATCGTCGATGAGCTCGCCGACCTGATGATGGTCGCGCCGCGCGACGTGGAAGACTCCGTCGTGCGGATCACTCAGCTTGCGAGGGCGGCAGGTATTCACCTTGTGCTCGCCACCCAGCGGCCCAGCGTGGACGTGGTCACCGGCTTGATCAAGGCCAACGTTCCCTCGCGGCTGGCCTTCGCGACCTCCAGCCTTGCCGACAGCCGGGTGATCCTGGACCAGCCCGGTGCGGAGAAACTGGTCGGGCAGGGAGACGCCCTGTTCCTGCCGATGGGAGCAAGCAAGCCCTTGCGGCTGCAAAACGCCTTCGTGACGGAGAAAGAGATCCGCGAGGTCGTGGCGCACTGCAAGAAGCAGGCGCAGCCCGTTTACCGCGACGACGTGGCTGCTACCACCGGCCGCAAGCGGGAGATCGACGAGGACATTGGTGACGATCTCGAACTGCTGACACAAGCGGCCGAACTCGTCATCAGCACGCAGTTCGGCTCGACCTCCATGCTTCAGCGCAAGCTCCGGGTGGGCTTCGCCAAGGCAGGCCGGTTGATGGACCTGCTCGAGAGCCGCGGGATCGTGGGCCCCAGTGAGGGTTCGAAGGCCCGCGACGTTCTGGTTAAACCAGATGATCTTGTAGATATTCTCACGAGCCTGCGCGGCGAATGATCGTTCGGAATCAAAAACGGTGAGAGGTCACCGTGCCGGTGATTGCCAGCGGGCAGTGCCGGGTATGAAGATGATCGCTCCGGGGGAGTGATCTATACGGTGGGGATTTCATCTTTTTTGCAGCCGGAGGCGGCTCGCTGGCAGTGGCATGGATGTCTACACTGGGTGGCGGGATCGGGACTCCGGCGATGTAGCGGAGGAATGGCGTGACTATCGGCGATACCCTGGCACGCGCCCGCCGGGAGGCCGGTCTCAGCATTACGCAAGTAAGCCAGCGGACCCGGATCCGTGAAACGGTCATCCGTGGGATCGAGAACGACGACTTCTCACCGTGCGGTGGTGACTTCTACGCGAGGGGTCACATCCGCAGCATCGCGAAGGTCGTCGGCGTCGATCCTGAGCCGCTGATCCAGGACTATGACACGGCGCACCGTGGCCTCAACCAGGTCTCTGCCGCCGAGGTGTTCGAGCCAGCGACACCCATCAAGATACGTGAGCGCCGGGCGCCGAACTGGAGCGCCGCGATGGCGCTCGCGATCCTGGCCGTCATCGGGTACGTGGTATTCCACGCCTTCAACCCGCCACATCACCTGGGCGCAGCGCGTGATCAGGTCAAGAAGTCGGCTCCGACACCGTCGGCAAAGCCGAGCCCCAGCCAGCACGCGTCCGGCCAGCATCGGCGCTCGGTGGTAGTCCAGCTGGAAGCCAACGAGGATTGCTGGGTCGGAGTTTACGCGGCGAACGGCGTCGAGAAATGGCAGGGCATCGTCCCGGCTGGCTCGTCACGCTCATGGAGCTTTACCCACCACGTTTCGATGAAGATCGGCAATCCCGGTGGCATCGTGCTCACCGTGAATGGGCACCGGGTGGGCTCCCTGGGCAGCCAGGCGGTCACGCTGAACTTCCAGCCCCGGCGAACGGTGTCCGGTTCAACCGGCACTTAGCCTGCTTGAGAATCCGATCCGGCTCGCGTGCGCACGTTAAGGCTGCGTTCCCGCGGTGGAACGGCCGGGTCTCGAATCGCGAAACAGCCCACAGGCGCCGCCTTCCTGGCTGGTGCTTACCGTAGTCTGCCGATGTGTCATCGAGTCAGCAGGACGCACGAGCACCGAACCGCACCGTCCGGATGGTCACCCTTGGCTGCGCACGCAACGAGGTGGATTCTGAGGAGCTTGCCGCCCGCTTGGAGTCGGCAGGCTGGACGCTGTCCGGTGCGGAACGCGGCAGCGATGACCGCGTCGAGGGTGTCGGTGACGAGGGTGACGAGGGCGACGACGCCAGCGTGGTGCTGGTCAACACCTGTGGTTTCATCCAGGCCGCCAAGGAGGAATCCATCGGTGAGCTGCTTTCCGCCGCGGAGTCGGGTCGGCCGGTGATCGCGGCTGGATGCCTCGCCGAGAGGTATGGGTCGGAGCTAGCCGAGTCGCTTCCCGAGGTCGAGGTGATCAGCTTCGACGATTATGCGGCGATTGCCGAGCGACTCGACCGAGTCGTCGCCGGGGAACGCAGGCCAGCGCACACACCCCGGGACCGCCGCCGGTACCTGCCGCTCGCTCCGGCTGACCGGCCGCGCGCCACCCGGCGCGCGACGGGGGTGCACATACCCGGGCACGGCTTTCCGGTGGCCGCGCCAGCGAGCGGCAGCCGTTCGGAACCTGCTGACCGTCTCCCGGCCAAGGCGGCCGGGGCTCGCCGCCCCGGACCTGTTGGTGCTGGGGGCCTCGCTCCCGAAACGCTGGCTGTCGGCGCTCCCGCTTCTGGGCCGCGCGTCCTGCGCCGTCGGCTCTCCGGCGGCCTGGCCGCGCCGTTGAAGATCGCGTCTGGTTGCGACCGGCGATGCAGTTTCTGCGCGATTCCCTCGTTTCGTGGGGCGTTCATTTCGCGTGAACCCGAGGACGTCCTGGCCGAGGCTGAGTGGCTTGCCGCCGACGGCGTCCGCGAGCTTGTGCTTGTCAGTGAGAACTCGACGTCGTACGGCAAGGACCTCGGGAATCTCCGGCTCCTTGAGGAACTGCTTCCGGCGCTCGCTGCTGTCCCCGGAATCGTGCGGGTTCGCGTCAGTTACCTCCAGCCGGCTGAGATGCGGCCAAGTCTCGCCGAGGTGATGGCCGCCACTCCAGGCGTAGCACCATATTTCGACCTGTCATTCCAGCATGCAAGCGGGCGTGTGCTCCGGGCGATGCGGCGGTTCGGTGACCGCGAACGGTTTAGCGGATTGCTCGATCAGATCCGCGAACTTTGCCCAAGCGCCGGCGTGCGGTCCAACTTCATCGTCGGCTTTCCCGGCGAAACCATCGCCGACCTCGATGAGCTACGCGCCTTCCTTGAAACGGCCGACCTTGACGGCATTGGCATCTTCGGCTATTCGGACGAGGACGGGACGGGCGCCGCATCCCTACCCGGCAAGGTGAACGACGAGGAGATCGGCGCACGCCTACGAGAGCTGACTGACCTGGCCGAGGAGATGATGGGGCAACGTGCCGAGGAGCGCATCGGCGAGGAGGTGAGCGTCCTGCTCGAGACACAACTGGGCGACGGCAGGTTCGAGGGGCGTTCTGCCCATCAGGCTCCCGAGGTTGACGGATGCACGATTGTCGTTGGGGATCTTGGTGCCAAGCCCGGAGATCTTGTGCGGGCGACGGTCCGAGATACCGAAGGCGTGGACCTTGTGGCTGAGGCAGCCGAGATCGTGCCTCCGCGCGGGAAACCTCCTCGTTATGGGATACCTTCCCGCGGGAGACATCCTCGTGACGGGATACCTCCTCGCCCAGTGGGACATTGAACAGGGCTGCGCCCGGCTGGAGCCGGGATGGCCCGGCGGATATCGCTGCCGGGGGCACAAGCGCCACGCCCCCCACTGGCCTGTTCAATGTGGCGAACGGGCTCACTGTGCTGCGGCTGGCGCTTGTCCCGGCCTTCGTGGTGTTCCTCGTCATGGGCGGGACCGCTGCGAGGTCAACCGCCCTGGTTCTCTTCGTTGCCGCCTCCCTTACCGACTGGCTGGACGGCCGTCTTGCGCGCGGACGCGGCATTATCACGGACTTCGGCAAGATCGTGGATCCGATCGCGGACAAGGCGCTGACTGGTTCGGCGCTGATCAGCCTGTCGTTTCTGGGGGAGTTGCCGTGGTGGGTCACCGGTGTGATTCTGTTCCGTGAGGTTGGTGTCACAATCCTGCGGTTCTGGGTTATCCGCCACGGGGTCATCCCGGCCAGCCGCGGGGGCAAGCTAAAGACCTTGCTCCAACTGGTTGCGATCGGCCTGTACATCCTGCCGGTGTCGCTGGGCCTGGCTCGCGAGATCGTCATGGGGGCGGCCCTGGTGGTCACCCTGCTGACTGGCGGTGAATACGTGGTTCGCGCGACCCGGCTGCACCGCGGCGGCGGTCGCGGCGCCCGGAGGGAGAACCATGCCTAAGAGTCTGTTTGAGAACCCCGGTTCGATCAGCGAGCGGGTCATCCGCGCCCGGCCGGCAAGGCCGCAGCCCGAAGGCGTGCCTGGAAGGCACGTCGAGGGCGAGAACGCAGCCAGCCGGGATGCGGGGGCACGCGAGCCGGATCGGGGTTCTCAAACAGACTCTAAGGAACCGGATACCCGGGCGCTGGCCGACCAGGTCCTGACCGTTCTGAAGGGCCGGGGCCAGACACTTGCTGTGGCCGAGTCCCTTACCGGAGGTCTGCTCTGCGCCGCCCTCACGGGAATTCCAGGTGCGTCGGCTGTGTTGCGCGGGGGAGTCGTCGCCTACGCGACTGAACTGAAGGCTTTGCTTCTCGGGGTGCCACGGCCTCTTCTTGACCGCTTCGGTGCGGTGCATCCCGATGTGGCCGTCGCGATGGCGGAGGGAGTGCGGCACCGGCTCGGTGCGGAGTTTTCTGTCGCCACAACGGGGGTGGCAGGCCCAGAAGCCCAGGACGGCCAGGCCGTTGGCACGGTACACGTGGCGGTCGCGGCCGAAGGCGACTCAGTGGTACGGACGCTGGCGCTGCCCGGGGACCGGTCGGAGGTCCGGTGCCGCACGGTCATGGTCTCGCTCGGCTTGCTGCTCGGCAGGCTCAAGGAAGAATTGGACTGACATGGATCCCGCGCCGCGGCCAACAGGCCTGGTCCCGGCACGCGTTTTGGCGCCATGAATCCGGGACCGTGAACCCGGGCCACCGGAAGAACCGTGCTGATTACAGCGTTACCCAAATCATGAACCAGTTCCAGGTGCCTGCCACTGGATCGGCATAGCCAGGTACGGTGGAAGGTATAGCCAGGGATGGAGCGCCAGGGTCTCGGGAAGGGGTGCGACGATGGTACTGCTTCGTCACTTGCTCGGTGACGTGCTACGGCGGCTGCGCCTGCGGCAGGGTCGCACCCTCCGCGAGGTGTCGGCCGACGCACGCGTATCGCTTGGTTACCTGTCGGAGGTCGAGCGGGGCCAGAAGGAGGCCTCGTCCGAGTTGCTCGGGGCCATCTGCTCAGCTCTAGGCGTACCCCTATCTCGGGTTCTTCGGGAAGTGTCGGACGGGTTTGCGCTGGCAGAGCTCCAGAACACGCCGGTACTCCATAGTCCGCCCGAGCCCGCGCTCGCTGGACACCGGCTGTTGCCAGGTGCCGGAGCGGGTCTGGCTGCCTCACGCGAAGCCGTGCTCGAGGGGCCAGTTCCGGCGAGCGAGATACTCGTGAGCCGGCCGCTGCGCCACAACATGATCGGCCGCCAGGACGGCCGGGCCGACCGCGAGGAGTTTGGCGACGGGTCACGCCGGGTGGACGACATCAAGGACATGATCCCCGTCTAGGCTCCCGCCGCGGTGCGTAGAGCCTGCTCGGTTGGATTGACGCTCGGCGCCGCGCCTGTGCCGTGGCATAGGCGCGGCGCGTTTGCGTCGGCCGGGCGCCGCGTAGTTGCGACGGCATGGGCGCGCTGAAGAGCGGTGTTTCCCGCCACACAGGCAGCGCGAACAACCGCGCTTGACACCCTTATCCACGTCTTCGGTCACGAAGGCCTGGCTGCCGTCGATGACGCGATGGTGCGGGCCTTCCCGATGCTCGACAGCTTTGTCGGGGCCCGTCCCTTTCATGCGCTGGTAGCGGGAAGTGCTGGAACATATACAGAGCGTGTTGAGGATGTCGTGAATGGGTAGTAATGGGTGCCGAGGTGTACCCGGAACGGCCCCGCGGTCAGCCCGCCGGGACCGTCGGTGAGCCTGAGGTTGCCGCTCAGGTCCACAGCCCGCCCGCCCGTGTTGGCGACATGGGCTGTGACGGCAGGACGGCCGCTGGGCGCGCGCCTGCCCGTGATCCCGCTGATGATGAAGTTGGTCGGCGGCGGCCCGCCCGGGCCCACAGAGAGGTAGACGGGGACGCGGACCCGGCTCACCTCGTTGATCGCGAAGCGCTTGTCGACCCGGCGATGCGCGACCTCCTGTGCCCAGATGACGCCGTAGCGCTCCCCGGGCGAGGCGTCCCGCGGAACCTTGATCGTGGTGGTCACCACGGCGGTGGAGTGTGGCGACATCGTGAGACGCTGACGGCTCAGCCCTATCCACGTCGTCAGCTCGCTGCGTGTCTGGCCAGCGGCGCCGATGAACGCCCCGTTTCTGATGCCGGCCGCATCCGCGTAGACCGTGACATGAGCGGTCGCCGAGTTCTGGTTCTCCACGAGCACCCTGCGGTGGATGACCGCGCCCGGAGGCAGGTGGTCGATGATGTACCGCAGGCCGCGGGGATTGTCCGCCTCGGACACCGGGACATCGACGAGCCTGATGCCGATCCGCGGCTGCCCTGGCTTTGGCGTTGGGTTCCCTGGTCCGGCGAACGCGCTCGTGGCCTGCGTGGCGACGGCCGCCGCGCTGGTAGCGGGAGCGGCAACTCCAGCTACCAGCAGAACGGCTGCGCTCAACAGTCGGCGCACGATCGTCCTCTTCTTTTTCCTTCCCTCGTAGAAACCAGTCAGCTAGGCGACCGAGTGGGTGATCGTGCCCGAGTAGGTGCCAGTCACCGCCGCGGCAGGCACGGCCACGATTAACGTCGGGTCCCAGGTCGCGGAGTTGTTCCCCTGTTCCGTGTCGCTGAAGGCGGTCCGGGACGTGCTCAGCACCACGGCGTTTTGCCACGGCGGCCTGCCCCGGGGTGAAGGCTCCGGTGCCCGTGGTGCCGGTGGCCGCCCCGGACCAATACCTGACATCGGTATTCGGGATGTCGGGCGCGGTGTTCGAGGTGCTGCTGCTGAAGGCGCTCGAGGAGACGCCTGCTGACCATGCCGCGTCGAGAGCAGCACGGTCGTCGGTCACCGTCATGGAACCGAGAGCGTCGGTCGAGTTGGTGCCTGGTGCCGCGTCGGGAAGGGTGGAGCTTGTCAGGCGTTACTCGAACCGCTCTGACCTGCAAGAACGGCTTGCAATCGCTGCTCGTAGAACGCCTGACAAGGAGCCACAAGACCGAGAGTCGGCCGGAGAAGTCACCTCCAACGACCGACCGCCTCGGGTGTGGAGACTTCGGGATCGGTTGAGCAACGATGGTGTCCAAGACCTGATCGAACGCTACCGTTTTGGAGTGACCATGCGGGAACTGGCCGCTGAATTTAAAATCAGCAAGAGCAGCGTAAAGAAGCTGTTACGTGAGAACGGTATAAGACGAAGATAGTCAGGATTGAGGCCAACTGCTTCGGTTTGTTTGCCCCGGCTCGACTTTTCGAGCTGGGGCTATGACCGGCTTAGGCGACTATGCGTTGTATGCCTGTCTGGGAACGTTTCGACTCTGACTTACCTGGATCTTTCAAGCCTGTCGTTCCGCCTCTGAGTCTTTAGTCCAGCCTCAAAAATGCAAACGCCCGGACCGCGTTCGTGTTATGGCTGAGAGGCATCTTCGCCCGAGAAAACAGTAGCGTCGATGGTGTGGTCATCTATAATATAGCCCGGACCGCTGCTTGGTGCGACGGCATTGATCCTCGGCCTTGAGATGCTTGCGTCCGACGCCGCAGAACGCCTCGACCTCTGGCGGCAGGCCGAACGGGCTGGGCTCTGGACGCCAGCGAGAAACGGACACCACGCCAGGCTCCAGTAACTCAAGTCCGTCGAAGAAACCAGCGATTTTACCTGGGCTGCGCAGCTTGTATGGAGCTGAGCTGCCCTCGTTATAGCGCTGCTGCGCCTCGGCTCGCGCCTGAGTGACGCTGGCACCATCGTTGAGCACTAGATAGCTGCCCGGCGCCAGGGCGTCCAGGAGCCGTTGCACGATCGACCGCGCCTCGTCATCATCGGTGATGTGGCCCATGATTCCTAGGAGCATGAGCCCGATGGGACGGGTGAAGTCCAGTAGCTGCGAAACGGCCGTCAGAATCTTCTCTGGCTCATGTAGGTCGGCATCGATGTAGTCGCATGAGCCCTCACGGCTGCTAGTGAGCAGTGCACGGGCGTGAGCCAGCACCAAGGGGTCATTCTCCACGTAGACGATGCGACAATCTGGGGCCAGGCCTTGAGCAACCTCATGAGTATTGTTGACGGTTGGAAGGCCAGTGCCGATGTCGAGGAATTGGCGGATGCCGACCTCCCCGGCCAGGTGACGAACAGCGCGGGCAAGAAAGTAGCGAGACTGCCGGGCGATATCGACAATTTCCGGGAACGTCTTGACATACTCGTCACCGGCCTGGCGATCAGCCGGGTAGTTATCCTTGCCACCCAGCCAGTAATTCCAGATCCGGGCCGAGTGCGGGACGCTGGTGTCGATTCCCTCCATGAGATCTTTCTCGGCCTCCCGCCAGGAGAAGGATGATCGGCCAGGGTTGACTTCGTCGCGGCCCCTGACGTGGTCGGCGCCTGTTTAATTTATGGCTCCGGCTTCTTCAGGGTGATTACCGGGTTGGTTCATAGTTGCGTTATTCTCCTGGGCGCTTAGGAAATTTTGGCGTTCCACTCGTCACGCTTGCCTGGTCGGTCGGTCACGAGACACCACACCACTTTCCCATCCGTCTCCTGCGTGAAGTACCAATTCCATTTCTCACTAGTTGTCTCGACAATTAGCAGGCCCCGGCCGGTCTCGGTCTGTGCATTGGGGTCGATACGGACTGGTGACTGAGAACTGGCATCCCAGACCAATATGAGCACCCGTGCCCGGTCGGCCAGAAGCCACAGCCGGACCGGGAATATCCACTCCATGGACTGGGAGGCATTGATCGCATTAGTGATCAATTCTGAAACCAGCAGCTCGACCCGCTCACTGAACGCTGTGAGCCCCCATTCCCACAGTAATTGCCGCGCGTGCAGGCGGGCACAGGGCACGGCACCGGGCAGGGCGCCAAGTTCGAGAAAGGTTTGCAGCGGCCAGTGGTCCGCCATATACGTCCCTTGGCAATGAGAAGGTGGAACTGGCACCGGCGCATCCCTGCGCTCGATGCAGCGGCTAAGCAGAGAAAACGCACTCCCACCCACAGTGTTGGTCGCGCCTCCAGCGGGACGAGCACGCTCAACGGGTGACCGCAGTGGTGACGCACTCGTCCTGCCGTTCATCCAAAACCCACCTACAACGCCCTGAGCGCCAGATCAGCCAACACAGCGCGCTCGCATGGACAGGAAGTCAGTCACCGGAGTCCCTCTTGGCGTCATGCTAGGCCTCCGAGTTTCCGGCCCATCCCGGCGTATGCCCAGCGAGTGCCACCATTACCTGGGTGGCTGAATGAGGCTTCGAGCAGTATGGGCCGCCATTGCGTCAGGTAGACCACACCGGGTGATGCGAGGTCGAAGCCGGTGAAGAACTTGGTAACTTCGGTGCGGCTACGCATAACAAGCGGCGCGGTGGCTTGCCTGTACGTATCTGTAACCTGACTCAGGACCTCACGGTCCCGGCCGTCGCTGGTTACATGTGAGATCACCAGATAACTGCCAGGTAGTAGCCAGTCGCGGTAGGCGGCGACAACGCCGCTGGGATCCTGCTCATCCGGGATGAAGTGCAGTACGAGGGTCAGCAGCAAGCCGACTGGCTTGTTCGTGTCGATGAGCTGGTTTAGGGCTGGATCCGCCAGAAGGTGGTCTGGCTCTCTCAGGTCACCATCGATCATGATGACGTTCGGATTGTTGTTCGCGAGATGTGCCCGGCCGTGCGCCACCACGACAGGATCATTGTCAATGTAAACGACACGACAATCAGGACTGAGTTGTTGCGCGATGTGATGCACGTTGCTCTGGGTGGGCAATCCGGGGCCAATGTCGATGAACTGGCGAATACCCGCTTCCTCTATTAGAAAGCGGAGGGCACGCTTGAGAACTCCCGGTTCTCCAACGCGGCCCTCGGCACTTCCAGTGCGGCGGCCAAGACCTTCAGGGCGGCCTCCCGGTCAGCCTGGAAGTTGTCCTTGCCACGCAAATAAAAGTCGTACATTCGCGCCACGTTCGGCGCGCTGATACTGAGACGCTTCCGGTCATCCGGATTTTCGGATGATTTGCGGCTGCTTGCGGTCACCGCGAACCACCCTCCACAGACCGCAAGGCCATCGTGATCTTGCGGCTAACGGCCTCCACGTCGTCAACCGACCCCACGGGCTGGCGCCATGACCACCAGAAGCACCACGAGCCGTCGGCGCCGGGATGGCAAAGAATGCGTTCAGTCAGCTCGCTGGTCGCAGGGTTGGTGACCCTTAAGTAGGGACTGACGTTGCTGGCCACGACCTCGGCGTCGAAGTCTTGCCGCATGAGCTGGTCGGCCAGCGACTGAAGATGGGCTAACTCCTGCTCGCGCTCCTTCACGGGGCTGGACGCTAGCCCGCACGAGCCTCATTGCGTTTCACTAGGGTGAAACGGACCAAAGACGCTGTGTAGGCAAGCTCAGTGCGGCACGCCCATACGGCCCGCCATGCCACGCAGCTCCCGGCCCCCGGATGTCGTGATGGCCCGGTTGAGCAGGTAGGCGACAGTCTCGCGGACGCGCGTGCTGTTGCGTATGCGTTGTGGAGCCATCTCCTCTGCCTGGCGGAGCCACCGCACACCCTCACTCCGCATTCTTGGCTCACGCGCCAGACCACGACCGACGTCGCAGAGGAAGCCGACGTAGCGAGAGCGCGAGGTCAGCTTGTCTCTGTTGACGTGGCTGGCCAACTCCAGCATGGTGGCACCGCTTTGGCCCAGCTCGACACCGACGTGGATACGCCAGATGTTCACGTTCGTCTTGGAAAACGACTGCCAGTTACCAAGGTCGTCGGGTACGCGGTCGGCCAGCTGGTCGGCCTCACGCAGCCAGTGCTCTGCCTTCTGCCCTTGGAGTGCCGCGGCAGCCGACAGAGAAGCCATCAGGGTCAGCAGTCCGAGTACCTGCACTGCTGTCGGCGAGGAGGATGCATGCGGCTCCAGGGCATCGGCGGCTTTTTCGGCTGCCCGCAGGGTGCGAGCCCAGGAGCCCTCGTATGGCATGGTTTGTACAAGCAGGTAGGCAGCTTTACCCCGAGCCAGGGGGTCGGCCAGCGACGATGCTGCCTCGTCAGCTCGTACAGCCGCCAGATGGGCGAGATCGAGATAACCGAGGTTCTTGGCCGTGAACGTCGCACTCAGGCACGCCTCAACGAGCGCAAGGAGGGCCGTCTGCAGCGCCGCGTCGCTCTGTGGATTGCATGCATGGACGTACAGCTCGTCGATGACGCCAGGCAGTGCTTCCCCAACCGCCACATAGTTGCAGGCCCGGCGGAGCACTTCATTGCGCTGTACCTCACTGACGAGCTCGGGCAGCGGTCTGGCGCGCTCCAAAGCCGGCGCGGAGAGACTGTTGGTCTGGAGAACCACTCGTAGCGCGGGAACAGCGGCATGTGGGTTGGACTGCTCACGGTCGGCGGACAGGTGGGGCCGACTTACCAGATCTGTCTCAGATACCCGTAGTGCTGAGGCTACGGCCGCGATGTGACTACGCCGGTCAAGCATCCGCTGCCCACGCTCGCACATGGACAGAAACGAGGGCGACAGGTCTGCCAGCCCCGCCAGCTCGGTGAGGGTCATACCCCTCCAGCGGCGCAGGATGCGGAGCCTCGCGCCGATGGTGCCCTCGTCCATTTGTGGTGCGCCTCCTCGGGTGGTGCGTCAGACTCAGGGTACGGCACGGCAACGGGGTGCAGTCATTGACATGGAGCAATCGCAGCACGGTGGTGCAGCCGCCTGGGTCGAAGGTTGCCCTGTTGGACCATGTGAGGTCCTCAACAGGTCAATGCCCCGCCGGATTTGACAGGTCAAGGGATCAACGATGCAAGCGTCTTAAAAGGCATCCATACGGCCCTCAAGGAGAAGCTGGATCGCTATTCCCCTTAGGACAATTGAGCCGCAAGTCCACCCCGGGCTTGCGACTCCAACTTATGATTGCCTAGTCGAAGTGCCGAATTAGTTCGCCAGAGTTTGAGCTTCCCCGTAACCCACGTGGGTGGTAATCTACCTCGTCCGGGATGCGAGATCTTCGACTGGAAGCCTGTCGTTAGCGGCTTAGGCGTCCGAGCGGCTGCAATGGCCCGCGGGGTGACAGGGGCGATCGAGATCCTGGGCGGTCACCTTCAGGCGCGCTAGGAGAAGGCGATCAACTACAAACATCCGGTCGGAAAGGTGACTCTCACCTCCGGCCGCAGCATCGCCGGGCACGACGTCGGTCGGCTGTTCACCCCGTATCCGTTCACAGTCCACTGCGATCACGACTCGCCAGGGGCGCCCCGCCGCCGCGCGGGTGGCTGCCAGCTGCGCGACGGCGTGCTCGCGTGTGCATCGGTGACGGTTTGCCAGGATCATCTCGGGAACTGATAGCTGGGATAACATAGCTGGGATAACGGGGTGACAGAAGTGCAAAAAGAAGGCGATGGTCAAATTGTCGGCCATGATGCCATTGACGTCCATGATCCCGTTCGCAACCGCGGTGCCCTTGGCAACTGCGGTGCAGTCGTCGCTGCGATTGCCGCTGCGATTCTCGGAGCTTCGGCTGGCGGGTTCGGCAGCTCCCCGGCTGGCGCGCTCGCCGGGCCTCCTGGTGGCGCACCCCAGCCGCTGGTTTCCGGTCACCGGCTGGTCAATGCGCGTGGCCAGACGCTTAGGCTGCTGGGCGTCAACCGGCCCGGCACGCATTATGAGTGTGTCCAGACAACCGACCGGATCTTCGACGGGCCATCCGACTACGCGTCGGTCCAGGCCATCGCGAGCTGGCACGCCACCGCGGTTCGAGTCACGCTGAACGAGGACTGCTGGCTGGGCATCAACGGGGTCAGCCCGGCCGTCAGTGGCCAGGCGTACCGGACCGCCATCGCCGGCTACGTGGCGCTGCTGCACCAGTACGGTCTTGCTGCGATTCTCGTGCTGCAGTGGAGTGACGGCGGCTACACCGGTGGGACGTGCGAGCAGAAAACGGACCCGGCCAGCGCGGTGTGCCAGAAGCCGATGCCCGACGCGGCGCATGCGGCGGCGTTCTGGACGTCGGTGGCCAGCACGTTCAAAAGCGACCACGCCGCGGTATTCGACCTGTTCAGCGAGCCCTTCCCGGACCGCCTGATGTCGGCCCGCCCAGCCGCATGGGCGTGCTGGCTGCGGGGCGGCCGTTTCTGCACCGGGTTCAGCTACCAGGTGGCGGGGATGCAGACGCTGCTGCAGGCCGTCCGGCGCACCGGGGCCACCAACGTTGTCGTGGTGGGTGGAATCAACTATGCGAACGACGACTCTGGCTGGCTCGCGAACCGGCCGGCCGATCCTGCCCACAACCTGGCGGCGTCGTGGCACTCCTACAGCTGGAATGCCTGCCACACCGAGGCCTGCTGGAACCAGCAGATCGTTCCGCTCGCAAGGGGAGTGCCGCTGATCACGGACGAGATCGGCGAGGACGACTGCGCTCACTCCTACATCGACACTCTCATGTCGTGGCTCGACCAGCGGGGCGTGTCGTACCTCGCCTGGGCCTGGAAGGCCGAGAGCGCGCGGTTTCCGTGCGGTGACTTCAACCACGGGAAGGCCGGGCCCTCCCTGATCACCTCCTACGACGGAACGCCTACCCCGTACGGCGTTGGCCTGGAAGATCGCCTAACGAGCTTGAGCCTGCGCCAGAGGTGGGCTGGTCACCTCCACACACCTCAAAAACTACATCGCGACACGGCTACCGCTCGCAGCACCGGACCGTGGGCGCATGTCCGAGCGCCGGGCGTCTGCGAGGCCTGCGGCAGTTTCGTGACGTGACCAAACACCATCGTCCCGTGGACCAGCTGGCATCCGCCGAGCTCTGCCCATGGGGGCCGCCGGCAGAAGCAAGAGGGAACGCGGCAGAAGGCCCGATTTCGATCTTGCCAAGCCTTAATCTGTCCGGCTACTATATGCTTAAATCTACTTACTAAGAGTAACTGAGCGGCGAGCGGGGACCGGATATGCGACGTTATCTGCACACCATAGGTGCCGTACGTGGGAGTCGCCGGGGCGGGGCAGCGGGGGCGGTGATCGCGGCACTTGCGGTCGTCCCGCTGGCGGCCTGGACGGGCTCGTCGAGCACGCCCGCTGCCCCCGAGGAGCGCGGTGTCACCGGCCCAATCACCTCCGCGGTGCACGGCACGTGCCTGGATCAGCACACCGATCACAGCGGAAAGGGCCAGGTCGCAGGGATCGCCCGTTGCACCGGCGAATCGGCACAGCACTGGGCAATGCCCGGCGACAACACGATCCGCATTCAGGGTAAATGCCTCGAAGCGAGCAGCCAGGCAAATGGCGCCGGAATCGTCCTGGCAGCCTGCGACGGATCAGACGCGCAGTTCTGGGAAATTTCCGGTGTCGTCCGCGTTCCCGGCGATGAGTTCACCAATCCGTGGTCGGGCAAGTGCCTGGAGGACCCGGGCGAGTCCACGGTTGACGGCACCGAGGTCCAGCTCAATACGTGCAGCAGGTCGGCCGCTCAGACCTGGTATCCACCGGGCCAGGCCCGCTGACGACTCCGCGGGGGAGGGGCGTTGCATAGCGCCCCACCGCTTGGGCCGGAGCCTTGTCCGTGCACGCCGCGCCGCGCGTGTTGCGGCGCATCCGGCTGCCCCACGGGCAGTCGGTCTCGGGACGGACATTTGCCCTCTAAGCACAGGATCAGAGATCAAACAGAGCGGCAAGCGCCCAGCAGGCGCGGGAGATGCCGCGCCCGTCTACATTAACCCAAACCCCCGGTGACACCTGGTCAGTGATGTCGCCTGGCCGCGCAAGTTCCCGGTGGCCACCCGTCCAGACCCAGTCCCGAAGGGGGACCGCTGTGTATCTAACCGGAACTCGCCACGCCGATGTGACGCCGCCTCCCCCCGCTACCGGAAGGGAGCGGGGGGAGGCGGGCCATAGATGGCGGCGGGGTGCCATGGCGGTCGCGTCCGTGGTGTCGGCCGCGCTGTGCTGGCTGGCGGTCCCCGTCGTCGCCGCCCACGCTGCCTCGCCCTTCGCCCCCGTGCTGGCCCACACCGGCCCGGATGACGACATCGAGCTGCGCGCAGCCTGCCCACCACCCACCCAAGCCGGCCAGGCGGCATGTTTCGCGATTCGGGTCCAGCACACGGCGGGAGGCGGCGGGGCCACCGCATCCCCGCTGGCGCCCTACGGCTATGGGCCGTCGGCCCTGCAGCGTGCCTACAAGCTGCCAGCCAGCCGCGGCTCGGGCCGCGTGGTGGCGATCGTGGACGCCTACGACGACCCGAACGCGGAGTCAGACCTGGCCCGCTACCGCAGCACCTACGGGCTGCCCCCGTGCACGACCGCAAACGGCTGCTTCAGGAAGGTCAACCAGGTCGGCGGCACCAGCTACCCAAGCCCCGACGCCGGCTGGGCCGCGGAGATCTCGCTGGACCTGGACATGGTCTCCGCAGTCTGCCCGAACTGCCACATCCTGCTGGTCGAAGCCTCCAGCGCTTACCTCAGCGACCTGGGCGTTGCCGTCAACAAGGCGGTCAGCCTCGGCGCGCGGTTCGTCTCCAACAGCTACGGCGCCTCGGAGTCGTCCTACGACACCACCTACGACAGCCTGTACTTCAGCCACCCAGGGGTGGCCATCACCGCCTCCGCGGGTGACAGCGGCTATGCGACGTCCTACCCAGCGGCTTCCCGGTATGTGACAGCGGTGGGCGGCACCAGCCTGACTTCCGCAAGCACCACACGCGGCTGGTCGGAGAAGGTGTGGAACGGCACGGGATCCGGCTGCTCCGGCTACGACGCCAAACCCTCCTGGCAGACCGACTCGCTCTGCGCCAGGCGCACCATCAGCGACGTGTCTGCGGTTGCCGACCCAAACACTGGTGTCGCGGTGTATGACACCTACCAGTCGAACGGGTGGCAGGTCTACGGGGGCACCTCGGCCTCGGCGCCCATCGTCGCCGCCACCTACGCCCTCGCCGGCACCCCGCTATCCGGCACCTACCCGGCGTCCTACCCCTACGCCCACCCATCCGCGCTGTACGACGTGACCTCGGGCAGCAACGGCACCTGCAGCCCGCTGTACCTCTGCACGGCGCGCGCGGGCTACGACGGCCCCACAGGCCTGGGCACACCCAACGGCATCACAGCATTCCTGGCACCCTGAGCCGCTGCATGCGGTGTCCGTGGCACCGGCTGACTGCTCCCGGTTCCTCCGGCTGGACCAGACCCGCTTGAACCTCTCAGCGCGTCACGCTGCTGACCGGCAGGCGTCAATATCTGCTGGCTTACATCGACAGCCGAGCCGGAGTGGCGTGGCCGACGAGCTCGATGTTACTGGCGGCATAGATCAGCAGACGGGAGCCCCTGTGCGGCCGGGCTGGACGCCACCAGCCCGGCGGTGAGGATAATCGCCAGAATCTGCTACCTCCAGCATTTCTGCTATCCACGGTCGCCCCAGCCAAGGTGGAATCTGGGTGGGGCCACTGAAGGGACATTCATGATGGCGCTGCCACATCCGAAGGTAGCGCCAGATGAACGTTACAGTGCGCTGACCACACGTGTCCAATCGTGACCAGATGCCCGTAAGGGGCGACGTGGGCCGCTGCCGTGCCGTAAGGGGCCCAATCGAGGAGTCCTTCGGCGTGCGCGTGCACGGCCAGGTGCGTGACCAGGGCGAGGGTGTCCTCGGCGGTGGTGATCGCACCTGCTCCTCGTCTGGGCAGCGCGACCGTGACGGCCGTGGTGGCTGTGCCTTGCCAGGCGATCAGCGCGTGGCAGGCGATGGCCAAGCTTAGACAGCCACCTCAACGATCACGGGCGGTGCGTGCTGTGCGGCAAGCCATGGGTCCTGCCAACGAGCCGAGAATGCCGCGTTCACTCTGGGGGCGTTCTATTGCCAGCAGCTCATGAGGCTTATGCAAAACCCTCCGACTTCAAGATCGACGATCTTGGGGGGCGCAGGTCAGCGCCGTGGAGCAAGATCAAGATAGGGAGTTTTGCATAACGCTCCATGGAAGTCGATCCTTCGGAATTTGCGCGGTGGATTGAGGTTAAGGTATTAATGAGCATTCCAGATAACAGACGGGCGAGAGCCAAATACCCCCTCGAGCGAATGGTTTGTCCCATTAAGGTCTGCCTGTGGCCTCCTGCTGGCATCCCCAGACGCCGCTCATTATGCCCTCCTGTAAACTAATAAACACTCTCCGTGATAGTCAAACTTTGAGTTTCGCTTGCGCCGTTGGCGTATGGGGGTTGTCTGCGTGCTACTAGCGATGAGCGATTTGGGCTTTAAGGGAAGGAGGGTTATTCAGCCTGGTGAAATGACGCCAGATCCGGCGTGTCGATAATAAACGGCGGCCCGCTTAGGGGAGAATTGGGTTAACCAGACTCAAAACTCACCAAAAACGGACCGCCTAACATGTATTCTACCACCGGGTTTTCCCGCGAGAGCATTGTGGACCTGTGCGTCATGATTCACGCTGAAGCGACCCGGAATCGCGTTCAGGCAGAACTAGCAGAGACTTACGGAGTATCCCAGCCGACGATTAGCCGCGCGATTACCGGGATAACACCATTGCTGGGCACAGTGCTCCGGGAATACGTTCCGACGGCTGACGACCTTGACGAGCGTTCGCAGTACATAGTGGACGGCACCCTGCTCCCGTGCTGGTCGTGGGCCTCGCATCCGGAGCTTTATTCCGGCAAGCACAAGACCACCGGCATGAATGTGCAGGTCGCCTGTACCCTTTCCGGCGGTCTCGCATGGATCTCTGACCCGGTCGACGGAAGCCGGCACGACACGTACTGCCTGAGTGAATCCGCAGTCCTCCTGACACTTGATCCCGCCAACTGGGTCGGCGATAAGGGATACATCGGCAGCGACATGATCACGCCCATCAGGAAACCCGCCTATCCTAATCTTCTGGACTGGGAGAAAGAATTTAACAAGCAGGTCAACAAGATTCGCTACGTCATCGAGCAGACGATCGCCAATTTCAAGACCTGGCGAATCATGCACACCGACTATCGCAGGCCCGTCGCAACATTTACAACAACCATCTCAGCCGTAATAGCCCTGCACTTCTACGCAGCCAGCTGAATAACCCTCAAGGGCTGCACCATTCCATACCTCAGCGCTATCGCCATTGTCAGAGCCACGCCTCTGGGTCCTCGGCGAGCTCGACCACGCGGCGCGGCAGCTTGCCGACCGCGATGTGTTCCAGCGTCACTGTCTCCAGGATCGCCCGCTCGTTCGCCCGCAGTGCGATCCAGACACGCTGCAGCGGTTCCGCCGCGCCTGAGTAGCCGACATTCTCTGGCCGCGCCCCGCGCACACCCACAAGCGGCCCGTCGACAGCGCGGATGATATCCGCGAGTGCGATGTCAGCCGGCGGACGCGCCAGCCAGAAACCGCCGGAGGCGCCCCGCTGGCTCCGAACGAGGCCTGCGCGCCGCAACTGGGTGAGGATGTTCTCGAGGAATTTGACGGGAATACCCTGGGCCCCCGCAAGGTGCTCGGCCGTGATCGGCGTGCCGTCACCGACAGCGAGTTCGGCTGCGGCGCGGAGAGCATAGTCAGCCCGGGCAGACAGTCGCATGAAGGCATTATCGCTGGGAGCGCGCGGCCGTGCCGCCCAGGGGCAGCTTGCGCGCCCCGTGTCGCGGGGCGAACGCCGCGAGTTGACGCCTCGTAACCAGCTTGGTCACCGTCAGTGCGCACGTCGGCGGCGGAGGCCGTCACGGTGGTTCAGGCCGAGGATCTCGGCGGCCACCTGGCAGTTGACGCGCCCTGCCCCGTAGGTCGCGAGATAGGTGCCGACCTCAGGGCGCCAGATGGGCAATCCCATCTCCACCACGGTCGCGTCCGGGCGTGCGGCGAGGACAGCTTTGATCAGCTTCTTGGCGGCCGGATAGCGATGGGCATCTCGCACCACAACGATGAGTTGCCGGCCGACGGCGCGCTGCAGCGCGGTCCTGATGGTTTCTGCCACGATGGGGCCGCTTTGCTGCGGCAGCGGCACCTGCAGCACGTCTCCATCGGCAAGCCACGGGCCAAGGCCCCACGGCACGGCGCCGACGGCGATGTTGGCACGCGGCTCCAGCTGCATAACGAGAGGTCGCCAGGGCAGCTCGGATGCGCCAGCTGACGCCAACCCGGCCAGAAGGCGTGGCAGCGCAAGCCCCGTGCCGGGCCGCCGCATCCCGGAGAGCTGCGCTGCGCGGCGCGCGGCGAGCAGCCCAACGGCGCCATCAGGGTTCGTCGGGGGCTCACCGGCACGGGCAAGCCATTCGCGCAGCTGTCTTACCCGAGCGGCGGCTTCCTCCAGTCGCTCCGCCCGCAGCCTGCCCCCAGCCACGGCGTCCGCCAAGACCGCGCGCACCGCAAGGTACATCGCCTCATCGTGGTCACGGCCCAGGCACAACAGATCTGCGCCAGCGGCGGTGGCGAGCACGGCACTGGCTGGGATATCACGGCGGTCATCGACACCCCGCACCGCCCGCATGTCAAGGGCGTCGGTCACGATGACGCCGCCGAATCCGAGCCGATCCCGCAGCAGCCCGGTCAGCGCCTCGTGTGACAGGGTCGCCGGCAACTCACCCGTGAGTTCAGGCACGCGTAGATGGCCCGTCATCACCCCTTTGACCTCAGCGGCTACCGCGGCCTGGAACGGCGGCAGATCCCGGCGCCAGACCGCGTCAAGCCCGCCGGGCACCGTCGCCAGCACGTCATGCGTGTCCTCGCGCGTGCTGCCATGACCGGGAAAATGTTTGGCACAGGCTGCGACGCCTGCGTCCTGCAGCCCGGTAACCGCCGCGGCGGCATGCCTGCTGACCAGTTGTGTATCCGCGCCGAATGCGCGCGTGCCGATCACTGGGTTGTCAGCCGCCGTGTTCACATCGACGGACGGCGCAAGATCGACGTTGATTCCGGTCGCGGCCAGGTCGCCGCCGATAGCGTGATACACCCGTCGGGTCAGCGCGGGATCGTCGACCGCGCCTAGCGCCGCATTGCCCGGGTACGGGCTGCCGGTCAGGTGCGCGAGGCGGGTGACGTCGCCGCCCTCCTCGTCGATTGCGATAACGGGCTCGGGCGCCACGCTGCGCAGCCGTTCGGTGAGTTGGGCGAGTTGATCACTTCCCGCGACGTTTCCGCCGAACAGGGTCACGCCCGCGAGCCCGCCGTCGAGTGCGGCGAGCAACCAGGCCGGCGGCGTCGTACCAGAGAACGGCGGGATCAGGATGGCGTCGGCCAGGCGGAGGAGCGACGGGTCGCGGGCCGAGCGGCTTATCCCACGCGGGCTCATGCCGTCACCGTCGGCGGGGCCTGCCCGCTGCGCATCCGCCGCGGGCTCATCCCTTCACCGCCCCTGCGACCAGGCCGCTGCGCATCCGCCGCTGTACCAGCAGGAAGAACAGCATGGGCGGAATGGTGTATGTGATGGACGCTGCCATGATGGAGCCCCATTCGGTTCCGCCTCGCCCGAAGAAGTAGTTCACGTAGATCGGCAAAGTGTATTTTTGCTGGTCAAGACCAAGAAACGTGAGAGCGAAGATGAATTCGTTCCATGCGTAGATGAACGAGAACACACTGGTCGCGACAAGGCCTGGGGCGACGAGGGGGAACAGGATGCGCCAGAAGATCCGCGCCGGTCCTGCGCCATCTATCGCGGCAGCTTCCTCAAGTTCACGCGGCACCGTGGCCACGAAGTTGCGCAGCATCCAAATGGAGATGGGTAGCGCGAAGGCCGTGTAGACGATGATCAGGCCGGTCAGGCTATCGAGCAGGTCCAGCGAGCGAAAGTCGATGAAAAGCGCGATGACCAGCGCCTGTTGGGGCAGCATCTGCACGATCAGCAGCATGATCAGGTACGAGGTGCGGAAGCGGAACCTGAACCGGGCCACCGCCACCGCGGCCAGCAGGGAGATCAGCGAGGCCGCAACAACCGAGGTCACGGTGACCAGCAGGCTGTTCCTGAAGAATGTCCAGTACGAGATGCCAATGACCTTCCCGCTCATGACATTCGCGAAGTTGGCCAGCGTCGGATGTGCGGGAAGCGGATGCGGCGTCAGCGTGAAGATTTCGTGGCGCGGTTTGAAAGCCGTCGACACCATCCAGAAGACGGGCAGCAATGTCACCACGGCGACCAGTACGCCAGCACCGTTTAGCGCGGCGCGGCGCGTCACGTTGGAAACCCGGGGCTGCTTCATGCCGTCGCCCCCTGCCGAACAGAAGCGCGCACATACCCGACGGTGATGATGAGCAGGATTACGGTGAGGATCACAGCGAGTGCCGATCCGATGCCGTACGACGGCGGCAGCTGGAATGCCTTCGCGTATGCGTAGATCCCGAGGTTGTACTCATCCCGGTTGCCCAGTGCGCCCGTGATCAGGTACGCCTGCGTAAACACGCCGAAGTCCCAGATGACTGACAGCAGCAGCAGGACGAGGAAGATCGGCTTGAGCAGCGGATAGGTGATCTTCCAGAACACCCGCCACGGCCCAGCTCCGTCAACCCTTGCGGACTCGTGCAGCTCAGCCGGGATGGTCTTGAGGCCGGCCAGCACGGTGACCGCGACGAAAGGGAAGCCTTGCCAGACGAGGAGCAGGACGAGGATCGTATACGCGGGAAGCGCGGCGGTGGTCCAGTTGAATCCCGCCCAATCGGTGCTTCCCACCAGCCAGTTCGGCAACCTGGCGAGTGCCCAGTCGACCACGCCGCCGTCGGGGTCGAAAAGCCAGAAGAAGATGACACTGGCGGAGACCGCGGGCGTCGCCCAAGCGAGCAATGCGGTGGTGCTCACGAACGCCGCCATCCTGCGCCCCAGGCGGTTGAGCAGCAGCCCGACGAGCGTGCCCGTAACCAGCGTGAGAGACACGACGACGACGGCGAATATCAAGCTGATACGCAACGACAGCCAGAACTCGGGGTCGGCGAGGACCGTGGAATAGTTCCCAGCCCCTACCCACTGGGTCGGCTGCGTGCCCGTCACCTGCGCCAGGCCGTAGTTCTGCAGCGAGAACAGCCCGATCTGGACGGTCGGCCAGACCAGTACCAGCCCGATGGCTGCAGCCGATGGCAGCAGGAGCAGGTACGGCGTGAGCCGGTACCGGCGTATGGTGGCGGCGATCCGGCCAGCCACGCCTGGCCGCCCGGGCGTTCGCCGCGGCGCTCTGCGGCCGGCCCGGGGAACCACGTCCCCGGGCCGGTCCTTAACAGAATCCACCATGACTCGGCGGCTAACCCTACGATCCGGCGTTGAGCACGTCCTGCAGCTTGGCGTTGGCCTTGCTGACCGTAGCCGCAACCGGCGCACCGTTCATGATCTGCTTCATCATGGTCGGGATGATCTGGTCGGTGGCATCAGCGGTCGCCCAGTTCTTGGCGTTGAGTGGCGAGATCTGGGTCCTGGTGGCTGCCTTGGCGAAACCGGACATGAGCGCGTCACTCGAGTAGGCGCCGCCGGTGAGCTGCGAGGTGTACGGCGGGAAGAATCCTTGGGAGTTCGCGAACGACGTTGAGTTTGCCGTGCTGTCCATCACCTTGATGAGCGCCCAGGCGGCCTGGGGGTGTGCGCTTCCCGCCCACACGCCGAGGTCCGATCCGCCCGCAAAGGCAGGTGCCGGGGAGGCCCCGCTTTGGCTGGGGATGGGGAACGAGGCCCATTGCGCCTGGTACTTGCTGCTGGGAAATTCCGCCTTCGCCCACGGACCGTCGATGTACATGTCGAGCTTGCCGAGGGAGAAGTCCTCGTTCGCGCCGCCCGATGTCGCACCAGGGTTGCCCAGCTCGGTCTGACCGACATATTTCGACGGGGACACGTGGTACTTGCGGAACAGGTCGCTGTAGAACTGGATGCCCGCCATGGCCTGCGGACTGGTGAGCTGAGCCACCCACGTGCCGCCCTGCTGAACCGCGACCTGGCCGCCCGCGCCCCAGATGAAGCTCACGATGCCGTTCGTGAAGTTGCTCGGCACGCCAAGACCGTAGCTGCCCGGGTATTTCTTCATCAGGGTCTGCGCGTCGCGTAGAAGCTGCGCCCACGTGGTGGGCGGGGCGGAGATCCCGGCCGCGCCGAACTGGTCCTTGCGATACCAGATCCCTCGCACGCCGCCAAACCATGGCACGGCGAACATCTTGCCGTTCTGCATGTCATTGGCCAGCATGCCCGAGACGATGTCGGACTTGTTCGGCAAGGAGTTGACGTTGCTCGTGATGTTGGCGAGCATGCCCTGGCTCGCCAGGGTGGGTGTGTCCGTGTTTCCCATCTCGGTGACGTCTGGACCGCCCTTGCCGCTTGAAAGCGCGTTCTGCCATTGAGTCGTACGCACCGTCCACGGCACGAACTTCACGGTGACCGCGGTCTTGGCGTATTTCGGGAACTGCTTGTGGAACTGCCCGATTACACCATTCATCCACGTGACCTGCGCTGGGGTAGAGGCACCCATTCGCCAGACGGTGAGGTGCGTCGGCGCTGCGGAGGTGGTGGACGCCTTGCCGCCCGAACCGCAAGCAGCGGCAGCCACTAACACCAGGGGCGCAACCGCCGTCACGGCGGCGGCCTTCATGAGCTTCACCGTTGTGTCTCCCTTCTCCGACCAGGCGGTCCGGCACGCCGCCGAGGACGCAACCAGGCCTGCAACCAGAAATTAACAGGAAAGTTTCCTATAGGATAGTCTCCGTTGCCAGATCGAAACCAACCCGGTGCCGTGCCGCGCGCAGGGACACAAGCCGGAGGTAACGTGCCATTTCGAACGGAAGGGTGCAGCATGCCGCCACGGCCCGGAACACCCCGCCTCCTGCGCGAGCTTAACGACCGCGCCGCGCTTGAACTGCTGCTCAGCGAAGGCCCGTTAACCAGGGCCCGGCTCGGCGAGCACACCGGCCTGTCCAAGGTGACCGCATCTCAGCTGCTGACGCGCCTTCAGGAGCGCGGGCTGGTGCAGGTCGCCGGGGAGCAGGCCGGGGGTCGAGGGCCCAATGCGGCGCTGTACGCGGTTGTACCGTCGAGCGCATACGTGGTCGGCCTGCATGTCGAGTCCGATGTCGTCCGCGCGGGGGTCGCGGACGTCACCGGCCACGTCGTCTCGGAAATCACGGTTGACCCGGGCAATGGCGATAACCCCGTCGAGTTGGTGCGGGGCGCGGTCGCCACGGCGTGCCGCTCGGCCGGTGTCAAGGTCTCCCAGCTACGGGCCTTCGTCATAGGCAGCCCGGGCGTCGTAGATCCGACGACCGGCGACCCCCGGCTTGCCGTGAACCTGCCCGACTGGCACGAAGGCGTGCTCGACGCGTTGCGTGGCGACCTGCGGCGGCCCGTCACCATAGAAAATGACGTCAACCTCGCTGCCATCGCCGAGCGCGCACACGGAGCGGCCGCCGACGTCGCCGATTTCGTGTTTATCTGGCTGGGCGTCGGCCTCGGCCTCGCAACCGTGCTGGGTGGTCGGCTGCATCGTGGGTTCACCGGCGCGGCCGGTGAGATCGGTTACCTCCCAGTCCCTGGTGTCCCGCTGCCGGAGGACCTCCGGAAGCCTTACACAGGTTCGCTGCAGTCACTCGCTGGCGCCGCGGCGGTGCGGGAACTCGCCAGGGAGTGTGGATTCGACGAGCTGTCCGTGTCGGCTGGGGTGCGCGCGGCGGTCGCTGCGTTGGATGCTGGCGACGAGAACGGCCTTGCGTTCGTTGACGAACTGGCCCGCCGGGTGACGCTCGGCCTCGCCGCCGTCTGCGCGGTTCTCGACCCCCAGCTGGTTGTGCTCGGCGGCGGTGTCGGGGAGGCCGGCGGTACACCACTTGCTGAGCGCGTTGCGTCGCGGGTAGCCCGCATCTGCCTCAGCAACCCCAGCGTGGTGCCCGCGGTGGTGACCGACAGCCCGGTGCTCCGCGGTGCGATGCTCACGGCGCTCGACCGCGCGCGCCGGGAGCTTCTCGATTCTGTTGGGAGTGGTTGAAACCCTCATCCCGAACGGCTGCCGCTTCCTGGCGCGTTCATGCGACCGACCTCCCCGCTGCGTGGTGTGCGGGGCAGCGACGTTTCAGCCCCAGGCGCGCGCGCTGGGATTTGTGGTGGTGCCGCCCCAACGCAAGAGGACGCGGACCCGTCGGGCCACTCGGTAGGGCGGAAGGTCCCCTTTGCGCGGCTCAGCTGCTGTCAAGCGCGCAGCCGGAGACCGCGGGGAGTGGGGTGGAACCCGGCGTCTCGCAGAGCCTGCGCCAGTGGCGAGTCGTAGACGCGCCCCCCGTCCGCGCGTTCCACGGTCAGTCGGCCGAGCGCGCCCTCGCGGACCGCATGCGCCAGTGCCGCTGCGGCAGGGCCAAGAGTGTCTGGGTCATCGCTCCAGGACAGCAGGGTGCGACCGCCTCGCTCCACGTAGAGCTCGAGCCGACCATGCGTGAGAACGACAAGTGCGCCCGCCTTGCGGCCGGGTTTATGCGCTGCCGCAGGTTCACCCGGCCGGGCCGGCCACGGCAGCGCGGCACCGTAGGGATTGGCGGGATCGGCAGCGGGCAGAACCAGGACCTGACCGCCGGCCGTGGTTCGGGCGGATGTCCTGGTCCCGGCGGATGACTGGACGCTGACTGGTTCCGCGGGCACGGCAGCGTCCCGCAGGGCGCGCATCCTGTCGACGGCACTGGGCAGCGCGAACTGCGCGGCCCCCAGCCCTTCAACGAAGTAACCCCGCCGGCACCGGCCCGTCTCCTCCATTGCCCGCAGCACGGCATACACGGCAGCGAACCCACCCGGCACACGCTCCGCGGCGACGACGCCCCGGGTCAGCACGCCGTACCTGTCAAGCAGCGTCTGCGCGAGGGCGTGCATCCGCCGGGTGGAATCGGTGTCTCGGGCGGGCAGCAACGACCAGCGTCCGCTCACGGTGGGCGGCCCGGCCCGTGATGGCATGGCGATGCGGCCAAAACCGCGGCGCCTTCCCGCGGTGCGGCCCGGGCGGGCCGCTGCCGACCTGGGCCACGTGGCATGGCCTGCCCCTGATCCGGCTCGGCGGGCGGCCCGCGCCGCGCCGAGCAAGGTGCGCAGGGGCGCCAGCGTGTCGTTGCTGATCAGCCCGGCCCAGACGAGATCCCATATGGCCGAGGCGATCGTTTGGTCGGTCACGTCGGGTGGGGTCGTGCCCGGCGAGGAGGGACCGTGCGCCGAGGCGATCGTTTGGCCGGTGACCCCATGCGGCGCGACACCGGGATCAGAAGCGGTGTCGGCGGCATGCGGGCTGCTCGACACGGTCGTCACTACCCGGTCGGCGAGCGTGCGGAAGAACAGGGCGCCACCCCCGCCGAGCGCGGCGAGAACCGCCTCGTGCGCAGGGGTCATCGTCATTCCGGCCGGTTCCGGCAGCAGGAGGGGTGCCGTGTCGGCGAGGGCCAGAACCAGCCAGCCGTCACCGCCTGGCCGTGTCCCCCCGACGGATCCTGCGCCTGCCCAGACCACCTCGCCTGCCGCGGTCAGTTCGTCAAGCATCGCCGCCGAGTAACCAGGGACCCGTGACGGAAGTACGAGGGTTTCGAGTGCCGACGCGGGCAGCGCCGCGCCTTGCAGTTGATCGACCGCGTCGAGCAGCGCATGTGGCCCTGCGCGCGGGCTGTGGGACGTGCCGTTTCTGCGGGTCTCGCCATTGGCTACCGTGCCCCCGGCCGTCGCGAACCGTTGGTCCACGCCCTGCCAGACGGGAAGCATCCGGGCGAGAACGTCCGGCGGGGATGGTTCGGCCTCCGCACGCAGCCGGGCGAGCGAGCGCCGCCGCAGCAGGCGCAAAACGCCTGCGTCGCACCACTCGCTGCCTCGGCCGCCGGGTCGGAATTCTCCCTCGGCGACCCGCCGCTGCGCGGCAAGCCGCTGCAGTGCGTCGGCCACCACGGCCACCCCGAGCCTGAAGCGGTCGGCCACCTGCGCCGCCGCGAACGGCCCATGGGTCCGCGCGTAGCGCGCGACCACGTCGCCGAGCGGATCCGGTACCGGTTCGGTGAAGGCTTCCGGGATCCCTACCGGCAGCGGCACGCCAAGTGCGTCGCGCAGCCGCCCGGCGTCCTCTATCGCGGCCCAACGCTGCGCTCCGGCGATTCGTATCTCGATCACCCGCCGTGCCGCCGCGAGTGCGCCGAGCCAGCGCTCGGCGGCGATGGGTTCCGCGCACCGATCCGCCACCTCGGCCGTTGACAGTGGGCCGACCTCACGCAGCAGGTCCGCGACGCCTTCCGGCCCGCGGGCCTGCCATCCCGATGCGAGGCGCTGTGCCTCGTGCTCGGTCTCGGCGATCACCTCAGGATCGAGCAACTCGCGCAACTCTGCCCGGCCGAGCAGCTCAGCGAGCAGCACCGAGTCGAGCGTGAGTGCCTGGGCTCGCCGCTCAGCGAGCGGCGAGTCGCCTTCGTACATGAATGCGCCCACATATGCAAGCAGCAGGGAACGTGCGAACGGCGAGGGCGTGGCGGTCTCAGCCTCGGCAATCCGCAGCTTCCGCGCCGCGATGTCACGCATCAGATTGCTCAGGGCAGGCATGTCGAAGACGTCCTGCAGGCACTCACGGACCGTCTCGAGCACGATCGGGAAGGTGGCGTAGTGGCTGGCCACCGCGAGGAGCTGAGCGGCGCGCTGGCGCTGCTGCCAGAGCGGGGTCCGCCGGTCGGGCCGCCTGCGCGGCAGCAGCAGTGCCCTCGCGGCGCACTCACGGAACCTGGAGGCGAATAGTGCGGACCCTCCCACCTCCGCCGTCACGAGCTGCTCAAGCTCGTCCGGATCGAAGATCACGATATCGGCGGACGGTGGCTCGTCCGTGTCAGGGATTCGCAGCACGATCCCATCGTCGGCGTGCAGCGCTTGCACATCCATCTCGCCGTAGCGTTCGCGCAGCCTGGCCGCGATGGCCAGCGCCCACGGCGCATGTACCCGCGCGCCATATGGGCTGTGCAGCACCATCCGCCAGTCGCCTAGCTCGTCCCGGAAGCGCTCCACGACCAGCGTGCGGTCATCAGGCACGCTGCCGGTCGACTGCCGCTGCTCCGCTAGGTAGCTGACGAGGTTGTCGGCTGCGTAGCCGTCCAAGCCGACGTCAGCCACCCGGAGGCGTGACGCAGCGGGCTGCAGCCCGGCGATCTCGCGGCAAAACGCGCCTATGGCCTCGCCAAACTCCGCTGGGCGCCCCGGCGCGTCCCCGTGCCAGAACGGCAGCTTGCCAGGCTGTCCAGGAGCCGGGGAGACCAGCACCCGGTCGGTGGTGATGTCCTCGATCCGCCAGGAGCTCGCGCCAAGCACGAAAACCTCGCCGACCCGTGATTCGTAGACCATCTCCTCGTCTAGTTCGCCCACCCGTGACAACTGGTGGCCCGCAAGGAAAACGCCGAACAACCCGCGGTCGGGGATCGTGCCACCGCTGGTCACGGCCAGCCGCTGCGCGCCCGGCCGGCCAGCCAGCGTGCCGGTCACCCGGTCCCACACCACGCGGGGGCGCAGCTCGGCGAACTCGTCGCTGGGGTAGCGGCCCGCCAGCATGTCCAGCACCGCTTCAAGCACCTGTCTCGTTAGAGTCCTGAACCGCTGCGCGCGGCGGACCAGCCGTTCAAGTGCGTCAACATGCCAGTCGTCCATGGCTGTCATGGCCACGATCTGTTGGGCGAGCACGTCGAGTGGGTTGCGGGGGCTACGAAGTTCCTCGATCTGGCCGGTCCGCATGCGCTGCGCCGCGACCGCGGCCTGAAGCAGGTCGCCTCGGTATTTCGGGAAGATCACGCCGCGGGAAACCTCGCCCACCTGATGCCCGGCCCGGCCGATGCGCTGCAGGCCGCTCGCGACCGACGGCGGCGACTCGACCTGGATGACAAGGTCCACCGCCCCCATGTCGATACCGAGTTCCAGGCTGGATGTGGCGACCACGGCGGGTAGTCGGCCCGCCTTGAGCGCCTCTTCGATCTGGGCGCGCTCCGCCTTGGAGACCGAACCGTGGTGGGCCCTGGCGACGAGTGGCGGTTCGGCGGAAGCCGTCGTGCCATCCTCCTCCCGCTCGCGCTCTGCGGCCCGCTCATGGGCGAGATCGTTGAGCGCATTACAGAGCCGTTCGGAAAGTCGGCGGGAGTTCGCGAACACGATGGTCGAGCGATGCTGATCGATCAGGTCGAGCACGCGTTCTTCGACGTGCGGCCAGATGGACCGGCGGCCACCCGCGGTGTCACCAGCGTCTTGGCCGGGTGGCGTGGCAAGCTCGGTCATGTCCTCGATCGGCACCACGATCTTTAGGTCGAGCCGCTTGTCATGGGGCGGCGCGGCGACCGCGACTGGACGGTCACCGCCAAGGAAGGCGGCAACCTCATCAGCAGGCCGGACCGTCGCGGACAGGCCGATTCGCCGCGCGTGCCCGCCGCGCGAGGCTTCATGCACGTCGGTGTGCCCAGCGCAGCCGTTCGGCATCCTGATGGCGTCCAGCCGTTCCAGGGAGAGCGCGAGGTGTGCCCCGCGCTTGTTGCCCGCGAGCGCGTGCACCTCATCGACAATGACGGTCTGCACGTTGCGCAGTGTGTCCCTGGCCCGCGAGGTGAGCAGCAAGAACAGCGATTCTGGCGTCGTGATCAAGATGTCAGGCGGGCGGCTGGCGAGCCGCCGTCGCTCATCGGCGGCAGTGTCGCCGGAACGCACGGCGACGTTGATGGCTGGCTCGGGGAGGCCGAGGCGTTGTGCCGTATGGCGCAGCCCGGCGAGCGGTGCGCGAAGGTTGCGTTCGATGTCCACCGCGAGCGCCTTGAGTGGCGAGACGTAGAGCACGCGGCAACGCAGAGCCGGGTCATCGGGAGGGGGAGCGGATGCCAAGCGGTCCAGCGCCCACAGGAAGGCCGCGAGTGTCTTCCCCGAACCCGTGGGGGCAATGACCAGAGTGTCCTGCCCGCTGCTTATCGAGTCCCATGCCTGCAGCTGTGCCGGTGTCGGTGCGGCGAAGGCGAGGCTGAACCAGGCACGGGTCGCCTCGGAAAACCGCCAAAGCGGATCGCCAAGCCGCCCCGGGGGCGCACTCCCCGGGTGGCCAGCGGTTGTTCGGGCGGGCATCTCTTTATGCTGCCTCACCCCTCTGACACTTTTGTAGGTACAGAGTCGGTACCGAGTCGCTACCGAGGAGTCATCTAGCGCACACCCACGCGCCGCGCGCCGTTGTCCTAACAAAAACTACACGGTCTAGTGTTGCGTCGCGGAGAGACCGTGTTACACGTTGGAAAGGCGGTCGATAAAGACGCGGTAGCGTCGCAGGGTCTTGCGAAGCTGCTCGGTCTCGGCACTGCCGCCTTCCCACGCGGTGCGCAGGTCGTGCACACGCTCCTGGGCGGCGGCCGTCACGACGCTGACCACCTCGTCGGCAAGGCTCGCCGCACGCGTGACCGAGCCGAGGGGATCATCCACGAAGGTGGCTTGATTCTCCTGCCACCTCGTGTGAATCGCGACCGCATCCGCCAGCAAGGGCGGGTCGTCGACGGCCTGCATGGCCTCGATGGCCTGTATGGCCTGCATGGCCGGCTCAGGCGGCGCGCTGGCAGCGGGTTCCAGGTCAGTGGCTGGTTCTGGTTCTGTGTGCGGGGTGGGTTCGAGGTCCGCGGCCGGTTCTGGTTCCGTGGCTGGTTCTGGTTCTGTGTGCGGGGTGGGTTCGAGGTCCGCGGCCGGTTCTGGTTCCGTGGCTGGTTCTGGTTCTGTGTGCCCGGCGGGCTCCACGTCCGCGGCCGGTTCCGGGGGTGCGATCCCCTCGGCCAGGTCGCGATCGTCCGTGGTGCTTGCGGCTCGCTGACTGTCGGGCTCGCGAAGAATGTCACTCATGAGCCGCTACCTCCTCGGTGCGCCTTGTGATGACCCGGGTTGCTGCGCCTGCGCGTCGGTCACGGCGGCGTCGCGGGTATCGGGTTCTGTCTTTGCGCCGGCGACCAGCCGGTCCTGGTGTGGGGCGCCTTCGGTTTGGCGGCCCTGGTCTGGAGCGCTTTGGTCTGGGCGGTCCTGGTCTGGAGCGCTTTCGGTTTGGCGGCACTGGTCCGCAGCGTCGTGGTCTGGGCGTTGGCCCAGGTCTGTACGGCCTTCGTCAGGGCGGATTCGTGGCCGGTCACCTGCGCCGTCGGTGCCGACACCCGCGAGGTCGTGGAAGACGTCCCTGTAGTCGATCATTGCCTGACGCAGGTCCTCAGTGGAAGCGGAACCCGAGCTGGCACGCACGCTGATGTCGTGCGCTTTCCGGAATTGGCGGAGGGTACGCCCGTGCTCAACGGACAGGTCAGCCAGGATCTGCTCGTAGTCCTCGGTTGGGTAGCCCCGGTCTCTCATGGCCGAAGTGATGATGCCCGTCGCGCCTGCGAGCGCATCCTGCGGCCTTTCAACAAACTCTTCTTGTATGGCCGCCCATTGGGCCTTGTAGCGGGTGCGTTCCTCGGGCGAAAGGAGACGGAGGTTAAGTTCCGCGACGTGCCGTTGGCGCTGGGCGAGTTCTGTCTCCGCCGCACGCCGGTTGCCACGTTCTCTGACCAGCTGGTCGTACTCGGGCCCGAAGCGTTGCCGCAGCCTGCGCCGCCTGCCATCCACCACGATCCATGCTGCCACGGCCGCGATGACGATGACGGCGACCACTATTCCGACGATAATTCCGGTCGACATCACTACCTCCCTGATCGGGGGCCGGAATCGTGCGGCATTTGCCCCCTCATGGTGATGTCAAACCGGACTGCGTCACCTTCGCCCTGATTAGAGGCGCTGCGGCGCCGTCAGCGGCGTCGGCCCGTATACCTGATGCAGGTGGCCTGGATCTGCCCGGCGTCGATCGCCGCCTGCTCGGATGCCGCCGACGTGTCGGCGAGGTCAGCGAAGAAATACGGCCCATAGGCGCACGACAGGCGGTCGAACCGCGCATCCAGCCCGCGCAGGATCTGCTCCCCGGCATGGAGCCGTTCCTCCTCCACGAAGGAGCGGCAGTAAGCATCCCATGACTGACCGGAGGCGAGGTATTCGCTGTGGCGGCGGTGCAGCCAGCCGGGTTCGGCATCGTGCCCTGGAGCGCCGACCCGGGCGAAGCACCACCCGGCGGTTGCCTCGTCGAACAGCTCACTTGCCCATTCGACGACGACGAGAGTTCCCCCTGGCACCAGCGCGGCCGCGATGCGGTCAAGCACCTCGTCCAGATCGGCCACGTGGTGCAGGGAAGTGCAGGCGATAATCGCATCCACGGGCCTCGCCAGCTGGTAATCCTCAAACTGGCAGCGCTGGAAACGCGGCGCATCGGGTGCCTCAGGATCGATGCCCACCGCGTCGTACCCGGTGCCAAGCAGCGCGGGCACAAACCCGCCGAGTGGCCCACAACCGATCTCGAGCGCCGCCGCGGGAGCGGGAGGCAGCGCCGCGTCAACAAACGGCCACGTCTCGGCCAGCCAGCGGTCGTCGGGTGTCACGTGTGACACCTTAAGGGCCGTGAAGCCCCGTGCTGTCACGTTTCGCCGGGGAGGATATGTGCGCCGGTTCGGGGCCGCGCATAATTGACGACGGCGCGTTCCCAGGGGGTGACACGGGGCGGCAGCCGTTCGGGATCTCTATGGTTCGCACGCCCGCGGTGCGGCGACGCTGGCCAGGCTGGGCAACCTCGCGTGTACCGTGGCGGGGTGCGTCTGAGTGAATTCTGGGACCGTATGAACGCTCAGTTCGGCGAGGCCTACGCGCAGAGTCTGGCTAAGGACTACGTATTCGCGAGCCTTGGTGACCGCACGATAATGCGAGCGCTGGCCGAAGGCGAAGACGCGAAGACCGTCTGGCGCGCAGTGTGCGATACGTTTCCAGTCCCCGAACGGCTGCGCTGAGGGGTCCCGCGGCCACCAGGCTTTCTCGTCAGTCATCCGGCTTTGGCGGCCTGGTCCGGTCCGCCATCTCTGCCCAGAATGACCTCAGTGCCTTTCGCGTCATGCCGTGCCACGGTGCCGTCTTCCTGCGCAGCCAGGGGAACCCGCGGCTCAGCAGCGCCTGCTGACGCCGGCAGAAGGCCTCGGTCAGCTCGGCTCGCGGCTGCGCGCCGCTCGGCGGGTACGGGCACAGGTCAAATGGGCAGCTATTCGGGCAACTGCGTTCGCCCGACTCGGCGCGGCCGATGGTCCTTGCGGGCTCAAGTGGTTTTCGGTCCCTGGTGATGCAGGGTGGCAGCAGGCTCCGGTTCGCGCTTTCCAGGCGGCGCTCTAGTTCCTCCGGCAGTTCATCCGGCGAATTCGCTGACCCGGTCTGCTCGGTCAAATTCAGCAGCACAAGGACGTCGGCCACCAGTTGCTGCGCGCCACGGTCGAGCGCGCTCCAGCCAGCCGAAGGCGGAACCCAGAGGTTGTGTCTACGGTATTCCGTAGGCGTGGCCGCCCGCGAGCCGACCTTGCTTATGATGCCGCTCTCGTCGATCCAGATGAACCGTTCCGGGTGCCCACTCTCAAGCGCGAGCACAGCAAGGTCCCCCGCCTCGGCGACGAACGGGTGTATCCGCTGCCCACGGGTTAATCTGTCGTCCGGGTGCAGGTCGCCAGGATCGCATTTGCTGCCTGCTATCGACAGCCAGCGCGCCACCGTTTCCGCTGGCCTGGTGGCACGGCGCCGCTTTAGCTGCTCTCCGCCGTTGTCCGCGCCTTTGGTTTTCACTTCACCGTTCTGCGTGGCGCGGTTTCCGGCCGACTTGACTGCGCCAGGCGCGTCGGGCAGCGCCCACAGGCAGAGGGCGTGGATCAAGGTCAACTGCGTGAACCAGAAACGCGAGTACTTGAGCATCTCCTCCGCGTGCTCGATGAGATAGCCGCGTGCCTCCTCGGAGGTATAAGGGTTTCTCTTTCTTCGGTTCGCCGCGGCCTTGAAGCCTTGGGAAAGCGCGATCTCAAGGGAAATCGGCAGCTTTGCCCGGCCACGTCTCGACCGCTCCGGCTTGAGTTGCCGCAGCCAGTCCTCCAGATACTTCCGCGCGGGCTCGCGATATTTTGCCTTCACGGAGCCAGCCAGCATGGGCGCCAGCCACGCGCGCAGCACCAGCCCTCGCCAGATTTCTGGTCGCTGGCTGCTGTTCCCGCTGTTCCCGCTGCTCCCGCTGGTTCCGCTCCTCCCGCTGTTCCCGCGAACCAGATCTTCGCGCTCACCTGGCTCCGGCGCCGCATCGTTGTTCTCCGCCGCGTCGGCATTGGTGTTGCCCACCGGCTGGTTTCCTGGTCCCGGCATCTCCTCGGTCCCGTTTCTCCTATTCTCGTGCTGCTTTCCTTTCATGTAGGTACGCAAGGTCTTCTCGTGCAAAATTTCTTCAAGCGCCTTGAAGGCCGCGTTACCACCGGACCCGATCTCCTGTGCGACCGCCAGCCTTACCGGGTAGGACTCCTCCAGTTGGCCGATCGCGAAGAACTCCTCGTAGGCCGCCGCGCCCTTTCGCCTCGCCACCTCCCTGGCCGCGTCACCGAAACGCCTCACGACGCCGAGTTTTGCCTCTTCGAGCGTTCTGCGGTCTCCGGTCCTGACGTCTTTCCAGCGCTTGCTCAGGTTCTTTGCGATCAGCCCTTGATTCGACTCGTCCTGCATGCTGTCGATCTCCAGGGCGGCCGCATAAATATCGAAGGCTTTGGCGTCAACGTGGTCGCCTGCCGCGGTCAGGAGCATCTCACGCAGCGTGGCGGTGCGGGGTTTGCTGGTGTCGTTCATCGCTCCCCCCTGCGTTCCCGCTTCGGTGCCGGCTGTCACGCTTGCCGACGCTCGATCTCCCTCGGCGGCCTCCCACAGGTCACGCTTTTCGCGGGAATGCAGCACAAGGGCGATGAGCAGTTCCCGCCCAGGACCCGGATCGTTCAGCGCCTTCGCCAGGCGATTGTCCTCGCCGTCCTCCTGCAGGAACAGCTTGAGTAGCGAAGAGCCGAAGTATGACTGCAAGATGCTGTGCGGGAAACGCACTCGGTTGCCATATGCCTCCACCAGCCCAAGCTGCTCGCCGCGGGTCGCGGCCAGCGAGACCAGCCAGCGGTAACGCCGTGGGCCGTTGTCCTGGCGTTCACTCAAATTGGGCCATAGATGTTGCCTGACCTTGTCCCAGATCTCGGGGTACGCCGGCTGATAATTCACATGAGCTGGGCCACCTGAGCCTGCGCCCGCCTGGGTCTCATCCTTTCCGACATATCCGATCAGGTCCTCGAACTTGACCTCAAGCGTGTCCTTCAGTAAGCCGACGCAGGCCAGGCCAGAAACCACCTTGATCGTTTCATCGCGATCCGTGGTCGACAAGGCCAGGTCGGGGCGAAGGTGGCCCTTGGCAAGTGCCTCGCGCCACGCGTCGAGCAGTCGCCAGCGAAGTGCGGAGCAATCCACCTCGCGGGTATCGAGGCGCACCGGGGACTTGTCCGTGACGTGCTCAAGCAAGCCGTTCTTGTGCAGCTGGCGTGTCATCTGCAGATACAGCGGCGCGTCGGCCACGCTGGCCGTCTCCACGATCCAGTCAATGCGGTGCTCGTCCTGGACGGTCATGTCGAGGCCGACATACTCGAGCGCCGCTTCCTCGCTCAACGGCTCGAGTTCCATAATCGCCGCGGTCGTTGCCTCGAGCGGGTGGTGTGGCCGTGAGGCGATGACCAGCGGGAGCTTTTGCTCGTCCGCTTGCCGGATCGCCTGTCTAATGAGGTTGTCGCGGTCCTTCTCGTTCTCGTCGCCCGCTGGGAACGCTTCTTCGAGCCCGTCGGCGAGCACCACGACCTGACCATGCCTGCGAAGCTGGCGCCACACCTTCTCGGCTTGGCCGTTGGCCATTGTGCCCGGGTCCACTTCCGTGCAGAACCGCTCCCTGGCTACGTCGTTGAAGTTGAGCCTTCTGTCGACGTCACGCAATCGAATGGGCACGGGCACCGCGCGGCGGTCAGCTAGCATTCTGGTTAGCTGGACGAGGACGGCCGTCTTGCCCGTGCCGACACCGCCCACAAGAAGATGTGGGCGCCGCATTTCAGGATCATGAAGCCCTTGCATGATGACGCGGCACAACTCATCGCGGCCGACAACGCTGTTAATGATGGTGCCCGCGGTCGGGACGAGATCCTGCGCCCTGCTCTTCGCCTTCAGCATGATCGGCCGCTTCACCCACCACCTGCGCCAGAGCAGGAATGCGGCGGTCGCGAGGGCCAGCGCGAGGAAGGGGCCGACGAAGCCGGAGAGATTGCCGCAGGCGCCAACCTGGTCGCAGTAGTTCTCAACCCACATCTTGCGCCGGAAGAAGGCGAGGACGGCGAGAGCATAGGCGGCCCACAGAAGGTAGATCACGGCGCCGAGGTAGGCCAGGCTCTCCGCGAGCGCTATCCACCTGGAGCGGTGGCGATGCCACTGCCGCGCTCTGTCGACATTCGGGCTCGCCGCCCTATGGATGCGGTAACGCCGGAGTATGCCGACGATGCCCCTCCATGCCCGCGGTAACGCGCGCGTGATAAGCGCGACTCCCGGTCGTGATTCACGTCCTGGCCGGATCTTTCCGTCCGGTCGCTTGATGACCCGTAGCATGGCGCATGTCCCCCGCGATCTCCTAAGATAACCCGTGATCTCCCAGGATAAGCTGTAGCGTTAGTCTGAACGCCTCGAGGTCCGTGGAGAAGTGACATTGGTCCTTATCTGAATTGCGGATGGTCAATAAACTCAGACGTTGTGGTCAGTCACGTCGGCAACCGGTATCACATAGGGATCAACGAGGTCTTGGGCAAATCGCACGAACTATGACATTTTTAATCAGCAGTTCTCGCGAAACGTCCGCTTGAAGGCCGCGAGCGAAGGCGCGGCTGGGTGGCCTGTGCGGGGCCGGGTGCCTGCGGGGGCGGGTCCCAGCGGGGCGGGTCCCAGCGGGGCGGGGGTGCGTACTTCCTTGCCCGCGCGGCCGCGGTGTCACTTCCTCGCGCGTCGGCGTGTCGCGTCCATGGTCGAACAGC
>WNGB01000080.1_pt1 | contig 115997 bp, 95 predicted proteins | sample 5400681 | NCBI WGS metagenome assembly WNGB01 (sample SAMN13153367, study PRJNA577476) | soil metagenome | isolation source: 115 cm soil or saprolite under grassland replicate 2 | place: USA:California | collected 2016-06-15
TGCGTTTCCGGTCCATGTCCTGCCACAGCGTGGTGACGACGTCACCGCGGCGGCCGAGTGAATTTGCGAGCCGCGACAGATTCTTCAGATCCTCGCGCGTAAGGTCGGCGAACTTTGTTCCTGTGGGCAGATCCGAGGCGAGCGGCGGCAGCGCAACGTCTGCGGCGCTCCCTGCCTGTCCCGCCCGGTCCAGGTCGTCGATGAAGCGGTCCCACATCGCCTGAGGAGTCATATCAGCCATGGCAGCGGTGTGATAATCGCACACCTCGATCTAGAATCCCCAGTCCGCCGCGCATTGTGCCAACGGCCGGGCTGGAGGATTGCCATGCCGACCAGACGCGAGTTCGTCCAGGTGACCGCCGCCGCGACGGCCGCCACCGTCCTTCGCACCCGCGGAGTGCTCGGCGCCAACGATCGGATCAACATCGGCATCATCGGATGCGGCGGCCGCGGGCAGCAGGACTGGCAGCGCTTCCTGAAGCAGCCGGACGTCAATCCTGTCGCCGCGTGCGACGTCTACGAGCCGTTCCTGAAAAAAGCCACGGAAGGGACGCGTGTTGTTCCCTACAAGGACTTCCGCCGGCTTCTCGAGCGCAAGGACGTCGACGCCGTAATCGTGGCGACGCCCGATCACTGGCACGCGTTGATTACGACGCTCGCGTGCGAAGCCGGCAAGGACGTCTACTGCGAGAAGCCTTTGTCGCTCACGATTCATGAGGGACGCGTGATGGCGGATGCGGCGCGCAAGCACGGGCGAGTCGTGCAGACCGGGAGCCAGCAGCGATCGGGTGCGCATTATCAAAAGGCCGTGAAGCTCGTGCAGGACGGCGCCATCGGGCCCGTCCACAAGATCTCGGCCGGGTTCACGCGCAATGTCATCCCCGGATTCGTTGCCCGTGAGTTGAAGAACGGGCTGACGCCGGAGCTCGATTGGGACATGTGGCTCGGACCCGCGCCGTTCGTCGCGTTCAACCCGTACCGCTGCATCTACCATTTCCGCTGGTTCTGGAACTATTCCGGCGGCCAGATGACGAACTTCGGCGCGCACGATCTCGATATCGCGCGCTGGGCGCTGCAGGCCAGGGCCCCCGCCTCCGTTGCTGCGTTTGGCGGACGATATGAAATGAAGGACGGCGGTGAGACGCCGGACGTGCAGGAAGTCATCTACGACTTTCCCGACGCCATGCTTGGCGGCGGCAAAGGCTGCATCGTCAGTTGGACGGGACGCGAGATCGGCACGAGTCCTGGCGAGCCGCTGGTGTTCCACGGGACGAAGGGGACGCTTTCCTTGAGCCGGCGCGGATTCAAGGTCGCTCCGGAAACGTGGAAAGGGGATCCGCCGAGCGACAAGCCCGCAATGGAACCAATGCAGGAGCCCGGCTCCGATATGGATGCGACGCACGTTCGCAACTTCCTGGACTCTGTGAAGAGCCGCAAGACGCCGATCGCCGAGATCGAGGAAGGGCACCGGACCGCTACGATGTGCCACCTCGGAAACATCGCGACGCGCCTGGGGCGAAGTCTACGCTGGGACGCGCAGAAGGAAGAGTTCGTGTCGGACCCCGACGCCAACCGGCGTCTTCACTACGACTATCGCAAGCCGTGGAAGCTGTAACCCGTCGCCGCTTTCTCGGAACGATCGGTGCGGCCGGGGCCGTCGCGGCGGTATCGCCGCACGCTTTTGTCAAAGCCGCGGAGCCAGGGTTCCGCGGAACCTTGTGCTTCTTCTCGAAGCACCTGCCGCGTCTCGACGGCCGCGGGCTTGGCCGCGCGCTCAAGCCGCTCGGATTCGCGGGAGTCGATCTGACCGTCCGGCCAGGCGGTCACATCGATCCGAAACGCGTGGCGCAGGATCTGCCGCCGTACGTCGCGGACATCCGCCGCGAAGGGCTGTCGGTCCCGCTGATCACGACCGAACTCGTTTCCGATGCGGATCCTGCCGCACGTCCGACGCTCGAAACGGCGGCATCACTCGGGATTCCGTTCTTCAAACCCGGGTATTACAAGTACGCGTTTCTTGACGCGAGGAAGGAGGTCGAGGAAGCCACGCGGCAACTTCGCTCCCTCGCGGAACTCTCGGCGCATGCGGGCGTGCACCTCGGCTTCCACAATCATGCCGGTTACATCGGCGGCGGAATCTGGGACATCGCGCCCGCGATCGACACGCTCGATCCGAAGTGGACGGGTTACTACTTCGACGTGCGCCATGCGGTCGTCGAGGGAGGCGACGGCGGATGGCGCAGCGCGTTCAATGTGGTCGCGCCGCGGCTCTCAATGATCGCGCTGAAGGATTTCTTCTGGGAAAGAACCGCCACCGGCTGGCGCCAGAAGAACTGCCCGATGGGCGAGGGCATGGTGCAGTGGAAGGCGTACTTCGCGCTCCTGGCCAGGGCGCAGTTCCACGGTCCGATTTCTCTTCACCTCGAGTACGACATCCCGGGAGCGACGCCTGAAGAGCGCGAGGAGAAGACGCTCGCCGCAGCCGCTCGGGATCTCGCATTTGTGAAGGCGCGCATCGCGGAAGCGTACGGCGCCAGCGCCGCTCTCCCGGCTGCCCTGCCCGCCGCGATCATGGTGCCGCGAGCGACCGACATCCACATCGACGAAGTCCACCATGCCTACGAGGACTACGTGTATCGCGCGCCGTACAAGTTCGGCGGACGCGTTGTCGATCGCGTGACGCTCCTCAACGTCCGCTGCCGCGTCACGACCGGCGCCGGCAAGACCGCGTGGGGTTTCGGATCGATGACGATGGGGAACATGTGGGCGTTCCCGTCGAAGACGATGTCGTACGACACGACGCTGGATGCGATGAAGGGGCTCGCGGCGCGGATCGAGCAGATCACAGCCGATTGCCGTGAGACCGGCCATCCGATCGATCTGAATCATGTTCTCGAGCCGGAGTATTTGAAAGCGGCACGCGACGTGTCGGCATCGCGCAAGCTCGACGAATCCATCCCCAAGTTGTGCACGCTCGTCGTGGCCAGCGCGTTCGATGCCGCAGTTCACGACGCGTTCGGGAAAGTGCACGGGCGAAACGTGTACGCGACCTACGGCGCCGATCTGCTGCCGCGGGATCTTTCCGCGTACCTCGGGAAGGAGTTCCGCGGCGAACGTCTCGACGCCGCGCTGCTCGCATCCGCTCAGCCGCGCATTCCGCTGTTCCACAGCGTCGGAGGTCTCGATCCGCTCGAGTCGAAGGACGTTCAAAAGCCGGTCGGCGACGGTCTGCCTGAAACGCTGCCCGAGTGGATTGCCTACAACGGTCTCGTCCGTATCAAGATCAAATTGAGCGGAGAGGACCTCGCATCGGACACGAACAGGATCCTCGCGATCGATCGCGTCACGACGGGCGTGCAGGCAGAGCGCGGCGTCAAGGACTGGTCGTACTGCCTCGACTTCAACGAGCGGTGCCCGAACGTGGACTACGTACTGGAATGCCTCCGGCGCGTGCGCGCCGCATCACCCGCGGGGTTCGACCGCATTCTGTATGTGGAGCAGCCGACGGCGCGCGACCTGCGTGCCAATCGGCAGAATGTGATGCACGACGCGTCAAAGCTTCGCCCCGTCGTCATCGACGAATCGCTGACGGATCTCGAAAGCCTGCTGCTGGCGCGCGAGATGGGATATACGGGCGTCGCGCTGAAGGCGTGCAAGGGGCAGAGCCAGGCGATGCTCATGGCCGCGGCGGCAAAAAAGTACCGCATGTTCACGTGCGTGCAGGACCTGACGTGTCCGGGCGCCTCGCTGATTCACTCCGTCGGCATCTCCGCCCATGTTCCTGGCGTGGCGGGCATCGAAGCCAACGCGCGGCAGTACGTGCCCGCCGCGAACGAACCATGGGCGTCGCGGTTTCCCGGTATTTTTCAGGTGCGGGACGGCTACATGCGGACCGGCGAGATCAACGGGCCGGGTCTCGGAATTCCGGACTCCGTTCTGCGCTCCGCGTGATCCGCCCGTACAGTCGATCCGGTGCCGTCCAGCTGAGCACGCCGTGCACTGAACCGACGTTCTCCCTCAGGCCAGCGGCCCCCTGAGCGCCGCCTGCGCGGCGAAGTAGCCGCACATGCCGTGCACGCCGACGCCGGGCGGCGTCGCCGCCGAACACAAGTAAATGTCTGGCGCGGGCGTTCCATACAACCGCCATGACGGCCGCAGGAACAACTGCGGCCAATCCATCACGCCCATACCGATATCGCCACCCACCAGGTTCGGATTGCGCCACTCGAGATCGGCCGGCGTGCTGATGTGCCTGGCGACGACGCGATCGCGAAAGCCCGGCGCGAATCGTTCGACTTGGGCTTCGATACGGGGCAGCATGTCCGCCGTGGACCCGTGCGGCACGTGGCAATACGCCCACGCCGTGTGCTTGCCTGCGGGCGCCCGCGAGGGATCGAACAGGCTCGGCTGCGCGAGCAGGACGAACGGATGTTGGCTCACGCGGCCTTCCCACGCATCGCGTTCCGAGGCGCCGATCTCCGCAAGCGTTCCGCCGACGTGAACGGTGGCGGCTGACGCGACGCGGTTGTCCTTCCATGGAATCGGGCCGTCGAGCGCCCAGTCGACTTTGAAGACGCCCATCCCGTAGCGGTACCGCTCGAGCCGCGCGCGGAAGCGCGGCGGGAAACGATGTCCGGCTATGCGGAGGAGCGGCCGCGGCGAGAGATCGCACAACACCGCACGCGCCGGCGGCAGGTTGTCGACGTTTTCGATACGTCTGCCCGTGACGATCTCGCCGCCCAGCGATCGCAGCAACGCCGCGAGCGCGTCCGACAGGCGTTGTGCGCCGCCGCGCGGAAAAGGCCATCCGCCCATGTGCGCAAGAGCGAAGAAGATGAGCGCTATCGCGCCAGTGGGGAAGCGATCGAGCGGTGCCATCGCGTGCGCCGCCAGCCCGGCGAGCAACGCGCGCGCTGGCTCATCGCGAAACATCCGTGTGGCGATCGCGGTCGCCGGCCGGATCGCGCGCAGACCGAATCGCGCAGCGGCCACGGGGTGCCGCGGCAACCGCGGCGGTCCGAGCACAATGCGCTCGAGACGAGGCCAGTTCCTGACAACGGGCCCGACCATGGCGCGATACGCTGTGCCATCGCGCCCGAGTTCCGCCACCGTCTGCTGGAGCGACCGCCATGCGATCGGCGCCGGTCCATCGTCCAGCGGATGCGCCACCTGCGCCGCCGGCGTCACCCACTCGAGTCCAAATTTGCCCAGGGGGAGCGTCCGCCAGAACGGGGAGCTCACCGCGAAAGGATGCACGGCCGAGCAGATGTCGTGAACGAATCCAGGCAGCGTCAGCTCGTCGGACGCGGAGCCCCCGCCGATCCGTCCCAGCGCTTCGAACACGACGACCGACCGTCCCGCTTGCGCCAGGGCGATTGCCGCGGACAGCCCGTTGGGGCCCGCGCCGACGACGATGGCATCAGGAGAAGCGGCCATGCGATTGCTATTCCCTCGTTGCTATGGTGCAGGAGCTGCCGGGCTACTGGTATTCCCGCTGGCTATTCGAGCGCGGGCTCGCCTTCATCTATCTGGTGGGTTTCCTCGTCGCCGTCCACCAGTTCCTTCCTCTCCTAGGCGAGCGCGGGCTCCTGCCCGCCGCCCGTTTTGTCCGCGAAGTGCCGTTCCGGGCGTCTCCCAGCATTTTCTATTGGTTCCCGACGGACCGCGCGTTCCAAATCGGCGCGTGGACAGGAGTCGCGCTGTCGCTCGTGGCGCTGTCGAGCGCCGCGCCGCGCGTCGGCGCGCTTGCGGCGGCGGCCGTCTGGGCCGCTCTTTACGTGCTCTACCTCTCGTTCATCAACGTCGGCCAGACCTTCTACGCCTTCGGCTGGGAGTCGCTCCTCGTCGAACTCGGGTTCTTCACGATTTTTGCCGGCGCGAGCACGAGCGCGCCGCACGCGTGGCTGAACTGGATCTACCGCTGGACGCTGTTCAGGCTGATGTTTGGCGCGGGTCTCATCAAGCTGCGCGGGGACGCCTGCTGGCGCAACCTCAGCTGCTTGGACGTGTTCTTCGAGACGCAGCCCATGCCAAACCCGGTGAGCTGGTACATTCACTACCTCCCGAAGCCGGTGCTGCACGGCGGCGTCGCCTTCAATCACTTCGTGGAGCTGGTCGTACCGTTCGGGTACTTTCTTCCGCAGCCATACGCAGGGATTGCGGGCATTTTCACGATCGTCTTCCAGGTGATTCTCATCATCGGCGGAAACCTGTCATGGCTGAACTGGCTGACGCTCATCCTGGCATTCACGACGCTCGACGATCGGTTCCTGTCATGGCTGCCCGTCACGCCGCCGCCGCTGCAGCCAATCGCAGCGCCGCAGCGCGTTCTCACGATGGGGCTGGCGGCGGTCGTCGCGCTGCTGAGCATTGCGCCAACCCTCAATATGCTCTCGCCCGGGCAGGTGATGAACACGTCCTTCAATCCGCTGCAGATCGTGAATACGTACGGCGCATTCGGCAGCGTCACGACGGAGCGCTACGAAATCATCGTCGAAGGCACCGACGCCGAGAACGTGACGGGCGGCACGCAATGGCGGGAGTACGAGTTCAAGGCGAAGCCCGGAGATCCGGCGCGCCGCCCGCCGCAATACGCTCCCTACCACCTGCGCCTAGACTGGCTGATGTGGTTCGCTGCGATGTCCACGCCCGACGACTATCCATGGTTCCCGAAGCTGCTCGTGAAGTTTCTCGAAGGTGACCGGGGGGTCCTCAGCTTAATCCGATCGAATCCCTTCCCGGATCGCCCGCCCCGCTGGATCCGCGCGCAGCTCTACTTCTATCGATTTACTTCCGCCGAAGAGCGCCGGCGTACGGGCCGCTGGTGGAATCGGCGTCTCGTCGGTCCGTACTTTCCGGCGGTCCGCTTGAACCGCTGAACCAGCAACCGGAGCTCAGGGCTCGGGTTGCAGTTGCCGTACGGGGCGCACCTCGACGCTGCCTTCACGCGCAGGCGGGATTTGCGATGCGATCTGTATCGCTTCGTTGAAATCTCTCGCATCGACCAGGTAGAAGCCTGCGAGCTGCTCCTTCGTTTCGGCAAAGGGTCCATCGGTGATCGTCGTTGCCCCGTTGCGAACGCGGATGGTGGCCGCGCCTGCGACAGGCTCGAGCGCTTCCGCGGCGAGCAGTCGGCCGCTCTTACGAAGCCTGTCCCCGCAGTCCGCGCACTCACGATCGGGCACGGCGTGCAGCTTCTCTCGCTCGAGATAAACGAGACACAAGTACTTCATGGTCCTCCCAGTTCCGCGAGCCGCCGCTGGAGGAAACGCCGCTCGGGCTCCTGCCGCGCGAGCTCGAGCGCGCGTTTGTAGGATCGGCGCGCGTCTTCCTTCCGCCCAAGCCGGCGGCAGAAGTCCGCGCGCGCCGCGTGTGCCAGCCGATAATCTTTCAACTCGCCCGCGTCGAGAATCGCCTCGATCAGCGCGAGCCCCGCGGCCGGCCCGTCCCTCATCGCGACCGCTACGGCGCGGTTCAGCGCGACGACCGGCGAGGGATCGATCCGCATCAAGGCGTCATACAGTCCGACGATCTGGGCCCAGTCTGTCGATGCCGCGGTTGGCGCTTCCGCATGCAGCGCCGCGATCGCCGACTGGATCGTGTACGGGCCGGCGCGACGTGACGAGAGCGCAACCTGCACCAGCCGCACGCCCTCCGCAATCTGTTCGCGATTCCATAACGATCGATCCTGCTCGTCGAGCAGGATTAGATCGCCGGACGCCGACGTTCTCGCCGTGCGACGCGATTCGTGCAGCAGCATCAGCGCGAGCAGCGCCCGGGCTTCAGGCTCCGGAAGCAGATCGACGAGCAGCCGTCCGAGCCGGATAGCCTCGGCGGAGAGATCGCTGCGCGTCAGCGTCGTCCCGGAACTGGCGGAATATCCCTCATTGAAAACGAGATAAATGACCCGCAGAACCGCATCAAGCCGATCCGGCAGCTCCGCGGCGGATGGTACCTGATACGGGATACGCGCATCGCGGATCTTTGCTTTCGCGCGTACGATGCGCTGGGCGAGTGTCGGTGGCGCCGTGAGAAATGCCTGCGCAATCTCCTCGGTCGTCAGACCGCAGACCTCTCGCAACGTCAGCGCGACTTGCGCATCCTGCGCCAGCGCGGGATGGCAGCAGGTGAAGATCAGGCGCAGACGGTCATCTTCGACGCTCTCATCGTCTGTCCAGGCCACCGGATCGACAACGCCGAGAGCCGCCGCATCGCCGACATCGTCGAGCGGACGGAACCGCGCGCCGCGGCGCATGCTGTCGATCGCCTTGAAGCGTCCCGTCGATACGAGCCATGCGCGCGGATTGGAAGGCATGCCGTCGCGCGGCCACTGCTCGAGCGCCGCCCTGAATGCCTCGTGCATCGCCTCCTCCGCGAGATCGAAGTCACCGAGCAGTCGAATCAGCGTCGCGAGAACGCGCCGCGACTCGGCAACGTACAAGGCATCGAGCGTCTGTTCGATCGGACCGGTCGCCCCCACGGCGACCGATCACATCACCAATCCGGCCGCGACCGCAAGGCTAGGCGGCCTGTTCGGTGTTCACTGCTCACTTCCTGCGGGCCGCGTCATTGCGCAGCCGTGCTTCCTGCTCGCGCAGTTCCGGCGTGAACTCGGCGCCAAAATCTTCCGCTTCGAAAATCTGCCGGATCTCGATCTCGGACTCCCCGGCATGCGGGTTCGGGCACCGCTTCGCCCACTCGACGGCCTCGTCCATCGACGCGACTTTCCAGATCCAGAAGCCGGCGATCAGCTCCTTGGTCTCCGCGAACGGGCCATCGAACACCGTCCGATTCGTGCCCGAGTACTTGATGCGCTTTCCTTTCGAGGTCGGATGCAGCCCTTCTCCGGCGAGCAGCACGCCCGCCTTGCCGAGCTCCTCATTGAAACGCCCCATTTCAGTGAGGATCTTTTTGTCCGGAAGGACCCCTGCCTCCGATTCCTTGCTCGCCTTTACGATCGTCATCACACGCATTTGATGTCTCCTTCTGACATGTTGTCGATCCAGGACCGTCCGGATCGACAATGGGGCATGAATACATCCGCTGCGACCCGCTGGGCTGCTTTAGCCCCTTACTTGAAGAGCCTGCTCCGCATCGTCGCCGCCTTCACGTTCATGCAGGAGGGCACGATGAAATGGTTCGGATGGCCGATGGCGATGCCGGGCGGCACGCCAGCGCTTATGTCCCAGGTTGGTGTCGCAGGCCTGCTCGAGATAATCGGCGGGGGCTTGCTGCTCGTTGGCCTGTTCACGCGGCCCGTCGCGTTCCTGCTTTCAGGGGAAATGGCGGTCGCGTACTTCCAGGCCCACGCACCTCATGGGCTGTGGCCCATCGTGAACCAGGGCCTGCCCGCCGTCCTTTATTGTTTCATCTGGTTATTCTTATCCGCCGCCGGCGCCGGACCCTGGAGCCTGGACGCGCTGCGCCGCAGAGGCTGAACGGTTATGAACCTGATTGCCGACCTTCGATTTGCTCTGCGCTCCCTCGCCCGTGCGCGAGGTCTGACGCTCACCGTCGTGATCACGCTCGCGCTTGGCATCGGCGCCAACGCCGCCATCTTCAGCGTTGTGCGTGGAGTGCTGCTGCGGCCGCTCGCCAACCGCGACGAGGACCGCTTGATCTACATCCGACAGAGCGCCAAAGGCATTGGCGCGGAGAACGCGAATTTCTCCGTGCCGGAGATCCGCGATCTCCGCTCCCGAGCGACCACGTTGTCGCAGTTCGGCGACTTCTCGGTGATCGAATTCACAATGATCGGTCTCGGCGATCCGCGCGTGGTCCGCGCAGGTGTAGTCGGCGGATCCTATTTCGACGTGATGGGTCTTCACCCGATTGTGGGCCGTCTGCTTGACGCGACCGACGACGGCCCGAAGGCGGCAGGAGCCGCCGTGCTGACGCATCGCTTCTGGACATCGGCACTCGGCAGCGACCGATCGGTCATCGGGAAGACGATCCGGCTCGGCGATCGGTCCGCGACGATCGTCGGCGTCCTTGAACCGTCCGTACCGTACCCATCGGCGACGGAGATCATCGCGAACGTCGTCACGAGCCCGCACCATCTGTCCGCGACGATGGTAGAAGGTCGCGTGCACCGGATGACAGAGCTGTTCGCGCGTCTTGCGCCGGGAGCGAATCTCGACGCGGCGCGCGCCGAGCTGCGCACGATTCACACCGCAATGGTGCAGGACCACCCCGAGTCGTATCCGAAAAACGCCGACTTCCGCATCGACGCCGTCGGCCTGCGCGACCAGGTGACATCGTCCGCCCGGACGGTGTTGCTCGTCCTGCTCGCGGCGTCCGCGCTCGTGTTCGTGATCGCGTGTTCGAACGTGGCGAACCTGATCCTCGCGCGATCGGTGCGCCGGCAGGGAGAACTCGCGATTCGCGCGGCGCTCGGCGCGAGCGGCTGGGCGCTGCGCCGCACGCTCCTCGCTGAAAGCCTGCTGCTCTGCGGCGCTGGAGCGCTCCTCGGAATCGCGCTCGCGCGGCCAATGGTCGCCATCCTTGCGCGATACGCGGCGCGGTTCTCCGTCCGCGCGCTCGACCTGACGGTTGATGCGAGCCTGCTGTGGGTCGGCGTCAGCCTCGCGCTGGCTGCCGCGATCCTCCTGGCGTTCGTGCCACGTCTGCCCGCTGCAGAAGCATCGGGCAGCCTCGGGCTCTCGAGCGGCAGTGTCCGCATCACCTCGGGCACGAACCGTCGGCTGCGCGCGTTTGCCGTCATTCAGATCGCGGCGTCATTTGTCCTGCTCGCGGGCGCGGGGATGCTGCTCACCACACTGCTGGCGCTCCAACGTACGCAGACTGGCTTCGACACACGCCACGTTCTTGCGTTGAACGTGCCCGTCATCTCGTTCGAGCGCGCCCCGTACGAAGCCGCACGGCTTTACAAAGAAGCCCTGCGCCGCATCGGACAACTGCCAGGCGTGGAGCGCGCCGCGATCGGGACGCTCGTCCCGTGGAGAGACGCTGGAGGGTTCGGGCCTGGATTCCAGTTCTCCGTCGAAGGCTACGCAAAGGGCAACGGAGAGGAGGATCCACGCGCGAGGTTCCGAACCATCTCGCCCGGCTTCTTCTCTTCTCTCGGCGTACCCCTCATTGCCGGGCGCGACTTCAATGATAGCGATCGACGCGATGCCGATCGGGTGGTCATCGTGAGCCAGAGCCTGGCGCAGCGGATGTTCCCAAACCAGGACGCGCTGAACAGGCGGCTCATGTGGACGGATCCCGTGATGAAGTTCATCTCGGTGAGCACCGAGGGACGGCGGATCGTCGGCATCGCAGCGGATATCGACGACGAGAACATCGTCCCGGGGCCTGCGCTGACCGTCTATCATCCGTTCGAGCAGGAGATTGGCGGCGGACGGCTGTTCGTCCACGCCAGCACCGATCCGTACGCGCTCGTCACGCCGATCACGCGAATCATTCGCGAGCTGTCGGCGGATCAGCCGGTGGAGCAGCCCGCGACGCTGGAAGACATCAGGGCCGAGGTGCTCGCGCCGGATCGTCTGAACGCACTCGTGTTTGGCGGTTTCGCCGGCGTGGCGCTGATCATTGCGGTCGTCGGCGTCGCGGGGGTACTCGCATTCTCGGTCAGCGCGCGAACGCGTGAGTTCGGCATCCGGCTCGCCATCGGATCCGCGCCGCGGCATCTGCTGACTCGCGTTCTTGGCGAAGGGACGGCGATCGCCGCGCTCGGGATCGTCGCCGGAGCGATTGGCGGGGTCCTGCTCGCAAAGGTTGTCGCCAGCTACATCCAGGACGTCCGCACGCCCGGCGCGCTCGTCATCGCGGCAGCAGCCGCGATCCTCGTCGCCGCGGCTGTCGGCGCATCGCTGATGCCAGCCGCGCGCGCCTCTCGCGTGGACGTGATCCAGGCGTTGCGATCGGAATAAGCGGCGTTCCGCCACAAGACGGATGATGATCGCGGCAATGCACGGAATTGGAGCGTGACATGCGGGGAATTCGCGCGACATTCTGTGCCGGCGCATTGCTGTGTGTCAGTCTGGGATCGCCGGCGGCGCACACGTCATCGCAATCGAACCTGCCCGCACATCCGCGCCTGCTCTTCACGGCATCCGACTTACCCGCGATCCGTCAACGCGCGACGGTGCCGATTCTCCAGCCGGTCGCGCGACGACTGATCGAGCGCGCCGACCGCCACCTGCACGCACCGCCACTCGTGCCGTCGATCACCAAGCGTGGAGAGCCCGATCCTCCTGGCGAGCAGAAGGGACTGGCATGCGCACGCGCGCTGCAGGGGCGCGTGCTCACGCTGGCGATGGCGTTCACGCTCACCGGTGACCGGAAGTATCGCGATGCCGCGGTCGCGGAGCTGCGGCACGCGATCGACGATTGGCGGATCTGGGTGGACACGGCCCACGCTCCGCCGTTCGATCTCATGAACGGCGAACTGTGTCTCACGTTCGGCCTCGCGTACGACTGGCTTTACAACGACCTCACGCCCGACGAGCGCCGCGAGCTCAGGACCGGTGTGGAACGGCGCGGACTCAAGGCATATGTGGACGCGGTCACCAGCGGCCGCCCGACGACGTTTTATGCGGCGAAGCACAACTGGAATCCCGTCTGTAACGGCGGCGCTGCGGTGCTCGCGCTGGCGCTGGAAGGCGAAAGCGACCTGTCCACGCGGGTGCTGGAGCTCGCGGTGCCCGCGATGGATCACTATTGGAACCATCTGGCGGACGACGGTGGATGGGACGAGGGGACCGGGTACTGGACCTACGGTCACCGCTACGCGTTCATGGCCGCGGACGCGTTGCGGAGATCCGGACGGCGCGGAGGAGCGGAGCGGTTTGCGCTGCCCGGCGCCCGTGCAACGGGATACTTTCCAATCGTCTTCAATCCCGGGAAGACGCTGACAGCGGGTTTCGGCGATTCGAACAGCCGCGTGAGCGATCCGCTGCTGTACTTGCTCGGCCGCGAGTATCGCAATCCGGATTTCATCTGGTTTCAGGATCGCGCGCGCGTCTCTGCGATCGATCGCGACGGATGGCCCGAGGAAGCGCTGACGCTTCTCTGGCGTCCGGCGGGAGAGCCGTGGCTGCCGGAGAACCGCGCGGGATTTGCTCCATCGATCGCGCCGACGACGGTATTCCCATCGATCGGGTGGGCGATGATGACGCCCGCGCAGCCCGATCCACCGTTCTTTCTCGCGCTGAAGAACGGCTCGCTCGCGGCGAACCACACGCATCTGGATCTGAACCACGTCAACGTCGGCGTCGGCAATGCGATGCTGCTCGCGGAGCTTGGCAGCCGGCCGTACCCCGCCGACTATTTCGGCGCGAACCGTTACAACTACTACGAGCTGACCACTGCCGGACACAACACCGTGCTGATCGGCGGGCGCGGTCAGGTGCGTGGCAAGGCGGGCACTCTGATTGGGCCGACACGTGGACCGCGATTCGAAGAAATAGTCGGTGTTGCCGACAACGCCTACGAGCAGCCGGCGACACGCGCGCGGCGCCACGTCGTGTTCGTCGATCGGCGTTACTGGGTGCTGCTGGACGAGATCCAGACGCCGCAGCCGGAACAGCTCGAGCTGCGCTTTCATACGTCCGCCGCGGTGCAGGAGCTCGGGCCCGGACGCTGGCGCTACCAGGATGGAGACAACGCGCTCGAGCTCGCGTCGCCGCAGGAACTTACTTCGAGCATCGAGACGCCAAGCGGATGGATCAGGCCCTTCCGCGTACTCAGCCTGAAGACGCGCGACGCGTTGCGCGATCACGCGATCGTGACGGTGCTTCAGCCTCAGGCCGCCGGGTCGGCGGCGCCTTCAGTTGTCAGCGTGAAACGATCGGGAAACGATCTCCTCGTGACGGTCGGCCGCGATCGCGCCACGTTTCGTCTCGAACCAGATGGCTGGCACATGCGCAGCGCGGAGTTCTAGAATTCCCCGCGCGACACCTTTCCCGCTTCGACCGTGACCGCGACGCGGCGCTGGCCGCCGCGCATCGGCGCCGACACGCGGTAGCGTCCCGGTTTCAACCTGGCGCCAAAGTAGCCGTTCGCATCGGTGCGTGCGCTCGTTGCGCGCGAGAACGGCCAGAAACTCCTGCGCTTCATGGTAACCACGACGCCGTCGTTGTCGCCGGCCTGGGTGGCCGGCAGCACACCCGCGATCCAGCCGCGCTCAGGGTGTTCAATCCACGGCATGACAGGTCCCGCATCAGGCGCGGCGAAAGGACCCGGTGTCCCGCCAGTTCCATCCGCGAGAAATGCGAAACGATCGACGCCGGCGGGCGCCGGTGCTGTCGTCGCAGCGGCATAGGAGTATAAAGAGACGCCTACTACACGGTTCCCATCGTCTGCGGTGCGCGCGCGCGCGACCTGTGCGAGCGTATTAATGGGCGTGTTTCGGTATGTGCCGATGCCCACGGCGAGGTATCGCCCGTGCGCATGCCGCTTCTCCCACGCAATCCAGCCGTTGAACCAGCCGCGCACGCGATCGTCCGTCTCGCCCGCATAGTTCATCGGCACCCCGAGATCCAGCCATCCGTCTTTCAGCCACTGATTCCAGTTCTGGAAGATGCGCTGCATCGGCGCGACCTCTGAGAAATCCTTCTCTGACGTTGGCGGCCGGCCCCATGGGATCAGCGCCGCGCTGATGACGATGCGCGGATTGATCGCGCGCGCTTCGATCGAGACGCGCCGTACCAGGTTCGTCACCTGTTCCCGCCGCCACGCCATCCACGCCTCGTCGCCCGGCGCAGGTGTGTCGGTGCGATGCGCTGCGCGCTGAAAGCGCGCGAGGTTGACGGCGTTGTAACCGACGGTCGCGCCGCGCGGCAGCTGTCCGGCAGTCTCAGGGTAGCGGACGTAGTCGAAATGAATCCCGTCCACAGCGTAGTTACGGACGATATTCAGGTAAATCTGCGCCAGGTATTCGGCCGCGGCGGGATGGCCGGGATCGAGGAAATAGCCGACCGGAAACTTCTGGCTACCGTCCGGAGCGGCGGTGAGCCAGTTGGCGTCGCCCGGCGCGGTCGGACCGTGCTGGTTGAAGACGTGACGCGGATCCTTTGGCGCAGCCTCGTCGCGCCAGACCGGCATCGCGTTCACCCACGCGTGGACCTTGATGCCCTCGCGATGCGCCGCGTCGACGACGTAAGCGAGCGCGTCGAACGCCGGGTCGTACGCGGGATCGTCGAGCGGCGGTTCGACACCTTTCGTATAGAGCGCATCCCCGCGTCGCCGGACCTGCACGAACAGGGCGTTGAGGTTCGCGCGCTTCGCTGCGGCGACGAGATCGTCTGCCTCCCGCGCGGAGCGGATGCCCTCGTGGAACGCATCCACCCACAGCGCGCGCAGCTCCTGCGCGTCAGCCGGGCCCGTACACGCGAGCAGAAGCACGAACAGGAGCGCCACCCGGGCAGGTCCTCGCATGCGCTCAGTCTAAACGCTTGCGCGGATGTTTACACATAATGTATAAAATGACGTATGCCATCGGAAGATTACCGGGCGGCGCTGGCATCGGCGATCAAGGAATACGAAACGCTCGGCGAGCAGCGGCGAGACATAGACACGCGGCTCGCCCAGCTCGCGCAGACGATCGGAACGTTGTCACGACTTCTCGGGCTGACACCGACGGTGCCGCCGAGCATCACCGACGCGGTCAGGCTCGCGATGCGCACCGGCGTGCCGATGACACCACTCGACGTCCGCGAGCGGCTGCTTTCGATCGGCATGGACCTTTCAATCTATTCGAACGATCTCGCGGTGATCCACACGGTGCTCAAGCGGCTGAACGAGGCCGGGGAGATCCGGGTGCTGCCGAAACCGGGAGGAAAGAACGCGTACCTCTGGGCTGCGCCGCCAAGGGTTATCGCCATCGGCCCCGAGATCGCGGAATTCATCCGCGGCATGCCCGCCGGCAAGGCGAAGAGGAGGAAGTGATGGATCTCGCACTGCGGCGGCGCTTCTTTGCCGAAGAGATCGAGGCGGTCGCAAAACTCCGGTCGGCCGCGCTCGTCGATGCGTTTGCCAGCGTACCGCGCGATCGTTTCCTGCCGCCGGGGCCCTGGACGGTGCTCGCAGAGACGGACTTCGGCGCCGGGTCGGTGAAAACCCGCCTGACGCCGGACGCGGATCCCGCCCGCGTGCACCACAACATCGCGGTGGCGATCGACCCCGGGCGGCAGTTGTTCAACGGGCAGCCCGCAACGATCGGCGCGTGGATCGACGCGCTCGATCTCACGCCGGGCGGGCGTGCACTGCACGTCGGATGCGGCACCGGTTACTACACAGCATTGATGGCGCACTGCGTCGGTCCTTCGGGGCGCGTGATCGCCTTCGAGGCCGACGCTGCCCTCGCCGATGCTGCGCGCGCGAACCTCGCGTCGACGCCGTGGGTCGAAATCCATCAGACTGCCGCCGCGGATTCGTCCGGCGAAACATTCGATGCGATCCTCGTGAACGCGGGCGTCACACATCCGCTGCCCGCGTGGCTCGACTCGCTGTCGGTCGGGGGACGGATGATGCTGCCGCTAACGTCCACGATGGTTCCCATGGGCAATATCGGCAAGGGCCTTGTGATGATCGTAACTCGCGAGACGGACACCGACTTCACCGCTCGCGTTTCAGGCGTGGTCGCGATTTACTCGGCGGTCGGAATTCGTGACGACAGTCTCAACGAACGTGTCGGGAAAGCGATGATGGCGGGACCCCAGAAATGGATGGCGGTCTCGCGCCTGCGCCGCGACGCGCACGAACCGGGCGACGCGTGCTGGCTCCACGCCGAGGGATTCTGCTTCACAGTGGGCGCGTGACCGAAGACGGCTGGGACCCGACTCCGCGAATCGTATCGGTGTGGCCGGAATGGGACGGACGCGCGATCGTGTGGCGGCGCATTCCGGAAACCGGCCGTCTCGTCCGCGAAGACGTTCCGCTTCAGGCCATGGGTTCTGCTGGATCGCCTCGACTCCGTTCCTCAATCTGCCCGGAGCGGTAAGGCGGGACTTGCCTACCGCGAGCTGGACGGGCCCGGCGAGCTTCGTTACTTCGTTCACGCGGACGATGGACGCTTCTTCCGCGCGTAGCGCGGTCTGCCGAAGGACCGCGCGCTGATCCTGCCGCCCGACGAGCAATACCTCGTCGCCACCGGGCGCACCGATCAGCACTACGTGCGGATCCTGCGCGAGATATTTGGGTGTGATCGTTCTGTAGAAACCGCGCGGCGGGTGCCCGGAATCGTAATCCCGAGCACGATTCTGTTACTGCATGCTCCGAAGCTTCGCGACGGCCCGATTCAGCGATCGCTGTTTCTTCCGCATGTCGGCCCACACATCGCCCGCTTTTTTGATGCGTGCCGGCATATTCCGAAGCGTGAACGCGGAAGGACCGATATCCCCCTTGATGACTTCGTCCCACGTGCAAGGCGCAGACACCGGCGCCCCGGGCTTTGCGCGCACCGCGTAGGCCGCGGCAAACGTCGCGCTGTAATCGTTGCGTCCCGTGTCGACGAGAATCCGTCCGGCGCGATCCTTCTTGTGAAACTCCAGCGTGAGCTCTTTCGGATAGCGCTTCACGAGCAGCCGCGCGACGCCATGCGCGAAGCTCGCTGCTTCACCCATGGCTGTGCTGCCGTCCAGCGACGTGACGATGTGAAAGCCCTTCGACCCCGACGTCTTGATCCAGCAGGGCAGCCCGAGCTCGTCGAGCAGATCGCGGAGCGCAACGGCAGCCGCGCGCAACATGTCGGGATCATCCCGCGAAGGATCGAGATCGAACACGCCGACGTCCGGGTGCATCAGGTCGGGCGCCCGCGAGACCCACACGTGCGGTGTGATCGTGTTCTGGTTTGTAATCCAGAGCAGCGATTTCACGTCGGTGACGAGCGGATGATGGACGACGCCGTCCTTCTTCGGGACTTCCACCCGTTTCAGCCACGAGGGAAAACCCTTGGATACGTCTTTCTGCCAGAACCCCTTTGCCCCGATGCCCGCCGGATAGCGCTCCATCGTGACCGGCCGATTGCGGATATGGGGCAGCATCACCGGCGCGACCGCTTCGTAATAAGCGGCAAGATCCCCTTTCGTGATGCCGTCGGCGGGGAACAGCACTTTCTCGGGATGCGTGATCATGAGACCACTCGCAGCAGCCGCGGGTGACGGAGCTTTCCATGCGCGGTCCACTCGATAAAGGCGACGGAGACGACGATTTCCGGGCGCACCCAGTGCGCGCGCAGCCGCGGCAGCCCCTTGGACTTCGTGAACGGCGCCTTTGCGATCTCGATCACGTCCAGTCGTTTGCGCAGGTCGAGCAGCAGCTTGGTGTCGAAGCCCGTGCCGATCTTTCCGGCGAAGACGAACTCACCCTTGTCGTGATGGCCGACGAGGAGCGCACCGAGGCCCACGCGCGATCCCTGCGGATCGCTGAAGCCGCCTACGATGAACTCGTGGGTCAGCTCGCACTTCATCTTGAGCCAGTTCTTCGAGCGGCGATGTTCGTACGGCGAGTCCCGCCGCTTTGCGATGACGCCTTCCCAGCCTTCGGCGCACGCGCGATCCCACGGCGCCGGTCCGTCGAGCTCGGTCACGCGCTGGAGCGGCGCGCGAAGCGGAAGGGCGGCCAGCAACGCGCGGCGTGCTTCGAGAGGTTCTTTCGTCACGTTCCCGCCGTCGATCCAGATAACGTCGAAGACGTGATACGCGCTCTGGCGATCCCAGGTGATCTCGCCGTCAAGGATCGCGTCGCGAACGGGCAGCTTCGCGATCGCCTCTTCGATTGCCGGCAGGTTCTGCCGCAGGCGGTTCCGCGAAAACAACCGGACGTCGCGCCCCTGCTTGAACGCGAGGAGCCGGATGCCATCGAACTTCCGTTCGAACAGCCACTCCGGGCCGGTGAAGCGCTCCTGCGTGAGCGTGGCGGCCATCGGCTCGACCCATTCAGGGAACGGCGTATCTGCCTCCCCGACTACTTCTTTGGAACGAGTTTGAGAATCCGGCCCTTGTCGTTGTCCGTCAGCAGGTAGAGCGCACCGTCAGGCCCCTGCCGCACGTCGCGAATCCGTTCGCGGTTTGGTTGCAGGTCGGTCAGCAGCCGCTCTTCGCCCGTCACGCGGTCCCCCTTCACATCAAGGCGCACCAGGTTCGTTGAGGCCAGTCCGCCGATGAAGAGGCTGCCTTTCCATTCGGGAAACAGGCTGCCCGTGTAGAACACCATGCCGCTCGGGGCGATGACCGGATCCCAGTAGTAGATCGGCTGCTCCATCCCTTGCTTCGCGGTGATGCCACCGGTGATCCGTCCACCCTGGTACTCGATCCCGTACGCGACCGTCGGCCAGCCGTAGTCTTTTCCCTTGCGCACGATGTTGATCTCATCGCCTCCGCGTGTGCCGTGCTCGACTTCCCAGAGTTCTCCGGTTGTCGGGTGCAGCATTGCGGCCTGCACGTTGCGGTGGCCGATCGACCAGATCTCCGGTCGCACACCTGGTTTGCCGACGAACGGATTGTCCCTCGGCACCGTGCCGTCGTCATTCAGCCGCACGATCTTGCCGAGCAGGCTGTCCATCCGCTGCGCCTGCATGCGGCCCGGCGTGATCGAGCGCTCCCCCTGCGTCACGAACAGTGTGCCGTCGCGGTTCCACACCAGGCGGCTGCCATAGTGCATCGTGGACTCCATCGAGGGCACCTGGTGATAGATCACCTGCACGTCTTCGATGCGCGGCTCCGCGCCATCGACGAACTTGCCGCGCGCCACGGCCGTGTTGGTCAGTCCTCCTTCGCGCGGCTCCGAGAAGCTCCAGTAGATCAGTTGATTCGAGGCGAAGCGCGGATGCAGCGAGACGTCCAGTAAGCCTCCCTGATTGCGCGTGTCGGTCGGAGGAATGCCCGCGACAGGGGGTGAGAGTTGCCCATCGGTCGAGACCACGCGCAGGCGGCCCATCTTCTCAGTGACGAGCATCTTTCCTGACGGGAGGAAGGCGAGGCCCCACGGCTTGTCGAGTCCCTCGGCAAACGTGACCACGTCGAAGCCCACGTTGGTCTTGTGCTCGGGGGCGCGCGTCTGGCCGGGAAACGCGGGGTGCTGGTTAGGGGCGTTCGGCGGATGCGGATCCACGCCCGCCGGTTGTTGCGCGTTGAGCTGGCAGGCGGCGCCTGCAACCAGCAGGCCCATCGCGAGAGCTGCGCTCTTGACCATGACGGCGATCTTATCGCGTCCGAACTTCAGAGACACGGTAGCATCGCGCGGTGACGTTCTCTCATGCTTCGCGCGGCCGGCTGACCACGCGCGACCTGGGGCGGTTTGCCGGTGACACGCTGTTCGATCGGATTGCCCGCGCCGTCTGCCAGGCCGGCTGTCTGCCACGCAAGGAACTTTATGAAGCGTGGGAGATCGCGCGGCGCGCTCGACGTCTCTTCCGCGGCGGGCGCGTCGTGGACTTCGGCGGCGGCCACGGACTGCTCGCCCACGTGATGTTGATCCTTGACGACTCATCGCCGGGGGCGCTTGTCGTCGACAAGGAGACGCCGCCATGCGCGATCGCGCTGCAGGATGCGCTGGTGACTGCGTGGCCGCGATTGTCAGGACGCGTCGTACGGTTCGAAGGGGATCTCGAGCAGGTCGATCTGCATTCACCGGACGTTGTGGTGGCAAGCCATGCCTGCGGCCGATTGACCGACGTTGTCATCGATCGGGCATGTGCTGCGGGGGCATCGCTCGCGATTCTGCCGTGCTGTCACGATCTGGAGGCGTGCGATGCAGCGGGCCTCGAGGGATGGATGGACGAAGCGCTGGCGATCGATGCGGTCCGTGCGCTGCGGCTGCGCGCGCGGGGCTACCGCATCTGGACGCAGGCGATTCCCGCGGAGATCACGCCGAAGAACCGGCTGCTGCTCGCGGCGCCTTAGCAGCCCGTGGTGAAAGTCTGGCGTTGCACCGAGACGGGCGAGGCGCCCCGCCGGCAAGGCGCGACGACCGAGAATACCGGGAGTATTTGAGCGAGGAGCAACGCAGCCGGCGGGGATGGATCGACGGTCGAATGCAGCCAGCCTTTCACCACGGGCTGCTACTAGCGGTTGAACGGCCGCTCCTGGATCCAGCTGAAGCCGCGATTGAGCAGGAGGAAGTTGCTGCGATCGTACAGGTGCAGGTCGAACCGCACCTTGTGTCCATCCATTTCACCCTCGAGGACCATCCGATCCGGCGCCTGCTGCTGGATGGCAAACCGGGCCCCCCAGTTCTTGTCCGCAGCGTTCGTCAGGGCGAGCGTCTTTGCGTTCATGTCCGCTTTCGCGCCGTATACCTGGAATGAATCGTCCATGCGCTGGAACGAGATCGATGTCGGGTTCTGGAAAATCAAGCGGCGCCAGCGTCCGTAATCGCCGATCAGTCCGGCGCGGAGCACGCCATCCACCTGCATTTCTTCCACGTTCCAGATACCGTACAGCGGAGACTTGGGCGCGCCGCCGCCTCGCTGCATCCAGGCCTGTCGCGCGCTGTACAGGTTCATACCGATGATGTAGGCCGCGAATGCGAGTTGCAGCGCCATCGCGAGGCGGCGCGGCCTCGCGACCACGATCGCCGATACCAGCCGCCGCACCTCCGGCGCCAGCAGGACGAGGCACATGACGATCAGGTGAAACGAGAAGAGTTTCACCGGTACGTCGTAGGTCATGTTCAACGTGAAGATCTGGATCGAGTCGGCGAGCACCACCAGCGCGCCCAGTACCGCCAGCGGTGGCACGAACAGCAGTACTGCGCCGGTGAGCTCCGCAAACCCGGCGAACCGTTCGTAGGGGAACGACGCGCCGACCGAATACCAGAGCACGCCCATCGGCGAGAAGTTGCCGAACGGTTCCACGAGACGCTGCAGGCTCGGCGCCGGCATCTGCAGCGGGATCGCCTTGACCATACCGTATCCGATCATCGTCGCGCCAACCGCGAACCGCAGAAAAATCCGGAACCATTTGTTCAATCGCACGTAGTTCGCGCGCTTGCGGTCGGCGATCGACCACGCGGCACTCACCGCGACAGCGAAGACGAGCAGACAGAATGCGTGGACCCAGTCGACCGTCTTGTCGCCGCTCCCGGTGTTGATTGTCATGAACGGCGTGGTGACCTTGAAGACGTGCGTCGCGGTCCAGGACACGACCCCCTTCATGTAGCCCGTCGCGCCGAGATTCGGCAGGTTGCCGACCGGCAGGATCAACAGGCCTCCGAGCATCTGCGTGGTCAGCACGTACAGGCTGATGTAAACAAACGTCAGCCGAAAAGCGATCCGGGTCGCGAGGCGCCAGGGGACCTGCTGATCGTAAAAGACCGTGGGCTCCCGTTCCGCGGGAACTGCGTCCACCGGCGGCGCATCGATAGTCCTGAGGTCGAGCATGCGCGGCATACTACAATGACCGGCTGGACCGGTCCATGACCAGATTCCGCGCAATTTCCGCCGCCATCGTCATACTCGGCGCGGCCGCCGTGGCCTCCTGCGGTGCCTCCACCGCGGCCAATGGGCCAGCGATCGTCCAACCGGGCGCGCCCGGCGAAGCAAGCAAGATCGTCCAGGCGGAGCAGGCTCGCGATCTCTCGAAGGTGCAGTTCACGCCCGCCGACGCGAAGTTCATGCAGGGCATGATTCACCACCACGCGCAGGCCGTGGACATGACGCAGCTTCTTGCCACGCGCACGAACAGCGAGGACATGAAGAAACTCGCGCTGCGCATCGAGCTCTCGCAGAACGACGAGATGAAGATGATGCGGCGCTGGCTCGCCGTGCGCGGACAGGAAGTGCCGGGCGAGCACGCGCATCACATGCCGGGGGCGCCAATGATGCCTGGCATGCTGAGCGCCGACGAGATGGTGCGTCTGGCCGCTGCGAAAGGCACCGAATTCGATCGGCTCTTCCTCGAAGGCATGATCAAGCACCACGCCGGCGCGCTGACGATGGTGCAGGAACTGTTTGCGACGCCAGGCGCGGGGCAGGACTCTGAAATCTACGCGTTCGCATCGGATGTCGACGCGGATCAGCGGATGGAAATCGATCGCATGGCCGCGATGCTCGCCGCCATCAAGGAGCAAAAGAAATGAAACGGGTCAGTGCAAGTGTGGTTGCCGTGTCAGCCGCGATCCTGGCGTTCACGATTCAGGGACGCGCGCAGGACAAGCCCGCGGCAGCGCTGTCGAACGATCCGCGCAGCACGCTGAAGCCGGGTTTCCGCGACGCCGGCCACGTGGCGCGGAACATCGAGCTCGTTGCGACGATGCCGAAGCCGTCGGGATTCTTCGATCCGAAGCAGCCCGCCGGATCGCCGGCTCCGCCCCGGACCACGCCCGCGCCGCCGGGCGCGCAGCCGAGTGCGCCGGCCACGACGACGACGACAACCACGACGGACGCGCCGGCTACTCCCGCGCCGGCTACTCCCGCGCCGACTACGCCTGCGCCGCCGCCGAGCCAGGGGTTGAACTTCTCGAACTCTGATCTCGCGTTCCGCAAGGCGGACATGTTCATGGGCAACTTCAACGGGTTCAACACCTACGACATCGAGACGCCGAAGAAACCGCGGCTGCTTGCGTCCGTTGTCTGCCCCGGCGGACAAGGTGATATGTCCGTCTACGGAAACTTGTTGTTCATGTCAGTCGAGCAGACGCGCGGGCGCCTTGACTGCGGTACGCAGGGCGTGACCGAAACGGTCAGCAAGGAGCGCTTCCGCGGCGTCCGGATCTTCGACATCACCGACATCAGCAAGCCGAAGCAGATCGCCGCCATCCAGAGCTGCCGCGGTTCGCACACGCACACGCTCGTGACCGATCCCAACGACAAGGCGAACATCTACGTCTACGGCTCCGGGACCGGCGCCGTCAGGTCCGGCGACGAGCTCGAAGGCTGCTCGGGCAAGGGGCCCGACGAGGATCCGAACACCGCGCTGTTCAGCATCGACGTCATCAAGGTGCCGCTGGCCGCGCCCGAAAAGGCCGCGATCGTGAACAAGCCGCGCATCTTTGCGGATCCCAAGAGCGGGGCGATTGCCGGACTGTGGCAAGGAGGAAGTCACGGCGAAGGCACGCAGTCGTCGCGGATCACCAACCAGTGCCACGACATCACGGTGTTCCCCGAGGTCGGCCTTGCCGCGGGTGCGTGCGCGGGCAACGGCATCTTGCTGGACATTTCTGATCCGGTGCACCCCGTCAGACTCGATCAGGTGACCGACAAGAACTTCGCGTACTGGCATTCCGCGACGTTCAATAACGACGGTACCAAGGTCGTGTTCACAGACGAATGGGGCGGTGGCACGCAGCCGCGCTGCCGCGCGACGGATCCACCGACGTGGGGCGCCGATGCCGTCTTCGACATCGTCGACAAGAAGCTGAAGTTCGGTGGCTATTACAAGATGCCGGCGCCGCAGGCGGACACGGAGAACTGCGTCGCGCACAACGGCTCGATCATTCCCGTTCCTGGCCGCGACATCATGGTGCAGGCGTGGTACCAGGGAGGCGTCTCCGTGTTCGACTTCAGCGATTCGACGAAGCCGATCGAGATTGCGTACTTCGATCGCGGCCCGATCGACGACAAGAACCTGATCATCGGCGGCTACTGGTCCACGTACTGGTACAACGGCCGAATCTACGGATCCGAAATTTCCCGCGGCATCGACATCTTCCGGCTGCTGCCGAGCGAGTTCCTGACGCAGAACGAGATCGACGCCGCGGCGTCGGTGCGGCTCGACACGTTCAACGCGCAGATGCAGCCAAAGGTCACCTGGCCGCCGACGGTCACCGTCGCACACGCCTACCTCGACCAGCTGACGCGCAGCAAGGCGATCGATCCGGCCCGTGTCACGGCTATCAAGAGTGCGCTCGACAAGACTGTGAAAGACAAGGCTGCCAAGGGGGCCATCGATCAGCTCGATGCGCTTGCGAAGCAGCTCGATCAGGACGCCGGATCCGCGTCCGGCCGTGACGCCGATCGCCTGCGCGCGCTCGCGGCGACGCTGAAGGGACGCGCCACGCGGCTTCGTTCATAGCGCGCATACCATTCCGCCGGAGTCGGAGATTCCACGCTCTCTCCGGCGGCGCAGAAACTCCGCCCCGATCGCTCTCGTCCGCGCTGAAGCGGATCGGTCCGGGCATCGTCCTCGCCTCCGCCATCGTCGGATCGTATTACCTGTGGTCGGCCGTGGGCGCAATCGACCTCGGCTACAGCACGAACGGCGTTTATTCCGTCAACGTTCGTGGCGAAATCCCGGGAGCGATCGCCCGCGCGGCGGACGCGCTTTCGGCGGATCCGCGCATCTCAGAGGTTGCGGTTACGGGCGGGAATCCACTGTTCATCGCCCTTAATGTCGCTGCGGCGCCCGCGGGTCTGCAGGCCGCTCGACCGACCCGCTACACCTTCGTGTCGCCGGAGTACTTCACGGTGCTTCAAATCCCGATCGCGCGAGGTCGCGCATTTCGCGCCGACGAAGCGCGGTCGGCCGCGCGCGTCGCCATTGTCAGCGAGGCCACCGCGCGGACGTTCTGGGCGGGCGCCGATCCGATCGGGCAGAGGATCGGCATCGAGCGACCGACGGGCCCACGCCTCGACGAACTCACCGGCTACAGCGAAGTTACGGTGGTCGGCACAGTGCGCGACGTCGTCAGCGGCATGATGGTCGAGGGCACCGACGCTGGACACATCTACCTGGCGCCTTGGTTACGACCCCGAGACGTTCGAGGTGATTCCCCTCGGAATGCAGCCAGTCTTTCACCACGGGCTGCTAAAACACGCCGATCGTGGACAACGCCGGGCACGCGCGGGATCGCACGATCGAGACGCGCAGGTGACGCGTCGTCAGGGGGTCGATGCGCACGATGCGCTTATGGCCGATCGTCGTGCCCGTCGCGACCTGGGTCCAGCCTGCCGGCTCTTCCGCTTCGATCGTCCACTCCTCGACACGCTGGCCGAGCGCGATCGCTTCCTGCAGCACGATGCGACCGAAAGTGATCGGTGCCGCCCACTCCAACTCGATTGATCCCGCTGTGACGCCGTCGTCCGTCGCCCAGTAGGTGTTCGAGTCGCCGTCAATGGTGCGCGCGGCGCCGAAGGTCGCGACGCCGCCGCGCGTGCTCGTCGATCGTGCGGCCGCCTTTCTGGCCAGATCGGTGCGATAGGTATCGGCGATTCGGCGGCCGAACTCGCGAAGCCGTTCCGCGTCCACGTCAGGTATCAGGCCGCGACGATCGGGCGGAATGTTGAGCAGCAGGTTCGCGCCGCGTCCGACCGATTGTTCGTAGATCTCGACGAGACGTTGGACGCTCTTCACCTTCTCGTCTTCAGCGGCGTGGTGGAACCAGCCCGGGCGAATCGACACGTCGACCTCCGGAGGCGCCCAGTTCGGCCCGTCGGGACTGCCCGCGGCGATCGTGGTGTATTTCGGGTGTCCAGGATAGATACGTGAGAGGTCGATCGGATTCCACGACGTCTCGAACGCGACGCCTTTCTCGTTGCCCACCCAGCGAACGTCGGGACCGGCGTCGCTGAACATCACCGCGTTCGGCTGCAGGGTCCGAACGAGCTGCCACGTGTTGTTCCAGTCGTAGTACGTCGAACCATCAATCCGCCGGCGCTCGCGCGCGCCACCGTAGTAGCCATCACCGCCATTCGCGCCGTCGAACCAGACTTCGAACACGGGGCCGTACTGTGTCAACAGCTCGCGCAACTGGTTGCGGTAGTAATCCAGGTATGCGGGCCGCCCGTAGTCGGCGTGATTGCGATCCCACGGTGAGAGATAGACGCCGAACTTCAGGCCGTACTCCGCACACGCGCGCGCGAGATCGCCGACGACGTCCCCTTGTCCGTTCTTCCATGGACTGCGCCTGACCGAGTGCGCGGTGAATCGGCTGGGCCACAACGTGAACCCGTCGTGATGCTTCGCCGTGAGGATCAGTCCTTTCATCCCCGCATCGCGAGCGACGGAGGCCCATTGCCGCGCGTCGAGCGCCGTGGGATTGAAGACCTCCTCCGGTTCGTCGCCGTATCCCCACTCCTTGTCGGTGAACGTGTTCACCGTGAAGTGGATGAAGCCGTAGAACTCGAGCTCGTGCCATGCGAGCTGGCGCGGCGAGGGAAGCGCACCGACAGGAAGAGGGGGGCGGACCTGCCGCTGTGCCGCCAGCAGAAGTCCCGATGCGACGAGGAGTGCGAGCGCGCGCAGCCGCATGCGGCCGAATGATAACCTCCCCGATACATGCGCGTGGCGATCGTGGGAGGGCCCGGTATCGGCAAGAGCACGCTGGTCCGGCAGCTGGGCGACCTGTATCACAACGGCTCGTACGGCGAAGGGGAGAAGGGCGTCTGGGATCCGCGCGTGCTCGAGGACATCGAGCGCGGACGCAACCCGATCGGCGTCACGGCATATTTCGCGCGCCTCTATGACGCGAACTATCGCGACGCCGCGGCGCACGACGCGAACGGCAAGGTGATCTTTTTCGAGGGCGCGCGCATCACGCTCGAGGCGCACCTTGCGGAGTACGCCGCCGAGTACCACGCCGAACTGCGCAGAGTCCTCGCGATCGGCGACGCGTGGAATCCGGATCGCGTGATCGTGCTCACCTCCAGCACCGATACGATCGACAAGCACATACGCCAGCGTGCGCGCCCGTTCGAGAACGCCGAGAACATGGTGCGCCGCTTCCGCCTGATCGACGGCGAGTTCCGGCGTCTCGCGCCCTTATATCCAAATACCGTCGTCATCGATCGTGACAACAAGGAGTTCCACGAGCGCGAGGGGCTGCTCCAGATAATCAGGCTGGCCCGCCTCCCCCAGTTTAAAGAGATTCCTTACGAACAGATGGATCGATTCGGGGGGTAGGAGTATCATGGGCCGGACCTCCGTCCCATGCTGAAACGTGTGTTTTTCGCCCTGCTTCTGCTGCTGAACCCTGCCCTCGCCCTGGCCTCCGGGCCCGATCAGAACCTGCAGGTCATCCCGCTGCCGCGTGACGGGGAAGTTCTCGTTTCGTTCAAGCTCGATGAAGCACTGACCGACGAAGTGCGGGCCGCCATTCATAGCGGTCTCACGATCAAATTCGTATACAAAGTCGACCTGCGGCGGAGCTCAGCCGTATGGATGGATCGCACCATCGCGTCCGCCGTAGTGACCGCCACTGTGCGCTATGACACGCTGACGCGGCTCTATCACTACTCGAGAACACTCGACGGCCGCATCGAGTTTGCGGACACGACGGAGAAGGAAGACGTGGCGTGGAGCGCATTGACACGCGAGTTTCAGCGCCTCTCGCTGTTCCGGGGAACTCCACTCGAGGCGAACGCGGAGTACTACGTGCGCGTCCGCGCGAACGCCTCGCCGCACAGCAACGCCTTCGTCTGGCCTTGGCAGGGTGACGACGCGATGGGGTTCGCGAAGTTCACCTTCGTGAAATAGCCATGAGCAGGTTCCCGCGGTTCCCAGTCGCCCTGCTCGTGGCGCTCGCTGTTGTTGTCGCTGCCGCCACAGTCACCTCCGGTCAGCAGCCATCGGTCTTCACGCCGGGCGGGATGCTGCCCGTTCTCGAATTGTACCTGGAGCCGCTGCGCCAGCAGGCGGGGATCCCCGGGATGTCCGCGGCCGTCGCGAGCGAGGGAAAGGTGATCTGGGAGAAAGGGTACGGCTTCCAGAACGTTGCCGCGCGCGATCGCGCGACGCCCGACACGCCGTATCTGATCGGCGACATGAGCGATACGCTGGCGGCAATCCTGCTGCTGCAATGCGTCGAGCAGCGCCGCGTCGGTCTCGACGACCCGTTCGCGCGCTACGGATTGACGACGCCCGAACCGGAAGCCACGCTCCGCGGGCTCCTGAGCCACGCGGCGCCCGCATCTTCCAGGGAGCCATTCGCCTACAACCAGGAGCGCTTCGCCGCGCTGACTGGACTGATGGAATGGTGCGCGCCGCAGCCCTATCGCAAGAGCGTGGCGCACCGCCTGCTGGATCGCCTCGCAATGCAGGACTCCGTTCCCGGTACTGACCTGATCGACCCCGGTTTCGTGCTGGCAGATGGACTCTTCGAGGCGGAGGATGTGTCCCGGTATCGCGACGTGCTGAGCAGGATTGCTGTTCCCTACAAGGTCACCGGCCGGACGAAGGTGGACCGCTCGGATCTGCCACTTATTCCCATGTCGGCGGCGAACGGACTCGTCTCGACCGTTCGCGATCTCTCGGTTCTCGACGGATCGCTCGACCAGGGCCTGCTGCTCGAAAACGAAACGCTGGCTGCGGCATGGACGGCCGTGGGAGAGCGTAATGGCACTCCGAGCCCGATGGGCCTCGGCTGGTTCGTCCAGTACTACCGCGGCGAACGCGTCGTGTGGCACTTCGGCTCGGTGCCGAACGCGTATTCTTCGCTGATTCTGAAACTCCCGCTGCGGAAGATCACGTTCATCCTGCTCGCCAACAGCGACGGGCTGAGCGCCCCATTTCAATTGCCTGCGGGCGACGTGACGCGTTCACCTTTTGCCAGCCTCTTCCTCAAGCTCACGACATAGGGCGCGGATGCCGAGAACGGCTGCACTCTGCTGCCTGTGCGTGCTTGCCGGCGCAGGATCGGCGGCGGCGGAGTGGCACATCACGCCCATGGTCGGCCTGACCTTCGGCGGAAGCACGACGCTTCAGGATCCGGACAACGCAACGGGAGATGTGCACGCGTCGGTCGGCCTTGCGGGCACATGGTTATCGCCAGGGATTTTCGGCGCCGAAGCGATCGCCACCACGACGCCCGGCTTTTTTCAGTCCGACACGGGCACGTTCATCGACACCAGCCGTTCCACCGTCCTCATGGGCAACATCATCGTCACAGCGCCGCGAAGGTTCACGGAGTACTTTCTCCGGCCGTTCGCATCGGGCGGCTTTGGCGTGATCCGCGTCTCCGAGCGCGACATCAAGGCGGCGCTTGCAAGCCACGTCATCGACGTGAGGGCGAATCTCGCCGGCTTCAATATCGGCGGCGGCGCGATCGGATTCTTCTCGCAGGGCGTAGGTGTGAGATTCGACCTGCGCTACTACAGCACGATTCACGGTACGGATCAGGGCGCGAATGCGCTCGGCGAGGCGCACCTGCGCTACATGGTGGCGTCCGCCGGCCTCGTCATTCGCCGCTAGCCTTCCTCGAGGCCTGAGCCCCTTTACCAGCCCTTCGCGCCTTCCCCATTGAGGTGAAGCGATGAGGGCGATGGCACTCGTCTCGGCCGTGTTGTTGTGTGCGGCTCCCGTAGCGGCCCAGGAAACGTTCAAGCAGGTGTGGGTGACGCAAGCCGACTCGGGCGAAGTGATCCGCGGACGGATTGTCGAGTTGAGCCGCGAATCCATGGCCTTGCTCACGCCGGACAACCGCCGGGTGGAGTTGCCGATCGATCGTGTCCTGCGGATCGAGACGCGTGGGGATTCGCTCAAGAACGGCGCCGCGATCGGTGCGGCGGTCATGGGAGGGATGGTTCTTCTCGCATGCCACGAGAGCGGTTGCCTGCCCTTCGTCGCGACCGACGTCGCGGTCGGCGCCGTGCTTGGTGCCGGCATCGACGCCCTGAACGGCGGCCGGACCGCGATCTACATCCGTCCCGCCACGGCCGCGACCAGCCGGAAAGCCGCGGTGCAGTTCAAGCTGCGCTTCTAGGCGCGGCCCGCGAACTCGCGCGTTTCGGTGTGGACCTTCACCTTTTCCCCCTCCTTGATGAACAAGGGCACGCGGATCTCGAGGCCTGTTTCCAGCGTCGCTGACTTCGTCACGCCGCCGCTCGCGGTGTCTCCGCGCACGCCGGGCTCGGTCGACGTGACGGTCAGCTCGATGTGCGGCGGGAACTGCAGCCCGATCGGACGGCCGTTGTATTTCTGCACCTGGACGAGGACGTTGTCGACCAGCAGGAAACGATCCTCGCCAACGATCTCCGGCCGCAGCGTCATCGTGTCGAACGTGTCCTGATCCATGAAGTGGTAGCCGGCGCTGTCGGCGTACTGGAACATCGCGTCCACCATCTCGAGGTCCGGTTCCTCGAACTTGTCCCCCGCTTTGAACGTCTTGTCGAAGACAGCACGCGTGAGCAGGTTGCGCATCTTGATGCGGACCAGCGTCTGCCCGCCGCGCGCCGTCGGACGCGACACGTCCACGTCGATGCAGTGGTAGGGCGCCCGCTCGTGCTCGAAGAACATCTTCCGCTTGATCTCGATTGCTTCAATCAGCGCAGCCATAGCCGTATATTGTAGCGTCCCATGCCCGCCGTTCTGGAAACGAATGACCTGAGAAAGCATTACCAGATGGGCGCGACCACTGTGCGCGCCCTCGACGGCGTCTCCCTCACGGTCGAGCAGGGAGAGTTCGTCGGGCTGCTCGGCACGTCCGGATCGGGCAAGTCAACGCTCCTGAATCTCATCGCCGGACTCGATCGCGCGACGGACGGACGCTGCGCAGCTCCCGGCGTGACGTTTCGGGACGCACGACTGAGGCGAGTAACGCTAAGCGGGAGAGCCGGCTGGTTTCGCGGCCTTCGCATCCGCAGGCAGGCCGACATTGATCCCCGCGCGTTTCAACGCGGCATCGAAGCCCCCCTTGTCCACGGCTTTCGCGTAAGCCTCCGCCGGCTCGACAAGCTTCTTCATCACCAGCTCCATCAGCGCGTCGTTCAGGCTCACCATCCCGTTGGCCTTGTTGACCTGCATGATCGAGGGAATCTGGAATGTCTTCCCTTCGCGAATTAGGTTGCTCACTGCCTGCGTCGCAATCAGCACCTCGAGCGCGGCAATGCGTCCGCCGCCGATCTTCCGGCATAACGTCTGGGCGATGACGCCCTTCAGTGACTCCGACAGCATGATCCGGATCTGTGCCTGACGGTCCGCCGGGAACTGATCGATGACGCGATCTACCGTTGACGCGGCCGTCGTCGTGTGAAGCGTCCCGAACACGAGGTGTCCTGTTTCCGCGGTCTCGATCGCGATCGCGACGGTCTCCAGGTCGCGCAACTCGCCGACGAGGACAATGTCCGGATCTTCACGCAGCGCCGCGCGCAGCGCGTCCTTGAAGGAGTCCGTGTGCGTCCGGACCTCGCGCTGGTTGATCAGGCACTTTTGGTTGTCGTGGACGAACTCAATCGGATCCTCGATTGTGATGATGTGATCCGGCCGCGACTTGTTGATGTGGTCGATCATCGCGCACAGCGTCGTCGATTTCCCCGACCCTGTCGGGCCCGTGACCAGGATCAAGCCCTTGTTCAGCGCGCACATGTTAAGAATGTGCGGCGACAGTCCCAGTTGCTCCGCGGTGAGGATCTTCGAGGGGATGACGCGGAAGACCGCGCCGGGACCGCGGCGGTCGGCGAACACGTTGGAGCGAAACCGCGCCAGGCCGGAGATCTCGTACGCGAAGTCGGTATCGTGCCGCTCGGAGTATTCCTTCCGGTTCTTTTCCGGCATGATCGGCGCGAGCAGCTGCACGACGTCCTGTCCGCTCAGCACGGTGGCCGCCGGATCGAGCACCTGCATGTGCCCGTCCTTGCGGATCATCGGCGGGGAGCCCACGCTCAGGTGCAGGTCGGACGCGCCGGCTTTCACCATGGCGTGAAACAGCTGATCGATCAGGGGCGCGGTGTCGCTCAAGGTCCTTGTACCTCTGTAATGGCGGCGATGTGGGCGGCGTTCACGATGAGCGTCGAGTCGCCGGCTTCCACGTACCGGAACACTTCCGGTTGCCGCGTCCAGTCGCTCAGCCGATCGCGTCCTTCCGGGCGCGACACGCGGACGACGCCGTCGATGCGCTGTCCATTGGACAACATCACCGACACTTCGCGGGGCGTCGCGACCGCGTATCCGGGATCGCGTTTCTCCTCGCGATCGAAGATCTCGGCGAAGATCAGGTGCGCGCGGTTGTAGAGCACCGCCCGCGGCCCGGCCCGGTCGATCTCGAACGGAAAAAAACCAGCTTCCGAATTCAGGAGGTCCACGACGCGTTCGGGCCCATCGTGGCTCGCACTGCCCGCAACGAAGAAACATCCCTTCACGGTTTCTCCGCCTGCCAGAGTCAGAACCGCGTCCGCGCGCCGCTTTTCAAAGGCAAACCCGGACTTCGCGGGTTCGGGAGTCATATCGGTCACTTATCGGCCGAACAATGATCGTTCAAAAGGGGTCTAGAATACTCGGCAATTCCGGAGGAACCAATGCGCGTTGGTACGAAGATCGTAATCGTGGGCGTGATCATGTCGGGGAGCGCCGCCGTCGGCGCAGGCCATAACCGCACACACCTGAATCCCATGATCGAGCTCCACGCGCAGAAGAAGCCGATCTTCGGACTCTACGCACCGAGCAACGCGCGCGGTCGCAATCGAGGAACCGCCGCGCCAGGTACAACCGCGCCGGTCACGCCGCCGCCGGCGCCGCCCGTCCTCAAGACACCGGCGGAACTTGCGAAGGACGCGCTCGCGTACGACAAGAGCGACTTCGTCTTCGACGGCACGATGGAAGGAGGAGTCGATCGCGGCATTCCCGCATTCACCGCGTTCGTAAGTGCGATGGCGGATGAATCCGCTCCGGACGTGCGATGGAAACATCCGCTCTCCGTGAAGACGCCTGAGATTGCTCCCGATCCCGTAAAAGCGATCGACAACATCAGCCGCCAGTTGAACCTCGGCGTCAGCACGATCGTGTTCGTCGGCGTCGAGAGCGCGGATGAAGTGAAACAGGGCCTTGCGGCGATGCGCTTCAAGTCAAAGGGAGGCACGCGCCCTGAAGAAGTCGGCAGTGCGCCGAAGTACTGGGGCATGTCCGATAACGAATATCGCGACAGGGCGGATGTGTGGCCGCTGAATCCGAACGGCGAGCTCACGAACTGGACGATCGTCGAGAGCAAGGTGGGACTCGCGCACGTGCGCGAGATCGCCGCGGTGAAGGGGATCAGTGTGCTCTTCCCTGGCGCAGGTACGCTGCGCGGCGTCTTCACCACGACCGATGCCGAGGGGAAGCGGACGTTTGATGCCGACGGCTGGGAAGCCGCGATCCAGCAGGTGCTCGCCGCGTGCAAGGAGTTCAACGTGCAGTGCGGCTATCCTGCGACGGAGACCGACATTGAAACCCGCATGAAGCAGGGTTTCAGCGTCTTCATCATGAACTGGGGCGATTCCGGATTCCGCGCGGTGGACATCGGCCGCAAGGCCGCCGGCGGCTAGCTACTCGTGCCGCAAGGCAATCATCGGGTCGACGCGCATCGCGCGGCGCGCGGGCAGCGCACAGGCGATCACGCCCACGATCATCAGCATCGCCGCGACGGCAGCGAACGCAATCGGATCGAACGCCGACATCCTCCAGACACTGCGCGCGAGGAGCCGTCCGGCCACGATGCTCCCGACGAGGCCGAGAGCGGTGCCCGCAAGCAGCAGGCGTGAGCCGCGCCCGATGATCATTCGCGCGATGGCGCTGGCATCGGCGCCAAGCGCCATCCGAATCCCGATTTCCTGCCGTTCCTGCGCGACGGCGCTGGACATCACGCCATAGACGCCTACGAGGGCGAGCGCGAGTCCTACCGCCGCGAATACCGATAACAGCACCAGGTTGAATTTCGGCGTCGCGAACTGGGTGTCCCGCAAGATCGCGTCGAGGGTCAGGATCGCCGTCACCGGCTGTCCCTTGTCAACCGCATAAATCTGGCTGACGACCGCGCGGCTTACGGCTGCGGGATCTCCGTGGGTACGGACGACGAGCAGGTTCGACATGCCGGCGGCGGTGAACGGAATGTAGATCTCCGGCATGACCGGATCGGTGAGCCCGGCGTTCAAGGTGTCGTGCACCACGCCCACGATCTGAAATGTCACGTTCGCGGCGGAAAAGGGCGCGTCCTTGAGCCGAGGGAGCCGAACGATCTGGCCAAGCGGCGAGGCGGTCAACCGGCTGCGCACGAAGCGCTCGTTGACCAGCGCGACCGGCTCAGCGCCGTTGACGTCCCCGTCGGTGAACAGGCGTCCGGCCGCCAGTCGGATGCCGACGACGTTGGTGTAGTCCGCACTCACGTGATGCACCTGCACGGGATCGGTGTTCGGCGCCTGTCCGGGAATCTCCGCCGCGGTCCACATGTTGCCCATCGGATGCAGCCCGCTGTTCACGGCGGCCGCCGCCACGCCCGGCACCGCGTTCACCTTCCGCAGCACCTCCTGAAAGAACGCGATCCGATGCGGCGCGTCCGGATACTTCTGAGGCGACAACGGCACACGCATCGTCAGCACGCGATCGGCCGGGACACCGAGAACCACCTGCTGCATCGCCACGAAAGCGCGCAGCAGCACGCTCGAGCCGGCAAGCAGCACGAGGGAGAGCGCCACTTCGGCGATCACCAGCGTCCGGCGAAGCAACGCCTGCCTCGAGTTTCCCGCCAGGCTCCGGCCGACCTCGCGCATCGAGCCCGCGAGATCGCGCCTGCTGCTGTGCAACGCCGGCGCGAGGCCGCACACGACACTCGTGAGCGCGGACAGCCCGAGTGCGAAGAGGAGCACACGCGTGTTGAGCGCGATCTCCGATTCGTCAGGAATCGTGCCGGGAGGCACGAGCGAGAGAATCGCCGGCAGGCCGCCGTACGCGAGCAGCGTGCCCAGCACACCGGCGCCGAGCGAGAGGATGAGGCTCTCGGTCAGCAGCTGGCGCACCAGGCGCCCGCGACCCGCACCGAGCGCCGCGCGCACGGTCATTTCGCGCTGTCGCGCCGCCGCTCTCGACAGCAGGAGATTCGACACGTTCGCGCACGCGATCAGCAGCAGCAGACCGACCGCCGCAAGCAGCACCCAGATGTCCCCGCTGATCCCGCTTCGAAACGTCTGTTTGAACGGGAGAAGACCGACGCGCCACGCGTCGGGGAACTGTCCCGGCTCCTTCTTCTTCAGGTCCGCGATGATCGGCCCCAGATCCGCTTCCGCCTTTGCATCCGTTACGCCCGGCTTCAGCCGTCCGAGCAGGTGCACGTTGCGGACCCCTTCAGTGATCCTTCCGCGCTCGAGCGTGATGGGCAGATACACGTCCGCGCCGCGCCACATGAAACGCTTCGGCATCACGCCGATGACCGTACGCATCGTGTCGTTGAGCCGAAGCTGGCGGCCGAGCACGTTGGCATCGCCGCCGAACTGGCGCTGCCAGAACCGATAGCCGAGCACGACGACCGGCTCGGCGCCAGGGCGGGCGTCCGCCGCCGTCGGTGTCCTTCCAATGAGCGGCGGAACGCCCATCACCTCGAAGGTATTGAACGTGCCGTGGTTCCCGCGCAATCGCTGCGGGTCGCCGTCTCCCGTCCACAGCACGTCGCTGATCGTCGAGGCGATGATTCCATCGAAGATCGTGCTCCGCTCGGCGATTTCGACGAACTGATCGACCGAATATCCGGTCCGGAAGCCGCGCCGCGCTGCGTTCGACACACGCACGCTCATGAGACGGTCCACGTCCTTGTAGGGAAATGGATCGAGGACGACCGCCTGGAGGACGCTGTAGATCGCGGTTGTGGCCATGATGCCGAGCGCCAGCGACATGACCGCGACCAGCGTAAATCCCGGACTGTGCAACAGCCCGCGCACGCCGAACTGAACGTCGCGCCAGAACTGATCGACCCATTGCCGCATGGTTCGCCTCCTATTCGTGCCGCAGTGCCACCATCGGATCCACGCGCATGGCGCGGCGGGCCGGCAGGTAGCACGCGACGAGCGCGATGATCGAGAGCAGGGCAGTGACGAGGACGAACGTGGCGACGTCGAGCGAGCCCACGAGGAAGAAGAAGCGTGCGAGCGCGCGTGTCACGCCCGCGGCGATCACGAGGCCCGTAATGATCCCGCCGATGACGAGAATCGCTCCCTGGCGCAGCACGAGCCCGCGCACGATCGCCGGCTCCGCGCCGAGCGCGATCCGGATGCCCATCTCGCGCGTCCGCTGGCTCGCGCCGTACGACACGACACCATAGACGCCGACCACCGCGAGCAGCAGGCCCAGCACACCCATGGCGGCGGCCTGCAGCGTGCCGACGCGGAAGAGCAGGAACCCCATTCCCCCTTCCACGACCTGCGTCAACGTCTTTACGTCGGCGACAGGTACTTCCGGATCCAGCACCTGGATTTCGCGCTGCACCAGCGGTCCCATCAACTCCGGAGGCGCGGAGGAGCGAATGTAGAGCACGCGCATGTAGAAGACGCTTTGACGCATCGGAAAGTAGAGGTGCGGCAGCGGATTCTCGAAGACCGCCAGATACTTGCTGTCGCGCGCGACGCCCACGACTTTCCAGAGGCGTCCTTCGAATCGCGGGATGACGAGCGTGCGGCCGATCGGGTCCTGGCCGGGCCAGATCCGCCGCGCCAGCGTTTCGTTGACGATCACCACGCGCGGCGATGATTCGTCGTCCTGCAGCGTGAATCCGCGTCCCGCGAGGATCGGAATCCGCATCAAGCCAAAGTAATCCGGCGTGACGGGGTTGCATCCGACATTGGATCGAGGCTCGTCGGCTGCCGCGATGTCTCCTTCCCGCGCCGCCACGCAGCCGTCGAAGATGTACCCCATCGGCACGCTAAACGCCATGGCGAACGACTCGACGCCCGGCAGCGCACGGATACGGCGCTCGAGCTCGTCGTAAAAGTTTTTGGTGCGCGGAAGATCATATCCGACCTGGTGCGGATCGATGCGCATCGTCAGCACGTTCGACGCATCGAAGCCCAGGTCCATCACCTGCGCGCGCTGGGTGCTGCGGATGCACAGCCCCGCGACGATGAGGAGCACGAGCGAACCCGCAACCTGGGCGACGACCATCGCGCTGCGCAGGCGCTGGCGACCCGCGCCGGACGATCCGTGGCCCCCGTCGTGCAGCAGCGCCGTCACCTGCGCGCGCGATGCACGCGTCGCAGGAATGAGTCCCATGAGACCGCCCGTGATGCCGGCGATCGCGGTCGCGTAAAGAAAGACGCGCCAGTCGTAGTGGAAATCGAGATTGAGCGGCAGATCGACAGCGACGTCGAGGCTCGCGACGAACAGGGACGTCGCCCACCGTGCGAGCACGAGCCCGGCTGCGGTACCGGCGAACGCGAGCAGCAGGCTCTCGACGAGGAGCAGGCGGATCAACCGCGCACGGCCGGAGCCGAGCGCCGCGCGCATTGCCATTTCGCGCTGGCGCGCCGTGGCGCGCACGAGCAGCAGGTTCGCGACGTTCATGCACGCGATGAGCAGCACGAGACCCGCGAGGCCGAGCATCGAACCCTGGATGAGTGGAAGAATCTCTGACAGGAACCGCATCGGGATCGGCCGCGCCATCGGTTCGGGCAGCACGCGCGCGGTCACGTTCCTCTCCTGTGGATACTCGTGCTGCAGCCGCTGTGCGATCACGTCAACGGCTCCCTGCGCGGTCCGGACCGTGACGCCAGGCCGCAACCGCGCGATCATTGTCAGGAACCGGATAGTGCGGTCGGTGAACAGCCGTCCTGACTGCGCGGCGCGGCCCTGAAGCACGGTGAGCGGCGCGTATCCTTCGATCTCCGCGCCTTGGTACAGGCCATGAAATCCGGGCGGAGCGATGCCGATGATTCGTGCCGGCCGGCCGTCGAGACGAACGACACTTCCCACGACGGACGCGTCACCGCCGAACCGGCGCTGCCAGAACTGGTAGCCGAGGACGAGCGCGATGTCGCCGCCGACATGCTCCCCTTCTCCCGGCTCGAATGCGCGGCCAAGAATGGGCGCGATTTGCAGCCCGCTGAAAAAGTTTCCGGTGACCGCGTGGTAGACGAACTGGGTCGTCTTTCCTCCCGTGGTCAGGCCGCCTATCCGCGTGTCGAACGCGAAGACGTCTGAGAAAACGCCTGTCTCGGAACGGTAGTCGGTCAGCGCTGGATACGAGAATCGGTATCGGAAGCCGGTTTCGTCGCCGGGCATTTCGGCGGCCACGACTACGATGCGGTCCGCCTGCGGCACCGGCAGCGGGCGCAGGTAGCCGTTGAGCAGACTGAAGATGCCGGTATTCGCCCCAATCCCGAGCGCGAGCGTCAGCACCGCGCTTATCGCGAACGCCGGCGCGCGCCGGATCTGCCGCAGCGCGAAGCGCACGTCCTGCGCGAGCGACCAGAGCATTTGAGAAGGGTAGCCGATCAGCAGCCGGACGACTGCGCTGTTTCACAGCCGGGAATCTCGTCGACCCGGAGGAACACCACGCGATGACCGGTCAGTCGCCCCGCAACGCGACGATCGGATGCACGTTCATCGCGCGTCGCGCGGGGAAGTAGCAGCCGATCAGCGCCGCCAGCGACATCGCCGCCACGACGGCGCCCAGCGTCACCGGATCGCGCGGCGAGATGCCCCAGATCTGGCTGGCGAGCACGCGCATGACCGCGAGGCTTCCGAGGAGGCCGAGCACCACTCCCGCGACAACGAGCCGCAGCGTCATGCCCATGACGAGACCGAAAACATCGGCGCGGCGCGCGCCGAGCGCCATGCGGATGCCGATCTCGTGGATCTGGCGCGAGACCGTGTAGGCGATCACGCTGTAGACCCCGACAGCCACGAGCAAGAGCCCCACGCCCGCGAACACGCTCAGGAGCGTGAGACTGAAGCGCGGCTCCGCGTACGAGAACTGCTTGAGAAACGCTGTGAGTGAACCGACGTTCGCGAGCGCCACAGTCCGATCGACGGTCCAGATCTCCTTGCGCACGCTGTTGACCAGCGCCGTTGGTTCGCCTGCCGTCCTGACGAGAATGCCGCGCTGGAACGCTCCCGTCATCGTATAAGGAATCAGCACTTCGGGCACCGGCGGATCCTGAATGCCGCTATTCTTCGCATCAGCGATGACACCGACGATGTCGAACAGCGGGTCGGGCACGCGTCCCTCCGGAACGCTCTCGAGAAACGACAGCTTGACGCGCTGCCCCAGCGGGTCCTCGGCTCCGAAGTACCGCTTCACCAGGGTTTCATTGATCACGGCGACCTTGCGTGCGCCGACAACGTCATCCGCCGACAGCATGCGGCCCCGAGTGAGCCTCAGGCCCAGAGTTTTTGCGTACCCTTCGCTGACGAGTTGAAAGATGCCTGTCCATTTCTCCGTGTGTGTCTTGCCGGGCACGTCCAGGTCAGTGCCAATACCTCCGTACGGAGGCAGCGTCGTGGTCTCGGTCGCGGCAACTACGCCTGGCAGCGCGTGGACGCGCTGCAGCAACTGCTGAAAGAAGCGCTGCTTCTCTGCCGCTGTCTGGTACGTGCCGCGCTGGAACGGCAGCCGCACGACAAGGATGTTGTCGGGATTGAGGCCAAGATCGACGCGCTGCAACGCGACGAAGCTGCGCATCAGCAATCCCGCTCCTACGAGCAGCATCAGCGAGAGCGCGATCTCCGTCACGATCAACGCGCCGCGCAGCCGGCCGCCGCGAAAGCCGGCGCCGACCCCCTTCCCTGAATCCTTGAGCGGCTCGACGATGTTGCGCCGCACCGATTGAGTGGCCGGCACCAGGCCGAAAAGCACCACCGTGAAGACGGCGAGTCCGAGGCTGAAGGCGAGCACCGGCAGGTTCAGGCGGATGACGACTTCACGTGGAATGAAGCCGTCGGGGATCAGCGGCACGATCGCCTTGATGCCGCCATAGGCGAACAGGCAGCCGAATACGACGCCGCCGGCTGCGAGCAGCAGGCTTTCGATCAACAGCTGCCGAATCAGCCGCGAGCGGCTGGCGCCGAGCGATGCCCGAACCGCCATTTCCCTGGCGCGCGCCGTCGACCGCGCGAGCAGCATGATCGCCACGTTGAAGCAGGCGATCACGAGCAGCAATCCGACCGCGGCAGACATCGTGTATAGCGTCTTCCGGAACTGTCCCACGATGCTGTCGACCCAGCTGACGACAATCACATTGAACTGTTTGGGGTAGTTCTGCGGATTCGCGGCGGCGTACCGATGCGCGATGACGTCGAGATCCGCGGCGGCCTGGGCCAGCGTGACGCCGGGCTTGAGCCGTGCCTGGAACACGAAGAAACGCTGCTTGACCAGCGGATCGCCGCGATTCAGGGCCACCGGCCTCCAGAGATCCGCCGCGATCTTCGTGAACCGCGCCGGCATCACGCCGACGACCGTCGTCGGCACACCATTGAGCACCAGCGTGCGCCCGACGATTGTTGGATCTGCGTTGAAATGCTTGACCCACATCTTGTGGGCCATCACGAATACTGGAGGCGCGCCGGTCGTCGCGTCAGCCGGCGTAAGCGTGCGCCCCAGCTGGGCCGCCACACCAAGGAACTGAAACGTGTTCGGCGTCACGGCGCCGCCAGTCAGCTGTTCCGTCCCCTCGGCCGTCGTCATCAGGACGTCTTCCCCCGTTCCCCCGATCACGTCTTCGAAGACGTGGTTCTGTTCGACGTAGTCCAGAAACTCCGGGGTCTGCAGCGCGGTACGGCCGAACGGTTGTGGATTCGTGGCGTCATGAATCCTGATCGCCGCGACCCGGTCCGCATCCTTGTACGGGAAGGGATCGAGCAGCACGTTCTGGATGACGCTGAAAATCGTCGTCGCCGCGCCGATGCCGAGCGCCAGCGTCAGCACGGCGAGGGTCGTGAATGCGGGCTGCTTCAGGATCGCCCGAAGCCCGTAGCGGAGGTCCTGCCACATCTGTCACCCGATCCTTACGCGCTCGGGCGTTATAATCAAGAGTTGCTCGACTTCATTCGTACCATCATCGCCGAGGACCTGGCGGCCGGCCGCAACGCCGGCCGGGTGGCCACGCGTTTTCCGCCGGAGCCGAACGGGTACCTCCACATCGGACACGCCAAGTCGATCTGCCTGAACTTCGGAGTGGCGCGCGACTACGGCGGTACGTGCAACCTGCGTTTCGACGACACGAACCCGACGAAGGAAGACGTCGAGTACGTCGAGTCCATCGAGGAGGATGTCCGCTGGCTTGGCTTCGACTGGAGCAGCCTGCACTTCGCCTCCGATTATTTCGAACAGCTGTACGAATATGCCGTCTACCTGATCCGTGAGGGCAAGGCCTACGTCGACAGCCAGAGTGCCGATGAAATCCGCCGCAACCGCGGGACGCTGACCGAACCGGGCACGGACAGCCCGTTTCGGAACCGGACGCCGGCGGAGAATCTCGATCTATTTACGCGGATGCGCGCGGGGGAGTTCGCCGACGGCGAGCACGTGCTGCGCGCGCGCATCGACATGGCGTCGCCGAACATCAACATGCGCGACCCGGTCCTCTACCGGATAAGGCGGGCGCACCACCATCGCACGGGCGATGCGTGGTGCATCTATCCGATGTACGACTTCGCGCATCCGCCATCCGACGCGCTGGAAGAGATCACACACTCACTCTGCACGCTCGAGTTCGAGGATCATCGGCCGCTGTACGACTGGCTGGTGGACAGCCTGCCGGTGCCGGCAAAGCCGCGGCAGATTGAGTTCGCGCGGCTGAACCTGACCTACACCGTCATGAGCAAGCGCAGGCTGCTCGAGATCGTGCAGGAAGGGCACGTGTCGGGGTGGGACGATCCCCGCATGCCCACGATCGTGGCCATGCGCCGCCGCGGCTACACACCCGATGCGATCCGCGCGTTCTGCGATCGCATCGGCGTCGCGAAGCGCGAGAACCTCGTGGACGTCGCGCTCCTGGAGCACGCGGTCCGCGAGGATTTGAACAAACGTGCGCCGCGCGTCATGGGCGTGCTGCGTCCGCTGAAAGTCGTCCTCGAGAATTACCCGGAAGGGCAGACGGAATACCTCGACGTCGTGAACAACCCGGAAGATGCCGAGGCGGGTACGCGGCAGGTCCCGTTCTCGCGCGAGCTTTACATCGAACGCGACGACTTCCGGGAGGATCCGCCGAAGAAATTCTTCCGGCTCGCGCCCGGGCGCGAAGTGCGGCTGCGCTGCGGCTATTTCATTACCTGCCAGCGCGTGGTGAAGGACGCAACCGGCGAGGTCACCGAGCTGCGGTGCACGTACGATCCCGCCACGCGCGGAGGGGACGCGCCGGACGGCCGCAAAGTGAAGGCCACCCTGCACTGGGTGTCAGCCGTGCACGCCGTCGATGCCGAAGTGCGGCTGTACGATCGGCTGTTCAGCGTCGAAGAGCCCGGGAAGGTCGAAGATTACCGGACGGTGCTCAACCCGGCGTCGCTGGTGCTCGTCACCGACGCGAAGGTCGAGCCCTCGGCCGCCACGGCGCCCGCGGGATCGCGGTTCCAGTTCGAGCGCATCGGCTATTTCTGCGTGGATCCGGACACGACACCGCAGCGGCCGGTCTTCAATCGGACGGTGTCGCTCAAGGACACCTGGGCGAAGATCGAAGGGAAGTCCTAATCGAATTCTCCGCTCGCAATCCGCTCCACGAGCTGATCAAGCGAACGCACGCGCGGGCAGTCGGCGTCCGGCCTGAGATCCGCTTCGTCAAGCATCACGCCGCGGAGACCGGCGCTGCGCGCGCCGAGCACATCGACGTGATACAGGTCGCCGACGTGGATGGTCGTGTCTTTCCGTGCGCCGCTCCGCGCGAGCGCGATTTCGAAAAAGCGCGGGTCCGGCTTTTCCACTCCCTCATCCGCTGAGTCCAGAACCCAATCGAACCGGCGGGTCAGATCGATTCTGTCCATGTGCGCGCGGAGCGTTCCGTTCGCGTTCGAGACGACCACGAGGCGGAGATCGCGCGCGCGGAGCGCCTCGAGCGCGGGCACGACGTCGGGCGGAACGTACTCCCAGAGATTGCTCGCCGTGTGATATGCGTGTAAGTCCACGAGGGCAGCCCTGGTGCCGTCCGAGGGCATGACGCCGGCGTGCTTCAGAATCAGGTCGAAGAAAAGCCAGCCGCGACTTGCGTCGGTCGTGCCGCCAATCACGCGCCGGTCGTCCAGCTCGCGCCTGGCGACCGGATCGGCCTTCATCAGGATTTCAGGGGAGGCGGAGACGCTGTGCGCCGCAAGGGCATCGGAGATCCGCCACCAGTTCGGATACATCAGGACGCCGCCGGCGTCCAGGAATACCGTCTCGAGTGCCACGCGATAATGTTAGTCGTTCAGCGCAATCAGCGGATCGATGCGCGCGGCGCGGCGAGCGGGAACGGCGCATGCGGCAAAGGCGACCAAGCCGAGCACCGCCGCGACAGCGGCGAGCACCACCGGATCCATCGGCTGCACGCCGAACAGCTGCGTCTCCATCGCTTTTCGGATCACGAAGGCACCGCCGAGTCCCACGCCCACGCCCGCGCCGAGCAGCCAGAGCCCCTCGGAGACGATGAGGCCGAAGATGCGGCGGCCGTCGCTGCCGAGCGCGATCCTGATGCCGATCTCCTTGCGCCGCTGTGCGACTTGGTACGCGAGCACGCCGTAGATGCCGATCGCCGCAAGAAACAATGCGATGCCGCCAAACAGCGACGCCAGCAGCATCGGCGTCTTCCGGCTCACGAGCGATTCGTCCACGCGCTGCTGCATCGGCTTGACTGAAAAAAACGGCAGCTCCGGATCGATCGCGCGTACCTGCTGGCGGATGCTGCCGGCAATGGACGACGGATCTCCCGCCGTCCGCGTCACGAGCGTCATTCCGCGTCCGACGTTCTGCGCGAACGGGAAGTAATACATGCCGACGGGCTCCTTTTCGGTCAGCCCGCGCGTTCTGACGTTACCGACGACGCCGACGACGGTATAGAAACGGGTCTTCGGTCCAGGGCCGGCGGTCAATTCCCCGGCCGACTCCGGCTTCCACATGCGTCGTCCGATCGGATCCGCATCCTTCCAGAAACGAGTGGCGAGGCGCTCGTCGACGATCACGACGCTGGGCGCGCGCTCGTCGTCGGAATCGGCGAAGAGGCGGCCGCGCTTGAGCGGGATCGACATGGCCTCGAAATAACCGGCAGATACTGACGTGTTGTAGGGGGAGATGAGCGACTCGCCTGGCGACATTGCGTAACCTTCCGCCAGGATCACGCTGTCGCTGTAATCGCCACCGAGCGGAATACCGCCTGCGATTCCCGCCGCGTTCACGCCGGGCAGCGCGCGCACGCGAGACAGGAGAGAGTTCCAGAAGCCGCGAAGCGCCGCATCATCCTTGTAACGCGCCGCGGGTGGGCTCACGATCCCCGTGAGTACGTGACTGGCGTCGAAACCGGGACGCACCGCGAGCACACGCTGGAAACTTGCGAGCAGCAATCCGGCGCCAATTAGCAGCATGAACGCGAACGCAATCTGCGCCGTGACGAGAGAGCGTCGCGCGACACGGGCGCCGCGGCTTGCCGTGCCCGATCGTCCCTCTTGGCGGAAGGTCTGGCTCAAATTCAGGTGGCGCAAGCTCAGGATCGGAACGAGTCCGATCAGGACCGACAGGGCGAGTGCGAGCCCGAACGTGAACGCCACCACCGCACCATCCACGGTGACGGTCGTCCCCTGCGGCGTTGCGTCGAGGCTGAGCGACGACAGGACGCGGACGCCGCCGTATCCAAGGGCGAGGCCCAGCAGCGCGCCTGCAACGGAGAGCACGACGGTCTCCGTCAAAAGCTGTCGCGCGATCCGCGCCAGTCCTGCACCGAGCGCGTGCCTCGTCGCCAGCTCGCGCGTGCGCGCGCTCGATCGCACGAGCATCAGGTTGGTGACGTTCACCGCCCCGACCAGCAGGACGAACACGACGCCTCCCCAAAGGAGATACAGCGTATTGCGGATGTCGCGGACGAGGTACGCCTGGAGCGGAACGACGACGGTATGGAATCCGGCGTTGATCAGGATCTGTTTCAGCTTGGGAAACCGATCGAGGTTGCGGGCATTCAACGCGTCGATCTGCTGCCGCGCCTGCTCCACGGTGGCGCCCGGTTTCAGTCGCGCGACGTACGACCAGTTGTTGCTGTGGCGCGATTCGTCCGACTTCTGTTCGGCCGTGAACGCCACCGGCACCCAGACTTTCACGTCCGGTTCGAGGAAACTGAATCCGCGCGGCAGGATGCCGACCACCGTGTAAGGCTCCCCGCCGATGCGGACGTCGCGGCCAACCGCGTTGTCCTGTCCGCCGAACCACTGCTGCCATGAGGCGTAGGTCAGCACGACCTTGTGGGTCTTGCCGATCTCTCCTTCTTCATCCATAAAGAGACGTCCGCGGATCGGCTGCACCTGCAAAAGGCGCAGCAGCGACGGCGTGGCCAGCATTGCCGTGATGCGTTGCGGTTCCGCATCACCACCCAGCGTCATGCCGCGAGTGTTATAGAGCGCCTGCTCCTGAAAGACGTCCGTTTCTTTCAGCCTGTCGTAGTAGTCCGGAACCCCGGTGGAACCGCCCTCGTCGCTTACGCCGGCGCCCGGGTAGGCGTTGTACATGTAAACGAGCTGTCGGGCGTTGCGGACCGGCAGGGGCTGTAACAGGACGGCGTTGACGACGGCGAAGATCGTCGCGTTCGCACCGATGCACACGGCGAGCGTGATGATGGCGGTGGTGGCGAAGCCGCGGTCCTTCCAAAGGAGCCGGCTCGCGAAACGCAGGTCTTGTAGAAGACGTTCCATTTGAATTTATACGAGCCCCGTTCGGGCGTTGTTCAGCGCATCGGAACACCGACGTTGGCGATCGTTTCTCCTTTGGTCATCGACGGGACGGCGCGGATGAAAAGAATGATGCCGCTCTCAGGCGCGCGCGCTTCGAGGATCGGCTTGCCAAGGTAGTCGGTGACGTATCCGACTTTCGCGCCTTTCTGCACGTATGACCCGCGCGTCACGAGTGGATAGAAAATGCCGGTGGCCTCGCTCGCGATCGTCGCGACCCGCTCGATCCACACCGGAGATTCGATGTTCGAAGGCGCGCCCGGCAGCATCTTCAGGTAGCGCATGACGGAGATCGATCCGTTGACGAGCGCATCCACGTCGCGCGGCTCGACCGTGCCGGCGTGCCCCGCCTCGGCGGTGAAGGAAGGCTTGCCGCGGGTGGACGCCGTGTTCTCGAGGTAACGGGATGCGGCGGGATCTTTGGGACGATCCGCCGAGATGATGATCGTGTCGAGCCCGAACGCGAGCAGCATCTCTCGCGACATCGCGTCCTGCTTCTCGTTGCCCGTCTTCGTCCAGTACGAGTAGGGGCGCAGGCTTTCATCGAGATCGCCTCCGTGCAGGTCGATCAGGTGGTCGCATTTCTCCACCACCTCGCGCGTCATCGCGAGCGACGCGCGTTCCGTCTGCGTTCCGTCGGCTTTGCCCGGATAAAACCGATTCATGCTCTTGCCGTCGACCGGGTTGACGTGCGCGATCTTCTGCTCGAACGACGGCACGTTGACGAGGGGTACGAGGATCACCGTGCCGCTGATCGCCTTCGCGTCGAGCTGCTGGATCAGCCGTTCGACGGCAATGATCGACGCGTACTCGGTGCCGTGCGCGCCGGAGACGATGGCGAGAACGGGACCGGGGCTGGCACCGTGGACGACCGCGACGGGAATCGACAGCGCCGCATCGCTGCCAGCGGGAACTTCAATGGCGCCGCGGCCCGTTTCCCCGCGCGGTACGGCCGCAGTGCCGACGCGGAAGACGGAATCCTGCGAGCCGAGCAGTAGCAGCGTGGCGGAGAGAACGAGGGGGTGCATGCGCCCTTGTACTCGATCGCGCCGAACGTTGCCAGCGACTCTCATGTTGACGTCCAACATGAGACGGCATATGCTCCTGTTGGGAATCAACATGAACAAGGCAGACGTTCTCCAGGGCACGCTCGACCTGATGGTGCTGAAGACGCTCGAGTCGATGGGCCCGCTGCACGGCTACGGCATCGCGCAGCGCCTGCAGCAGGTGTCGGGCAGCCTTCTCCAGTTGAACCAGGGCACGTTGTACCCGGCGCTGCTGCGGCTCGAGCAGCGTGGGTGGATCAGCTCGAAGTGGGGGACGTCGGAAAACAACCGGCGCGCCCGCTTCTACGCGCTGACTCGCGCGGGACGACGCCAGCTGCTCCGCGAGGCCGAAGACTGGCACCGCATGGCCTCAATCATGACGCGCGTCCTCGGCGGGACGGAGGAGATGCCGTGATCGACTGGCGCGAACGCAGCCGGTCGTTCGAAAGCCTTGCGATGATGCGTTCGTGGGCGCCGACGCTTCTCACGAATGGTGAAGCGGAGCGGATCCCGGCGGTGCGCGTCAGCTGGAACTATTTCGACATGCTCGGCGTGCGGCCGGCGATCGGCCGCGGGTTTACGACGGACGGCGACCGCCCCGACCACTGGCGAGTGCTGCTCCTGAGCGATCGTCTGTGGCGCTGGCGCTCGTCGCGCATTGGGTCCCCGTTCGGCGGGCCCTGCGGATCGATCCCGCGGACGCGCTGCGAGCGGAGTAGCCGTCCGGCAAGGTCATGACTGTTCGGGAGCTCATCACGCGCTTGAAAGCTGTCGCCGGTTTCGGCCGTCGCGATGACGATCTCGCGCGCGAGCTCGCGTTCCACGCGCAGATGCTGGAGGAGCGCCACCGCGCGCGTGGCCTCACACCCGAAGCGGCGCGGCGAGCCGCGAGGCTGGAGCTCGGCGGCGACGCGCAGATTGCCGAAGAATGGCGCGACCAGCGCGGACTGGCGTTCGTGGATACGTTGAAACAGGACGTGCGGTACGGACTGCGTGTATTGCGCCGTACGCCCGGTTTCACTGCTGCCGCGCTGCTCACGCTGACGCTCGGCATCGGGGCCAATACAGCGGTCTTTACGATCGTTTATGCCGTCATCCTGAAGCCGCTGCCGTATGCGGATCCAGATCGGCTCGTTACGATCGCGGACCGGAACGCTGACGGCTCTGTGTCGGGTGTCGGGCTCGCGACGGTAACCGACTGGCGTGAGCGGAGTCGCAGCTTCGAGCAATTCGCGATGCTGCGTTTGTGGATGCCGACTGTGGTCAGTAACGGTGAAGGAGAGCGGCTCCCGGCCGTGCGTGTGAGCTGGAACTACTTCGACGTCATGGGCGCGCATCCCGTTCTCGGCCGCAGCTTCACCCCAGAGGACGATCGCGAGGACGGCTGGCACGTGCTGGTGCTGAGCGATCGCCTGTGGCGTCGGCGTTTCCGCGCCGATCCGCTGGTGGTGGGACGCACGGTGGAGGTGAACGATCAGGCGTTCCGCATTATCGGCGTCATGCCGGCGTCCTTCGAACCTCTCGATGCGCAGCGCTACTTCAACACGTCCGCCGAAGTCTGGGTGCCGATCGGAGACGACCAGGCGGGGTGCCGTCTGCGCTGCCGACCCGTTTACGCGATAGGGCGGTTGAAGGAAGGCATCACCGTGGCTGCCGCGATGACCGAGATGAACGGCATCCGAGAGCAGCTGCGCAGGGAATACCCGGCGGATTATCCCGCGGGTGCCATTTCGGTGATGCCGATGCACGAAGCGCTCACCGGTCACGTACGAACGGCCCTGAACGTCTTGCTCGCGTCGGTTGGCTTGGTGCTGCTCATCGCATGCGCGAACGTCGCGAACCTGCTCGTGGCACGCGCTGCCGCGCGCGGCCGCGAGCTCTCGCTGCGGGCCGCTCTTGGTGCCGGGCGCGGGCGGATCGCGCGTCAGCTCCTCACCGAGAGCCTGCTTCTCAGCGCCGGCGGTGCGCTGGGCGGGCTGCTTCTCGCGATGATCGCGATTCGCGGCCTTGCGTTGATCGCGCCCGTGACCTTGCCGCGGGTGGAGCACGTCGCGATCGACGGCCGCATCCTGGTCTTTACGGCAGCGATCGCGGTGCTGACGAGCGCCCTGTTCGGGCTTTTGCCGGCCTGGCGCGCCGGCGCCACCGATGCGCAACAGGCGCTCGCGATTGACTCGCGGACCAGCGCTGGCGGTCGATCGCGGATCCGCGCCATCCTTGTCGTAGCGGACCTCGTGCTCGCACTCGTCCTGCTCGCGGGCGCGGGGTTGATGATCCGCACCGTCGCGGCCCTCACGCACGTCAGCCGCGGCTTCGACGCCGAACGCGTCCTGTCGCTGCAGTTCGCACTCACCGGCAAAGCCTTCGGCGACGATCGCACAATCGTCGCGTTTCAGCAGCGCGCGCTCGACAGGATACGGACGATACCGGGTATCGAGAGCGCGGCGTTGGCCGGGCAGATCCCCTTCGCGCGAGCGGGAGGCGGCGCGGGCGACTGCTGGGGATTCCATGTCGCGGGGCGAATGAACGCAAATCCGGCGGCCGATCCCTGTGTCGAGCGGTTCGCAATCACGCCCGAGTACTTCCGCGTGCTCGGCATCCCTGTGCTGTCGGGACGCGCCTTCACCGCCGAAGATACGTCGGACGCGCAGCGTGTCATCGTGATCTCACACTCGATCGCGAAAGCGTTGTGGGGAACAGCAGATCCCATCGGCTCGCAGGTCCGGATCGGCAGCGCCGCGCGAGGCGCGTGGCGAACGGTGGTGGGCGTGGTCGGGGACGTGCACGTCGACGATCTCGCGGCTCCCGTCGTGCCCGCGATGTACACACCGGAAACGCAAATCACATCCGCGTACCTGACGGCGATCGTCAAGTCATCGGGCGATGACGCGGCGTCACTGGCGCCGTCCGTCCAGCGCGCCCTCCACGAGCTCGATCCCGGCGTGCCGGTGTATGGTGTCGCCACGCTGACGTCGCTCGTCGACAAGTCCTCGGCGCAGCGCCTCTTCGTCACGCGGCTGCTCGCCGGATTTGCCGCGGCCGCCGTGCTGCTCGCGGCGATCGGTCTTTACGGCGTCGTCTCATACGGCGTCGCGCTTCGTACGCGCGAGGTCGGCGTCCGCGTCGCGCTGGGTGCGCAGCGCGCGGACGTGGTGCGGCTTGTCCTCACTGGTGGCTTGAAGCTCGTCGTGCTCGGCGTTGCAGGAGGGCTGGCCGCCGCAGCCGCGAGCACGCGCCTGCTCGCGACTCTCGTGTTCGGTGTTCGCCCGATCGATCCGCTCACATTCGCGGCCGCGGCAGGTCTGCTGACGCTGGTCGCGCTTCTCGCCCACTGGGTGCCCATCCGCCGCGCCCTTCGCATCGATCCCGCGGCGGCGCTGCGAGCCGAGTAGTGTCCCGTGTCAGAAGTCCTGTGCCGCACTGAGGGTGGCGATGCGCCCGGCTGGCAAGGCGCGACGACCGAGCATACCGGGAGTATGTGAGGGAGGACCAAACGCCGCCAGGCGGGATGCAGCGCCAGCCGAATGCAACAGGACTTCTGACACGGGACACTGGGGCCACAGACCAACACAGGCCGACGCGGAGTTTGATCGTTATGCTCTGTAGTCTGTGGTTGCGCTACCGATCGATCCGTATCTGCCGCAGATTGTTGCCGCCGTCCGGTCACGGCGGGCGGTGATTCTGTCGGCGGCTCCTGGAGCGGGAAAGACGACGCGGGTGCCGCCGGCGCTGGCGGCGGATGGGGCCGTGCTCGTGCTGCAGCCGCGGCGCGTGGCGGCGAGATCGATGGCGCGGCGGATCGCTGCCGAGCAGGGATGGACGCTTGGACGCGAAGTCGGATGGCACGTGCGGTTCGAGCGCAGGTTCACGTCCGAATCGCGCGTGGTGTTCGCGACGGAAGGGATTCTGACGGCGCGGCTCCAGCAGGATCCGCTGCTTGCGGATTTCACGACGATCGTCCTCGACGAATTCCACGAGCGCAGCGTGCACGCGGATGTCGGCCTCGCGCTCGCGCGGCAGGCGTGGCGCGCGCGCGACGATCTACGGCTCGTGGTGATGTCCGCCACCCTGGAGTCGAGCGCCCTCGCGGCGTTCCTGAATGAGTGTCCTGTCATCGCAGTGCCCGGGCGGCTGCATCCTTTAGATCTCGACTACCGGCCAGGGCAGTCCGTCACGGCCGCCGTTCGCGACGTGCTGCAGCAGACACTCGGAAACGTTCTTTGTTTTCTTCCCGGGGCTCCGGAGATCAATCGCGCATTGCCGGAGGTCCGCGCGGCGACAGATCCGTCGATCGACGTCGTTCCGCTGCACGGCTCGCTCCCGGCAGACGAACAGGATCGCGCTATCGCGGAAGCGGAACGGCGGCGCGTCATTCTCGCCACGAATATCGCGGAGACCTCGCTGACCGTTGCGGGCGTGACCGCGGTGATCGATGCCGGCTACCAGAAGGTGGCGCGGTTCGATCCGGATCGCGGGATTGATTCGCTCGAGCTCGAACGGATTCCCGCTGATTCCGCGGAGCAGCGCGCCGGTCGCGCCGGACGGCTCGGTCCCGGCCGTGTGCGTCGGCTATGGGATCACGCCGATCGACTGCGCCCTCGCGGCGAGCCCGAGATCCATCGCATCGATCTGTCGGAAACCGTGCTCGACATCCTCGCGTGGGGCGGCGATCCGCGATCTTTTGAATGGTTCGATGCGCCGGACGCGGATCGTATCGACGCGGCGCTCGCATTGCTCGGGCAGCTCGGCGCCGTCCGCGACGGAAAGGTAACGGCGCTCGGCGTGCTGATGAAAGGGTTGCCGCTTCATCCGCGCCTGTCGCGGATGCTCCTCGAATCCGCTGGCAGCCGGCAGGTCGCGCTCGCGTGCGCGCTCCTGTCCGAACGTCACGCCTGGCCGCGGCATGGAACGACGACCACAAGCGACTTGCTGACAGCCGTCGATGATGCGCGCGGAGTGCCGCCGCACGCGCAGGAGGTTGCGCGGCGCATTGGCGATCTCGCGCGCGAAGCGATACAAGGCTCCCGCGCCACGAGTGGAGAAGCGGGCTTTCTGCGAGCCATCTTTACGGGATATCCGGATCGTGTCGCGCGTCGCCGCGAGCCTGGCTCGCCGCGGTTCCTGCTTGCGTCGGGGCACGGTGCGGTGCTCGGACGCGACAGCGGCGTGCGCGATGCGGAGTTCATCGTTGCGATCGACGTCCAGGCAGGACGCCGCGGCGAAGGCGCCGAAGCGTTGATTCGCATCGCCAGCGCTGTCGATCCTGGCTGGCTGGAGCCGACCGACATTCGGCTGGAGCACGCGATCGTGGACGGCCGCGTCCGCGCCACTGCGCGGACGTACTACGGCGCGATTCCGCTCGTCGAGCGGCCTGGTACGCCTGATGCGGCGGAGACGTCGCGTCTGCTCGCCGAGGCATATCGCGCGCGCGGTTGGCGATCGGATGATCAACAATTGTTCCGGCGCATGCGCTTCGCGCAGCTCGATGTCGACGAAGACAAGCTGCTGCGCCATGCCACTGCCGGAAAGAAAAGTCTCGATCAGATCGATCTGCCTGGCGCGCTCGAGTGGTCGTCAGCGCGCGAGCTCGATCGGCGCGCCCCGCAGACGCTTCCGCTTCCGAGCGGCCGTGCGGCGCGTCTCCTCTATCACGAGGACGGCAGCGTCAGCGCGGCGGTGAAGCTGCAGGAGTTGTTCGGCCTCGCCGAATCACCGCGGCTCGGGCCTGGCCACGAGCCCGTCGTCTTCGAGCTGCTGGCGCCGAACGGCCGTGCGGTGCAGACCACGCGCGATCTGCGCAGCTTCTGGAACACGACCTATCAGGGAGTGCGGAAGGAACTCCGCGGCCGCTACCCGCGCCACCCGTGGCCCGAAGATCCCTGGACCGCGCCGCCGACTGCGCGCGCAAAGCCGCATCGGTGAGCCTTTGAACTCGAAGGAGTCGAAGGGATCGAAGGGGGTCGAAGGAGCTCTGTAAGATCACGTCGAAGGGTCGAAGGTCGAAGGAGCTCTGTAAATCACGTCGAAGGGTCGAAGGTCGAAGGAGCTTTGTAAATCACGTCGAAGGTTCGAAGGTCGAAGGTTCTGGCGAGTCGTTAGAGACAACTTCGACCTTCGACGCTTCGAAGCCGAGCGGCGCCTTCGAGCTCCTTCGACCGTCGCACCTTCGACCTGATTTCGCAGAGATCCTTCGAGCGTCTTCGATACCTTCGCACCTTCGACCTGATTTTGCAGAGATCCTTCGACCGCTTTCGATACCTTCGATCCCTTCGAGTTCAATTACAAGCCCCGCAACTGCTAGCTCCTTCGACATTCGCACCTTCGACGTGACCTGGAAAGCTCCTTCGACCCCCTTCGATACCTTCGATCCCTTCGAGTTCAATTACAAGGCTCGCAACTGCTCGATGCGCGAGCGCAGCGACGCCGTGAAGGACTCGACTTCCTCCGGGGTGGCGCCGCTCGCGCGGAGCGCGTCGCGCAGCTGGTTGTCGGCGATGCGCCCGAGGTACTTGCACAGCCATCGGACGTCGGCAACCGTGATGCTTGCGCGCGCGTCCGCGGTGCGCTGCCCGGTATAACCGAACTGCACGAATCCCTCAGTGACGCCGGTGACGAACTGCGGCGTCTGCGCCGCGAAGCCTTCCGGATCCCATCTTCCCCGCGTGACGACCGTGCCGCCCCACCTGCCCATCGATCCGCCCCAGTCGACGATCAGGTAACGCGCCTCGCGCCTCCAGCGCGATACGCGCGTGACGTAGATCGCGGTGTTCGATCCGCGCGCCACGTCGCGCTGATCCTTGTTGTCCCAGTTCGAGATCAACATCAGGATCACCTTGAGGCCGGCGAGCTGCGGCGTCCCGACGAACGGATTCGACGTCCACGACCAGCTGTGCTCCTCGAACAGTTTCAGCACGTCCGGATCGTCCAGCTCGAACCGCGCGTCAGCGAACGCGCCGTTCTCATTCACACAGTGCGCGGCGCGCGTCAGCTTGCCCGCGCCGTCGATTGTTCCGGCAGCGACGCGATGCGTGACTTCGGCGAAGTAGCCGCACGCCCACGCGAGCCGCACCGCGAACGTTTCGCACGGCACCTCCTGCCCCCACTTCACTCGCCAGCGGCGCCCGTTCGCGTCGCGCACCGAGACGCACGGCTGTGAGCCCGACGAATGCTCTTCAATGAATTGAAACGGAGGTTTCGGCGCCTGCGCGGCGCCGCCTGGTCCTGACGACATGTCGAGCTCTTCGACAACGCCGGGATCGCGCCAGAGGCGATCGCGCACGCCGAACAACGGTCGCGGTCCCGCTTTGCGCAGCTTGTAGAAGCCGACGGTCCGCCAGAAGAGCAGCAGCCCGAGGTAGACCGCGACAACGACGACGACGACCCACGCGACGTAGGACAAAACCTTACCTGCTCAACGCGTGTCGATTGATTAAACCCGCATGCCGGCGGTGGAGTCTAAGGCTCCATGCGCATCCTCCGCGGCCTGAGAAGCCGGCTGCTGCCGTGCGGCTGCATCGCGGGAATCTACGAGACGTACGACGGGGAAGTCGTAACTCTTCTCGACGAGCGACAGGCGACGTGCCAGGACAGCCGCCACGAGAACGGAAACAGGATTCCCGATCTCGCGGCGCCGTCCGGGTCATCAGAAGTAACTCTTCACGCCGAACGTCAGCGCTAACCCTGACGGGTTGAAGTCGTTAATCTTCGACACGATGTGATACCGCGCTTCGCCTTTCACTGACACCGTATTCGACGTAAAGAATTCCGCGCCGCCGAAGATCGTTCCGCCCACCTTCGTCTCGCTGTCACCCACGTTGTGCCCGTTATCCCGGAACTGCAAAAAATACGTCCCGACTCCGGCGCCCACGAAGGGATGAACCTGCCCCCCTTCCCAGTTGTGTACGAGATCGACGCCGACGCGGATCTGTCGGAGCGAATCGCTCTTCTCGTGTTCGAACTTGGGATTGGCCCATCCCACGCCGAGCCGGACGCTGTCCCGCGCCGAGAGGTAGTACTCGTAGAACCCTTCAAGAGCCGGTCCTCTGGTCAGCGCGTCTTCCTTCGGCAGGAACACGCCAACCTCGCCGCCGATCGCGGCAGCACCCTTGTGCGGCATGCGTCCTTGGGCGAATGCCATCGCGGGCACCAGCCCCATGATCAAGGTCAATCCCAACAGTTGAGCTTTCATCACTATCTCTCCCTTCCCGTCGAGGTTCGACGGTCGCAAGTTGAATGCCGTCGCGGGACGATAGAATCGAATTTCCGATGAAAATCGCCACGTGGAACGTGAACGGCATCCGCGCCCGTCAGTCACAGGTGCAGGAATTGGTCGAACGGGAACGACCCGACATCGTCTGCCTGCAGGAAATCAAAGCGGTCTCCGATCAGGTTCCCGCGGCGTTGTGCGAGATGGAGGGCTACTGGTGCTACTGGCACGGCGCGAAGGGGTACTCGGGCGTCGGACTGCACGTGAACAAGTCCATTGCGCCTGAACGGCCTGCGTTCGCGCATCCGGACTTCGACTACGAAAGCCGGATCGTCACAGCGGAGGTGAACGGCGTGATGTTCGGTTCGATTTATGTACCGAACGGCGGAAAGGATTTTGCTGCCAAGATGCGCTTTCTCGAATCGCTCGAGCAGTTCGCGGCAGATCTGCACGCGTCCGGACGTCGGGTGGTGCTATGCGGCGATTTGAATATCGCGCGCGCGGAGATCGACGTGCACCCGAAGGAGCGGAAGCCACGCGCGATCGGCCAGCTTCCAGAAGAACGCGCGCTCCTCGAGCGCATCATCGGTCACGGCCTCGTCGACACGGGGCGTGCACTCGAGCCGGGAAACGATCAGATGTTCACCTGGTGGGCGCCGTGGCGCAACATGAAGCAGCGGAACATCGGGTGGCGCCTGGACTACGTGCTCGCGACCCAGTCGCTGTTCGACCGCGTGCAGGGCTGCGTCATTCAACGGGAGTTCGGCACGAGCGACCATGGCCCCGTCGTGGCCACGTTTGACGTCTAATTCAGATCGGAGGGTGCAATGAAGTCCGTTCTCGCCATGTATCTCTGTCTGGGCGTCGGTCCGGCGTTTGCGCCACAAGCGCAGGTGCCGCGCGATACACCACCGCCGATGGTGGAAGAGGCGCGGCGCGAACGCGATCTGCGAGCGACGATCGCTGCCGGAACGGCAACGAATCAAACCTACCTCGAGCTCGAGCGGCTGCTGTGGCAACGAACGCAGCGCTACGGCATCGACGAAGCCACGAAGCGTGAGTACCTCCGGCAGGCGATGGAGATCGCCGATACCGCGCTCCTGCTCGACCCGAAGACTCCGGATCAGCTTGTCTTCAAGAACATCCTTCTTCGCGCGCAGGCGGACATGGCGACAGATCCAGCCGAAAAGAAGCGCCTGACCGATGAGGCCAGCGTCGTCTCGAAGCGTGCTATGGAGGCAAACGGGCAAGCAACGGGATCGCCGTTCAGCGAGCCGTTCGAGCAAACCGTCGCCCGACTTCAGCCGCTGCGCGTCGGCGGCAATATCGTTGCGCCGACGAAAACAAAGGACGTGAAACCGGCCTATCCGCCCGAGGCGCAGACCGCTCACGTCCAGGGAGTCATGATCGTCGAGGCGTTAGTCGACGCGAACGGCAAAATGGCCAACGCCAGGATCCTGCGCTCGATTCCGATACTGGATGCGGCAGCGCTCGACGCGGTCAGTCAATGGGAGTTCACCCCCACGCTGCTGAACGGCGCTCCCGTCAGCGTCATCATGACCGTCACGGTGAACTTCAGCATGATGGAGTAGTCTGCACACTCGATGCGAAAACACCTGATCGTCGCGGTCGCCGCGATCGCGGCCGTCGTGACGGTCGGCGCGCAACAGGCGCCGCCACAGCAGCCGCCTGCCCAGACGAAGGCGCAGCCGCCCCAGCAGCCACCCGTATTCCGCGGCGGCACCAACCAGGTCCGCGTGGATGTCACCGTCTTGAACAAGAAGGGGGATCCGGTCACCGACCTGACGAAGGATGACTTCGAGGTGCGCGAGGATGGCGTCGTTCAGTCGATCGACAATCTGAAATTGATCGAAGCGACGGGCGCGGCGCCGGAGGACGACACGTCGCTGCCGATCCGATCGCAGTATCACGCCGCGGCGGAGGCCGCTCGCGACGACATCCGCGTCTTCGTCATCTTCTGGGACGAGTACCACATCGGCGAAATGGCGCCGGCGATTCGCGCGCGGGCGGCCCTCGAGAATTTCGTCCAGTTCGCGTTCGGCCCGACCGATCTGGTCGCGCTGATGGACCAGCTCACGCCGACCGACGCGATCAAGTTCACGCGCGATCGACGAGAGCTCGCCGAGCAGGTCCACAAGCTCAAAGGGCGGCAGGGGGTCTACGTGCCTGCGCGCAGCGCTGTCGAGGAGGCGCAGATGTATCGCGCGCGCGACCTCGAGATGTTGCGCGCGCAGGTGACCGCAACGGCGCTGGAGTCCACGATTGCATTTCTCGGATCGCTGAAGGAAGGGCGCAAGTCCATCCTGTTCGTGTCGCAGACGATCGGCCGCGTGGGTAACGGTCCCATGGATACGTTCTCATGGCTCAACGGTGCGATCCGCTCCGCCAACGCGAACAACACCACGATCTACGCCTTCGACCCGCGCGGACTTGATATGAGCACGCGGCCATCAGACATCCTGCACTCGCTGGCGGAGGAGACCGGTGGGCGGCAGATCTCGAACAACGAGCCGGCGATGTCCCTCCGCGAGGTCGTCAAGAACGCAAGTGCGTTCTACCTGCTCGGTTATGCGTCTGCGAAAAATCCGGCTGATGGGAAGTTCCACAAGATCGCGGTCCGCGTGAAGCGCCCCGGAATCGAAGTGCGGTCCCGTACCGGCTACTTCGCGCCGGCGCTCACTGACGTGGATGCGGCGAAAAAGGCCGCTTCCGCAAACGAACCGCCCATGGAGATTTCTAAGGCGCTCGAGAAGCTCGTGGACGCGCCACACATGACTGTCACGGGCGACCTCTGGGCCGGTGCGTCTCCAGGCGCCGACGGCAGGCCGCGCGTGACGATCGCGTGGACCTCGCGCGACGCGGCAGAAGATGCCGTCTCGGTGCGCGCAAGCGGCGCCGACGGTCACGTCTATTTCGATGGGCCGCTGCGATCGAATCACGTGGAGTTCGACGCCGAGCCTGGGACGCTCAGGATTCGGCGCAGCCTGCTCGAATCGGATGGGTCAGTCTCCGACAAGCAGGAGATGATGCTCGACGTCCCCGACTTCGCAACGGCGCCGCTCTCAATCGGATCGCCGATCCTCTTCCGCGCGCGCACGCCACTCGAACTGCGCGCGATCCAGGCGGAGCCGAATCCCGCACCCTTCGCCGGACGCCAGTTCGAGCGCACCGATCGGATCGTCGTCCGCTTCGGCGTCTATGGCTTGGCGGCGAAGGACGCGACCGTCACCGCCACTCTCCTCAGCCGGCAGGGCGCCAGGCTCGCGAGCATGCCGCTCAAGTCCGTCGCGACGGGAGGGTATGAGATCGATCTGCCGATCGGCTCGGTCGCGCGCGGCGAGTACGTCTTCGAGATCGCCGCGTCCCACGGCGCTGATCAGGCCAAGACGCTCCTCTCGTTCAAAGTGAACTGACGGACCGGCGACCACTGGGGGTCAGGTCTGCAAATCGCCGCACCCTGGGGTCAGGTCTGTAAATCGCCCCACGGCGGGGTCAGGTCTGGAAATCGGTCGAGACATGGCACCAGCAAAGGCGATTTGCAGACCTGACCCCTGGTTCGGGCGTTGTTTAGACCTGACCCCCGGGATGGGCCCAGATCTGCGTCAGCTCGACAATGACGGCGACGGCGGCCTCTAGGTCCTGACGCGACGTCCATTCGAGGCGCGAATGGAAGTTGTGCTCTCCGGCGAACAGATTGGGCGTGGGAAGTCCCATGAACGAGAGCCGCGAGCCGTCGGTTCCGCCGCGGATCGGGTTTTCAATCGGCGCCAGGCCGACGCGACGGATCGCCTCGCGCGCGCGATCGACGATTCCCGGATGCCGATCCAGCACCTCGCGCATGTTGCGGTACTGCTCCTTGAGCTCGAACTCGACGCGTGTGCCCGTCTCCGCCGCCACCGTGCGCGTCAGCGCCTCGAGCAACGCCTGCTGATCGCGCAGCCCCGACGTCACGAAGTCGCGGAGCAGCACGCGCACCGACGTGCGGTCAACCGATGCCTCGATCTGGTACGGGTGGACGTAACCCTCATACCCGCTCGTCGTCTCCGGCGAAAGGCGCTTTCGCGGAAGCCGATCGACGAAGCGTGAGGCCGCCTTGATCGCATTGACCATCCGCCCGTGCGCGTAGCCGGGATGTGTGTTGAAACCGAGGAAGGTGATCCGCAGCACGTCGGCGGAAAAGCTTTCGAACTCGAGCTCTCCCTTCTTACCGCCATCGAGCGTGTACGCGCACGTCGCGCCAAACCGCTGGACGTCGAATTTGTCCGCGCCGCGGCCGATCTCTTCATCGGGCGTGAACCCGATGCGGATCGTTCCATGCGGAATCTCCGGGTGCGCCATCAGGTGCGCAGCCGCCTCCACGATCGCCGCGACACCCGCCTTGTCATCCGCACCCAGCAGCGTCGTCCCTGACGCGGTCACGATGTCGTTCCCGATCTGCTCGGCGAGATCCGGATAATCCGCGGCACGCAGGATTGCCGACGGGTCATCCGGCAGGACGATGTCGCTGCCGTCCCATGCGTGGTGAACGATCGGCGTCACGTTCGTGCCGGACATCTCCGGGGACGTGTCGACGTGCGCGATGAACCCAACGATCGGCGCGTCGTGCGAGATCGTCGCCGGCACGGTTGCCATCAGGTAGCCGTTGCCGTCGAGGACCACGTCCGCAAGGCCGATGGCTCGCAGTTCGTCGGCGAGAAGACGCTGGAGGACCAGTTGCCCGGGCGTACTCGGACACGTCGCCGAGCTTTCGGCGGCGCGTGTATCGATCGCGACGTAGCGCAGAAACCGATCAAGAACGGTCATCTATCCTGAACTCGAAGGAGTCGAAGTCTTCGAAGGACTTCGAAGGATCTCCTTCGACCTTCGGCCCTTCGAAGTATCGAAGATCGAAGGTGCTCCTTCGCCTTTCTTCGAGTCCTCCGACTCCTTCGAGTTGAGAAGAATCGCGAGCTGCTGCGATGACGACTCGTGGACGATCAGCTGGTCGCAACGGCGGATCGCCTCGCGCGGATTCCGATCCCGCGCGAGTTCCACCGAGAAGACATCGTGACACGCATGCAGGTAGCGCACGATCGTGCCGAGCGCGTTTCCCTGGTACGCGAGCCAGGTTCCGAACAGCCTCGCGGCGAGCCATCGTTTGACGGCGGGATCTTCGGGCGCCAGTTCGGCGGTCGGCGGCGGCGCGAGCATGCCGAATGCGTCGAGCACGGCGTGCTCCAGCGGGAGTCCCTCGGACGGCGTCCACTGTTCGATGCGCGCGGTGACGTCGGACAGCGCGCGCAAGGCAACACGCGGCGCGATGCCGCTGCGCGTCAGCAACTCGATCGCGCGCTGCTCCCACGCCGTGTAGCTCTCCAGATCCATCATGACGCCAGGGCGCAGCACCGGCGGCCAGACATCCCGCGCATCGAGTCCGTCGAGCACGCCGTCACCTGTCAGCGATGCCGGTGCATCGACAATGCCCACAGGACCGTCGTCATCGAACAACATGCCGGCTGCCGTCGGGCAGTAATGCGACAACGAGATGAAGGTGCCGCGAGGATCGTGGAGCACCTGCCGCGGAAACATCCGGCACGTGATGGGAAGAGCCGCGTGGCCCGCGGTGTTATGTATTTCACAGGCGTGAACGCCGTGATCGCTCTGGAGGAACGAGCAGCGCCGGCCTTCGTGCAGCCGCGCAAAAGCGCCGCGTTCTGAAACATCGATCTCGCCGCGCGTGAGGGCCAGTGCGCGCACGAACTCTAACTCCTGCGCGTCAAACGGAATCGTCCATCCCGCCCTGCAGCAGGCGCCGGATCGCCGGCATTTGTACGAGGCGTGAAAACTAAGGCACTTCACCAAGAGTGTCCAATCATCGTAACGCCGATTACAGGAACGTTCGTGCCGCGAGGCGCACACACGGTTTATCCGGGGAAATCGGAGGGTACTCCTCGGCCCGGGAATTGCGATCTAAATAGGTCCGCCATGTCCGAACGGGATACCTTCGGTCCCCGCCTTCGCCGCGAGCGCGAACGTCGGGGCATCTCGCTTGAAACCATCGCCTCGGTGACGAACGTCAGCATCGAGCTGTGGCAAGGTTTCGAAAACAACGACTTGTCGCGATGGCCCAAAGGCTTGTTTGCGCGAGCGTTCGTGCGCGATTACGCAAAGGCCGTCGGCCTTGACGCGAACGACGTCGTGGACGACTTCTGCCGCCTGTTCCCGCTCGGCGACCGCCGCGCCTTGCCGACTATCCGCAAGCAGGCGAAGTTGATTGGCCACGATACGGCGATCGAAGACGATCCCGCGCTCATGCCTGGCGGCGTAGATCGCCGCGGCAGCCTGGATGGTCCATCGGAGTCTCTGAAACGAGCCCGCTTGCGGCTCGTACCCCGGATTCTGCGCGCCATTTTCCATACGTAAGGAGCGCAAGCCGGAACGCGTCGGCCGGTGTCAGATGTACCGAGTATCATCCGGGACGACATCATGACAATCTGGCCGCCTCGCCTGACGAAATCGTTCGTTCTCCTGTCCATTCTTCTGTCTACCGCGGCGCAATCGGCGCGAGCGCCCCTGCGTATCGTCAGCGCAGGCCCGTCCGGCGAAGTCGCGTCGGCTGAAGAGGCCAACGAAATCCGCGTCGTGTTTTCAGAGCCGATGGTGGCGCTCGGGACGGTGCCGGCGCGGCTGCGGCCATCTTTCTTTCACATCACGCCGGCCGTGACCGGAACGTTTCGCTGGTCCGGCACCACGATCCTGATCCTGACGCCGACGCGGCCTCTTCCGCTCGCCACGAAGTACGACATCACCATCGACGCCGGTACCGCGGCGGTGAGCGGACGCAGGCTTGCGACTGCCTACAGCTTCAGCTTCATGACGCCGACGGCGCGGCTGATGAAGACGGAGTGGTATCGCCCCGGCGGCCGATTCGACGCTCCGCCGATCGTCATCCTTCATTTCAATCAGCCCGTAAAGCCGGACACCGTCGCGGCGCATGTGACCGCGCGTTTCGACAGCCACCCGTTCGTACCGCCCGTCATCGCGTCGGGTGCGCAGGCCCGGCTGCGCGCGATCGACGCATCGGCGCTGCAGGCCTTCACAGAGAAAGTGCAGCGCGCGCGCGCCGCGGCTGTCGCCACGAGACCTGTGTCGTTCGAGATTGCGAAAGACTGGGACAGGAAGCACTTTCCGCCATCACCCGACACAGTTGTCCTGCAGGCGACGACGCCGGTGCCGCCCGACAGTTGGGTCCGGATCGAGACGGACGGGCGGATACCATCACTCGCGGGGCCCGCCGTGTCATCGCGCTCGCAGAGCTACACGATCGAGGTCGAGCCAACGTTCTTCGTCAACCACGTTCACTGCGACAACGCGTGCGATCCGGACAACAACAATCCAGTGGAGTTCCGCGGCTCCGTGAAGGCTGCCGCCTTTGCGACGGCGCTCAAAGCCACTGACGTGACGGACGCGCGGCGCGAGCGCCCGCTCACGAAATCCGCTCCGCGGCAGCGCGAGACGTGGGAGCGGGACGAGTCCGATTCCCTCTCGCTCGAAGATGCAGGCTTCGCCGCGCAGCCCCCCGCGTCCACGCTGCTGCTGACGCTGCCCGCGGACTTAAAAGCGAGCGACGGCCAGAGCCTCGGCTACACGTGGGCCGGACTGGTCGAAAACTGGCACCAGCGCGCATTCACCAGCTTCGGCGACGGACATGGTGTCTGGGAAAAAGGGGGCGGCGCGCTGCTGCCGTTTTACGCGCGTAACTTCCAGAACATCATGCAGTGGGCCGCGCCGGTCGATCCGCGGCAGTTGATGCCGACGCTGCTGGACTTGCAGGCATCGGATTTCCGTCTCGCGCCGTCGACGCCGGGTACGAGCAGGCGCTTGAGCGTATCGCCGGATCGCGTGCAGTCACACGGTCTCGATCTCAGTGGCATTTTGAAGCCCTCAGGCACCGGCCTCGTCTGGACGGCCGTTGAAGAGGGCACGCCGATCGAGCGCGCGCGAATGACGAGAACGCGCGATAACAAGCCGCTGATTCGCGCCAGCCTCGTGCAGGTGACGAACCTCGCGATCAGCGTCAAGGACAGTCCTCAGAACACTCTCATCTGGGTGACGCGGCTGGACAATGCCGCGCCGGTGGCAGGCGCGCGCGTGTCGATCGTCAAGCCGGACGGCCAGGCTATGTGGACCGGCACGACCGCTGCCGACGGCGTGGCGATCGCGCCGCAGACGCGGCTGCGCGATCCGCGCAAATGGTACGAGTTCGCCTTCCTCGTCATGGCCGAAAAGGACGGCGACATCGCGTACGTCGGCAGCGACTGGAACGACGGAATCCTGCCGTGGGAATTCGGCAACCACCTCGACCTGGAGGAAGCGGACCCGCTGCTGCGGGGCACGGTGTTCACCGACCGCGGCGTCTACAAGCTCGGTGAAGAAGTCCATTTCAAGGCGGTCCTTCGCAGCAATACGCCCTCGGGCGTGCGGCTGCTCGCGGATGGCACGCCGGTGTCGATCGCCGTGCGCGACACGCGCGAGAAACTGATCGACGAACGAACCGTCAAGGTCAACGCGTGGAGCACCGCCGAGTGGACGCTGACGTTGCCGGCGGAAGGGGCGCTGGGAAGCTATTCGGTGCGTGCCATCCTCGAAAGCGATCGCGCGAAACTGGCGCCGAAAGCGGCGCCGGTCGCGCGCGGAGAAGAGGAGGAAGAGGAGTACTCCGGCGATTGGAAGAAAACCGTTTCCGGCAACTTCCTGGTCGCCGCCTACCGCCGGCCCGACTTCCGTGTCGATGTCACATTGACCGGCGATTCGCGAATCGCGGGCGATCCCCTCAGAGGGATCGTGAACGCCCGGTACCTTTTCGGCGCGCCGATGAACAAGCGTCCCGCGCACTGGACGTTCACGCACTCGCCTCTAAGTTCAGCGCCCGCTTCGATCGATGAGTTCTTCCCCTCGGACCGGTGGACGTTCGTCGGATGGTCCGCTGACCGTGCGACGTCCGGCGAGCTGCAGGCGGACGACGGGACGCTGACGGCGACCGGACAGCTCGCGCTGACGCTGAACACCCGGGCGAACGCGGGGATCCCGTACTCGTACACGCTCGAGGGGGACGTCGAGGACGTGTCGCGGCAGCACATTGCGAACCGCGCCAGCCTGGTGGTGCATCCCGCGCCGTATTACGTCGGAGTGAAGAAGCTTCCGCTGTTCAACGATCAGAAGGACGGGATCAAGACCGAGCTCGTTGCCGTCGGCCTCGACGGCAAGACGGTGCCGGGCGTCGCGATCGACATCACTCTCACGCAGGTCCAGTGGCAGAGCGTGCGGCGTGCCGAAGGCAACGGGTTCTACACTTGGGAAACGGAGCGCAAGGAAGTTCCGGCCGGCGAATGGCACGTCACGAGCGCAGAGAATCCCGTGCCGCTCAACGTCCCGTTGTCCTCGGGCGGGTTCTTCATCCTGGAGGCGACCGCAAAGGCGGACCGAGATCGCTTCACGGTCACCCGGACGTCGTTCTACGCGCTCGGGCCCGGATACACGGCGTGGCAGCGTTACGACCACAACCGGATTGATCTCGTTGCCGATCGCGGTAACTACAAGCCCGGCGACACCGCTCACATCATGATCCAGTCGCCGTGGGAGCAGGCGACCGCGCTCGTGACGACGGAGCGCGAAGGCATCCGCTCGCATCGCCAGTTCCCCCTGACCTCCACGCAGCAGTCGATCGACGTCGCGATCGCGGAAGGCGATATCCCGAACGTCTTCGTCTCCGTGCTGCTCGTGAAAGGGCGTTCGAAGCCGCTCGGCGATTCAGAGAAGGAAGACGATCCGAGCGATCCCGGCAAGCCGTCGTTCCGGCTTGGCTACCTGCAGCTCGCCGTCGAAGATGCCACGAAGCGATTGACCGTCTCCGTCTCGGCGAACAAGGAAGAATACCGTCCGGCGAACAGCGCAACCGTGACGCTCGATGTGAAGGATCGGCAGGGGCGCGGTACCGCGAGCGAAGTCACCTTATGGGCCGTTGATTACGGCGTGCTGTCCCTTACGGGATACCGCACGCCCGACGTCCTCGGATCCGTGTACGTCAGGAAGGCGCTGCAGGTCCTCACCGAGGACGGGCGGCAGAAGATCATCTCGCGGCGAGTCATCACGCCCAAGGGAGATACGGATGGCGGTGGCGGCGGTGTCGAGGCGCTGCCGGGTGGCGTGCGACAGGACTTTCGCGTGCTGGCGTTCTGGATTGGATCGGTGACGACCGACGCCCGTGGTCACGCGACCGTAGACGTCAAGCTGCCGGAATCGCTGACGACGTATCGCATCATGGCGGTCGCCGGCGATCGCGCGTCGCGCTTCGGTTCCGCGGACAGCGAGATTCGCATCAACAAGCCGGTGACGCTGAAGGCGACGTTTCCGCGCTTCCTCGCCGTCGGCGACAAGGCGGCGTTCGGCGCGGTCATCACGAGCCAGCTCAAAACAGGTGGCCCGGCGACCGTAACGATTGAGAGCCTCGATCCAGAAGTGCTCCAGTTCGCCGATGGCGCGCCGCAGACCATCGAGGTGGCCGCGGGTGGATCCGTCGAAGCGCGATTCGAGGCTGCGGGTCGCACGACCGGACGCGCGCGCGTTCGGATGACCGTGAAGCTCGGCTCAGAAAGCGACGCGTTCCAGGACCTGATTCCGGTCGAAGTGCTGGTCTCCCCGGAAACTGTCTCCGCGATTGGCGAAGCGGGCGAAGCGAACGCCACCGCGGCCGAACGCCTGAAGATCCCCGCGGGCGTCGTCCCTGCATTCGGCGGCCTGCACGTCGATCTCGCGTCCACGGCCCTCGTCGGACTGGCCGAGGGCGCGCGCTACCTGGTGGAGTATCCGTACGGCTGCGCGGAACAGCGGGGCTCTCGCGCGCTGGCGTTGCTGCTCTCCGCGGATCTCGGCGAGGCGTTCAAGCTTCCCGGCATCGAACCCGCGCAGATCAAACCGGCGGTTCAATCCGCGTTGCGCGAACTGGAGCGCTTCCAGTGCGAGAGCGGTGGCTTTTCGTACTGGCCGGGCGAATGTTGGAGTACCTCTCCCTATCTGACAGCGTACCTGCTGCACGTTTTCAAGGTTGCGACCGACCTGAAGTACGCGGTTGACAAGCCGATGATGGACCGCGGCTACACCTACCTCGAGAACGCGCTCACCGAAAAGCCGCCGGTCAACGAGAGCTGGCGTCCCGCGTACACCGCATGGCAGGCGTTCGCCGTGAAGGTGCTCGTCGAAGGGGGCCGGAACCAGGACTCGAACATCACGCGGCTTTACGGCTACCGGGAGCAGATGCCGGTGTTCGCGCTGGCCTACCTGAATGATGCGCTCGTCGCGAAGGGAGAGGGGGGAGGCGTGCGCTCCCCGGACCTGCGCCGTCGCATCGGCAATGCGATCCTGCCGGAAGCCTCGACCGCGCACGTCGAGGAGCTCGCCGATCCGTACCTCCTGTGGTTCTGGAATTCGAACCTTCGCTCCTCGGCGATCGTGCTGAACTCGATGGTGAAAGCCGGATCGGCGGACGCGCCGTATCGCGCGCTGGTGGCCTGGCTGTTGAAGGCGCGGACGAATGGACGATGGGGCAACACGCAGGAGAACGCGATCGCGCTGGAATCGCTCGTCGCGTACTTCCGCAAGTTCGAATCCATCGTTCCGAACTTCACCGCGGTGGCGGCGCTCGGTCCAACGGAGCTCGCGTCGGCGGAGTTCCGCGGCCGCTCGACCGAAGCAAAGGCGTCGGACGTGCCGATGTCGCGCGTCCTGGCGTCCGCGCCGGCAGGAACCGAACAGCCGCTGACGTTCACGAGGACGGGCGAAGGCACGCTGTTCTATTCCGCGCGCCTGCGCTACGCGGTCGACCGGTTGTTCCAGCAGGGACTTGATCAGGGGATGCGCGTCGAACGGACGTACTCGCCGTATGTCGAGAACAGCACGCGCCCCGCCGTGACGTCATTCAAGGCGGGGGATCTCGTTCGCGTGACGCTCACGCTGCAACTGACGAAAGAACGCCGGTTCGTCGCCGTCACCGATCCGCTGCCGGCAGGGTTCGAGCCCGTGGAATCCTGGTTCGCTTCGTCCGCGGCGCGTCTTGCCGAGCACCAGGACTCGCAGCCCGGCGTGGACAGCGACGGCTGGGAGTGGTGGCGCCGCGGCGGCTTCGATCACATCGAGCGGCACGACGATCGCGTGCTGCTGTTCGCCACGCGCCTCAGCGAAGGGCGCCACGTGTTCAGCTACATCGTCCGCGCCACGACATCGGGGACGTTCCGGACGGCGCCCGCGCACGCCGAAGAGATGTATGAGCCGGAGGTCTTCGGGCGGACGGCGACGGCGGTTATAGAGGTCAGGAAGTAGTGCCAAAGGTGCCAAAGGTCGCGCCTCCGCTCGCGCAAGTATCACTGCGAGCTACGGCGAGGCCTCGCCGTAGCCGCTACGCGGCGAAGGCGGGACGGCGCGTGATCGTTGCGTTCGCGCTCGGATGCGTGGCCCTCATGCTGTGGGTGCGTTGCGCATCGGTGCCGAACGACCTGCTGCAGGGAGTGGACACGCCGTCGACAGTTGTCGTGGATCGGCATGGACGCGTGTTGTACGAGGCGCTGTCCGCTGATGGCGTTCGCGTGAAGCCGATCGACGCGGCGAGCATTCCGGCCACGTTGGAAGCAGCGACGCTCGCGGCGGAGGACCACCGGTTCTACAAACATCCCGGGATCGATCCCGTGTCGCTGACGCGCGCGGCGCGGCACAACCTCGCCGAACGGCACGTCGTGGAAGGGGGCTCGACGATTACGCAGCAGGTTGCGAAGCTGCTGATTCAGCGTCGCGAAGGCACGCATGCTCGCGGCTTCGGCGCGAAGGTCCGGGAGGTGGTGCTCGCCATGCGCCTCGAGCACCGCTTCACGAAACGCGAGATCCTCGCGCTGTATCTGAACCTCGCGTCGTACGGAAACCAGGCCACGGGGGCGGGACGCGCGAGTCACATCTATTTTGGTGTCGACCCGTCGATGCTCACCCCCGCACAGGCGGCGTTTCTCGCGGCATTGCCGCAGCGCCCGACGGCCTTCAATCCGTGGAAGAACCTCACGTCCGCGAAGAACCGGCAGCAGGCAGTGCTGCGGAAGATGGCCGCGGCCGGCGCCCTGTCGGACGAACGGCTCCGCGAGGCTCGCGCCGAACAGGTGACGCTGCGGCCTCGCACTGCCGCGTTCAACGCCCCGCACTTTGTCGACATGGTGCGCGCGTCATATGGCGACTCGCCACCGGCGCGCATCGAGACAACGCTCGACCTGGATTTGCAGCGCGAGATCGAAGGCATCGTGCTGCACGAGCGCGAGTCGCTGCGCGCGCACGGCGCAGCAAACGTCGCCGTCGTCGTCCTCGACAACGCAAGCGGTGAGTGGCTTGCCTGGGAAGGTTCCGGCGATTACACGGATGCGGATCACGGCGGCGCGATCAACGGACCGCTCGTCCCGCGGCAGCCCGGATCCGCGCTGAAGCCGTTCACCTACGCGCTCGCGTTCGAGGAGGGACGCGGTCCGGAGTCCGTGCTGCCGGATATCCCCTCGCACTTTCCCACCGCGGAAGCCGGCGTTCTGTACAGCCCGCGGAACTATGACGGGCAATATCGCGGCCCGCTGCTGGCGCGCCGCGCGCTCGCCGGATCCGAGAACGTCCCGGCGGTCGCCCTCGCCGCCGACCTGGGCGTCAGCACGCTGCAGCGGTTCCTGACGCGCGCGGGGTTGTCGACATTCGATCGCGCTCCTGCGTATTACGGCCTCGGCCTGACGCTCGGGAATGCGGAGGTGAGGCTCGACGAACTGGTCTCGGCCTATGCGGCGTTCGCGCGCGGCGGCCTGTGGCGCGAGGCCACGGCAATTCTTCCGGCTGAAGCCGGAAGCTACAAGGGACGGGGCGAGCACAGCCTCGTCTCGTCCCGCACGGCCTTTCTCGTCACCGACGTGCTCAGCGATCCCGAAGCGCGCGCTTACGCCTTCGGACGCGGCAGCTATCTCGAATTTCCGTTCGCCGTTGCAGTAAAGACGGGAACGTCGCAGGCCTATCATGACAACTGGACGATCGGTTACGCGCGCGATGTGACTGTGGGCGTGTGGGTGGGAAACTTCGATCGTTCGCGGCTGCAGAATTCTTCCGGCGTGACGGGTGCGGGCCCAATCTTCCACGCGGTGATGCTCGCCGCGACGCGCGGCCGCCAATCCGCGACAGCCACGACGATTCTTTCCCCTCCGGCCGGCCTTGAGAAGGTCACGATCTGCGCACTGTCAGGGATGCGCGCCAACGCGTGGTGCCCTGCGCGTACGCGCGAGTGGGCGGCCAGCGGGGCAGACGCGGGTCCATGCTCATGGCACCATCAGACAGAAGATGGTTTGCTCACGATCTATCCGCCCGAGTATCGCGCGTGGGAACTGTCCTCAGGACTTCGCGCCGCCTCGGCGCATGGCGACGAAAGCCCGACGCCCGCGTTGAAGGCGCGCAACACGCCGCCGCCGGTGCGGACGCTTGCGATCGCGAATCCTCCCGCGGGGGCCATCTACAGTGTCGATCCAACGCTGCGAAGAGACTTCCAGGCGCTTCCGCTTCGCGTGGTAACCGCGAAGCCGACGACAGTCACGTGGCTGGTGGACGGCACCACCATCGGCCGGACATCTTCTGAGAAGCCGCTCGCATGGCCGCTCATCGTCGGCGCACACGATATCGAGGTCCGCGACGATGAAGGACGTCGTGCGCGCACGTCAGTAGTGGTCAAATAGACGCGTGATTCGCGTTGATACTTTTGCGTCGCCGATCGGGCCGCTCACGACGGCGGAGCGCGCCGGCCGCGTTTGCCTCCTTCATTTCGGCCCGGATATGGCGGACCTGGACCGGATGTTCGAGCGCTGGTACCCGGGCGAGCCGAGGAATCGCCAGCCGCTGCCCGAGATCGGCGCTGTCCTCACGCGCTACTTTGATGGCGATACCACGGCGATCGACACAGTTCCCGTCGAATTGAACGGGACCGCGTTCCAGAAGAACGTCTGGGCGGCGCTGCGACGCATTCCGTGCGGCAGCACCATCTCTTATGCGGAACTCGCGCGGCGAATCGGCGAACCGGCGGCGGTCCGCGCGGTCGGCGCGGCGAACGGCGCGAATCCGGTCGCGGTCGTCGTGCCGTGCCACAGGGTGATCGGCGCGGACGGCAGCTTGACGGGCTACGGCGGCGGACTCGACCGCAAGAAGTGGCTGCTGACCCACGAAGGGGTCACACCGCCTCGGCTGTGGTGATGGCGAGCACCTTGCTCTATCTGTCTCCGAGCAAGGAGGGCACAGATGGGCATCCTGTCATGGATAGTTTTTGGGTTGGTCGTTGGGATTATTGCGAAGCTGCTGACACCAGGTCGCGACCCCGGCGGGTTCGTCATCACCATTCTGCTCGGCATTGCCGGCGCGTTGCTCGGCGGCTTCATCGGCCGCGCGATGGGGTTCTACGGGCCCAGCCAGACAGCCGGCTGGCTGATGTCGATCGCGGGTGCAATCCTGCTGCTGGTGATTTACCGCCTCGTCGTTGGGCGGCGCCGGGTCGTTTAGCGGGTCAGGCGGCGGGGATTGCGGCGGCGGCGAGGAGGGCGGCGTCGATCAGGTCGATCAGATCGTCAGCCGTGAAGGGCCGCACGACCGCGATCCCCTCTCCAGTCGCCACCGATCTCCGTTCGCACATCCGCACGACCTGCGCGCGCGCGTTTCTGCGCAGCGATCACGAAAAGAGCGCACGCCTGGGCCATATGCACCGTTGTGCTCTGAAAAATTGTGTGTATCATTCAACCAGGTGAGCATCCCGACAACTCGTGCTCGTACATGGCAGGCGGGTGAGATCTTTACCGTCAACGATGCCACCGAACTCTACGAGCTCGATCGCTGGGGGAAGGGTTACTTCTCCATCTCGACGGATGGCCACGTCCTCACCCACCCCACGAAAGACCCAGCACAATCGATCGACCTGAAGCAGCTCACCGATCACCTCCAATTGCGCGGAATCGCGCTCCCGGTGCTGCTGCGGTTCCCGGACGTGCTTCGCCATCGGCTGGGGGACATCCACAATGCCTTCAAGGCCGCCATCAACCAGCACACCTACGAGGGGCGGTACGTCTGCGTCTACCCGATCAAGGTGAACCAGCAGCGCCACGTCGTCGAGGAAGTGCTCGATTTCGGCCGCGAGTACGGTTTCGGCCTCGAGGCAGGCTCGAAGCCCGAGCTGCTCGCCGTCATGGCGCAGGCCTACAACGACACCCCCATCATCTGTAACGGGTTCAAGGACGCCGAATACATCGAAATGGCGATGCTCGCCCAGAAAATCGGGCGAGACGTCATTCCCGTGGTCGAGAAATACACGGAACTCGGCCTGATTCTGAAGTACGCCGAGAAGGTGGGCGTCCGACCGCAGATCGGGATGCGCGTGAAGCTGGCGGCCCGGGGCAGCGGCCGGTGGCAAGGCTCGGGCGGCTACCGTTCGAAATTCGGTCTCACCGTGGCGGAAGTGCTGCGGGGACTCGAAGAGCTAAAAGGCCACGGCATGCAGGATTGCTTCAAGCTCCTGCACTTCCATCTCGGAAGCCAGATTCCGAACATCCGGATCGTGAAGGGCGCGCTGAACGAAGCCGCCCGCATCTACACCGAGCTGGTAAAGGCGGGCGCGGGACTCGAGTTCCTGGACGTGGGCGGCGGTCTCGGCGTCGATTACGACGGCTCCCAGACCAACTTCGAGTCCAGCGTGAACTACACCCTGGAGGAATACGCCAACGACGTCGTGTATCACGTTCAGACGGTCTGTGACGACGCGGGTGTGAAACATCCGACGATCGTGTCGGAAAGTGGACGCGCCATCGTGGCGTACCACAGTGTCCTGATCTTCAACGTCCTGGGGGTGTCCGCCTTCGGCGAGGAAAAGATCCCGGAGCACATCTCGCCGGACGAAGCGGAGCAGCCGGTCATCGACCTGCTCGAAACCCACCAGAACCTGTCGATGCGCAACGCGCTCGAGAGCTATCACGACGCACAGCAGGCGCTCGACATGGCCATGAACCTGTTCACCGGCGGCTACCTGCCCTTGGAACAGCGCTGCCAGGCCGAAAATCTCTACTGGGCGATCCTCGTCAAGCTGAAAAAGCTCGTGTCGCAGATGGACGACGTGCCGGAAGATCTCCAGGCGCTCGACGATGCGATGGCGGATACGTATTTCTGCAACTTCTCGCTGTTCCAGTCGATCCCCGACAGCTGGGCCATCAAGCAGCTGTTTCCCGTGATGCCGATTCACAACCTGAATCGGCCGCCGAACCATCACGCGGTGCTCGGCGACATCACGTGCGACTCGGATGGCAAGATCGATTCGTTCATCGATCGCCGCGACGTGAAGAAGACGCTTCCGCTCCACACGGTGAACGGCGAGCCGTACTATCTCGGCGTGTTTCTCGTCGGCGCCTACCAGGAGATCCTGGGCGACCTCCACAATCTGTTCGGCGACACGCATGCGGTGCACGTCAGCCTCGATAGCCAGGGCAACGTGGTCCTGGACGCCGTCATCAAGGGAGATACGGTCCGCGAAGTGCTCGACTACGTCGAGTTCGATGCCGAGGTCCTCGTTCGCAAGCTCCGGCACGACGTCGAGCTCGCCGTCCGCGAGGGACGCGTGACTTACGAAGAATCCGGCCGGCTCCTCGAGTTCTATGAAGAGGGGCTGCAGGGATACACCTACCTCGAAGAGCCCAGAGAAAAGTAATCCCCGTCGGGCCGAGGGCATAGGGCAGGGAACTTTTCCACCGTCTCGCAGGAATACTGAGATGCGAGACTATCTGGTCGCCGCACCGCGCCCACGCGATGCGGCCGCGCTGCCTCGCATCCTCCGCAAGTTGCGCTGCCGTCGCGACCGTCTCTTCGGCGTGCCGATCGTGGACCCCGGGCAGCAGCAGTCGCAGCGCGAGGCGGTATAGAACAGTCATGCTTTACGTGGCAGGAGCCGCTTGTCGCGAGCCATGGCTACCGCCCGCGCCAGCCGCTCGGCTTCCGCCTGCGCCACTTTGCGGCCTGCGCTGCGGATGCGGTAACAGCGCCGTGGCGCGCCGCCGGTCTCCGATGGCGCGTCCACTTCGGCGATCAGGCCGGCATCCAGCATCCGCTTGATCGCGGCATACAGCGTGCTCGCGGTGAGACGAATCTCGCCGTCCGTGCGCGCGGAGATGTCCTGGAGGATGGCGTACCCGTGCAGATCCCCGCCGTCCACGAGCGACAGGAGGATCTGGAACGCCTGGGGCGTCAGCGGTGTGGAAAAGGAGTCGGCCATGGGCAAGTATACCGTTAGACGGTATACTTGCCCCGGAAGGTTGCTCTACTTGACGGAGGCCTTGGCGGGCTGCTGCGCGTCCTTGGTTACCGTCGCGGACGTCGAGGCGGTCGAGGTATTCCGCGCGCGATCGCTGCAGCTCACATTCAGCGAGTAGACCCGCGCGGAGCCGTTCGGGTCCAGGTCAGCGCGCACGCTGGCGGTCAACGCTCCCGTAATCATGTAGTCCGTAGCCGGCGCGCCGGTCACGGATGTCAGCGAGCAGCTCGGGTTCGCATCGACGTCATCGGTCGCATTCACCGTCAGGACCACCGGCACCCACTTGCCGTTCGGCGGCCAGATCGCGGACGGCGTCGCGAATACGCCGCTGATGACCGGCGCGGTCGTATCCGGCGGCACCACGACGGCCGTGGACCCGTTGCTGCTGTTGCCCGCGACGTCGGAGCAGCGCACGATCAAGGTATACGTGCGTCCACCCACCGCGCGGAGTTTCGCCGTCAGCGGCCCAGTGATCGCGTAGTCATCGGCGGTCATCGCAGTCGCGCTGATGCTCGTCAGGGCGCAGACCGGCGCGTCATCCACGTCGTCGGTCGCGGACACCAACACGCTGACCGCGACCAGCGCGTCGTTCGGCGGCCAGATCGTCGAGGGTGATGCCGTCACGGAGGCGATCACCGGCGCGGTCGTATCCGGCGGAACGGTGACGTTCACGGATGACCATGCCACGTTATTCGACGCGTCCACGCAGAGCTCGTTGAACGTATAGGTGCGTCCACCGACCGCGCGCACCGTGCCCGTGTTCGCGCCCGTGACGTTGAAGTCGGTCGGCGCGGTTCCAGGTCCGGTAATGTTCGCCAGCTTGCAGACAGGCGTCTGGCCTGAGTCATCGGTGGCCGTCGCCGCCGTCGTGACCGTCACGTTCTGCCCCTTCGGCGGGTAGATGACGGATGGCGTCGCGGTCAGGCTCGTGAACACCGGCGCCGTCGTATCGGGCGGCACGACGACGTCGACCGACGACGTCGACGCGTTTCCACTCGCGTCCGCACAACGGACCGCGAACGAGTAGAGGGCGCTTCCCGCCGCGCGAACCGATGCCGTCAGCGGACCGGTGAGGCTCGCGAACGAGCTCGGCGCACCGTGCGTGTCGATACCAGAGATGGCGCAGACGGGTGATGGATCGACGCTGTCGACCGCCGTCACTGCGACCTGGACCGGCACCATGGCGTCGTTCGGCGGAGTGATGCTCGAGGGGTTCGCGCTGAGCGACGTGATCGCAGGCGGCGTCGTGTCGGCCGTCGCGGCGACCTTCGTCAAGCGGAAGACCGCGGTGGCGCCGTTGAAAGTGCCTTGACCGGCGATCGTGCCGTCGGCTGCGACGGCCTTCGCCTGCGTGAGCAGCCAGCCCGCGCCGTTATCGAGCAGCGTATTGAGGTCGTTGGACCCGTCGGCGTCCGTGTGCACGAACGCGTGGAACGTGTTTGCCGAAGGCGGAAGGAACCAGCCGACGCTCGTGCCGGCCGCGATCGACTCCGTGTTGCCCAGCGAGGAGCCGAACGTTGCGTCGAGGTTCTGCAGCGTGCCCTCGAGGTTCTGCAGCGTCCTCTCGAACCGGAATGCATGCGTCCCGCCGACACCGTCGGCCTGGCCGCCGACGTGTCCGTCCCCATCGATCGCGCAGCCCGCGCTGAACCCGCTCGGGCCGTTGAAGCTGCCGATTTCGACTGCCGCCGTCGCCCCGGGATCGAGCCTGAAAGCATGTTGCACGCCCGACAGGTTCGGGCTGGAACCAGCGATCTGGCCGGCGTCGTTGATGCCGCACGCGGTCGCGTTTGCTCCGAGCGACGGCAGCGCGATCGCGGGCAGGTCGCGATGCGCGACAAAGGCCGTCGTGCCGATTGAGGAGTAGGAGTAACCGACCACATCCCCCGCGCCGTTGATCGCAAAACCGAACGACATGAATCCGCCGGCGAGCGGCGCGATGTCGTCGACCACGCCGAAGGCGTCGACGCCGCGATAGCGGAATGCGTGCAGCGCGCCGTCGGGATTGAAGTAATAACCCGCGAGGTCGCCAGAGGCGTTGATGCCAAAGGCAAGGCTGAAAGTATTGTCGAGGCCCTGGAGGATTTCCCAACCGTGGCCGTTGGTGAAGCGGACGGCGCGAGGCCCTGATGGTCCCTGCACGTATCCGGAAACCTGCCCCGCGGCGTTAATACCGGTAATCGTGGGAACCAGCCCGCCGAGGCTTCCCAGATTTTCAACCGTATAGTGCGCCGCATCTGCCCGCAGGGACTGGTGCCAGGGAAACAGGACCAGTAAAACCGCCATCAACGCAAAGGTGTATCGCCTCATCAGCGACCTCCGCGCCAACAGATAGCAACCGGAGTACCTCTGTCGAGCTTGACCCGGGAAGTGCTGACCTTACAGTCCGTTAGAGGCGTTTCGTGACCGTGTGCGGTCGTGTGCGCATGGGCGTTCAGGTCACACAATCGACCACTGGATCACCTTTATGCGATCGGCGGCGGTTTGCCGGGCGCTACCTCTTTAACATGGCGTCGCGTTTCGCCTTGAACTCGTTGCCCGTCTTCCATTCAGGCATCCGGTCGGCGTTCGCAACCCGGTAACCAACGGCGAACAGGAGCTGTGCGTCCTCGGCGGCCCCGCTCAGATCCCAGTCCGGTTTCACCTCGTCGGAGGGGGCGTGGTAGTCCTTCTCGGTGTACTCGTCGCGCTTGGCTTTTCCCCACTCAGGAGATTTTCCGATGTAGTCGACACCCGCGTCCGGGTCGAGCGCCGGCACTCCCTGCTTCGCGAAGTTGAAATGATCCGAGCGGTAGTAGAACCCTTTCTCGGGCTCGGGGTCTGGCGTGATCGTCCGGCCCTGCTCCTGCGCCGCCTGCCGCAAGTAGTCGTCCAAATCCGACGCGCCCAGCCCGATCACCGAGATGTCTTTCGTGCGCCCCCACTGGTTGACGCCGTCGATATTGATGTTCGCAGCGGTCTTCGCGATCGGATACAGAGGATTGAGCGAGTAGTACTCGGAGCCGATGAGCCCCTTTTCTTCTGCAGTCACCATCAGGAATAAAAACGACCGCTTCGGCCGCGGCTGCACCTGCTTCAGCGCCTTCGCGATTTCGAGCACCGTGGCGACTCCGGTCGCGTTATCGAGGGCGCCGTTGTAGATCGTGTCGCCGTTGACCGGTGCGCCGATGCCGAGGTGATCCCAGTGCGCCGAGTAGACGACATATTCATCCTTCAGTGCTGGATCGCTGCCCTCCAGCTTCGCGACCAGGTTGCGCGAGTCGATCGTGCGGAGCTTGTTCGCCACCGCCATCGACGCTTTCACGCCGAGCGGTATGGGCTTGAACTCACGCGTGAGCGCCTGTTTCTTCAGTGCGTCGAAGTCCTGGCCGCCCATGGCGAAAAGTTTCTTCGCCGCATCGACGGTGATCCATCCCTCGATGTTCGCCTTGTTCATGTTCTTGTCTGGTGCGACGAGATCGAACTTCTCGTTGAGATTCCCCTGTACGACCGAGAATGGATAACCGGCCGGACCCGTCTCGTGCACGATCAGGATCGCCGCCGCGCCCTTGCGGGCGCCTTCCTCGAACTTGTATGTCCAGCGGCCGTAGTAGGTCATCGCCTTCCCCCCGAAGGTCTTCGGATCGAGGGCGGATGCGTTGCCTGGATCGGGCACCGCAGGATCGTTGACGAGGACGACGATCGTCTTCCCCTTCACGTCCACATCTTTGAAGTCGTTCCAGTTGTACTCCGGCGCCTCGACGCCGTAGCCGGCGAACACGACGTCGCTGTTGGTGATCGATGCGGCCGGCGCGACATGTTTGGACCACGCCACCACGTCATCGCGCCACTTCAGCGGCAGCGTCTGCGTGCCTTTCGTAAAGGTGAGCGGCTTCGTTTCCGAGCCTGTGATCCCGACGAGCGGGACCTTCTGAATGTACGTCCCGTCGGGGTTTCCAGGCTGAAGTCCCAGATCCTTGAAACGCATCTCGAGATACCCGACGGTGATCTCTTCGCCGACAGTACCGGGCGCGCGTCCCTGGAACTTGTCGGACGACATCTTCTTCGTCGTGTCGAGGATCGCGGCGGCATCGATCCTGGGCATCGCGGACAGCGCGAGGCCCGGTGGTGGCGCGGTACCCTGTGCCGCGGGCTGGGACGCGGGCGCGGCCGATTGCGGAGGTGCCTGGTCGCGGCTGCAGCCGGCAGCGAACACGGCCGCGATGAGGGCGGTCAGCGTGACGCGAGAGAGAATGGACATCCCCGCATTGTATGGCAGCTACCGCCGCCGATTTTTCTCGGCAGTAAGCGGGCGCTCAGGATCGCCTACCCGAAACCACCGATACCCGTACGGCTCCATCTCGATGACATGCCGTCCTATTTCGTCCGGTTCGCTGCGATCCTGCGACAGCAGGTTGACGAGCGGACAGGGAGGGCGGCCGTCCACGCGCAGCCGTACCTTCGTTGTTCGATCCGCGAAATTGTGCAGCACGATGGTACAGCGATCGTTCCAGTCGTACTGGATTCCGAGAACGTGGCCAGGCATGCGCGGCAGAAGCTGCCACCCGCCCCAGCCGATCTCCGGGCATTCCTTGCGCATGCGGATGATCCGTTCCGTCCAGTTCAAGAGCGAGTTCGGATCGCGGCGCTGGTCCGCGACGTTGACCCGCTGAAACCCGAACACGTCGTCGTCGATCACCTTCCGGATTGGCCGGCGCCCGATTGTGAATCCGCCGTGAGGCTGCGCTGACCACTGCATTGGCGTGCGCACGGAATACCGCTCGGGAAGATCGAGGTCGTCTCCCATGCCGATCTCGTCGCCGTAGCGGATGACTGGCGTGCCCGGCAGCGTGAACAGCAGGCTGTTTGCCAGCTCGATGCGGCGCCGATCGTTATTGAGCATCGGCGCAAGCCGGCGGCGGATGCCGCGGTCGTAGAGCAGCATGCGCTTCTGCGGCGCGAACTGCGCGAACACCTGCTCGCGCTGGCGATCCGTCAGCCGGCCGAGATCGAGCTCGTCGTGGGCCCGGAGGAAAATGCCCCACTGGGCCGCATGAGGCCGTTCGTAGGTTTGCAGCAGCGCCTTTCGCAGCGGAGCCGCATTACCGGTTGCCAGCGTATAGAACATTCGCTGGTTCACCCAGAAGTTCAGCAACATCTGCACGCGGTCCCCCTCCTCGCCGAAGTAGTGCAGCGTCTGCTGCGGCGGCACGTTGGCTTCGGCGAGCATGATCGCGTCGCGGCGGCGCCACTGGAGGAAGTCGCGCATGTCGTGCAGCAGGTCGTAATCGCGCGTCGGCCGCACCTTCGCTCCCTTTCGCTCGATCAGAAAGGGAACCGCGTCCATGCGGAACCCGGAGACGCCAAGCTGCAGCCAGAACCCCATCACGCGGGTGATCTCCTCCTTGACCGCCGCGTCGTGCGTGTCCAGGTCCGGCTGAAAATCGTAGAAGCGATGAAAGTAGTACTCGCCGGCTTTCACGTCGCGCGTCCACGTGGACTCTTGAACGCCGGGAAACACCATGCCCTTGTTCCACTTGGGTGGGCGCGTCTTCGACCAGACGTAATACTGGCGGTACGGAGAGTCCGGATCGCTCCGCGCCGCCTTGAACCACGGATGCTGATCGGAGGTGTGATTCACGACGAGATCCACGATCACCCGCATACCCAGCTGTCGCGCCTGATTCAGGAACTCGACGACTTCACCAAACGTGCCGACGCGCGGGTGGACACCGTAGTAATCCGACACGTCGTATCCGTCGTCTTTATTCGGCGAGCCATAGAACGGCATCAGCCAGATGCAGGTGACACCGAGGCCGGCAAGGTACGCGAGCTTGTCGGTCAGGCCGACGAAGTCGCCGCAGCCATCCCCGTTCGAGTCGATGAAGGTCTCGACGTTCAGGCAATAGATGATCGCGTTCTTGTACCAGAGGTCATGAATCACGAACCGTCGAGGCAGCAAGGCTTGTGCCCGGCACGGCCCTTGACACATATGAACATAGGTATATGATGGCAGGCCTATGAACGAACGGACGACCGTCGATCTTCTCCAGGGGACGCTTGCCGCGCTGATCCTGAAGTCCTTGAGCTGGGGGCCTTTACATGGCTACGGCATCGCCCGGTGGATCCAGCAGGTCACCGAGGATGAGCTGCTCGTCGAAGAAGGATCGCTCTATCCCGCGCTGCACCGGCTGCAGGCGCGGGACCTCGTGACGTCGCAATGGACTACGTCGGAAACCAACCGCCGCGTTCGCTGCTACAGCCTGACGGAGCAGGGGAGGCAGCAGCTCCGCGCTGAGCTCTCGCGATGGGAGCGCTTCTCGGTCGCCGTCTCGCGCGCGTTGCAGGCGCGCAAACCCTCCAAAGCTGTATGAACACGGCGGGACGTCCGGAGCGCCGGATCTGGCACGACACGAAGGCCGACGCAGACGACGAGATCGCGTTTCACCTCGAAATGCGCGAGCGGGATTTCCGCGAGCGCGGCATGACGGACGGGGAAGCGCGCGCGGCGGCGCAGCGCCGCTTCGGCAGCATCGAAAACATCACTACGCAGGTGCGGCGGATCGACGACCAGTCCGCACAGCGGAAACGGCGGACCGGCATGTGGACCGATTTGCGACAGGATATCGTCTACGCGTTACGCGGCCTCCGCCGCGCGCCGGGCTTCACCGCGACCGCGGTCCTCACGCTGGCGCTTGGCATCGGCGCCAACACGGCGATTTTCAGCGTCATCAACACTGCGCTGCTGCGGCCACTCCCGTACGTCGACGCGGATCGCCTCGTCTTCGTCTGGAACACGCGCAACGGCACGCCGGAGCCGCTCGGCCCGGGCTGCATGATGGACATCCGAAGGCAGTCCACCAGCTTCAGCGGATTCGCGGGTCTCAGCCACATGTCGTTCAACATCATCGGTAACGGCGATCCGGAACGGCTGATGGGATCGAGCGTGGCTTCGAGCTTCTTCGATGTGCTCGGCGCGCGCCCGCTGCTCGGCGAGCCGTTTCACACTAACGCCGCAGACTGGTCGGCCGTCGTGCTGTCGCATCGCTTGTGGGTGCGCAGATTCGGATCCGACCCGTCGATCATCGGCCGCACGATCACGCTCAACGGCAAGCCGAGGCAGATCGTGGCCGTGATGCGGCCCGACTTCTTCTGGCCGCTGATCACGGGGAAGCCCGCCGCCATTCCGGGTCCCGAGCTGTGGGTTCCCGGAGGAATCGGCGATATTCCCCGCGCCGCGATCGACGAGGAACGCGACATGACCGGCAGCCGCAACGCCGGATACCTGAGGGCGATTGCACGGCTGAAGCCGGGCGTCTCGCTCGGCCAGGCGCGCGCCGAGGTGGCGGCGATCGGCGAACGCATGTCGCGCGAGCACCAGGACGACGGCGGACGCGGCGCGACGATCGTGGGCGTGCGCGATCAGTTCTTCGGCCCCGCGAAGCGGCCGCTCGTCATCCTGTCGGGCATCGTGGCCTTCGTGCTGGCGATCGCGTGCGCGAACGTCGCTGGCCTGCTGCTCGGCCGCGGCACGGCGCGCCGCCGCGATCTCGCGCTCCGCCGCGCGCTCGGCGCGACGCGCGCGCGCATTATCCGCCAGTTGCTGACGGAATCGACCGTTCTTGCACTGGCCGGCGCGCTTGGTGGAATCGTCCTGGCCTGGTGGGGAATGGCGAGCCTGAGTGCGGCAGCGCCGACCGACTTCATCGCCGACAACTCGCTGCACCTTGACGCGCGCGTGCTGGCGTTCGCGCTGGGTGTCTCGGTGATCTGCGGCCTCGGGTTCGGCGCAGTTCCGGCGCTGCAGCTTTCCCGCGACGCGCTTGCCGGCGCACTCGGCGAAGGTGGCGCGCGCTCGTCCGGTTCCCGTCGCGCGGGGCACACACGCGACCTCCTCGTCGCAGTCGAAATCGCGGTGGCGGTGGTGCTCCTGGTTGGATCTGTTCTTTTCGTCCGCAGCTTCCTGCACTTGTCGCGCGTCGATGTCGGACTCGATACACGCAACCTGCTCACGTTCGACGTCAGTCTCACCGGCGAGCGGGCTCAGTTGCAGTCCCGGCAGGTGCAGTTCTACGAGGCGCTGCAGCAGCGGCTTTCGCAGGTGGCCGGCGTTCGCGCGGTGGGCGCCGCAGTGACGCTGCCGATCGGCGGCGACGATTTCGCCACGCCCTATCGTCCGGAAGGACGCGCGTTTCCGGACGCCGCATCAGTCCCTCGTGCCGGCTACCAGGTGATCACGCCCGGCTATTTCACAGCCATGGGCATTCCGCTGAAGGGGGGCCGCGACCTGCGGTCGTCGGACCTGCGAGACTCAGAACCGGTCGTCGTCGTGAACGAACAATTCGCGCGCGAGGCTTGGCCCGGACAGGATCCAATCGGTCGGCGTCTGAAGTTCGATCCGTCCGACACAGCGTGGACGCGTGTTGTCGGCCTCGTGGCAGACGTGCGTCATTTCGGACCGGCGAGCCCGCCGCGTCCCGAGGTGTACCAGCCGGATTCTCAGCGCTCCTTCCCCTTCATGGCGTTCGTCGTCCGAACGGAAGCAGATCCTGCATCCGTGATTCCGTCGCTTCGCCGTACGGCGGCGGAACTCGATCCAACCCTGCCGCTTGCGGGGCTGAAGACGATGGACGAGCACCTGCAACGATCGCTGGCACGGCCGCGATTCTTGTCGACCCTCGTGACCGCTTTCGGAGCACTCGCGGTCACGCTCGCGCTCGTCGGCATCTACGCGATGATGGCGTGGTCGGTCAGCGAGCGGCGGCAGGAGTTCGCGATACGCCTCGCGCTCGGCGCCCGCGGTTCGTCGGTGATGCAGATGGTGCTGCGAAGGGCGCTCGGCCTCGCGGGGGCCGGCATCCTTGCCGGCCTGCTCGCAGCGCGCGCTGCCAGCGGCGTGCTGACCGGCATGCTGTTCGACGTCCGGCCGACCGATCCCGCGGCATTTGCTGCGACCGCGGCAATTGTCGCCGTCGTCGCGGTTGCGGCCTGCTGCGTGCCCGCCCGCCGCGCGATCCGCGTGGACCCCGTGACGCTGCTGCGATAGTCTTTCGCGGTGCTCCCCGCGCTTTCTGTCGTTGCTTTCGCCGCCATGGTCGCGGGCCTCGTCGGCCTGTTCTACGACGGCGCGCTCTTCGCCACGCAACCCGTGGTGATCGGCCTGCAGGCCGCGGCGTTCCTCCTCATGATGGCGGCGCGGATCACGTTCGGCCGCCGCAGCTTCCACGCCGCCGCGAATCCTACCGAAGGTGGCCTCGTCACCACCGGCCCATACGCCTACTTCCGCCATCCGATCTACGCGGCCATCATCTATTTCATCTGGGCGGGCGCGCTCAGCCACTTGTCCTGGCGCGCCCTCGCGTACGCGGAACTCATCACCGCGGGCGCATTCGTCCGCATGCACATCGAGGAGCACCTGCTCTCTCAGAAGTACCCGGCGTACGCCGCGTACAAGAGGCGCGTGAAGCGAGTGGTGCCGTTCATTTACTAGTTCTAAACTCGAAATCCTCGTTCCTGAACTCGAAGGAATCGAAGTTTTCGAAGAACTTCGAAGGATCTCCTTCGACCTTCGGCCCTTCGAAGTATCGAAGATCGAAGGTGCGCCCCTTCGACCCTTCGAAGTATCGGACGATCGAAGTGCTCCTTCGACTGCCTTCGCCTCCTTCGAGTGAACGTAACCTGATGTCGACCTCAGAACTCCAGAACCTACAAGAGGCAGATGAACTCCCCCAGGATCATCGCCGTCGCCCCCCAGACCTGGTGGCCTTTGAGATCGAAGTAGGGATATTCGATCGCGACCCCCTCGCGGGTGCGCGTACCCTGGCGGATGCTGGAGGCGTCCTGCAGATCTTCAACGGAAACTTCGACGACGGCTTCAACCTCGTGTGCCGCGGGCGCGAAGGTCGGACGCTCGTGCGTAATGCCGACGAGGGGATGGAGAGTGAAGCCGCTGACGAGCACGTAGACGGGCGTCAGCTCGCCGAGAATCCGGACGCTTGCGGGGTCTACACCGATCTCCTCGTGCGCTTCGCGCAGCGCGGCTTGCGCGAGCGTCTCGCCTGGATCGGTGGCGCCGCCGGGGAGGCTGATCTGCCCTGCGTGGCGACTTAATCCGCTGGCCCGCACCGTAAGAGGGATCGATGGACCACGATCGCCTGGATAGAGGAGCAGCAGTCCCGCGGCGATGCGCGCGTCGCTGGGAAAGTCCCCCGGCTTCCAGCCGCTGCGCGGCGGCGTCGGCATGAACCGGAGCTGCGCCTCGAGTCCCGGCAGCGTGCCGGCGAGCCGATCGCGCAGCGCCGCTTCCAACTCGATCAGCGAATCCGCGGCCATTACCGGCTTGCGCGATCTCCGAGCAGGCCTACGCTCAGACCGTAGGCGTTGACGCAGTTGTATTCGAGGATGGACTGGTAATTGGGATAGACGAGGAAGTAGCGCTTGACGCCCATGATGAGCGATGCCTGCACATCGGCGGACGGCAGCGGCCGACCGGCCACTGTGCGCACGCCGAGCTTGTTCCACTCCGCGAGCGGAAGCGGCGCCGTCATCTGCCGGCGCGCGAGGCAGCCTGACGTCTGCATCGGCGCCACCTCGGGCAGCCGCGTGATTAGCGGCAGAGGAATTTTCACCTCGCGCCCCCAGAGCTGCCCCTTCTGCCAGCCGTGGGCCGCCAGGTAATTCGCGATCGACGCGAAGACATCCGGAGTCGAGCGCCAGATGTCGCGGCGGCCGTCGCCGTCGAAATCCTGCGCGTAGAGCAGAAAGCTGGACGGCATGAATTGTGGCTGGCCGAGCGCACCGGCCCACGATCCTTTCAGCGCGGCGGGCTCGACGTCGCCGCTGTCGAGGATGCGCAGCGCGTCGAACAGTTCTGCGCGGAACATCGTGGAGCGCCGCGGGTCGTACGCAAGCGTGGCCAGCGTGGCGATTGTCGGGCGGACGCCGCTGAACCGGCCGAAATTGGATTCGATGCCCCACACGGCGACCAGGATTCCCGGAGGCACGCCGTACTTCTCGCTGACGTGCTTCAACACTTCCGCATGACTTGTGCGCATGGACAGCGCGGTCTTCACGACCTTCTTCGAGAGCCGCTGCTTCAGGTATTGATCGAGCGTCTGCACGATCTCGGCCTGGCTGCGATCGCGCTGGATCACGGTGGGGACCGGCTCGAGTCCAGTCAGCGCCGCGTCGAGCGTCGCCTCACGAATGCCCAGCGAAAGTGCTTCGGCGCGCACCACGCTAAGCCATTCCGCGAAGGGCGGCTGCGGCAGCGGCGGCACGGCGGGGACCTGCAGGAAAAGCGATAAGCCGAACGCGGCCGCGAAGAGGCGCATGTCTTTCCATTATTATCCCCCCATGGCGAGCCAGGACTTTCCTCGCATGGACGCTGCGAAGGCACGCGCGGTTGCCGAGCTCGTCCACGGCTGTACGTTCGATGACTTTCTTCTGATGCCCCGCCGCAGCGTCGTCGCTCGCCGCGACCCGTCCGCCATCGATCTGTCCTGCCGCGTCTCGCGCCACCTCGCGCTCCGGCGTCCGATCGTGTCCGCCAACATGGATACGGTCACGCGCGCGCCAATGGCCATCGTCCAGGCCGAAGAGGGGGGCATCGGCATCATCGACCGCGGGTTCCGCGCCGGCGACATCCAGCCCCAGGTGCGCGAGGTCGAGATCGTCAAGCGCACGCAGCACGGCGTCATCGCTGATCCCTACAGCGTGTCGCCGGCCGCGACGATCGAACAAGCGGTGGCGCTCATGGCGCGATCGCGCGTCGGCACGCTCGTCGTGATCGACGGAGATCGGAAGCTGAAAGGGATCCTGACCGAGCGGGACGTTCGTTTTGTGCACGGCCGGGACTTACGCGTCGCCGATCGCATGACGCCGATCGACAAGCTGGTCGTCCACCACGGACGGATCTCACCGGAAGAAGCCGAGCGCACGATGGTCGGCCGGAAGATCAAGAAGTTGCCACTGGTGAACCCCGACGGCACGCTGCTCGGACTGGTGACGGCGAAAGACCTGATGAAGCAGCGCCGGCTTCCGTTCGCGACGCGCGATGACCAGGGACGGCTTCGCGTTGGCGCCGCGATCGGCGCGACCGGCGATTATCTCGAGCGCGCGGCGGAGCTCATCAAAGCCGGTGTGGACGTGCTCGTCATCGACATCGCGCACGGACATTCGATCGTGATGGACCGCGCCATTACCGAAGTCCGCAAGCGCTTCGGCGGAGTGGAACTCATCGCCGGCAATGTGGCCACGGCAGAAGGGACGCGGTTCCTGCTCGAACGCGACGTCGACGGCGTCAAGGTCGGCATCGGCCCTGGTGGCGGCTGCACGACGCGAATGACGACGAGTTTCGGCGTGCCGCAGGGGCAGGCGCTCGTCGACTGCCGGATCGCCGCGAGCGAATCCGGCGTTCCGTTGATTGCCGACGGCGGAATCAAACGGGATGGCGCGCTCGCGATGGCCCTGATGTTGGGCGGTGACTGCGTGATGCTCGGCAGCGCGTTTGCCGGCACGGAAGAAACGCCCGGTGAAGTCGTCCACAAATCGGTTCTGCTTCCCGAGTCGCAGAAGACGGTCAAGGTGCCATTCAAGGTCCTGCGCGGCATGGCGTCACTCGAGGCGATCCGCGATCGGCTCGACGTCGAGGACGCGGACGAGGTCGAGCTCGACGCGATCGGCGCCGAGGGCATGGAAATCAGCGTGCCCACGCGCGGTTCTGCGCGCACCATCGTCCGAGAAATGATTAAGCACTTGTGCTCGTCGATCAGCTACGGCGGCGCGGCGAGCCTTCGCGAGCTGCGCGAGAAATTCTGGGCGGAGCCGGAGATCTACCTGATCAAGCTCTCGGCTTCGTCACACCGGGAGTCGTACGAGCGCTGAGGAGCAAGGGCGCAACCTCGGAGGGGGAATCCACGATCTGCTCGTCGCCGGTGAGCTCACCGGCCGCGAGTGAAAACCCGAATCCGTAGCGTACGAGGCAGATCCGCGTGCCCGCTGCGCGCGCCGTTCTCAGGTCGATCGCTGAGTCTCCGACAAGCGTCGTTTCCTCTCTGCGCGCGCCGGCGTGCGACATCAGCGAGCGAAGTCCCGAGGGATCCGGCTTGCGTCCGGCGGGAGTATCTCCGCCAATCACCCCGGAGAAATACCGTCGGATTTCCAATCCCTCGAGTATGCGTTCGGTGTGATGCTGCGGCTTATTCGTCAACACCGCTAGCGTCGAGCGCGGAGCCAATCTGTCGAGCATCTCACGCGTTCCCGGATACAACTGCGTGTGCACGAGCAGCCGCCCGTCATAGATCTCCAGGAATCGCGGCAGCGCGGCGGTGACGTCCGGCTCCAGCCCCGCCGCGGCCAGCGCGCGCCTTACCAGCAGCGCCGCGCCCTCGCCGACCATTGCCGTAACGGCATCGATCGGCAACGCCTGCCCGCCGCGCTCGACGATGAACGCGTTCACCGACTCGGCGAGATCCCGCCGGGAATCGATCAGAGTCCCATCAAGATCGAAAACAACGAGCACTTACGCGGCATCCGGGGGCTGGTAGAGCGCGCAGATGGCGCCGGCGGGGTCCTTGATCACGCAGTACCGGCCACCGCCGTAGCTGCGAGGCGCGGCGATGACGGAGCCGCCGAGGCGCTGGCATTCGGCAATGCTGTGATCGAGGTCTTCGACGGTGATGTAGATCAACCACACTGGCGGAAGTTCGGCATTCCCGCCGCGGGCGTGGCAGATGCCCGCGATCTCCGATCCGTCCGCCGTCATGACGTAATCGGCGTAGCCGCCCATATTCAGCTGCTCGGGCGCCCATCCGATCACGGACTGGTAGAAATCGCGGACCCGCTCTGCGTTCTCCACGGTCAGGTCCTGCCACGAGATGGTACCTGGCCGCGGCCTCGAACTCATTCGGCCGATTCTAGCCGATTCACCACCGGCTAGTTGATCACGACGCGGTGCTCGGACATTTCCCCCTTGATCCGGACCGACGTGAGAATGCGCCTTCCGCTCGCATTTCGTACCGTGAGGAACTCGGACACCGGAATCTTCGCGTCGAGCATCTGCGCCGCGCACGGAACGCGGACGATCTCCTTGCCGTTCTCCTGCGAGGTGATGACGAGGAAGGTCTTGCCCTCGATCGTCCTGCACTGGACGCGGTACTCGCCAGGGCTGAGCACGGTCGTGCCGACGAGCACCTCCTCGAAGACGGGGAGCGTGGCTTTGGGACTGTCGGGATGCGCCGGCTGGGCGGCGGCGCGGGGCGGAAGCATCAGCGCGGCTGTGGCGACGAACACAACGAGCATGAGGCGTTTCATAGGCTGCTCCTGACCGGTTTTGAGGACAGACTCGTGCGGAGCAAGCGGGGTACCGCCGAAATCGGGCGTGTTCCGGGCGCGCGACCATGGGCCTGCCGGAAATCCGGCGGCTGGCAGAGCGCTCGATACTCGGTCATGCTGCTGACCGGATGCCCATCATGCGGTGGCAGGCGGCGACGTTTATTTTCCTCGCCTATCTCGGCGCGACGGCGCTCTTGCGTCCGCGCCTCGCCCGCCTCACGCGGACCCGGACGCTTGTCGCTGTGCTCGCCGGCGCCGCAGTGACCTTTTTCTCCGTAGCCTTGCCAGGCCGCGGGTTCTTCAACACGTGGCTCCTGCCGCCGGCGCTGCTGTTCACGTGCTACTGGACGAGCGGTCTACTGTTCGTCGCGCCGATGCCCTCACTCGAACGCGGGCTCTGTCGCATCGATGAGAGGCTGCGAATCGAGGCCGTCTCGCGTCGCCTTCCGCAACCGGTCGTCGAACTTCTCGAGCTCGCCTACGCCGGCGTCTATCCGTTGATCCCGATCGCCTTGTACTTCGCGCTCGCGCAGGGCGTCGACGCCGATCGTTTCTGGACGATGATCGTCGTCACGGATTACGTGTGCTTCGGGATGCTGCCCTGGTTCCAGACGCGCCCCCCGCGCGCGCTCGGAAGTCCGGCGCCGTGGCGCTCGCGCTTCCGCATCGTGAACCAGCGAATGCTCGACGCCAGCAGCGTGCAGGTCAACACCTTCCCGAGCGGCCACGCTGCCGAGGCGTTGGCGGCGGCCCTCCTGGTCAGCGGCGGCCCCGCGCCGCTCGTGGCCTGGATGTTTTTCAACGCAATGGCGATCTCCGCGGGAGCGGTCTTTGGGCGGTATCATTACGCCGCCGACGCGCTCGTCGGCTGGGTCGTCGCTATCATCGTCTGGCTCTATATCCCGTAGCTTCCGCCTTCAGGCGGAAGGAGGCGCAATGAAGAAATTCGCGTCCGTCGCCCTGCATCGTGTACGACGCGAAGCAGTTGCTCAGTGACGTGGCGGCGATGGTCGAGAAGCAGAAGAAGGAGCGAGCGTCGAAGACGTCGACGCCACCGCCTGCGCCGCGTGGATTTCCGAGAGATTGAAACCCTGGAACATCTGGTCGTTCGGTATTTCCGCTTCGAACGGAATGTCGGCCGTCTCGCGCAGCTTGAACTTGCGCCACGCCCAGAAGCCCAGTCCTATCGCCGAGAAGACGCCGGCTGCATCGAGGACACCCTCGGCGCCCACTCGTTGAAGCAGCGTCTGCTCGAGACTTGCAGACGTGAACGTGTAGGTCAGGAACGCGGAGAAGTAGAGCGCCCACAGCAGGTGGAAGCGTGATCCGCCCGGCACATAGGGACGCGTGAGCGGGATGCCGCGGTAGCGGACGAGCAGCAGCTCGCACAGGAGCAGTGCGAGTGAGCCGCAATACACGGCGTGAAGAGAGCCCACACGAAGGCCCCACAGCGCACCCGCAATGATGAACGCGGTCACCATGACGGGCGGTACTACGACTAACAGCAGCGCCTTGTGGGCCGCGGCGTCGACGCGCCTCATGCTGAGCGATGCCGTCTGAAAAATCCAGCGTGCATTCATCTCGGCGGGAATCGTCATCAGGATGCGCACGCCGCACCCGAGCGCGACGCTGAGGACGAGCGGCAGCGCGAGGGCCGAGATCGCCGGCTCCGCGAATCCTGCGGATCCGAGGCGGAGCGCGTCCGGAAGCACGAAGGTGATCATCATCGCCAATCCGGCGCCGACGTAGATCGACAGCAGCATGCTGTGCCGGTCGCTGCGTGAGATCGCGCGCAGGAAGAACGCGCAGATCGCCCGTTCCTCCGGCCGCCGCACGAAGAGCAGTCGCACCGCTCGCGACGCGCTCCTCGACATCCAGGACCTCGTCGATCGCAGCGGTGTTTCGACCGCTCGTACCAGCAGCCTCTTGTAACCAAACGCGTAAATTCCTCCAGTCACCAGCATCGGCAACGCCGTCGCGAGCACCGCGCGGAGCGCGAGCGGCGTCATGATCGGCCGCGACGTCCCGGCGATGACTTCGTACAGCCCGAGGAACCACGCCACCGGGCTGAACCTGAGCACTGGATCCGCCAGCGTCCCGCGCACGAGCGCGTCCCTCGTCGCTTCCCGGATTCCCCCGATGAAGAGCAATCCGAGCAGCAGGAACAGCACGGAGCCGGCCTGCGCGACTGACGCAATGCGACTGGCGAAACGCCGCCCTATCGCCAGGATGACGAGTCCCTGCACCGATGTGATGGAGAAGAAGACGAACGCATCGGCGGCGGAAGTGGAGACGGCGTGCGCCAGCATCGCGCGTGGCATCTCGGCGAAGCTGCCTGACGAGGTCACAGGAAACGTGACGGCCGGAATGGCGTTGAGCGCGATTACGAAGGCGACGCACAGCGTCATCAATCCGGCCAGCCGGCCGAGCATCTGCACGGAGAGCGGCACTGGAAGCGGCGTCAGCACGAAGGCGTCACGGCGCGCAGGAAAGAGCGTCTCCCACAGGACAACTGACACGAGGCCCATCGCACCAGCCGACATGATGAGGAACAGCAGCCGGTCCCCCCAGAACGTGCCTTCGAGGAGCGTGGGATGAAACCGCCGGATGAATGGATACTTCGCCATGAACTGCGCGGGGAAGAACAGCGAAGGCGCGACGAGGAACGCCGCCGCCCAGATCAGCGCGGGTGCCTGCATGCCCTGGGGCATGAGATCGCTTTGCAGGAAGCCGTCGAACGTCGCGCGCGCGATCGTCCAGATCTGCAGTCTAGTGGGTGATGGCGGCAAGGATCTCTCCCGCAACCGCATCCACGTCAATGGTGAAGACCAGTGTCCTGAACGCGTCCTCGAGAGAGGCCGCGTTGACCTGCTGCCGAAGCGTGGCCGTCGCCGCGTGCGCCGCCACGCGCCCTTCGCGCAGGATCAACACTTCGGTGCAGATGCGTTCGACCATTTCGAGTTCGTGCGAACTGTAAATGACGATCCGTCCCGATGCCGCGAGCTTCTGGATGAGGCTGCGGATGATCAGCGTCGCACCGATGTCGAGACCCGAGCACGGTTCGTCGAGCACGATCAGCGACGGGTTGTGCACGAGCGCTGCGGAGAGCAGGATCTTCTGCCGCATGCCTTTGGAGTACGCGCTCATCGGCGCGTCACGATCCGTCTGCAGGCCGAAGATGTCGAGCAGCGCATCGATGCGGCGCGAGGAGACGGCGTCCGAAAGTCCGCGCAGCCGCGCGCAGAATGTCAGGTACTCCGCACCACTCATCCACGTGTAGAGCTGGGCCTCCTCGGGGACGTAGCCGAGTCCGCGCTTGTAATTAATGATGTCGTCGCGGACGCTCGTTCCATCCAGCAGGACACTCCCGCCCGACGGCTCCAGCAGCCCCGTCAGCATGCCAACCGTCGTGGACTTGCCGGACCCGTTCGGCCCAAGCAGGCCCAGGACCGCGCCTCGTCCGATGCGGAAATTCACGTCCCTGACACCCGTGATGGCCGAGTAGTACTTGGTGAGACCGCGGGCTTCGAGCATCCTCTTAGTGGACACCGGAACATGCCCGATGTTCCGGGCGTCTAAGCCCATCATGCTGTTCCAGGACATCCGTTTCGGCCTCCGTACTGCCTTGAAGAATAAGGGAGTTACGGCGCTCGCGGTCACCTGTCTCGCGATCGGCATCGGGCTGAACACGATGATGTTCAGCGTAACCGACGGCGTGCTCGTCCAGCCCCTTCCGTACCACGACCCCGACAACATCGTTGCGCTGCACACGACACAGAAGCAGAACGGCGTCCGGCAGGGCAACCTCTCGTGGCTCGATCTCCAGGACTGGAAGGAGCGTTCGGGTTCGTTCAGCAGCGTCGCCGGCCTGCAATATCGGAACTTCACCGTCAGCGATGGTGGGGATGCGGACCGTTACCTGGGTGCGGCCGTCAGCCACGATCTCTTTCCGATGCTCGGCACGTCGCCGCAACTGGGCCGCGGCTTCACGGCGGATGACGATCGTCCCGGGGCGGAACCGGTGCTGCTGATCTCTGACGATTTGTGGAAGCGCCGCTACAACAGCGATCCGACCATCGTCGGACGCAGCATCCAGATCAACTCGCGTGCGCACACTGTCGTCGGTGTGATGCCGCGGCGATTCAAGTTCCCGGAAAACCAGTACCTCTGGCTCCCATTGTCGGAATTCGCGATCAGCCAGCAGCGCGCGCTGCGCGGACTCGAAGTATTCGCCCGGCTGAAGCCCGGGGAAACGGTCGCGCAGGCGCAGCAGGAAAGCGATGCCGTCGCCGCGAATCTCTCCACCGCGTTCCCGGACACGAACCAGGGCTGGGGGTTGTACGTCGAGCCACTGCGCAAGTGGGCGCTACCCGATGACGTGAAGCTGATCATCCTCACGATGATGGGATCCGTCACGATGGTGCTGCTCATCGCGTGTTTCAACGTGGCGAACCTCATGCTGGCGCGCGCGTCGAGCCGCTCGCGCGAGATGTCGATTCGCACGGCACTCGGCGCCGGCCGCGGACAGATCCTCCGCCAGTTGCTCACCGAGAGCGTACTCGTCGGCCTGTTCAGCGTTCCGCTTGGCCTGCTGTGCGCCTACGGCGGGCTCAAGCTGATCGACATGTCGATCCCGCCGGATAACATTCCGTATTTCATTCACTGGGAATTGAACGTGCGGGCGCTGCTGTACGCGATTGGCGTCGCAGGGCTTACGGGCATCGTGTTCGGTCTCGCGCCCGCGATCCAGGCGTCGAAAACGGATCTCCAGGAGGCGCTCAAGGACGGCGGCCGCGGAACCGCAGGCGGCGGCCGCGCATGGATCCGCAACACGCTCGTCGTCGCCGAAGTGGCGCTCTCGCTTCTGCTTTTGATCGGCGCATCGCTGTTCGTGCGCAGTTTCCTGAACCTGCAGCAGGCCAACGGCGGCTTCGAGGCGGCGCCGCTCATGACGATGCGGTTCTACATGCCCAACGAGCAGTACGCGACGCCCGAGTCGAAGGTGCGGCGAACGGAAGATATCCTGAGGCGCGTCGAGGCGCTGCCGGGAGTGCAGGCGGCGTTCGCGTCGAACCTCGTCCCCTTGAGCGGCGGCGGCAGCGGAAGCGCCATCCTGATCGAAGGACGCTCGTTCGACAAGGGCAAGGAGCCCGGCATCAATTACGTCGGCGTCTCACCTCACATGCTCAAGACGCTGGGGCTGTCGATGATCCGCGGCCGCGAGCTCACCGACACGGAAGCGATGACGAAAGCGCCGTACGCGGTGATCAATCAGGCGATGGCGAAGCGATTCTGGCCGAACGAGGATCCGCTGGGGCACCGTTTCCGCACGCTGAACGAAGCGGATGGCGGCTGGTTCACGATCGTCGGCGTTGCGCCCGATTTCAAGCACGGCGAGATGGATAACACCAATCCCATCCCGCCATGTGCCTATGTTTCTCTCTCATTCGGGGCGTTCGCCAACACCGGTCTGACGATCCGCGCGGCGGGCGATCCCGCGCTGCTGTCCGGTCCTGCCCGTGAAGCTATCCGCGCGTCGGATCCGCGGCTGGCGGTCTTCCAGGCCGCCACGATGAACGAGCTGCGCCAGCGCGGTTATTGGCAGTACTTCCTCTTTGGATGGATGTTCTCGCTCTATGGCGGCATTGCACTCGTGCTCGCGGCGATCGGTGTCTACGGGGTGCTGTCGTACTCCGTCGAGCAGCGCACGCAGGAGATCGGCGTGCGCATGGCGCTTGGCGCCGGCCGCTCGGACGTCCTCAGACTCGTCGTCATTCAAGGCATTCGGCTCGCGATCGTCGGCGTCGTCATCGGGGTGGTCGGGTCCTTCTTCATCACGCCGATCATCAAGTCGGAGCTGGTGAACGTCAGTCCGACGGATCCACTCAGCTTCATTGGCGTGTCGTTCTTCCTCACGGCCATTGCCTTCATGGCCAGCTACGTGCCCGCGCGCCGGGCGATGTCCGTGGACCCACTGATCGCACTTCGCGCGGAATAACGGTTCTCGGGTTCGAGGTTCGGTAGAATCTCTTCCGGAGGACTATGAGATGTCACCCTGTCGCCGTGGCCGCGCTGCTGTCCGTAGCGTCCCCGGCGTTCGCGGCGCGGCCGATGACGGTTCAGGACCTGCTGGGCGCTGTGCGCGTTTCCGATCCCCAAATCTCTCCCGATGGCGCGACGGTCGCATTCGTCAGGACGACGACTGATACCGCGACGGGAAAACGCAACGCGGACATCTGGATTGTCCCGGCGGACGGCGCGGCCGCTCCCAGGCAGTTAATCGGCGGCGACAAGACAGAGAACACGCCGCGGTGGGCGCCGGATGGTAAGCACATCGCCTTCATCTCGAACCGCGACGGCGAGATGCAGGTGTATCTTGCCGACGCTGACGGGAACAATATCCGGCAGGTCACGAAGCTCTCCGCGGGCGTGCAGCCGCCAATGGTCTTCTCACCGGACAGTGCGACGCTCGCGTTCGTGTCGGACGTCAAACAGGGCGCCGACACGCCGCCGAACGTGCACGTCCTCACGCGCCTGCTGTTCCGCCACTGGGACGAGTGGCGCGAAAATCTGCGGCACCACGTGTTCGTCGCGCTCGTTTCGGGCGGGGATCCTCGCGATCTGACGCCGGGGGACTTCGATTCTCCTCCGACGCAGCAGGAAGACGCAGCGCTGACGTTCACGCCTGACAGCAGCGAGGTCGTGTTCGTTTCGAACCGGGAAGGCAACGACAAGGAAGCGTGGACCACCAACAATGATGTGTGGTCGGTCCCCGTCACCGGCGGTAGGGCGAAGAAGCTGACGCCGAATCCAGCGGCGGACGTGCAGCCCGTCTTCACGTCTGACGGGAAGTTCATGATCGTGCGCGCGCAGCGCCGTGCCGGCTTCGAGTCCGATCGCTGGTACCTCGACGTCTACGATCGAGCGACCGGCGCTCGCCGCACCGTCTTCGAGACGCCCGATCTCGCCGTGAGCGACTTCACATTGAGCAAGGATGGGAAGACGATCTACTTCACGGCCTCGAGCAAGGGAACCGACAACCTCTATAGCGTGCCGCTGGCCGGCGGTACCCCTGTCGAGCGGCAGCACGGCGGAATCATCAGCGCAGTGACGACGGCCGGCTCCGCAATCGCATTTTCGCGCGCGTCACTCGTGTCTCCCGCGGACATCTGGATCTGGCGCATCGACGGCGCATCGCGGAATCACACGCAGCTCACGCACGAGAACGACGCCTGGCTGAAGGACGTGCAGTTCGAGAAACCGGAGAGTCTTACCGTCGCGGGCGCCGGCGGGACGCCCGTACAGTACTGGCTGATCAAACCTCCCGGATTCGATCCGGCGAAGAAGTATCCCGTCGTGTTTCTCATCCACGGAGGACCGCAGGGGGAGTGGGGAGACGCGTGGTCGTATCGCTGGAACCCGTCGCTCTGGGCCGCGCAGGGGTGGGTCGTTGCGGCGCCGAATCCGCGCGGTTCCTTCGGCTTCGGACAGAAGTTCGTCGACGAGATCACGCAGGACTGGGCGGGCAAGGTGATGACGGATCTCGACGCCGTCTTCAATGCCGTCGTCAAGCTGCCGTACGTCGACGCGACGCGGCAGGGTGTCGCGGGTGCGAGTTACGGCGCATACGCGGTGAACTGGCTCATCACGCACACGGATCGTTTCAAAGCGGCGGTCAGCCACGATGGGCTCTTCAACCTCGAGTCCATGGCGTACGCGACCGAGGAGCTGTGGTTCAGCGAGTGGGAGTTCGGCGGCGTGCCGACGAACGCCACCGCGCGCGAGCAGTTCATGAAGCTCTCGCCGCATCGCGCGGCGCAGAACCTGAAGACGCCAACGCTGGTGATCACCAACCAGCTCGATTTCCGCGTGCCGGTGGATCAGGGACTGCAGCTCTTCACCGCGTTGCGGCGGCGCGGTGTGCCGAGCGAGGCGCTGGTCTTCGAGGACGAAGGTCACTGGGTGCTGAAGGCCCTGAACAGCAAGCTCTGGCACGAGCACGTGTTCGGCTGGATGAAGAAGTACCTCGCGAACTGACGTGCAGCCTGGACTTCCATTCGAGCAGCCGGACGAGCCGCTCCGCATTCATTTCATCCGCATGCGTCGCGCGCGCCGCTACGTGCTGCGCGTGCGTCCCGACGGTGATCTGCGTGTGACGATCCCGCGCGGCGGATCGAAAAGCGAAGCGCTGCGCTTCGCCGACAAGCATCTCGACTGGGCGCGCCGGCAGCGCTCGCGCGTGCTCTCGGCAAGGCGGCCCGCGGCCGTCGAACGCGAGCTTCGCGCGCGCGCCGTGCGCGAGCTGCCGTCACAGCTCTTCGCGCTCGCGGAGCGCCACGGCCTCGCGGTGAGCCACGTCTCGATCCGCAACCAGCGCTCGCGATGGGGCTCCTGCTCCCCGCGCGGCCACATCGCGCTCAACTTCCGGCTGCTCCTCATGCCGGACGCGGTCCGCGAGTACATCTTGATCCACGAGCTGATGCACCTGTGCCAGGCCAACCACTCCATCCGGTTCTGGCGGCTCGTCGAGGCCGCATGCCCCGGGTTCCGTGAGGCCGAGCGGTGGCTCAAGGCTCATGGACCGTCGCTCTTCTAGGGCTGTTCGGTTGTGGGAATTGGCGCAATCGGATCCGAACAGGGTCGGCGCCAACCTGCGATAAATCAGGCGGTTTTCCGCGGTTGCCAGTTGGCACTCCGTTGGCTCTCTTTCTTTTCCTTAAAGCCAAAGCCCATACATGGATCACCTCAAACAAGACCTTCTCTACGCCGCCAGGCGTTTGTTCAAAGCCCCCGGATTTACCCTCATCGCGGTCGTCACCCTCGCGCTCGGCATCGGCGCAAACAGCGCGATCTTCAGCGTCGTCAACGGCGTGCTGCTGAAGCCGCTGCCGTACCCCGAGTCGGAGCGGCTCGTCGGCGTGTACCACACGACCGAAGGGCAGCGCGCCGTGATGTCGGGGCCGAACTTCACGGACATCGCGCGTTCCGCGACGACGCTGGAGAACATTGCCGCGATCTCCACGGGACGCATGATCCTGACCGGCGAAGGAGAACCGACGCGGCTGCCGATCGCTGCAGTAAGCGCGTCGTTGTTCAACGTGCTGCGCGTCAGGCCGGAAATCGGCCGTGCGTTCAATGCAGACGAGAACACGCCGGGACGCACTCACATCGCGATTCTTTCCCATGCCTTATGGGAACAGCGCTTCGGGAGCGATCCGTCGGTGATTGGCAGGCGCATCACGCTCGATGGCGTGCCGCACGAAGTCGTCGGCGTGATGCCCGCCGGGTTTTCGTATCCGGCCGGCCGGGATGCCTGGGTGCCAATCGAGTACGACCAGAACTTCGTCTCGAAACAGCGCGGCGCCTGGTTCCTCAACGTCGTCGCGCGCCTGAAGCCTGGCGTATCGGCGGAGCAGTCCGCCGCGGAGGTGGAGACGATCGGCCGAAATCTCGCGCGCCAGTACCCGGATTCGGATGGCGAGATCGGCATGACCACGTACCCGCTGCTCGAAGCGATGGTGCGTGATATCCGGCGATCCGTCCTGATCCTGCTTGGCGCCGTCGGATTCGTGCTGCTGATCGCGTGCACGAATGTCGCGAACCTGCTGCTCGCGCGCGCCGCCGCGCGCGGATCCGAGATGGCAGTCCGCACTGCGCTGGGCGCGGGACGCGGACGGCTTGTTCGCCAGCTCCTTACCGAGAGTGTGCTCCTCTCCGTCGTGGGCGCAGCGGGCGGACTGCTCCTCGCCGTCTGGGGCGTCGACATGCTTACGGCGTTGAAGCCGGAAGGCATTCCCCGGCTCGACAACGTCAAGGTTGACGCCACGGTCATCCTCTTCACGATCGCGATCGCCGTCGTCACCGGCATGTTGTTTGGCCTGGTCCCTGCCTTCGCGGCGACGCGCGGACTCAGCACATCGCTGAAAGAGGGAGGGCGTGGCGCGGTGACGAGCCGCGGCGGCGTGCGCGTGCGCGGCGTGCTGGTCGTCGCGGAGCTCGCGCTCGCGGTGATGCTGCTTGCGGGAGCGGGACTGCTGATGCGCAGCTTCGTGAAGCTGCAGGCCGTAGATCCCGGGTTCAAGACCGACAAGGCGCTGACCTTCGAGCTGACGCTGCCAGACGCGCGGTATAAGGAAGATACCCAGAGGGTCGCATTCTTCGATCAGCTGCTGAGGAGCCTCCGCGGCCTGACCGGCGTCCGCTCGGCGTCGGCGGTCATGGGGTTGCCGCTCAGCGGGCTCGATTTCATCATTTCCTTCGAAGTCGCGGGTCGCCCTCCGGTTCCGCCATCGCGGCAGCCCGCGATGCAGGTGAGGGTCGCGACGCCCGATTACTTCAGCGCGGTCGGCATTCCGCTGAAACGCGGCCGCGGCTTCACGGAGGACGATCGTGTCGACACGCCGAAGGTCGTGCTGATCACGGAAGCTGCCGCGCGGCAGTTCTTCCCGGGTGAGGATCCGATCGGCAAGACGATCAAGCTTGGCTGGGGACGCGGTCCAGGCAAGCCGCGCGCCGGCGGCGAAGTCGTCGGCATCGTCGGCGACATCAAGGACGCGGGCCTGAGCGAGCCGAACCCACCGCAGATCTACATGCCGTTCCGGCAGTGGCCGGTGTCATTCATGACGGTCGTGATGAAGACGTCCGTTCCGCCCTCGTCGCTGTCCGACGCGGCGCGGGCGCAGGTTGCCGCGGTCGATCCAAACCTGCCCCTGTCGAGCATCAGCACGCTGGATGCGATCCTGGCGAAGTCGATCTCGCAGCAGCGCTTCTACATGATGCTGCTCACAATGTTCGCCGCCGTTGCGCTCACGCTCGCAGCCATCGGCATCTTCGGCGTGCTCTCGTACGCCGTCTCACAGCGGACGCGCGAAATCGGGATCCGCATGGCGCTCGGAGCGCAGGAACGCACCGTGATCCGCCTCATCGTTCGCCATGCGATGCTCCTCGTCCTGCTTGGCGTGACCGCAGGAACGATCCTCGCGCTGTTCCTGTCGCAGACAATGAGCAAGATGCTCTTCAGCATCAAGCCGACGGATCCGGCCACGTTCGCCGTCGTCGCCGCAGTGCTCGCCGCCGTGGCGCTCTTCGCGAGCTATCTGCCGGCGCGGCGGGCCACGCGCGTCGATCCCATCGTCGCTTTACGCGTGGAGTGATATATTTCCACTTCTGGCTGTGGAATATTCGCTCAAGCAGTACGGGCTCCAGCAGGGAGCGCTCGAGATCCAGTACATCGAGGAGTTCTTCCTCGATTTTCCGAGGAAGAAGACCGCGAACGAGGTCATCACGCGGCTCGGCGACCGCGATCACCAGATCCTGATGGCGGAAGCGCCGTTGCCGGATGACCCGGGCACCGTTGTGCCGGTGTCGTTCAAGGTCGCCCACGAGTTGCGCGCCAATGAGAGCGATCCCAAGCTTGCGGATCTCGTGGCGCAGCTCGACGACGTTGTCCAGTTCGATGGCCGGCGCGTACTCTACCAGTGGATCGGCGGCACGCGCAGCGACTGGCGCGGCCAGGGGCATTTCCGCGCGTTGACCGAAGAGCAGGAAGTCTGGGCGCTCGGCAACGGGTTCGACGAGATCCTCGTCAAGACGAAGAACAAGTTCTACGAGATGCGCGCGGCCCTCGCGCAGCTGCACTATCACGTCGTGCGCTTCGTGTCGTCGACGACGAACAATGGCGAATCGAAGTTGTTCCTGAGCAAGCGCCTCGGCCAGCACGTGGTCGACAGCCACCGCAGCCGCCGATCGCTGACCCGTCGCGACAGCTAATTTCTATCCTGTAGCCCTGGTTTGTATTCTGTAGCTTAGTTTGTGTCCTGTAGCTTCCGCCTTCAGGCGGAAGTCAGCTCGATGACCAGACACGTCAGTGCGGCGAACGACTATGGCCTGGCGGCTTACCGCGACGTCGGCGATCACGCGGCGCTCGAGCGGGCGGGACTCTTCGTTGCCGAAGGGCGCCTGATCGTTCAGCGCCTCCTCGAGGACGGCCGCTTCCGCGTTCATTCTGTTGTCGTCACGCCTCCGGCCGCGGCGGCGCTGGCATCGACATTCGAGAATCGTCCGGACATCACGGTGCTGGTCTGCAATCCCGAGCTGCTCCACGAGATCACCGGTTTCGATTTCCACCGCGGCTGCCTTGCGCTGGCGCGCCGGAAGGAGCGCGGGGATGAATTGGCGCTCGCGACGACGATCCTGGCGCTCGAAGGCGTTGGGAACCCGGATAACATCGGCGGCCTATTCCGTTCGGCGTTCGCGCTTGGCGTCGACGGCATCCTGCTCGATCCGGCGACTGGCGATCCGCTCTATCGAAAGGCGATTCGTACCTCGATGGGCTCGACGCTGCGCGTGCCCTATGCGCGGGCAACGACATGGCCAGGCGAGCTCGACGCGCTGCGCGCCCGCGGCTTCCAGGTGATCGCACTGACGCCGCATCCTGATGCCGTGTCACTCGACGCGGTGGATGTCACCGCCACGATGCGGATCATCCTGCTCGTCGGTTCGGAAGGCGCAGGGCTCGGATCGGACGCGATGCGCGCGTCGGACATGAAGGTGCGCATTCCACTCAACCCGCGCGCCGACTCGCTGAACGTGGTCGTCGCCGCATCGATCGCGCTGCACGCACTGCGCGGCGGAAGGGCTCATGGCTGACAGCTCAGGACTCGTGCTACCCGAGGGGGTCGTGCTGTTTCAGACGCGGCTGGCACCGGCGCGCCAGCGCGAGCTGTGGACCATGTGCTCGAATCTTGCGGCCGGCCCGGTGCCCATGTACACGCCGACCGTGCGCGGTGGAAAGAAGATGAGCGTCGGCATGCTCTGCCTCGGCAAGCACTGGAACGGGCTCACGTACAAGTACGAAGACAGGCGATCTGATTACGACCGTCTCGCGGTGCCGCCGATTCCCGACGAGATGTCCGAGATCGCGTGTCGTGCAGCCGCGGAGGCGGGATTCGAAATGCACCCCGATCTGTGCATCATGAACTTCTACGGCGAGGACGCAAGGATGGGCGTGCACCAGGACAAGGACGAGCGGCCCGAAACGATCGCCGCGGGCATTCCGATCGTTTCGGTGTCACTCGGCGATGCGGCCCGTTTCGTGATCGGCGGGTTGTCGCGGCGGGAGCCGACGTCTCCGGTAACCCTCCGATCCGGCGACGTCCTCGTGATGGGCGGCCCGTCGCGCCTCCGTTATCACGGCGTGACGCGCATCCTGCCAGGAACGGCTCCGGAGGGGACCGGGCCGGGGCGATTCAACCTGACGTTTCGCCAGTGGTGAATTCGCGGTGTCTAACCTCGCGTGACGCGAGCCCTCGTTCTTTCTGCTCTCCTGCTGACAACCCCTCAACGCGCCGGCACTCTGGTCGGCGAGGCGCGAGACCTGGAACGATCCAGTCCGAGCGGCTCGCAGGCGGAGACGACCGTGTTTGTGACGCCGCGAATGGAGAGCGTGCGCCTTACCGTTTCGAAATGATTGCGGCCGCACGCTCGACCTGCGCCGTCAGCGTGTCGATCGCCTTGGCGACGATCGGCACGAACGCGCGCGCTTCGTCCCATTGCTTCTGTTCAATTCCCTCGCGAATGCCGGGCAGCGTTTTCACGCCATAACCGGTGTAAAAACCAGGCGCGTAGGCGAGGTGCTTGAACCACGGGCGGCGCGGCAGGCCGGCGTCGTGGCGGAAGGCGCGTTCGGAGGTGTACAGCAGACGATTCAGCTCCGCGAGTTTGTCTGCGGGCAAAGACGTCGCGCGGTCGCCGTTCGCCGCCTTGTTGTACGCGGCACCGGCGCGGTCGAGACGATCGATCGCGGCGCGGATCGGTCCAAGATCGAGCGGGGGCGCATCCGCGATGTCCTTCCGCGCCTTCTCGATGTCGTCGACGTAACCGCGCAGCGTGCGAGCGGTCGCGGTGAACTCGAACGGGAGGACGTCGGCGTCGGCCAGGCGCAGGATGACCGTACCGATCGTGCGCGACAGCGCGGCGCCGTACGCGAAGTCCTTGTCGGAGAAGTGGGTGAACCAGTAGAACGAGTCGTAGACGGAGTGGTACACCCCGCCACCCCCTTCGCCGCCGAAGCCGAAGTCCAGCGACGCAATCTGCAGGTTATCGATGAACGCCGTGTAGTCCGAACCTGACCCAAGCGCAGCGATCGGCTTGTCACCACGCTTGCGCAGCAGCGCGCGGCCAAGCTCGGTCTTCTCCTGCTCGATCTCGTGATCCAGGCTGGACGTGAAGAGCGTCTTGCCGGCGCGCTTCGGATCATCGATCTCGCGCATCACCTCGTTGACCAACGCCTGCAGCGAGTGCGAGCCGGACGCATTCAGCCAACCGGTGCCAGTGGCATCGCTGTTGATATACGCGACAGCGTTCTTCGACAGCTCCGCGGCGTGCTTCTCGGCCCATTCAGTTGAGCCGAGTAGTCCCCACTCCTCGCCGTCCCACGACGCGAGGACGATCGTCCGCCTGGGCCTCCAGCCGGACTTCAGCAGCTCGCCGAGTCCGCGCGCCGTTTCCATCAGTGACACATTGCCGCTGGTCGGATCGGATGCGCCGTTCACCCATGCGTCGTGGTGGTTGCCGTGCATGACCCACTCGTCAGGATTCGTCGATCCGGGAATGCGCGCGATCACGTCATAAAGCGGACGGACCTTCCACTCGAACGTCAGTTTCAGGTGCACCTTCGCAGGACCCGCGCCTACGTGATACGTGATCGGCAGCGAGCCGCGCCAGTCGGCGGGCGCAACCGGGCCGGCAAGGTTTCGCAAGAACGGGAGCGCGTCGCCATAGGAAATCGGTAGGACGGGAATCTTGAGAATGACGTCGGACGACGAGCGATCGGCCGCATTTACGGTGCCGGGATCCGCCGCTCGACCGGGGGTGAGCGGATCTCCTGGATGGATTGGCATGTCCATCACGCTTCCACGCTGCACCCCCTGCATCGGCCGGTAGGCGCCCTTCGGGTACGTGTCCCCTGGATAAAACCCGTCGTCACGTGGATCTGAATAAATGATGCAACCGACCGCACCGTGCTCGTACGCCACCTTCGGCTTGATTCCGCGCCAGCTCTTGCCATAACGCGCGATGACGATCTTTCCCTTGACGTCGACGCCGAGCTTCGCCAGCTGCTCGTAGTCTTCGGGGGTGCCGTAGTTGACGTATACGAGATCGCCCGTGACGTCACCGTCCGCGGAGTACGCATTGAACGTCGGCAGCTGCCCCTCGTCCCCGGAGTCAGGATCCTCTGCGACGATCGGTTCCTTCAATTGTGCGACGTAGCGTTCCGGCGCGGTGAGCTCGAGAGCTCGCTCGGTGGGATACGGCATCAGCGCCTCGAACTCCTCCAGACGCGCATCCAGCCCGAACGACTTGTACTGCGAAAGCACGTAGTCCGCGACCTTGCGGCTGCCAGGGCTTCCCGCATGATGCGGATCCGCCGTGATGACGCGCATGTACTCGCGGAGGTTCTCCGGCTTCGGGATCGCGCGAAAGCGCTGCTCGATCTCGCGCTGCTGCACGGCGTGTGGCGCGGAGAAGCCGTGCAGCCCCGGCGCCGGCTGCGAGTCCGCTGCGGGCACGAGAAGGAGCGCGAGAAGAGGAACGATCGAGCCCGCGATCTGAACTTGACGCATCAGGATTTGTCCTGCGAAGCGGCCTTTGCCAGGGCCTGAACGGCCTGGACCATGGACATGAGCCCTATGCCCTTGCCCATGGAGATGTTCTGCCGGAAAAGTTTTTCGACGATGTCCGCGTTGATGGTGGCGATTTCGGAGGCGGGGAGTCCGGACAATGTCTTGTCGAGGATCGCCGCAAGCGCTTTGGCGGAAATGCCGGAAGGATTCTCAACCGCGAAGTACAGCTTCAGCGTCCCGTCCCGGTGCCTTTGCGCCCACGCATACGCGTCAGACTCGCACTGCGGGATCTGGTGCGACTTGGGAAAGGGCCGGGTCGCGATCGACGCCGGCACTTCCTCGAACTGATCCGCGTACGACAGCAGCATGCTCGTCCGATCGGCCGGATCGAACATCTGGAATGTATCTATTAACTGCTGCAGCTTGTCGGGCACCAGATTTCCAGATTTCCCGATTTCCCGATTTCCAAATTACCGAATTACTTCTCGATCGGAACGTTCACCATGTTGCCCCATTCAGTCCAGCTGCCGTCGTAGTTGCGCACGTTCTCGAAGCCGAGCAGGTATTTCAGCGCGAACCACGTGTGGCTGCTGCGTTCGCCGATGCGGCAGTACGCGACCGTTTCCTTCGAAGGCGAGAGCTTGTTGTCTTCGCAATAGAGTTTCTTCAACTCGTCCGCCGGCTTGAACGTGCCGTCGTCCGGATTGATCGCCTTGGCCCAGGGAATGCTCTTCGCGCCGGGAATGTGACCGCCGCGCAGCGCCCCTTCGTTCGGGTAGTCCGGCATGTGCATCCGCGTGCCGGCGTACTCCTCCGGGCTGCGCACGTCGACGAGCTGTCCCTGCTTCTTCAGGTGCGCGAACACGTCGTCACGATACGCGCGGTGCGGCAGGTCGTGCCGCTCGGGCGCCTTGTATTGCGTTTTCGCGTACGACGGCACGTCGCGCGAGAGGGCGCGATTCTCTTTCAGCCACTTCACGCGTCCGCCATCCATGACCTTCGCGTTGGTGTGGCCGAACAGCTGGAACACCCAGAAGGCGTAGCAGGCCCACCAGTTGTTCTTGTCGCCGTAGAACACGACCGTCGTGTCCTTCGTCGCGCCGATCCTGGACATCAGTGCTTCGAACCCTTCGCGCGTGATGTAGTCGCGGCGCAGCTGGTCGTTCAAATCCGACGTCCAGTCCACGTGGACGGCGCCGGGCACGTGTCCGGATGAATAGAGGAGCGTGTCCTCGTTGGACTCGACGAGGCGCACGTTCGGATCGTTGCGATGCTGCTCGACCCAGTCGGTCGAGACGAGGGCTTCGGGGTGCGCGTAGCCGCGCTGCTCGATTGGAGTTGCCATGTGCGTCTGCTCCTGCCTGGCCCGCGTCATCCTGGGAGCGGGGCGGCCGGGATGACGCTGGGCGTCGTTAGTTGAGGGAGTTACCGTGCGAACACGCGCAGTGTCCGCCCTGGGATTTACACGCCGGGATCGCTTCGCGTTCCTTGCGGCCGCCCACACCGACCATGCCCGGGGACGACAGCAGCTTCTGCAGATCGGTGCCCTCGCAGGCGGGGCAGATCGCGGCACGACTCGTCGTGACGAAGGCCTCAAAATGCCGGCCGCACCCGCGGCACGCATACTCGAACATGGGCATAACAGTAGAGATTCTATCAGGTACCGCGCTTGCTGCGGATAGCGGCCATGGCGAAACAGACTTCGAACAAGGCGGGCCTCCGATCGCTCGGCAAGAAGCTCGACAACAGCCGGCACGGGTTCGACTCGCAGCCGGCCGCGGGCCCGGTCCCCGGTGCAAGCGGCGGAGAGCCGCGCCGCCGGCGGCCGGAGCCAGGCACCGCGACCGCGCGCGCCGGGAAGGGCGCCGCGCTCCGCGCGCAGCGACGCGGCTGAGGCTACTATGAGCGGATGAAGCGCGTCGCTGCCGTCCTTCTGCTGTCACTTGCGATTTTATCCAGTGCATCGGCTCAGCCCGGCGCCGCGCGCCTGGTGGTCCTGAACAAGGAGGACGCGACGCTCGTGACGGTCGACGCGGCGACCGGAAAAGTGACTGGGCGCGTTGCGACCGGCGAAGCACCGCACGAAGTCGCGGTGTCGGTCGACGGCCGTCTCGCGTTCGTTGGCAACTACGGCGCGCAGACTCCCGGCAGCACGATCTCAGTGATCGATCTCACCGCGATGAAAGAGCTTCGCCGCGTGGACGTCAGTCCGCTGCGGCGGCCGCACGGGATGTTCGTCGCGGACGGCAAGCTGTATTACACGGCCGAGGCGAATCGCATCGTTGCGCGGCTCGAGCCCGCGACATACCAGACCGACTGGCTGTTCGGCACAGGGCAAGCCGGCACGCATATGGTATGGGTCAGTCCCGATGCGAGCCGGATGTACACGTGCAACATCGGCGGCGACAGCATCAGCATCATCGAGCGCGGCCAGAATCCGGTCGCGTGGAACGCAACGGTGATTCCCGTGGGCAAAGGTCCCGAGGGTTTCGACGTCACGCCCGACGGACGCGAGTTGTGGGCGGCGCACTCGCGTGACGGAGGAGTGTCGATCATCGATCTCGCGCTGAAGAAGGTGACGGCGACGATCGATCTCCAGACGAAGCGATCGAACCGCCTGAAGTTCACACCCGACGGCAGGCTCGCGCTCGTGTCGGATCTCGATGCCGGGCAAGTGCTCGTCGTCGACGTCCCCTCGCGGAAGACGACGAAGAAGATCCCGCTCGGCAGAATGGTCGAGGGAATCCTGATCGAGCCCGGCGGCGCCCGCGCTTACGTGGCGGTGAACGGCGAGAACTACATCGCCGTTCTCGATCTAAAAACGCTCGCGGTGACCGGAAAAATCGAAACCGGCCGCGGTCCCGATGGGATGGCGTGGATTAAGTAATCAGCGCCGGAATACCGACTCCGACGACGACCTGGAGTTCCTTCACCGTCTCTCCTTCGCCCTGGATGAATCGTCCATTCGCGCCAAAGCGCAGGCCGACCTTCCGTGTCACATCCCAGTCCACGCCGGCGCCCGGCTGCCAGGCGAAGTCGGTATCCGATGCGCTCTGACCCGCGAATGACACGCTTCCACGGCCGGCGCCAAAGAGCACCTGCGCGAACGGATGCGCCTTGCCGCTGTGCCCCACGATCCTCGGACCCGCGCCGAAGAAGTGGACGTTGACCTTGACGTCCGCTCCCTCGATATCCGCGAGCGTCTTGTAGTTGCCCGCGACCTCGCCGGCGATCGCCAGCCAGCGATTGACGCCCCCCGCGACGGACGCAAACCAGCCGGCAGGGAAGTTCTCCTCCAGCTCGTGATCGCGCAGGAATGAGTACCCGGCGGCGAAGTCGACGCTGCCGCTTTGCGCAGCGGCAGGGCGCGGCGTGGGTATCCCGGTCACAATCAGGAGTGCTGTAACCGCACACACGTACTTCAAAACGCTTCGGATCATGCGCCCTCCTCGGGACTGACGGTGACTTGGACGTCACCGCTGTCGATCTGGTTGCGAATTACACGAGAAGGCGAGAAGTGACGGCGCGAAGGCTCACTGGCGCTGCGCAACAGCCACGAGCGCGGCGCGCAACACGTCGTCGCCGATGCGATATCCGTGGGCGATCACGCCGACGATACGACCGTCCGCCGCGGGATCGTCGGTCGAGACCGTCGTCACGGCTTCGTGGAGCGCCGGATCGAACGCCGCTCCTTCGCTCGCGATGCGCTTCACGCCGAAGCCATCGAGCTTGGAGAGGAACTGCTGGCGGACCATCTCGACCCCCTGCAGCAGCGGATCGTTCGCATCCTTGTCCGCCCGCGCCGCGGCATCGATGGCGCGATCGAGGTTGTCGACGACTTCGAGAAGGCTGACGAGTACCTCGCGCCGGCTGCGCTCTGCGTCTTTCGCCAGCTCCTTACGCATCCGGGCGCGGGCGTCCTCGAACTCCTGCGAGGCCTGCCGGTACTTCCCGAGATATTCCTGCGCCTGCTTCTCCGCGTCGGCGACCTTGCGTTCGAGCTCCTCCACGTACGACGGCTTGAGCGAACCGGCCGCGGCCGCGCCGGGCGCATCTTCCCCCCGCGCCCACCATCGACGATCGACGACTTTTATGGGGATGTCGTATTCGTCCGACATCATGCGGCGGCGAACGTGAATGTCAGATCGGTGCCGTCATGGCCGATCGTGGCGGTGCCGCCGTTTTCGAGCTTGCCGAACAGGATTTCGTCCGTCAGCCGATCGCGGACCTCTGACTGAATGATGCGCGCGAGCGGACGCGCGCCGAACACGGGGTCGTAGCCCTTCTTCGCGAGGTACTTCCGCGCGTCGGGCAGAAGCGTGATCGCGATGCGACGCTCCGCGAGCTGCTCCTCGAGCTGGATGATGAACTTGTCGACGATCGTCTCCATGACGTCGGCCGACAATGACTGGAAATTGACGATCGCGTCGAGGCGATTGCGGAACTCCGGACTGAACACGCGTTCGATCGCCGACTTCGAACGTGCCTGCGCGGCGCGCTGCCGGTTGTCGAGGCCCCCCGCGGCCGGGACGTTCGCAAAGCCCATGGTGCCGGCGCTCATCTCGCGCGATCCGGCGTTCGAGGTCATGATCAGCACGACCTGACGGAAATCGGCCTTGCGTCCGTTGTTGTCGGTCAGCGTCGCGTGATCCATGACCTGCAGCAGGATGTTGAAGATATCCGGATGCGCCTTCTCGATTTCGTCGAGGAGGACGACGCTGTAGGGATGCGTGCGGACGGCGTCGACGAGCAGCCCCCCCTGCTCGAAGCCGACGTATCCGGGAGGCGCGCCGATCAGCCGCGCGACCGCGTGCTTCTCCATGTACTCGCTCATGTCGTAGCGCTGGAACTCGTTGCCGAGATGCAGCGCCAGCTGCTTCGCGAGCTCGGTCTTGCCCACGCCTGTGGGTCCCGTGAACAGGAACGCGCCTGCCGGGCGATCGGGCTGGCCCAATCCGGCGCGCGAGCGCTTGATGGCGCGGGCCACGAGTTTGACCGCCTCCTCCTGGCCGAACACGACGCGCCCGAGCGACTCCTCGAGCGTGCGCAGCCGATCGCGGTCGGATGAGGAAGCCTGCTTCGCGGGGATCCGCGCGATGCGCGCGACGACCTCCTCGATCTGCGGAACGCCAACGTCGAGCACAGGCAGCGCTTCCCCGGCGACGCGCGGCGGCGCCGCGAGACGTGCCTTCGCGCCGGCCTCATCAAGGACGTCGATCGCGCTGTCGGGCAGGCGATAGTCGCGCATGTGCCGGGCCGCGAGCTTCGCCGCCGCTTCCAGCGCATCGTCCGCGTACTTCACCCCATGGTGGGACTCGTAGCGGGAGCGGAGACCCTGCAGGATGCGCACGGCCTCCTGGATCGATGGCTCGTCGATCGTGACCTTCTGCAGCCGCCGCGCCAGCGCACGGTCCTTCTCGATGTGCTTGAACTCCTCGTGCGTCGTCGAGCCCACGACACGGAGCTGGCCCGTCGTGAGGATTGGCTTGATCAGCGTGGCGAGATCCATCGTTCCGCCCGTGGTGGCGCCGGCGCCGACCGTCGAGTGGATCTCGTCGATGAACAGAATCGGGAGCGTGCGTTTGCTCAGCGCGGCAATCACCGCCTTGAACCGCTCCTCGAAATCCCCGCGGAAGCGGGTGCCCGCCAGGAGCGCCGCGGAATCGAGCGCGAATACTTCCGCGCCCTGCAGTATTTCGGGGACATCTTCCTGCAGCAGGCGAGTGGCGAGTCCTTCGGCCAAAGCCGTCTTGCCGACGCCTGCGTCGCCGACGAACACCGGATTGTTCTTGCGGCGGCGGCAGAGAATCTCGAGCGTTCGCTGCAGCTCGCTGGTGCGGCCGATCAACGGATCCAGCGCGCCATCGCGCGCACGCTCCGTCAGGTTGAGCGCGTAGGCGTTCAGCGGATCGCGCGCCGTCGCGCCACCGCGTTCGCCGATGCCCGCGTCGGCATCCCCTTGTGGAGATTCCGCGTCACTGCCGCTCGTGGACGGCGGCACCTTGCTGATCCCGTGCGTGATGTATTCGAGGATGTCGAGCCGCGACACGCCCTGGTTCGCGAGCAGCTGCGCCGCGTACGACTTCGACTGCTGCAATGTGGCGGCGAGCACGTCGCCGGACTGCACTTCCTGGCGCCCCGCGCTCTGCACGTGCAGCACTGCGGTCTGCAACACGCGCCGGAACGCCATCGTCTGCTCCGGTTCCTTCTGCTGCCCGCGCGAGAACTGCTCGATGTGCTCGTCGAGATACTTGTCGAGATCGCGCCGGAGCTGCGGCAGATCCGCGCCGCACGCCGAAAGGATGCGCTCGCCATCCGGATCATGCGCCAGGGCGTACAGCAGGTGCTCCAGCGTCAAGTGCGTGTGGCGCCGCGCCGCGGCTTCACGGTATGCAACGGTGAGAATGACTTCCAACGACGGACTGAACAACTTCTTTCTTCCTTCTTCTTTCTTCCTTCTTCTATCTTCCTTCTTCTACTCTGGTTCCATAGCCGCGCGCAGCGGAAACCCGTTGCTGCGCGCGAGATCGACGACCGTCGCCACCTTCGTTTCCGCGACCTCGAACGGGTACATGCCACAGAGACCCTGCCCCTGGGTGTGTACGGCCATCATGATTCGATACGCCTCTGCCGGCGCCTTGTTGAAGACGTTCTCCAGAATGTCGACGACGAAATCCATTGTCGTGTAGTCGTCGTTGAGCAGCAACACTTTGAACAGTTCAGGCTTTTTCGTTTCCTGCCTGGTCCGTTCGAGGACCTCGCCGCCCGTCTGCCGTTCCGTGCCAGCCATGCCTGTCAGTTTTATTGTACGCTCATGCGGCCTCGGCGAATGCCGCCATGACCTCTTTGAACAGGTACAGGGATCCCTCGATGCCGTTGAGCGGTCCCGCCTCGTACTCCAGCGCGAACGTACCCTTGAATCCGGCGGCAAGCATGATGCGGGTCGAACGCCGCACGTCATTTCTCTCGCCCCAGCGATCCCAGTACTTGGCGTGCACGTGGGTGTGAGCGTACGGCGCAACGATCTTGAGCCCGCTGAAGAGCATGTAATCGTACTCCCAGTTGCAGAAGTCGGGCGATGCCTCGCAGTAGGGGTGGTTCACCTCGTCGATGATGATCCGGATATTCGACGGATCGGCGGCGAGTCCCCAGTGATTCTCGATCGTGACCTTGATGCCGCGGTCGCCGCCGTAGTCGGCCATCTCCTTGTACGACTCGATCGCCCGCGCCAGCGGCGGAACGATCTCCTCGTTGCGCGGGTAGCCGTCGCTAGACCGGGCAATCGCCTGCGGACGCAGACTTGGCCCGAGCGCGCTCGGGGAATTCATCCGGACGGACCTGGCGCCGAGGACGGCGGCACCGTCGAGCCACTTCTTCGCGACCTCGACGCCCGCCTTGCGCAGCGCCGCGTCCTCGGACGCGAGGTTGGTCGGGGCGTTGTTCGAGATGTGCTTGCACCTGACGCCGGTGGCGGCCATCTTTGCGAACAGCTTGTCGAGCCACTTCCGTCCCGACGCGCTCGATGGATCGAACGTGCCGCGCCCGCCGTCGGGCCGCGGCGCGTACATTGAGTCGTCGGTCACATCGCCGAAGAGGGACGAGAAGAGATCCATCTGCGTCACGCCGGGAAAGGTGTCCTTCGTGAACTGCGGGAAGTCCAGCATCGTAATCTCGCCGTACTTCTTCTTGAGTTCCTGGGACACCGGGTTTCCGGCCCCGCGTGTCTTGAAGATGGAGCGGATCGGGTAGGAGCAGGACGCGATGCGGAGCAGCCGATCTTTTTCCGCGAGCGCCTGCGCGCCCGCATCGCCGGTGACTGCGGTCGTCGCGCCGGTGAGGCAGGCGCTCGCAAGCCCCGAGCCGGCGGTCCTGAGAAAGTCGCGTCTGTCGAGTGCCATGGTTGTGTATTCTAGCCCTCCATGAAACCTCCGACCGTTTTTCTCGGCGAGATGACGAATGCCGAAGTTGTCGCCTTTCTCGAGAAGCACCAGACCGTCCTCATTCCGACCGGTGCGGTCGAACAGCACGGACCTCATGGGCCGCTGCTGACCGACGTGTTGATCCCGCAGGAGATCGCGCGACGCGTCGCCCCGCGCATCGGCGCGGCGGTGGCGCCGCCGATCAACTACGCGCTCTCGTATCCGCACGTCGGATTTCCCGGGATGATGCACATCCGCATCCCGACGTTCATGGCGCTGATCGAGGACCTCTGCGTGTCGTTTGCCGCGTCCGGCTTCAAGCGGATTATTTTTCTGAACGGGCACTACGACAACACCTACGCGATTGCCTATGCATGCGCGAACGCGCAGGAACGGATGGCCCAGGGTATCCAGGCCTTTCCGATGAATTACTGGGACGCATTCACCGCAGCCGACGTCGCAGAGTTCTCCGGATTGGCCAACGGCCTGCACGCGAACCTGGGGGAAACCTCGGCGGTCATGCGCATCAATCCGGACCTCGTGGACCTGGAGCGCGCGAATGCGGAGTTCCCGCCATTCCCCGAATACACCGTGCCCATCGGTCCGGTGCACACCGCGTTCTTCTTCACCAACCCCGGCTCGGTGCACTGGGCCACGAAGTCGGGGACCTGGGGAGACGCGCGCAAGTCGACTCCCGAGGCGGGGGAGCGATACATCGAGGCCGGCGTGCGGTCGGTGCTGGCCCTTCTCGAGAACGTGGCGAAGACGTTCGCCGCGATGCCGCCCCGATAAGCGCCGCCTAACGAAACGTCGGGAACATCTGCTTCAACTCGTCCGCGGTCGCCGGACTTCCGTACTGGTTGAGCTCGAACGCCTCGGCGTACTTGATCGCGCCCCCTTTCCGCTCCCCGTACAGCTTCACCAGCAGATTCCGGTACTGGTTCGCGACGTCGGCGCTCCGCTGCTTCACCGCGTTCAGGATGAACGCCGCACGCGCCGCCGCATCCGTGGGCGCGTTGCCACGATAGCGCGCCTGCCATGAATCGGCGTCAGCGAACTGCGACGGCATGTCGCCGATGCAGGCCCATTTCTTCTCGGCAACGTCGTCGAAGCCCACCGCGATGATTGGATCGAACGGATACGGCTTCTGGAACCCATCGGAATAGAAGAGGAAGATCGGGTTCCGCTTGGTGGGCGGCGTGTAGGGCGCGAAAAATGGCGCGGCGGCAATGACCGCGGCGTCTTCGGCGAGCTTGCCGACCGCGCGATGGTCGGGATGGTAGTCCCACGGCCGGTGCGACAGGACGATGTCGGCTTGCCAGTCGCGAATCAGGTTCACGACCTTCTTGCGGGTCTCCAGATCCGGCATCAGCTCGCCGTCATGAATGTCGAGGACGTCGGTCTCCACGCCCAGCTTTTTGTGGCACGCCTCGACCTCTGCTTTGCGGCGCTGGGCCAGCGGACCGCCGGCCTGCGAGAAGTGCCCGACATCGCCGTTGGTCAGCGCGACGAGCTTCACTTTGTGTCCCTGGGCGGCGAACAGCGCGGCCGTCCCGCCGAACTTCTGCTCGGCATCGTCGGGATGCGCGCCGAAAGCGATGATCCGCAGCGTGCGCGGCGCCGGGGTCTGCGCGGCGACCGCTTGAATGCCCAGCACGGCCAGGAGCAGCCAGATGCAGCGAAGAGTTGGTTGGACTTGTTTCATGCAGCCTAGAATAATCGCGATGCCTGTTCTCGCTTCGGGTCTCGACTACGTCGATCTGAACTTTCTCGGCCGCCCGCAAATCATTGCGACGGCTATCCTGCATGGATCGCCAGGAGTTGCGCTTGTCGATCCCGGGCCTGCGACGACGTTCGACAATCTGACGACGGCGCTCACCCGGAAAGGGATTCGTTTCGAGGACGTCCGGCAGATCCTCGTCACGCATATCCACCTCGATCATTCCGGCGCCGCCGGGTCCATTGTCGAGAAGCACCCTCATATCGAAGTGGTCGTGCACGGTCGTGGCGCACCGCACCTGACCGATCCCTCGAAGCTGCTCGCAAGCGCAGGACGGTTGTACGGGCAGGACATGGATCGTCTCTGGGGAGATGTAAGGCCGGTGCCAGCGAAAAACCTGAAGATCGTCGAAGGGGGTGAGACGATCACCGTTGCCGGCCGCGAAGTGCGGATCGCGTACACGGCAGGGCACGCCTCGCATCACGTGAGTTACTTCGACACCGCGTCGCGAGTCGCGTTCGTCGGCGACACGGCCGGGATCAGGCGCGGATCCGGCAGTTACGTCATGCCGCCGACGCCTCCACCTGACGTCGACATCGAGGCGTGGCACGACAGCGAGAAGAAGATTCTCGCGTGGGATCCCGATACCCTCTTTCTCACGCACTTCGGTCCGTTCCAGGGCGCGCGGCAGCATTTTCAAGGACTTTTCGAGAACCTCGCCGAGTGGAGCCGCATCGTTCGCAAGCTGCTCGGAGACAATTCGATCCAGGACGACGAGCGGCAGCGGCGGTTTATTGACGAGGCGCTGCTCGATATTCGACGGCGCGTCGGAGAGGCGGCCGCGTCGGACTACACGCGTGCGGGCGGCCTCAACTATTCATGGCAAGGACTCGCGCGCTACTGGCGGAAACGGCACGGGGCATGACATACAGATTGCGGAGGAAGTATGCGCAGTCGAGCACTGCCGTTTGTTGTCGTTCTCCTGCTGAGTGGTTCCGCGTATGGGCAGGCAACGTGGCAACCGACCGCGCCGCCGCTGGTTACGGCGGAGAACACGACCTGGTTTCAGCGCGGCGACCCGATCACCTGGAACGGTGACTTCTACTATCCCGTTGGCGCGCAGCAAGGCTTCAACCAGTACCAGATGGTACGTTCAGGTTCGTTTCAAGGCATCCCGCTGTACACCGATACGACGCTGGAGCCCTACAGTATCGTCTTCGTTCCGCTGATTGGCGGACGCATGCAGCCATACGAGCGGCGGCGCACCGGCGCGCTCGCGGGCACGACGGGTAGCCGCGCGCCATCGCTGCCGACCGACATCGGCATCGAAGGAGCGATTCCAACCCCGCTACCGCAGGCGCTGGCTCCACCGACATACGCGCGCGCGTACGACCTCGCCGCCGTAGAAGAATCGCCGGCACCGATCCGAACTGCGGGCCGCGTGACGACGCCGACACCCACGGGCACCGCGGGACGCACAGTCGTTGCACCAGCGGGCCCCGTGACGACGGCAATACCACCGACCGGAGCGAACGCAATATGGATTAACTTCGACGGCCGTCGCTGGTACGCGGCCGGGAGATCCATTGAGTACGACGCCGCGCGCCTGAACGAGATAGGCAGCTACAAGGGCTGGACGGTGTACGCGCTCAAGAGCGACCCGACTCGCCGGACGATTTACATCCCGTCTACGCCGGGTCGATTGGCGCCTTATCGAATCCGTTGAGAGATGGTCGGAGTCGGGAGGTTGAAGGCTTTCGCCTTCAACTCCCGATCTGAACCTGGCCGCGGGCTCCAATGGCCCGGGAACGAGGAAGCGAGCCGACCTTAAGCGGCTGACGAGGCAGGTTGTCAGCCGGCCGACTCTGGTGGGAGAACTAATTTCTATCTATGCTGCAGTGCGTGGCGCGGCTCGCCGCGGCCCTCCATCGGTCCGAATGAACGACCCATCGCGCGTTTGCGACAGGACGTTGGCGTTTACGAGTGTCTTCAGCAGCTCTTCGCACATTGCTCGATCGAGACCCCACAGCCGCTGCGCTTGCGCCGGCGTCAGTCGAAGACCGGGCATCTCTGCAAACTCGCCCTGAATTCGCTGAAGAAACTGTGTTGCGTTTTAGCCTAAAGAGCAACAGGCGTACCGCCTTGGCGCGTACGGGGAATACAACGATTGCGTCGGGCTAAATGGCGTTTATTCAGTTATTTACGCAGTAAGGCGGCAGGCTGACGGGAGGTCGACCGCCGAGCCGCGGAATATAAATCGTACGTCCCGTGGTCGGCAGTTGTCGGGTTTCGCTACGCCCCGCTAGAGCTCGCGAAGCGCGG